>Ga0209573_1004864_pt1 | contig 12784 bp, 14 predicted proteins | sample TNRBio252014_DNA_FD_185870 | JGI IMG/M metagenome (GOLD analysis project Ga0209573, IMG submission 185870) | Wastewater treatment Type I Accumulibacter community from EBPR Bioreactor in Madison, WI, USA - TNR Reactor_6/25/2014_ DNA (SPAdes)... | ecosystem: Engineered > Bioreactor > EBPR >...
CAGCGCGTTCTCGGCCAGCGGCGAGCCATCGAGCGGCACAAGGATGCGTGAGAGATCAAGCCTGCCACGCAGAACAAGCACCGGGCAGGGCGCCGAGTGCAGGACCTTCTCGGCCACGCTCCCCAACACCCAACGAGTCATGCCCGAATAACCATGCGACGACATCACGATCAGGTCGCATTTGTTGTCCACAGCGGCGTCGAGGATCGACTCGGCCGCGCCGCCGTCGACCAGCTGAAAACGGGTTCGCACGCCTTTAGGCGCAGACTCGCGTACCTTGAGCATGGCGGCGCGCGCCTCGTCATGGGCCTGCTCGGCCGGGCGATCGGGCCAAAACAAGCCATAGCCGCTCAGGGCGTCGGGCACAAGCACATGCTCGGGGATGACGGCTCGCACCATCAGCACTTCGCCCTCAGACTGCGCCGCCAGCGCATAAGCCGTGGGCAGCGCCCGCTCCGCCAGCTCAGATCCATCCAGGGGGACGAGGATTCGTGAGTACATGGTCGTTCCTTTCTACCAACCGCAGCCATTCCTGGCCGCACACCTGATCCCATCTTGACCCCAAATCACCTTTCTGGGCCAGTGTCGAAAATCACGATGGCACTTTAGGGGGATATCAATCCCTCATAACAGGACTGTGATGATCGGCACTATCGCAAAACCGGCTACACCGGTAAGCTCAGGCAGTTCGTTGCATCGGGCCAGCGGTGATCCAGTCACGCGCTCCCCGAATGGCACATGAATGAGGAGGCCTATGTCTGAAACAAAGTGGGTGCCGATCCGAAAGATCTTCTGCCACCGCGTCAAGGCTGAGGTTGAGCTGCTGATGGAAGACACCGGCCGGCCGGATTACTTCGGCGAACTGACTACCGAAGGCCATCAGCCCCGCAAGCAGTGCGCGCTGGGCGAATCCTGCAACCTGATCGGCCTGAAGTGCCAGTGGTCGTACACGAACCCGGGCTACGACCCGTTCGACAACGCCTGACCCAAAAGCGCAGCGCCAGACGCAAAGGTCCCCGGGCCGCGATGCTCTCGCGGCCCGGGGACCTTTGCATTTCAGCCCCCTGACCCTCAACAATCGCGATGCAGGGCTACATCCAGAAGGCGCTGGACCAGGTCTGAGGTGTTGATATCTTTGAGGATATAGGCCGCCGCGCCAGCCTTGTAGGTGGCCCAGGCCTCCCACTCACTGGCGTACGACGTCAGCACCACCATCTCGCCCACTGCGTGCTGGTTGGCGATCAGGTGGATCAATTCCAGGCCGCGACCGTCCTGGCGCTTTGGCTCGATCAGGAGGACGTCGGGGCGCAGACGCGCCGAAGCCTCGAGCGCCTCTTCGGGCTCACTGGCCTGACCAACGACCTCGATCTCGGGCGCCATGTTGAGCTGCGTCGCCAGGGCCTGAAGGACGTCGATGTGATCGTCCACGATCATCACGCGGAGGCGCGGTTCCATAACCGACAATTCTAGGTGGATGGCGACAGGGGGCCGAGTGGCGACTCTCACATAGACCCTCTGACAGACATCACCGTGTCGCTCCAAATTCGGGGATTCGGCGGGCTTCAGCCCTGCGAAAGGCGTATTTCGTCCCGTTTGGCGCTTTTCGTCGATTCTGACAATCGACAGCCGAATTCATGAGCAATGACGCTTGGGCAGCGTCGACAGGCCTGCCAGAATGGGCGCGTTCGCCAAATCTGAGCTGACCCAGGAGTTCGACGGCCCTCCTGAGTGTAGCGCCCTCGAGTCGGGGCACCGAGGCCGCGACGCCACGGATCCTACCCGATTGCGCCGCAGTGCTGCGGGACATGACTCTCTCCTGTGTGAACGGCCCGCGGCTTTGCCGCGGGCCGTACCGGTTAATGACCCGGCGGAGCGAAATCCGACTATCTCTGCCTAATTGCACGATAGGATGGTGAAGGATATCACTATCCCTCTGGAGCGGGCTTGCGTATCGTCAGTGCTGAACACGACCTTTCCGCCTGTTTCGCTCGACAATCGGCAACAGGGTCCGTGACATCCTGGACCAAGAAGAAGGTGGGTTATGCAGATCACTCGACAGGCTGACTATGCGGTGCGGGCTGTTTCGTTTCTGGCCCGGCTGGCGCCCGGGGAGCGGGTGCCTACTTCGCTGATTGCTGAGCGCCAGCGAATCCCACAGACGTTCCTCGCCAAGATCATCTCGCAACTCTCGGCCGCCGGGATTATCCGGGCGACGCGGGGGGCGCGGGGTGGCGTCGCATTGGCCCGCACCTCCGAAAACGTCAACCTGCTCGAGGTCATCGAGGCCATCGACGGGCCGGTGCGGCTCAACGAGTGCGTCACCGATCCCGATGTGTGCAGCATGTCGGAGATTTGCCCGGTGCGCTCGGTGTGGTGCAAGGCCCAGGCCGAGCTCGTCGAGCGGCTGCAGGGCACGCGCTTCAATCAGCTGGCCGCGCCGACTCAGGTGCTTGCCGCTGTGCCGGCTATCGCCTGAGATCCGCGGCTCGTTAACTGGAAAACCAAACCGGCGGAGGGCCGGCGTCTGAGACGCCGGCCCTCCGCCGGTTTGGTTTTCCAGGCAGGCTCAATCTTTGCGGGGGAACGACAGTTTGACCTCGGTGCCCTCACCCAATCGGCCTTCGATCGATAGATGCCCGGCCAGCGCGGCTGCGCGATCACGCATATTGCGCAGGCCATGGCCAAAGCGCTGAGCCGTTTCCTCAAGCACAAAACCCCGGCCGTTGTCGCGGATGACCAGGTGGATGTAGCGATCGTCCTTGACAAGCCGCAGCTCGACACGTGAGGCGCGGCTGTGCTTGGCGGCGTTGCTGAGCGCCTCCTGCGCCACGTGAAACAACACCTGCGTGGCGCTGCGATCGATCAGGTCGAGCGTCCCCAACTCGATCCGCAGGTCGGCCTGCATCAGGGTATTGGCCTTGAATTCGGCCAGGAGGCGCTGAAGTGCGCCGGAGAGATCGTCGTTCTCGAGCCGCGGCGGGCGCAGGTCGAGGATGTAAGCGCGGATATCGCGGATGGTGCCGTTGAGCGCGTCGAGGGCCGTATCAAGCCGATCGGCTGCGCCGCTCACGTCGCCGTCGCCAAGCTGGGCCTTGACGTATTCGAGCGTCAGACCGACCGCGTAGATCGATTGGATGACGCCGTCGTGCAGATCCATGCCGATCCGCTGGCGCTCTTCGACGACGCTCAGCGTTTGCACGGCTTCATACAAGCGCGCGTTCTCGATGGCCACCCCGGCATGCGCGGCAAGGAGCTCGATGATCAACTGGTCTTCGGCGCTGAACTCGTCGTCGGAGCGCTTGTTGGTGAGATACAGATTGCCGAGCCGACGTCCTTTGCGCGCAATGGGCACGCCGAGGAAACTGGACATCGCGGGATGATTGGCCGGGAAACCCACCGAATGCGTATGATCGCGCAGATCGCGTAGCCGCAAGGTCTGTCCGTCGCGGAGCACAAGGCCGAGGATGCCATGCCCGCGCGGGCGATGACTGATCCGCACCGCATCGGCTTCGTCGATGCCCGTGGTGATGAACTCGGCCAGGAACTCGCCTGTGTCGTTTGGTACGCCCAGGGCGGCATACTGGGCATCGGCCAGGTCCGCCGCCGTCTTCACAATACGCGCCAGGGTGTCCGCCAGTGACAGGTCGCCGCTGATTGCCAGCACAGCCGCATCCAGGGCCAGGAGCTTGCGGTTGGTCGGGTCGGGCGCGATCTCCATGAGGGGCACCCCGTTATTGTACGAGATCAGGCCGGTCACGACCACCCCCACCGAGGCGCTTGAGCCGGCGGGGATAGCCGAGTACAATCGATCTTATGAAACAACGCATCATGCTGGTCGATGATCACGAAGTCGTGCGCCTGGGCCTCAAGGCGCTGATCGAGCGAAGGCCCGACATGGAGGTCATCGCCGAGGCTGCGAGCGAAGGCGAGGCCATCACCAAGGCCTCGGCGCATCGCCCCGACGTGGTGCTGATGGATATCCGGCTGGGCGGCACGAGCGGCATCGAGGCCTGTCAGAAGATCATGGCCCTGATGCCCGATGCCAAGGTCATCATGCTCACCAGTTATGCGGAGGACGACCTGTTGTTCGCGGCCATTCGAGCCGGGGCGGCCGGTTATGTCCTGAAGCAAGCCGGCGGTCAGGAAGTGATCCGTGCGGTGGAGGCTGTCGGACAGGGGCATTCGCTGCTCGACCCGGCGCTGACCGAGCGCGTCTTCGCCGAGGTGCGTCGCGCAGCCCGTGCCCAGGAGTCGGCGGCCTTTGCACAACTGACCGAGCAGGAACGCCGTGTTCTGATCCTGGTGGCCGAGGGCAAGACCAACCGCGAGATCGCGGTCAACCTGCACCTCGGCGAAGGCACGGTCCGCAACTACGTGAGCAACATCCTCGGCAAGCTTGGTGTCTCGAACCGGGCGGAAGCCGCGGCGTTCGCCATCAAGCACCACCTGAAAGACACGACGGAGTAGGCGCGGCGCGCCGCCATGAAGCCCGCCGAGCTCGCCGCCTTCCTGGATGGCCTGATCGCTCAGAACCTCAAACTGAGTTGTATGATCTGGGGCCCGCCCGGCATCGGCAAATCGAGCATCGTGGCCCAGACCGCGACCGCGCACAGGCTGCCCGTCATCGATCTGCGCCTCTCGCAACTGGCCCCGACCGATCTGCGCGGCCTGCCCGTCGCGCGCAACGGTGTCTCACGCTGGTATCCCCCTGAGTTCCTGCCGCGCCGCGGAAAGGGCGTGCTTTTCCTCGACGAGATCAACCTGGCGCCGCCGGTCATGCAGGGCATGGCCCAGCAACTGATCCTCGATCGCAAGGTTGGCTCGTACACCGTGCCGGCGGGCTGGTTCATCTTCGCGGCCGGGAACCGAAAAGAGGACCGGGCCTCGGTCTTTGATATGCCGGCGCCACTGGCCAATCGGTTTCTCCACCTGGATGTGGCTCCGGATCTCGAGAGCTTCAAGGCCTACGCCCTCGATAATGGGTTTCCTGAGGCGATCGTCGCCTTCCTCAGCTTTCGGCCCGCCCTGCTCCACCGTCTCGATGCGCAGCAACCGGCCTGGCCCTCGCCACGCTCGTGGGAGATGGCCGCGCGGCTGGTTGACGCCGGGCTCGATATCGCCCCGGCCGTCGGCGCTGCCGCCGCGCACGAGTTCGAGGCCTTCCTGAGCACGCTCGGCGCCCTGCCGGATCTCGAGGCCATCCTGGCCGGTGGCGGTGACCCGATCGCCTTCCCCGGCGAGCCCTCGATCGGCTACGCCACGGTCACTGGGCTGACGCTGCGCGCCCAGACGGCGCCGCGGTCCTATCAGGCGCTGCGCTGGCTGGCCGCCAAAGCCGAGCCCGAATGGGCCCAGCTCTTTGCGGCCGACGCCTTCACGCTCCTGCGCCGCAACGGTTCAGACGACGCCTTCGGCGAACTGCAGCGCCTGATCGCCTCCGACGAGGCCCTGGCCCGCTTCCTGGCCGAAGTCGCGTCGCTCTCCTGAAGCGGACGCGCCGAATGGACGAGCCGATCGACCTGAAACGCCTGATCTCGGCCTCCCGTCTGCGGCTCAGCCGGCTCAGCCCGTTTTTCTCGACACTGGCGCTGCATGCGCCGTTCCATGTCAGTGAGCGCGTGCCGACGGCCGCCACCGACGGCCAGGCCGTGTACGTCAACCCGGGTTTCTTCGCCAACCTGACACCTGAAGCGCGCGATGGGCTGCTGCTCCACGAGGTGCTGCACGCCGCGCTGCTCCATGTCACACGTCGCGGGCTGCGTGACCCGCAGCTCTGGAACATCGCGGCCGACATCGTGGTCAACGGCATCCTGGTGCGCAACGGGTTCACGATCCCGGACGGGGGTTTGCGCGACGTCGGGCTCGAACGGCTGAGCGTCGAAGAGGTATACGAACACGTCGCCAAGGAAGCCAAGAAGCGCAACGCCTCGGCTGCGTCAGATCTGCTCGACGCCCCGCCTGCGGACGCCCACGGCGGCGGCCAATCGGGCGGCAAGCCCGGACAGGCCCCGGCCCATCAGGAAGGACAGTGGCGCAATGCGCTCCGCGCCGCTTCCGAGGCAAGCGAGGCTGCGGGCCAGGGAAGCGCCCCCGCCGGGCTCGAGCGCGAGGTCGAGTCGGTGCGCGAGCCGCAACTCGATTGGCGCAGCTACCTCTGGCGCTATCTGACCCGCACCCCGGTCGACTTCGAGGAGTTCGATCGGCGCTTCATCGGGCGCGGCCTGTATCTCGAGACCATCTCGGGTCAGAGCGTCAAGGTGCTTGTCGCGCTCGACACGAGCGCTTCGATCCAGCGCAAGCTTTTGGGGCAGTTCCTGGGTGAGGTGAACGGCATCCTGCAGGCCTACCCCGGCCTGCGCTGCGATTTGTTCTACGCCGACGCGGCGCTCGACGGCCCGCACGCGCTGAGCTCGGCCCTGCCCGAGGCGCCACACGTCCGGGGCGGCGGTGGCACCGATTTCCGGCCGTTCTTCGCGATCGCCGAACACGATTACGGCGACTGGCCACACAAGGTGGCCGTGTACCTGACCGATGGGTTCGGCACGTTCCCGCCCGAGGCGCCCAGCTTCCCGACGCTCTGGGTCGTCACACCCGGTGGAAGGAAACTCGATCTGTTCCCGTTCGGCGAGGTCGTCCGGTTGTCCGGTTGAGCGAGCGCGGGAGACGTGCCCTAGCGACGTTTCCGACGGAGCCCCCCGGTCAGGAAACGCAGCCCGGGCGGGTTGGGCGAGGGTCGCGGGCGGGTGAGCTTCGGCCGCGCCTGCTCCCAGATCTGCCGGGCCATCAACTCAGCCAGGCCGGGGCGCGAAAAGGTCACATCGTATTCGGGGCCTTGAAACCCCCGTGTGTCGTTGGTATCCCAGCCGGGGATGACGAAGTGATGCGGGTCGACCAGCGTGGCCGTGAAGATCGCCTCGAGCCCGACGATCTCGAACCGCTCAGCGTCAAGCCCACGGCCGCGCAGCGCGTGCGCGGCGCCCTGCCCCTCCCAACGCGTGCGTATCTCGAGGAAGTGGCCACGATCGAACACCTCCCAGACGTGCGCGGGCGCGACCCGGCCCATGGTCTGGCCGACCCAGCGACCGACGAATGCCCTGGGGGATTGCATGGGGGAACTATACAGCATTGCTGACCGCTGACAGCTGACAGCTGATAGCTATCAGCGGTCAGCGGTCAGCAATGCTCGGGCGTTACACCGCGCAGGTACGTCCGGATGTCCGTGGCCTGCGGCAGCGCCAGACAGTGGGCCGCGATCTCGCGACACTGAGCCAGATCCCAACGGCGGATGGCGGCCTTGACCGCCGGGATGGCGGCCGGCACCATGCTGAACTCGTCGAGGCCAAGCCCGAGCAGGAGCGGCGCCGCCAGTTCATCGCCGGCCAACTCGCCGCACATGCCCACCCACTTGCCATGTGCATGGGCGGCGTCGATCGTCATCTTGACCAGCCGGAGCACTGCCGGATGATAGGGTGAGGCGATCGCCGCAACACGCTCGTTCCCGCGATCGACCGCCAGTGTGTATTGCGTCAGGTCGTTGGTGCCGATGCTGAAGAAGTCGACCAGCGGGGCGAAGACGTCGGCCTGCACGGCGGCCGCCGGCACTTCGATCATGATCCCGAATTTGTATTCGGGCGGGCGACGCCCCGCCGCAGTCAGCGCCGAGACCACGCCGGCGAAGATCTCGCGGGCGCGCTCGACCTCGCCGACGCTCGAGACAAGCGGAAGCATGATATGCAGTTTCGTCTCGGTCTCGGCGGCCGCCAGCAACAGCGCGCGCGCCTGGTCTTCGAGCACATCGGGCCGCTCGCGGATCATGCGGATCGCGCGCCAGCCCAGAAACGGGTTTGGTTCGTGCTCGAGCCCGAGATAAGGCACAGACTTGTCGCCGCCGATGTCGAGCGTGCGCACGACCATGGTCTTGCCGGCCATGACCTTGAAGGCAGCGCGATAGGCCGCGATCTGCTCGGCTTCGGTCGGCATCGTCTCGCGGTCGAGGTACAAGAATTCAGTCCGAAACAGACCAACGCCCTCGGCGCCGTTCTCAATGCCCAGTCGGGCATCCTCGGCGCCACCGATGTTGACCACAACCTCGACCGTGTGCCCGTCGCGTGTGAGGGCGGGCTCATGTGCGGCGGCGAGCTGACCCTTGCGCCGCGCCTCCCACTCGGCCTGTTTGAGCTTGTAGCGGTTGAGATCCGCCAGCGTCGGCGCGACGCGCAGCTCGCCGGCGCCACCGTCAAGGATCAGAAGCGAGCCGTTGCGCAGGTCCTCCAGATGGGCCGGGACGCTGACCACAGCCGGGATGCCAAGACCGCGTGCCAGGATCGCCGTGTGCGAGGTCGGCCCGCCCTTGAGCGTGACCAGCCCGAGCACGTTGGCGCGCTCGAACTGAACCGTATCCGACGGGGTCAGATCATCGGCGACGACGATCGACGGCTCCTTGAGGGTGTTGGCGCTGTCATCTGCATCCTGCAGACAACGCAGCACGCGGCGCGACACGTCACGGACATCGGCGGCGCGGGCGCGGAAGTATTCCTCATCAAGCGCCTCGAGCGCCTGCGCATGCTGTTCAAAAGCATCCTCGACGGCAGCCTCGGCGTTCAGGCGTTGGTTGCGCAGCACAGTCCGCAGATCGACAAGGAGGTCGTCGTCGGCCAGGAAGAGCTGATGCGCGGCGAAGATCTCGGCCTCCTCTTCGCCGATGGTCTCGCGCGCCCGGCTCTCGAGCGCCTGAAGCTGGGTGCGGGCCTTGGCGAGCGCGACCTGCAGCCGCACCCACTCTGCGGTCGGGTCGGCGACGAGATGGCGCTCGACCACAGCCTCCTGGGGGTGATAGATCCAGATCGGGCCGATGGCGATTCCGGGGGAAGCGGGGAGGCCTTTGAATTGTTGCATGGGCGGAAAAGGTGTCGGACGTCGGGCGTCGGTTCACGCGACGCGCCAGGCCAAACCGCCTTGGCGCGTCCGCGTCTTCTGACGCCTGAAACCTGACGCCCGACGCCTCACTTCCTATTCTCCGAAATTCGACTCCACAAGCTCGCGCAATGCATTGAGCACGTCCTGGGCATCCGCGCCGGTCGCGCTGACCTCGATCTGCTCGTTTTGTTTGACGGCCAGCGTGAGCACCTTGAGGATGCTCTTGGCGTTGACGGGTGCGGCTGTGCCACCGACTTTCTTGATCGTGACATCGGATTGGAATTTCGCCGCCATCTGCACGAACTTGGCAGCCGGGCGGGCGTGCAGCCCGACGCCATGCGCCACGGTCAAGATCATAGAGACGCCGGCCGGGGCCGGATTGTTTTCACTGGTCATGGATTCTCCCTCATCACCCAACAGATCGCGCCGCAGCTGCGCGGCGACAGCATCTGGCCCGGCGGCCGCATGCAAGGCCAGGACATGATCGGCCGTCTGGCAATACTTTACAAGCCTGCCCAGGATGCGCACCTGCTGGGGCACATCGACGACCGACAGAACCAGCACTGTCCGCACGGCGACGGCTTGTGCCGGGTCGCCCATCATCCGGAAAGACACCGGCCGCGAAAGCAACGCCACAGCGAGCGCGGGCCGGATGCAATGAACGACGTCGGCGTGCGGCAGCGCGATCGGCTCAGGCGTCGGCAGGCCGGTGGGATACAGCCGTTCTCTCTCGATCACGGCCTCGACGTAGGATGGCCTGACGAAACCGACCCGCAGCAGGCGCTCGCCTAGCTCACGGATCACCTGCTGCGGGTCGCGCGCATCCAGACCGACGGCGACGAGCGGTGCTTGGATGGTGAAGTCCAGGTCGGTCGTCATGTCGGTCTGGGCGCCGATAGGCTGGCTCAGGCCAACAGCGCGTCTTGCGCGCTGCGCAGCTTGAGGATGGTCTGGCCTTCGACCAGGGTCACATCGGCGTACCGGATCGGCTGTCCGGCCTTGACCGGGCGCACGACAGTCGCGCCGACGGCCAGGCCAAGCGGCAGCATGCCCTCGGCCCGCGCCACTTCGGCCCGGTCGATGAGCCCGTACATGGTGAAGCCGCCCAGCGAGTCGAGTTTGTCTCCGGGCGTCAGATCGCGCTTGGCGCAGGCCACGGTCTCGGCGACAGGCGCATGGACGGTCTGGAGCGTGACCTCGTTGTCGAGCGCGGCCTTTGCGACCGTGATCGGGCACTCGAGGTTTGCCAGGTGGTAAGGGCGATAGAGCGCCCAGTACTTGCCGTTGCCGTTGAGCCGCAGGTAGTTCAGGTCCGCGATGATCTTCGGCTGATCCGTGGTGATGATCACGAACACGCCCGGGGCGACGTCGCCCACGGCGTAGTCGACGCCACCCCGCCGCTCGAAGATGCCGCCATCGGCCTTCGGGATGAAGACGTTGGCCAGGTCTTTGACCGTGCACTGCGGACCGTAAGCGCCGGCCACTTCGGGCGCGTAGCCCGTGCCGTTGCCGATCGAGGTCATCTCGACCATGGTCTTTGTGCCGTCGACGAACGAGGCCAGCATCTTGGCGCTCATGTTGGCGGCCTTGGCCTTGGCCGAGCAGCTATCGGGGTTGGCTGTGCGATCGAGCGGGTTGTTCTTGCCCTTGCCGACCGTGACGATCTCGAAACCGAGCGCCTCGGCAAAGTCGTACATCTCCTTGATCGTGCCCGGCTCGTCGCCGGCGACAAGCGTGTAGACCACGCCCTTCTCCCGCGCACGCTTGGCAAGGATGTAGCCGACGGTGGCGTCGGTCTCGACGTTCATGTTGACCGTGTTCTTGCCCGCCTCGATCGCGGCCGCGCACACGCGCGCGCCGACCTCGGGCACGCCCGTGCACTCGAGCACGACGTCGAGGTTCGGGATCGACACGAGCCAGTCGGCATCGGTCGTCGCCACACGCCGGCCGGCCTCGATCGCGTCGGCCGCAGCCTCGAAGTCGTCGGTGTCGGGCGCGACAAGCGCCGGATCGACGCTGGCTTCCTGATACGCGGCACGTGCCCGTCCGGGCAACACATCGGCGCACGCCACGACGCGCATGCCCGCCATCTTCTCCATCTGACTGAGCAGGCCTGTGCCCATCTGCCCGGCGCCCACCAACCCGACCCGCACGGGCCGTCCCAGCTTCGCCGCCCGCTCTTGCAAACGCTCTCGCAATGACATGGTGCTTTCTTCCTGACTTACGCGGGGCGCTCTGCGCCCTCGATGCGCAACACCGTCCCGACGGAGACCGACGGCAACGGGAGTGACTCGACGCAGACATCGCCCGGCAATTCGGGCGCCGTCTCGCCGTTGAATTTCAAAACCAGATGGCCCAGGTTTTTGAGGTTCTCGTTGGCGACATCGCCAACCGCCAGCACAGAGAACCGCTGTGCATCCACCCAGACCACATCGCCGGACGCCAGGGGGGCGGCCAACGCAACGCCATCATGGATGATGGCGAAATCCCTCAGCTCATCAGGCGCGCTCGCGCCAAACAAGACCAGGATCCCAGCCTCGACAAATTCACCCGTCAGCGGCCCGATGGCCGTGACGGTTGCGGTGTATTTGAGCATGGTGTCTGACCGCGGACCACGGACCGCAGACGGCAGACCGCGCCCCCGACAGGATCGGGCCCGCTGCGGTCCGCCGTCCGCCGTCCGCGGCCTTACTCGACCACTTCGATGTCTTCCGGGCGAACGCCGGAGACGAAGAGCTCTTCCGTGATGAAGCGCATGAGCGGGCCCGAAGGCGAGGTCGGATGGATGTCGACCGTGAGCACTTTCTTCATCGGATAGACGCCCACACGCGCCGTGCCGCCGCAGTCGATCACGGCCACGGCGATCTCCTCAAAGCCGGCCTTCGACTTGAAACCGTCAAAGGGCTTGCCACCGCACAGATCAGCGATGCGCTGGGCCACAGGGTGGATCCCGCCGCCGGTCACCGAGTAGATCAGGTCTTTGCCGGGTTTAGGCTGGACCACAAGCGGGCCACCCCAGCCGCGCGGACCCTTCTTGATGCGGACCTTCTTGTATTGACCTTCTGCCATAGCCTCACCTCATGGAACGTCGGGCCGAAGCCCGAGAGACGGCTCGCTGCGCTGTCCACGTCGGCCGCGCGGCGGCGGGCGCCAAATCGGACGCCCACCGCTGCGCGATCGAACTCACTCGAGAGTGTATTACATCCCGAGGCTGGCCAGGAACGCCAGGATCACGGCGACCGGGCCCGTGATCATGCGGGAGAACAGCACGGCCGGGACGCCGACTTCAACGGTCTCGGGCTCGGCCTCGCCGAGCGCCAGGCCGACCGGGATGAAGTCGCAGCCCACCTGCGGGTTGATCGCGAAGAGCGCCGGCAGTGCCGCCGACAGCGGCAGGGTCTTGTTCGCGAACAACGTGCCGAGCAGGGTGCCGATGATCTGGGCAATCACGGCGCCCGGTCCCAGCAGCGGGGAGAGCACGGGCAGGCCGATGATCAACGACAGGGCAAGCAGGCCCCAGATGCTGCCCGCGAGCGGCGCCAGCAGCGTGGCGATCCACGTGCCGAGGCCGGTGCCGTTCATGATACCGACGATCACGGCCACGAAAGCCAGGAACGGAAGGATGTTCTTCCAGACCTGATCGACGGCTTCACGGCCCGACTGGAACATCGTGCCGACCAGACCGCCCATGAGGCGCCCAAAGCGCGTGAGGAAACTGTTGAGGGCTTCCATGATTTCCTCCTTAGGCCGAAGCCTTCTTCCACATCATGGCCGTCAGACGTTCAGTGACGATACCGCGGATAAGGATAACCACCAGGCCAACCAGCAGATAGCGGACGGCAAGGTCGGTCACAGCTGCATCGCCGTA
>Ga0209573_1004865_pt1 | contig 12782 bp, 10 predicted proteins | sample TNRBio252014_DNA_FD_185870 | JGI IMG/M metagenome (GOLD analysis project Ga0209573, IMG submission 185870) | Wastewater treatment Type I Accumulibacter community from EBPR Bioreactor in Madison, WI, USA - TNR Reactor_6/25/2014_ DNA (SPAdes)... | ecosystem: Engineered > Bioreactor > EBPR >...
GTCAACATCAACGTCAATCAGTGGAACAACATCCACGTCAACAACCGCATCACGTCCAACAACCGGAACGTGAACTGGAACCACAATCCCGGCAACCGGAGGGGTGTCCCCTATCGCGATGCCGCGACCCGCGATCGCCTGGAGAACAGACTCGGCGAGCGCGGCGGCCGTCCGGATTTTCGTGGGCGCGAGGATCAGCGTGATCGAGCGCGGGCGGCGCTGAGTGACCGCGTCGGCGCCGAGAACCTGGACCGCGACGCGTTACGCAACCTCGACCGCAACCAGATTCCGCAGCGGTTGCCGGAAGGTTCCGGTACGTCGGTGCGTGATCGCGCGGCCAACATCGACCGCGATCAGGCGCGTGACCGGGCCGCCAACCTCGACCGCGGGCAGGCACGCGACCGCGTGGCCAACATCGACCGCGATCAGGCGCGTGACCGCGCCGCCAACCTCGACCGCAGCCAGGTGCAGAACCGCGCCGCCAACATCGACCGCGGCCAGGCCCAGAACCGCGCCGCCAACATCGACCGCGGCCAGGTGCAGAACCGCGCCGCCAATGTCGACCGTAGCCGCGCGCAGGAACGCAACGCCAGCGCCGCACGAACCAATCGCGACAACGCGCTGCGTGGCGCCAACGACGGTCGCCAGGTCAGACAGCAGACCGACCGCGGCGCCGCGAGCCAGGCCGCCCAGCGCCACGCGGCGACCAATCGGAACGCCGGCGCCGGCCGGCAAACGGCTGGCGCTGCTGGCGCCGCCCGCGAGCGCCGGCGGTGATCAGGGGCCACGCCATGGGATATCAGACGATGAACAACCGATGGATGAGAGGCGCTGCCGCGCTGCTGTTCGCGCTGACGCTGGCGCTGCCCTGCGCTGCCGGCACGCAGACGACATTCGCCTCGCCGGAAGCGGCGGCGGACGCGCTGGTCGACGGCCTCGCCCGCCAGGACGATTCCGGACTGCGGACGGTGCTTGGGCCAGACCACGAACGGCTCATTCCGCTCGACGATATTTCGGTCGAGGATCGCATCGCCTTTCTCGAGGCCTGGGCAAGGGGCCACCGGATCAAACGGGTGAGCGATTCGGATGCGCTGCTGGAACTCGATGGCGGATGGACGCTGCCCATACCCATCGTCCGCACCCGCGCCGGCTGGTCGTTCGACATCCGGGCCGGGCGTGAGGAAATGCACACGCGCCGGATCGGACGCAACGAACTCGCCGCGATCCAGAGCATGCACGCCTATGTCGAAGCGCAGCAGGAGTATGCGGCGCAGGACCGCAACGGTGACGGCGTCGTCGAATTCGCTCAGAAAGTCCTGAGTTCACCCGGCGCCCGGGACGGCCTCTACTGGCCCACGCCGGCCGGGGATCCGGAGAGTCCGCTCGGACCGCTGTTCGATACGAAGGATCTCAAGGACGGCTACCACGGCTACCGCTTCAGGATACTCAAGGCGCAGGGTCCGGCGGCGAGGGACGGCGCGCGCGGCTATGTCAGGGACGGCCGCATGACCGATGGCCATGCGCTGGTTGCCTGGCCCGCCCGCTACGGCGAGACGGGCGTGATGGCCTTCATCGTCAACCAGGACGGCGTCGTGTACCAGAAGCACCTGGGCCCCGATACCGCCGCCATTGCCGGTGCGATGCCCCGTTTCGACCCCGACGCTTCGTGGACCGCACTGCCCGCGCCGTGAGGCCGGCATGCGCATCCGCCTGAACTCGCCGGCAGCCGGAAGCGCGCCATTTTCGGCCGTTTTCGCGGGTTGACCGCGCCTTGGGCGAGACCGGGAGCAGCCTGTCCCGGATCGCTCAGATTTCCCCGTTGCGCGAAAGAAGGATCGCGATGGCGCGTGTCCCCGGGAATTCGGCGAAGACCAGCACCATGCAGGCGGTGATCGGCACCGCCAGGAAGGCGCCCGGGATGCCCCACAGGGTCGACCAGGCGGCCAGGCTCACGAGAATGACGAAGGGGCTGAGATTCAGCGAGTTGCCCATCAGGTAAGGATCGAGAAAGAACCCGATGACGAACTGCGCCGCCGACAGGGACGCCAGGATGACCAGCGCGATGCCAAAATCCGTGAACTGCATCGTCGCGAACGCCACGGGAAAAAGGACGCTCAGGACCGAACCCAGGTAAGGAACATAATTCAGCATCCCGATCAGGACCGCCCAGAACGCCGCAAATTCGACGCCGACGAATTTCAGGATGGCCCATCCGACCAGGCCCTGTATCACACTCACCACGGTCTTGAGCGCAAGATACGCACCAATCCTGGCGTTGACCTGCGCGACGATGTTCTGGATCTGACGGACCTTCCGCGGATCACTGGAAATCCTGGCGATCTTGGCCGCGAACGTGCGCTCCTCGATCAGCAGGAAGGCGACATAGAGAAGGACGACCACCAGCGTGGAGACGATCGCCGACACCGAAACCACGGTCGATCCGATGAGCCTTTGCGTATTGACTTGCGCAAGGACGTCCTGGCGAAGGGTGGCCCAGGTGGGAGCCAGTTCAAGACCCATCCGTTCGGCAACGCTCTGGACGGCATTCAGCAGCGATGCGGCATAGGTCGGCGCCAGCGCCGAGACATTGCCGATGCTGCCGGCCACGAGGGAGGCGACGCCGGCAAGCGACAACACGATCGCCAGAGCCGACAAGGGATAACCGGCCCGCGCGGGCAAGAAACGTCCGACGAGCGGAAGCTTCACGAGGATTCGGGCAAGGCCGACGATGACGTAGACGACGAGGACACTGAAGACGATCGGAACGAAGACGCCTTTTCCGATGTGGAGCACCCAGCCAATGACCAGCGCGAAAATGGTCCCGTGGACGATCGCCTGAAAACGCGGATTCATGGCGACATCCGCCTCGCCAGCCGCGACAGCCCCGGTTCCCGGAACAGATTCCGGGCGCACTTCATGGCTGGGCGTCCGGCGCAGTTGAACTCGCCCGGCGCTCGCCACCCTTGGCATTCAACAGTTCCCGTGCATGCTCGAGCGTGATGTCCGTCACCTCCACCCCGCCGAGCATCCGGGCAATCTCACGTACGCGTTGACCTGCGTCGAGCGCTTCGATCGAACTGAGCGTCGCGCCGTCGCGGGTCGCCTTGCTCACCTGCCACTGCCACTCGGCGCGCGCCGCGACCTGCGGCAGATGGGTGACGCACAGCACCTGACGCTCGTCGCCGAGCTCGCGCAGCAGGCGGCCGACGATTTCGGCGACGCCGCCGCCGATGCCGACATCGACCTCGTCGAAGATCAGCGTCGGCACGCTGGCGGAACGCGAGGTCAGCACCTGGATGGCCAGGCTGATCCGCGACAGTTCGCCGCCCGACGCCACCTTGGCCAGCGGCCTTGCTTCCAGTCCGGCCAGCCCGCCGACGCGGAACTCGACCTGCTCCAGACCGTGCGCCGCGCCCTCGGCCAGCGGCAGCAAGGCCACTTCGAAGCGCCCGGACGCCAGCGCCAGCTTCTGCATCAGCGCGCTGACCGCCGCCCCCATCTCGCCGGCAACGCGCTGCCGCCCGGCCGACAGTTCGCGGCCCAGATCCAGGAATTCGCCATGCGCCGTCGTGACCCGCGCCGCCAGCACATCGAGGTCGGCGGCGGCGCTGAGCGTCTCCAGCCGCGCCCGCCAGCCGGCCAGCAATCCGGGAAGCTCGTCCGGCGGCACGCGGTATTTGCGGGCGCAGGCGAGCACCGCCTCCATGCGCCGCTCCGCTTCCACCAGGCGCCCGGGGTCGAGGTCGACGCGGTCGGCGTAGCGGCGCAAGGTCGACACCGCTTCCCCCAGTTCGGCCTGCGCCGACTGCAGCAGGCCGGCGACCTCCTGCAGCGCCGGATCGTAGCTCGCCAGCGAATCGAGCCGGGTGGCCACGCGGTCGAGCGTCCCCGCGCAGGCCGTTTCGCCATCGGCCAGCGCCACGAGCGCGAACTGGGCGCCCTCGATCAGACTCGCCGCATGCCCCAGGCGCTTGTGCTCGCTTTCGAGGGCCGCCCATTCATCCGCGGCGAAAGCCAGCGTGTCGAGCTCGCGGACCTGCCATTCGAGCTGATCGCGCTCGCGTTCGAGCGCCTCGGCGCCGCTCGCCGCCGAATCCAGCGTCTGCTCGGCCTCGCGCCATGTCCGGTAAGCCGTCGCAACCCGTTGCGCCAGGCCGGAAAGCCCGGCATGCATATCGAGCAGCGCCCGTTGGGCATCGGCGCGCAGGAGCGACTGGTGGGCGTGCTGGCCGTGAATGTCGACCAGGAATTCGCCAACCTCGCGCAACTGCTGGGCGGTTGCCGGCGAGCCGTTGATGTAGCCGCGCGAGCGGCCGCCGGCATCGAGGACGCGCCGCAGCAGCAGTTCGTCATCGCCATCGAGGTCGTTGGCCGCCAGCCAGGCGGCGACCTGGGGCAGGCCGCCGATCCCGAAGGTCGCCGCGACTTCCGCCTTGTCGCGCCCGGCGCGGACGACGCCGGCATCGGCGCGGTCGCCGAGGGCCAGCGCCAGCGCGTCGATCAGGATCGACTTGCCCGCCCCGGTTTCCCCGGTCAACGCGCCAAAACCGGGCGAAAACGCGAGTTCCAGCCGTTCGACGATGACGAAGTCGCGGATCGCGAGGCGGCGCAGCATCAGGCGCCTGCGGGACGCTCGCTCCAGTGCAGCCTCTGGCGCAGCATCGCAAAGTAACTGTAGGTGGGTGGATGCAGGAAACGGATGGTGTAGTCGGAACGCTTGAGCCGGACGAGGTCGCCGGGCTGAAGGTCGAGCGTCACCTGGCCGTCGAAGTGCACGCGCGGGTCATCGGCCTGGACGACGCGAACTTCGATGCTGACCTGGTCGTTGACCATGATCGGCCGGTTGGTCAACGCATGCGGACACAGCGGCACCAGGGCGATGCCGGTCAGCGTCGGATGCAGGATCGGCCCGCCCGCCGAGAGCGAGTAGGCGGTCGACCCGGTCGGCGTCGACACGATCAGGCCGTCCGAGCGCTGGTTGTAGATGAATTCGCCGTCGATCGACAACCTGAACTCGATCATCCGGCCGATCGCTCCCTTGTCGACGACGACATCGTTGAGCGCCAGATTGTCGGAGATCTCCTTGCCGTCACGAATGACCTCGGCGTCGAGGAGCATGCGGTTTTCCGCCGTGAAGCGCCCGTCGAGCAGATCGTCCATGCAGGTCAGCATGTCGCTGCGCGCGATGTCGGTCATGAAACCGAGGCGCCCCTGGTTCACGCCGACCAGCGGCACCCGATAGCGCGCAAGGCGCCGCGCCGAGTTGAGCATCGTGCCGTCGCCGCCGATCACGATGGCAAGGTCGGCATGCGCCCCGATGTCGCTGAAGTCGCAGGCAACCCAGCGCGAAAGATCGACCTGGCGACCGACGTTCTCGGCCGTCTCCCGCTCGATGAACACCGACACCCCCCGCTCGTGCAGATACTGCGCCAGGCGGCGCAGGGATTCGGCGATCTCCGGACTGTGATACTTGCCCACCAGCGCGATGGTCCTGGGAGATTGGTAGGAGGCGAAGCTGGAGTCCATGGCGCGAATTCTTGCACAAAAATGGCCGCGCGCGCCGTCGCCGGTTTTTTGTACAATGGCCTTCCATGCTCGATGACCGTTCCCGCACCCTGCTCAAGGCTCTGGTCGAACACTACATCGCCGACGGCCAGCCGGTGGGTTCGCGCGCGCTCTCCAAGTTCTCCGGTCTCGACCTGTCTCCGGCGACAATCCGCAATGTCATGGCGGACCTCGAGGAGGCAGGCTTCGTCGCCAGCCCGCACACCTCCGCCGGGCGCGTCCCGACCCCCCGCGGCTATCGCCTGTTTGTCGATAGCCTGCTGACCGTGCGGCCGCTGGAAGCGCGCCAGATGGGGGCGATGGAGGAGGCCCTGCAGGGCCGGCCGGCAAGCCAGGCCCTTTCCAGCGCCTCGCAGCTGCTGTCAAGCCTCACGCACTTTGCCGGCGTCGTCATGGCGCCACGGCGCTCGCCCGGCCGGATCCGCCAGGTCGAATTCCTCAACCTGACCGAGAAGCGCATTCTGCTGATCATCGTCACCACCGACGGCGACGTGCAGAACCGGATACTCGTTACCGAAAGGGCGTATTCGGCTGCGGAACTGGTCAATGCCGCCAATTATCTGAACCAGAATTTCGCCGGTCTGGATTTCGAACAGATCCGCCACCGGCTTTCGGCGGAACTCGTCCAACTGCGCGAGGATATCCGGCCGCTGATGGAGCTGGCGCTGGATGCCGGCGGCGAGGCGCTCTCCGGCGACGCCGCGCCGTGCGTCATTTCCGGCGAACACAACCTGCTCGATGTCGAGGAACTCTCTTCCAACATGAGACGCCTGCGCGACCTGTTCGACCTGTTCGAGCAGCGCTCCAGCCTGATGCGCCTGCTCGACATCTCCAACCGCGCCGCCGGCGTCCAGATCTACATCGGCGGCGAATCGGGCCTCGCCCCGCTCGACGAATGCAGCGTGGTCGCCGCGCCCTATACCGTCGATGGCCGGATCGTCGGCTCGGTCGGCGTCGTCGGCCCGACCCGGATGGCCTACGAGCGGGTCATCCCGATTGTCGACATCACGGCCAAACTGCTCTCCAGCGCCCTCTCCCGCCCACACAATTACTGATGTCACGTTTTCGGCAGGAATCGCCGCACCAGCACGGGACAGCGCCGGGCACGGCGGTCGTCCTCGTCAACCTGGGTACGCCCGACGCACCGACCGCCCCCGCCCTCAAACGTTATCTGCGGCAGTTCCTGTCCGACCCGCGTGTCGTCGAGATCCCGCGTCCGCTGTGGTGGCCAATCCTGAACGGAATCATCCTCAACACCCGCCCGCGGAGATCCGCCCAAAAATATGCCGCCGTGTGGACTCCCGAGGGCTCGCCGCTGAAGGTTCATACGGAGCGTCAGGCCAGGTTCCTGGCCGGCTATCTCGGCGAACGCGGACATCGCCTGACGGTCGTCTGGGCGATGCGTTACGGCACGCCGTCGCTGCCCGACACCCTGGACCGGCTCGCTGCGTCCGGCGCCCGCCGCATCCTGATCGTGCCGATGTACCCGCAATACTCGGCCAGCACGACCGCCACGGTCATCGACGAGGCCTGCAACTGGCTGCTGGGCCGGCGCAATCAGCCGGAAATGCGGTTTGTCCGCAATTTCCACGACGACCCCGGCTACCTTGACGCGCTCGAACAGTCGGTGCGCAAGCACTGGTCCCGACACGGACCGCTCGCCGACGGCGATCAACTGATCATCAGCTTCCACGGCCTGCCGCGACGCAGCCTCGAACTCGGCGACCCCTACTACTGCGAGTGCATGAAAACTGGCCGCCTGCTGGCCGAGCGGCTGAATCTCGCGCCGGAACGGCACCGCATCTGCTTCCAGTCGCGCTTCGGCAAGGCCGAGTGGCTGAAACCCTACACAGCGCCGACCCTCGAGGCGCTGGGCAAGACGGGGACGCGGCGGGTCGATGTCATCTGCCCGGGATTCGTCGCCGACTGCCTGGAAACCCTGGAAGAAATCGCCATCGAAGGAAAGACGTCGTTCCTGGCAAGCGGCGGCAAGGAATACCACCATGTCGCGGCGCTGAACGAAGACCATCGCTGGCTGACGGTGTTAACCTCCCTCGTCGAGCGCCACCTTGCCGGCTGGCCGTCCAAAGAGATAGCCGACCCCGTCGCGCTGGCCGCCTCCGCCGACCAGGCGAAAGCGCACGGGGCCAGCCATTGAACCTGAACCCGCAGTGGACCGCCTCGATTCCCTGGCGGCGCCTCAGCAAACCCCGCTCTTCTGCCGCCACGGATCACCCGCCGGGCGAGCACGCCACGCCCCTGCTGGCGCGCCCAACCACGGTTGCCAGGTTGAAACCGGCGAAGCCGGCCCGATATCAGAGTTTTCTGATACGGAGGATCGATGATGAGTGACAACCTGCACGTCGTTTGCCCGCACTGCGACGCGGTCAATCGCCTGCCGGCACAGCGCCTCGGCGAAAGGCCGACCTGCGGCCAGTGCCGGCTCGCCCTGTTCACCGGCCAACCACTCGAACTGACCGCCAGCAATTTCGACCGCCATATCGGACGTGGCGACCTGCCCGTCGTCGTCGATTTCTGGGCGCCATGGTGCGGCCCCTGCCGCTCGATGGCTCCCGCGTTTGCCCGCGCCGCAGGCGAACTGGAGCCGGAAGTGCGCCTGGCCAAGGTCGATACGGAGAGTCAGCAGCAGCTTGCCGCCCGTTTCAACATCCGCAGCATCCCGACCCTGACCATGTTCAGAAGCGGGCGCGAAATCGCCCGGCAGAGCGGTGCGGTCGACGCGGCGACACTGCGGCGCTGGATTCGCGCGCACCTGTAATTCCCGCTGCCGATCAATCGGGAGGCGAGGACGAGCCGGCGCCAGTGCAGGCAGCACGGCAATGCGAAGGCGACGAAGGCACGGTCGGCCTGGTAATGGAATGCTGTGGCGTCCGGCGCGGCGAAACTACATCGGCGACAACTCGAGGTCGATCCCCGAACCGGGACCCGAGCGCGTGGAACCCGCCATCAGGCTCTTCGTGCTCTCCACCGCGGGCGCCCCGAGAGCCGCCGCAATGCCATTGACCGTGCGCATGCGGTCGATCATCCGCCCCAGCAGCGCGGTTCGCATGCGCTCCTGCAATTCCTCGGAGGCCAGCGCCAGTGCGGCGGCATTGATTTCGAGAAAGAGCGAGTTCTCGAGGGTGACCACGCTGGCCGAGCGATCGTCGCTGGTCGGGTGCAGATAGGCCACCTCGCCGATCACCTCGCCCTTTCCCAGACGGCACAGCGTGCGGCCGGCGATGGAGATCTCGACATAACCCTCGATCAGGACGCCGAACACCCGGCTGGCCTCACCCTCGCGAATGATCGTCACGCGGGGAGCGATCTCGCGCCATACGGAGATCCGCAAGATCTCCCAGAGCTCGACGTTCTCGAAGTCGATGAAGAAGTCGAGCTTCCTCAGTATCTCGAAGTGCCGGTTGTCCTGGACCGTCTCGTCGTCTTCGAGGATCTGGTAGCGGACCGCCGCGAGATCCTTGGCGAATTCGGCGCCATTCCGGTAACGGCTGTAGAGATCCTTCTCCAGCGCCTTGCGCAGGATCGCGTTGAGCCCCTCCGGCAGGCTCGGATTCAGCGAGGTCACGTCCGGCGCGTCGGTATTGATGATGCGGTAGATCAGCGTCGCCTGGTTCTTGGCGCGGAACGGCAAGCGCCCGGTGAGCAACTGGAACATGACCACACCGAGCGAGTAGAGGTCGGTCTTCTGGTTCAGCGCATAGCCCTTGATCTGTTCCGGCGACATGTACGACGGCGACCCGACGCCCATGATGAAGGTCGAGTCGCGGTCCATGTTCTTGTTCAGATTGAGCGCCAGCCCGAAATCGACCAGCTTGGGCTCGTCGTTGGCCGCCACCAGGATGTTCGCCGGCTTGATGTCGCGATGGATGATCCCCTGGCGGTAAGCGCTGTCGAGCGCCATGCAGCACTTGAAGATGATCCCGATCACCCGGTGCAATGGCAGCAGCTTGTCGATGCGGGTATGCGCCTCGAGCGGGAAGCCGGCGACATACTCCATCGCCAGATAGGCGAAGTCTTCCTCGACGACCCCCTCGTAAACCTTGGCGATGTTCGGATGCTTGAGACGCCGGGCAACCATCTGCTCGTTGCCGAACAGTTTGCGCAGACGGCGCGACATCGCGGCGCAGTCCTTTCCGAAACGGATGACCTTGACGGCGACAGGGCGATTCGAATCCGGACTCACGCAGAGGTAGACGATGGCCGTCGCCCCCTTGCCGATTTCCCGGACGACCCGGTACTTGCCTATCTGTTCCATGCGCCTGTGGAGAGTCGATTCAGGGGCGTCATCGTAGCATGCCGGCGGCCCGCAGGTCATCGCTTCGCGGCCGCCGATAAATGCGGCCTGGCCCTTGAAAACCGGACGAGCGCCCCCAGATAGGTTGGCAGATTTTTTGGAGAACCGCGCATGACCATCCCCGAGAATACCCAGGAACCGCTGCCGGAGAGCGAACCCGTCCGCGAGGAGGCCCCCGCAGCGGCGGCTGGCGGGCACACCGACACTCTGCCCAGCATCGAGGAACAATTCCGCCAGCTGGAACTGCAGGCCGCCGAGCATCACGACGCCTGGCTGCGCGCCAGGGCCGAAGGCGAGAACATCCGCCGGCGCGCCCGGGAAGATATCGCAAAAGCCCACAAGTTTGCCGTCGAGAAATTCGCCGGCGACCTGCTGGCGGTCAAGGACAGCCTCGAAGCCGCTCTCGCCGTACCCGAGCAGACCGCCGAGAGCTTCAAGGCGGGCGTCGAGCTGACGCTGAAGCAACTGGTTTCCGCCTTCGAGAAGAATGCGCTGACCGAGGTCAATCCGGCCGGCGAGAAATTCGACCCGTACAAGCACCAGGCGATGGGCATGATCGACTCCGAGCAGGATGCCAATACCGTGGTCACCGTGCTTCAGAAGGGTTACCTGATCTCCGAGCGCGTGCTGCGTCCGGCGCTGGTCATGGTCGCCAGGCCGAAGTCTTGAAATCCGGGGCGCCGCCCCAAAATCCGGAACATCACAGTCATTCGCATCCAGCAAAGGAACAGAACATGGGCAAGATCATCGGCATCGACCTCGGCACCACCAACTCCTGCGTCGCCATCATGGAAGGCGGCCAGCCCAAGGTCATCGAAAACTCCGAAGGCGCGCGCACGACGCCTTCCATCATCGCCTACAGCGACGACGGCGAAATCCTCTCCGGCGCCCCGGCCAAGAGGCAGGCGGTCACCAACCCGAAGAACACCCTGTACGCGGTCAAACGCCTGATCGGCCGCCGCTTCGAGGAAAAGGAAGTGCAGAAGGACATCTCCCTGATGCCGTTCCGCATCGTCAAGGCCGACAACGGCGACGCCTGGGTCGAAGCGCGCGACAAGAAGATCGCCCCGCCGCAGGTCTCGGCCGAAGTGCTGCGCAAGATGAAGAAGACGGCCGAAGACTACCTCGGCGAGGAAGTGACCGAAGCGGTCATCACCGTGCCGGCCTACTTCAACGACAGCCAGCGCCAGGCCACCAAGGACGCCGGTCGCATCGCCGGCCTCGAAGTCAAGCGCATCATCAACGAACCGACCGCCGCTGCCCTCGCCTTCGGCATGGACAAGGTGTCGTCCAGGGACAAGAAGATCGCCGTCTATGACCTCGGCGGCGGCACCTTCGACATCTCGATCATCGAAATCGCCGACGTCGACGGCGAAAAGCAGTTCGAAGTGCTCGCCACCAACGGCGACACCTTCCTCGGCGGCGAGGACTTCGACCAGCGCCTGATCGACTACATCATCGACGAATTCAGGAAGGAAGCCGGCGTCAACCTGAAGGCCGATGTGCTGGCGCTGCAGCGCCTCAAGGAGGCCGCCGAGAAGGCCAAGATCGAGTTGTCCTCCAGCCAGCAGACTGAAATCAACCTGCCCTACATCACCGCCGATGCGTCCGGCCCCAAGCACCTGGCGATCAAGATCACCCGCGCCAAATTCGAGTCGCTGGTCGAGGAGCTGGTCGAGCGCACCGTCGCGCCCTGCCTGACCGCGCTGAAGGACGCCGGCTGCAAGGTCGGCGACATCGACGACGTGATCCTCGTCGGCGGCCAGTCGCGCATGCCCAAGGTCCAGGAGAAGGTCAAGGAAGTCTTCGGCAAGGAGGCGCGCCGCGACGTGAACCCGGATGAGGCCGTCGCCGTCGGCGCCGCCATCCAGGGCGGCGTGCTGCAGGGCGAGGTCAAGGACGTGCTCCTGCTCGACGTCACCCCGCTGTCGCTCGGCATCGAAACCCTGGGCGGCATCATGACCAAGCTGATCCAGAAGAACACGACGATCCCGACCAAGGCCTCGCAGGTCTTCTCGACCGCCGACGACAACCAGGCCGCCGTGACCATCCACGTACTGCAGGGCGAGCGCGAAGTCGCCTCCGGCAACAAGAGCCTCGGCCAGTTCAACCTCGAAGGCATCCCGCCTGCCCCCCGCGGCGCGCCGCAGATCGAGGTCATCTTCGATATCGACGCCAACGGCATCATGCACGTCACCGCCAAGGACAAGGCCACCGGCAAGGAAAACAAGATCACCATCAAGGCCAACTCCGGTCTGTCCGAAGCCGAGATCCAGGCCATGGTCAAGGATGCCGAACTGCACGCCGAAGACGACAAGAAGGCGCACGAACTGGCCAATGCCCGTAACCAGGCCGATGGCATGGTGCACATGGTCAGGAAGTCGCTGAGCGAATACGGCGACAAACTCGACGCCGGCGAGAAGGCAGCCATCGAGAAGGCGATCAAGGACGTCGAGGACGTGCTGCGCGACGGCGACCAGGACGTCATCAGCGCCAGGACCGAAGCCCTCTCCGCCGCCGCCCAGAAGCTGGGCGAGAAGATGTACGCCCAGCAACAGGCCGAAGGCGCTGCCCCCGGTGCCAGCCATGAAGCCGGCGGCCAGCAACAGGCGAAGAAGGACGAAGGCGACGTGGTCGACGCCGAATTCACCGAGGTCAAGGACAAGAAGTGACGGGAAGGAGGAAGGGTAAAGGGTGTGAAACGCGCACACCGCGACCTCAAGGCCTGGCAGCAGGCGATGTCGCTCGTGGAAGGCATCTACACCCTGACCGCCGCCTTTCCTCCGGATGAACGCTTCGGCCTGACATCGCAGCTTCGCAGGGCTGCCGTGTCGGTGCCGAGCAACATCGCTGAAGGATTCGCTCGCAATGGCAGCAAGGAATTACTGCAATTCCTCGCCAT
>Ga0209573_1004866_pt1 | contig 12781 bp, 9 predicted proteins | sample TNRBio252014_DNA_FD_185870 | JGI IMG/M metagenome (GOLD analysis project Ga0209573, IMG submission 185870) | Wastewater treatment Type I Accumulibacter community from EBPR Bioreactor in Madison, WI, USA - TNR Reactor_6/25/2014_ DNA (SPAdes)... | ecosystem: Engineered > Bioreactor > EBPR >...
CAATGCGAACCTCATTTCCCCGACCGGGCAGACCTCGCAGGTCGCGGCCGATTTCACGATGGCCTCGCTCAACTGGGTGATGAACCGCGAGGCCCTCGTCGGCATCTCGCCGCGCCGTCCCACCGTGTTCACCCTCAGCGTCGCGCCGGACAAGGTCGCGCTGCTGCAAACCCTCCTCATCCTCGTCCTGCCCGGCCTCGCCCTCATCGCCGGCGGGCTTGTCTGGCTGCGCCGCCGCGCCTGAGATCGCCGTCAACCCTTTCGCCATGAGACTCGTCACCACCGCCATCCTCGGAGCGACCGCGCTCGCGCTTGCCGGTGTCATCCACCGCGTCGATGAAAAACCGTCCTCGGGAAAACGCGCCGCCGAGCTCGCCAACGTCCTCGTGCGTTTCGAGCCCGAGGCGGTCGATCAGATCATCGTCGAGCGCGGTGTCGCGAAGGTCGTGCTGAGCAAGACCAACGGCGGCTGGTTTTTCACCGAGCCCGAGCAGGACCGCGTCGATGCAACGCTCGCCCTCGCGTTGCTCGATCGCCTCAATCATCTTGGCATCGTCGAGGATCTCGCGGCGGGCGGAGAAACGCCCGATCCCACCTCGCTCGGTGTCGCCGGAGATCAGGCGATCCGCGTGACCCTTTCCGGCGCGGGAGGCGAGGGGAAGGATGCCGTGAAGGAGACCCTCATTCTCGGCGTCGAGGCTCCGCGCACCGGGTCGATCTACGCGCGCCGCGAGGGAGGCGATCCGGGCACCTTTGTCGTCGATGGCAATCCACGTCCCTGGATCGAGAGTCCGCTCGAGGCGATGCGCGATCGACGGCTTCTTTCTGCTCCGGTCGGCGCGGTCGTGCAGGTCGTGATCCGCCAGGCGAGCGGCGAGATGTCCCTGCAACGCCGCCTCACCCCGCCACAGCAGGACTGGGCGCTCGCCGCGCCGCTCGTGAGCTGGGCCGATCGCGAGGCGATGGACCGTTTGCTCACCTCGCTCGCTTCCCTGCAGATCGAGGAAGTGGTGAAGGGTGCGTCCGCCACCGAGGCGATCCCGAATCCGTTGCCCGAGGGAGCGGTCGTCTTCCAGGTGCAGGTCTACGGCATCCCGCAGCCGCTCACCTTGTACCTGCATGAAGTCGGCAAGGCCGAGGACGGGCGACCGCTCCTCGAGGCGCGCGCTTCGGACCGGCCCGCCGTTTACCGTTTGAAGAGCGACTTCCTCGCATCGCTGCCGAAGTCGCCGAACGATCTCCGCGACCGCACCCTCGCCCGCCTTCCGCTGGAGAACATCGAGTCGATCAAGATCCAGAGCCGTCTCGACCCGCTCGTCGACCTGCGCGCCGAGCGGAGTGGACCGAATGTGTCGTGGCGCGTTGTCATCGGGAACAAACTCGTCCCGGCCAACGGCAGCGAAGTGAACGCGCTAATCACCGCGGTGAACGAGGCCGCGATCCAACAATTCGTCTCGGATAACGCGACCGATCTGGCCCAATATGGTCTCGTGCCGCCGCAGCGACGCTTGCTTTTCCAGATGAAATTCCCCGGCCAGCCGCAGGCCGACGGCAGCCCGGGTGCTCCGCGCGAGCTGATCCGCACCCTGAATCTGGGATGGAAGGAAGGCGAGGAGCAGCGCCTCTATGCCAACTTCGAGGGCGAACCCCACGTCTACGAACTCGATCCCACCTTCCTCAATCTCGTCGCGAGCCATCCGGTGAAGTGGAAATCGCTGAACGTGCTCACCTTCAATCCCATCCACCTCGTCTCGATCACGCGGGAGAAACCCGAGCAGGAGAACCTGAAGCTCAGCTATTTCTATCGCGAAGACCGTTGGGAGGCCTCGCGTAGTGGAGGCGACGTCACCGCCAGTCTCGACATTCCCTCGGCCCGCCGTCTCCGCGACCGCCTTGGTTCGCTGACTGCGAGTGGTTGGTATTTCACTCTCGGCCCCGCTTACGAAGCGCTTGAGAAGCCGAGCGTCGTCTTCACCATCGTCACCAAAGAGCTCGACCGGGCCACCAACGACTCCATCGATACCACCCACATCCTCCGGATCGCGCCTTTCTCGACCGATCTTTATTTTGGTCGCTTCGACGGTTCGCCCGATGTCTTTTTCCTCGATGAAAACACCTACAAGGGCTTGATGATGCCCGTCACGACCTCACGTCTGCCCAACTGATCCGATGAAGTGGCCCGCTTTGATTTTCGGCGGATTCGCCCTTTTCCTCGCGGCTTGCGGGGAGGCTCCCGTGGTGGAAAAGAATCCCGTGGAAAGCGAGCCTGTACCGGCGGCGGCACCCGTCGGAGCTTATGCCCAGGTCTGCATCGCCTGCCACGGACCGAACGGGGAGGGAAAGGAGGAACTCCACAGCCCCTCCATCGCCGGCCTGCCGACCTGGTATGTCGAGGAGCAGGTGAAAAAATTCCGCGCGGGAACCCGTGGGTTTCATCCCGAGGATCTTCCCGGGCAGCAGATGCGAGCCATTGCCCTGACCCTGACCGACGCCCAAATCTCCGAAGCGGCCGTCACCATCGCGGCCCTGCCGATCCGCCCGAGCGAGTCGCCTCCAGCCGGTTTTGATCTTGAGACCGCCCGCATCAGCTATGCCAATGATTGCATGGAGTGCCACCGCTACAATGGCAAGGGCGAGATCGTCTTCCACAGCGCCCAACTCGTCACCCTGAACCGCAGCTACCTCCTGCGGCAGCTCATGAATTTCCGCAGCGGCCGTCGCGGAGCCACCGAAGGGGACATGTATGGATCGAAGATGGTGGAGAAAACGAGGAGCCTCACCGACGACGAAATCGAAATGTTCGCCACCTACATCGGCGCTCTCGCCCATGGTGACGATCCTCGCGCGGCGCGGGAGAAGTGAGGACCCTTGGTCCCGCGTGATTTTAAGGTCATGTGAGAGTTTCGCCTTGCGGGTAATCCCGGGATTCGGCAAGCTCGCCCACTATGATCAAGAAAATCGTTTCAGACTTCAAGGAATTCGCGTTCAAAGGGAACCTCATCGACATGGCCGTCGGGATTGTCATCGGCGGTGCGTTTGCAACGGTCGTGAAGAGCCTCGTCGACGACGTCATCATGCCGATCGTCGGCCGCCTCACCGGCGGGGTCAATTTCAAGGACTACTACTTCGTCCTGAAAGGGGAGGTACCCGCCGGCACCGCCCTCGAAGCGGCTAAGAAGATCGACGGGGTCAACCTGCTCACCTACGGCAACTTCGTCACCTCCTTCATCAGCTTCCTCATCCTCGCCTTCGTCCTCTTCCTCGTGATCAACAAATTCATGACGGCCCTGAAGAACAAGCTCGAAAAGCCGGTCGACGAGGCTGCTCCCGCCCTCAGCCCCGATGTGGTGCTCCTCACCGAGATCCGCGATCTCCTGAAGAATCAAAAATCCTGATCAAATTTGAGAACTTTTTAAAATTTGTTCTGAAAATTTGCGAAAAGAGTAGACGCCAAAATGAAAATCAGTTATTCTCTCCCTGTTGTTTGAAAGGGTAGTTGTTGACCCTGAGTTTCATTGCTTGGTTGTTGTGGTGAGCCTGGTTGTGCGGGCTTACGAATCTAAAGAACCTCTCCGAGAAATCGGAGAGGTTTTTTTGTGGAGCTTTCCGGAGCATCCCTTAATTTCCCGGTCCCGTCGCACGCAGCGTCGGGACGAACCTTTCCTCCGCCGTGTCCGCTCCTCTCGTCATCGCCGATCGCACCTTTTCCTCCCGTCTCATGCTGGGGACGGGCAAATTCGCGTCGAACGAGGTGATGCGCGACGCCCTCGCCGCCTCGGGCACCGAGATCGTGACCGTCGCCCTGCGCCGCGCCGACCTCAGCGGGAAGGGCGATCCCTACGCGAACATCCTCGATTTCATCGATCCGAAGCGTTACCTCCTCCTTCCGAACACCTCGGGAGCGATGAACGCCGAGGAAGCGGTGCGCCTCGCCCGCCTCGCTGTCTCGGCGGGGCTGCCGAAGTGGGTGAAACTCGAGATCCATCCCGATCCCACTTATTTGCTGCCCGATCCGATCGAAACGCTCAAGGCCGCCGAGATTCTCGTGAAAGAGGGTTTCATCGTGCTGCCCTACATCAACGCCGATCCCGTTCTCGCGAAACGCCTCCAGGATGTCGGCACCGCCACGGTGATGCCGCTCGGCGCTCCCATCGGGTCGAACCAGGGCATCGCCACGAAACGGCAGATTGAAATCATCATCGCCCAGGCCACCGTGCCGGTCGTGATCGATGCGGGACTGGGCCGTCCCAGCCACGCCGCCGAGGCGCTCGAGATGGGGGCCGACGCCGTCCTCGTCAACACCGCCATCGCCATCGCCGGAGATCCCGTCGCCGTGGCCGGAGCCTTCCGCATGGCGGTCGAGGCCGGACGCATCGCCTACGAATCGGGCGGCGTGCCCGAAGTCGCAACCGCCGCTTCGGCGAGCAGTCCTCTCACCGGCTTCCTGTTCCAGGGCGGTCACGAGTGATATCTACATGGAAGAACCCTCCGATTCCGACATCCTCTCCGTGGATGTCCTCCTACCGCTCGATCTTTCCGAAGACGAGACCGCGCAACGCAAGGCCGTCGCCCGCAAGCTCGACGTCCATCCCGGCCGCATCCGCACCCTGAGACTGCGCAAGCACTCGATCGACGCGCGCAAACAGCAGATCAAAGTGCAGCTCCGCTTCGAGGTGGGACTCGATCAGCCGCTTCCCGAGGAGGATCCCATCCGCATCGATCTGCCCGATGTCTCCGCGGCGAAAAAGACCGTCCTCATCATCGGCAGCGGACCCGCCGGTCTCTTCGCCGCCCTCACCGCGATCGAGCGCGGCTGGCGGCCCATCGTCTTCGAACGCGGCAAGGATGCCTCGGCGCGACGTTTCGACCTCGCTCCCATCCTCCGCCACGGCACCGTCATTGAGGAATCGAACTACTGCTTCGGCGAAGGCGGGGCGGGCACCTTTTCCGACGGCAAACTCTACACCCGCGCCACGAAACGCGGTCCGGTGCGCAAGGTCTACGAGGTCCTCGTTGCCCACGGCGCGCCCGAATGCATCCTCGTCGACGCCCATCCCCACATCGGTTCGAACCTGCTGCCGAACGTCGTGAAAGCGATCCGCGAGAGCATCCGCGGGGCGGGAGGCGAGGTGCGTTTTGGAGCGAAGGTCACCGATCTGATCCTCGACGGAGGCGCGATCCGAGGGGTCGTCGTGAACGGCGAGGAAGAAGTCTCGGGCGATGCTGTCATTCTCGCAACGGGTCACTCCGCGCGCGACATTTACCGTCTCCTCGCGGGGAAGGGGATCCTGCTCGAGCAAAAACCCTTTGCCGTCGGCGTGCGCATCGAGCACCCCCAGCCGCTCATCGACAGCCTGCAATACCATTACGATCGGGGACTGGAGCGTCCGCGTTTGCTCCCCGCGGCGAGTTACGTCCTCGCGATGAAGATCCGCGACCGGGGCGTCCATTCCTTCTGCATGTGCCCCGGCGGATTCATCGTGCCGGCCGCGACCGAGAACGACGAGGTGGTCGTCAACGGCATGAGCCTCTCGAAGCGCGATTCGCCCTTCGCCAACAGCGGTTTCGTCGTCACCGTCGAGCCCGAGGACACGAAGGATTTTGTCGAGGAACACGGCGTCCTCGCCGGGATCGCTTTTCAAAAGCATCTCGAGCAGCTCGCCAAACAGGCCGGAGGCGGAGGTCAAACGGCACCCGGTCAGCGCGCCATGGACTTCATCGCCCGGCGCGACTCGACGGAATTGCCCGAGACCAGCTACAAACCCGGCGTGAAACCCGCGCGGCTCGACGAGATGCTGCCCTCCTTCATCGTTTCGCGGATGAAGGAAGGATTGAAGATGTTCGGCAAACGCATGCCGGGCTTCTCCGGAGAAGAGGCCGGCCTCATCGGTTTCGAGACCCGCACCAGTTCGCCCGTCCGCATTCCCCGCGATCCCGAGACCCTCGAGCATCCCGGAGTGCGCGGCCTCTATCCCTGCGGCGAGGGCGCCGGGTTCGCCGGAGGCATCGTCAGCGCCGCCCTCGATGGGATGCGCTGCGCGGAGAGGTTGGGCTAGGGCCTTCCTCACTCCGCCGTCTCGATCCAGACCGCGTAGGCGTTTTGACCTGGCGGGAAAAGGCGGCCCAAGACATGGGTCTTTTTCGAGGTGCCTTGGAGGCGGTCACGCAGGCCCCCGTAGTCCCGTCCCCAGGCGGCCCAGGTGCCGTCGCGTTTTCTCGCGAGGCTGAGGACGTTATGGAGGACCCTCACCTCGGTGCACGGACCCAGATCCGCGGGGACATCGCATTGACCTTCGCTGTTCTGACCCCAGGCAACGACCTCCCCGTTTTCTTTCAAGGCAAGGGTATGTTGTTCGCTCATGACGACCTGTTGGAAACGATCTCTTTCGAGCGCGGCTGGAAGAGGGACGGATCCTTCCCCGGACTTCCAGACGACGAGGCGACCGTCTTTTCGTAAGGCCGTGAAAACTCCCCGTCCGCTGACCACCGTGGCGATGTTGCGGCGCGCGTCATCGGGCGGTCCGGCATCTCCGCCAGCGGGCGCACCGGGGCCCCACCAGACGAGACTGCCGTCCTTCTTCACCCCTACTGCGGATTCCCGATTCAGCGGACCTTCGTTGCGGCCGAGGGTGACATCGACGAGATCCACGATGTCGGCCTTTTGTTCTTCCGGCACCTGGAACTTGCAAAGACTCCCATCGATGGTGCCGTCTTCCCTTACCATGAGAATGCCGGCGGCCGAGCAGTCGAAGGCGATGATGCGGTCCTGGGTCGAGGACACCCGTCTTTCTTGATCGGTGAGAACCATGCCGTTGGCACGCAAGGCCACCCAACCGGTGTCGAAGGTCTCCCGTTCCCAGTATTTGATCGAGACGACATCCGTGATTCCCCGGGGCGGAATCCCGAGAGGGTCCTCTTTGTTGCCGAATCCGATCCCGTTCATACGACCTCCGGCGTTCGAAGGGCTTTGGGGAGCGGCCGAAGGAATTCCCGGAGCATTCGAGGAGTCGGCGATCAACTGCTGCACCGAGGTGGCTTCGTCTCGCACGGCGACGGCTTCCTGGAGCCGGTCCTGCCGGGTCAGCTCCTTGGAAAGAGCGTTCAGTTGTTCAAGATAGCTCGCGAGGTAGGTGGGCAGGACGGAGGCGACTTCGGCGCGCCGCTTCTGCAGCTCGGTGCGGTAAATTTCGCGGAGCCGGTCGATCTCGGCGAAGCGGTTTCCGGGAGCGTGATCCGGATTTTGGTAGTCCCGGATTTCCTGATCCACCACGAGGGTTTTCTCGAGGTCGCCTTCGCCTTTCACCTTTTCCCTCAAGGCGGCGAGCTGCTTTTCGTAGAGCTGATTCAGATCCGTGACAGGCTTTTCGAGCAGGAGCCGCTGCTCGCTAAAGCGATTGCGCAGGGCGTCAAGCGATTGTGTTGCTGCCTCCTGGGCGTGGATCGCGATCAGCGACCAGCACAAGGCCGGGAGAATCGAGGAAAGGAGACGAATCGGGCCTGGCAGGGCGGACATGACCGGAGGATAGCGGACCCGGGAATGTCGTTGCAAGTGTTTTGAGCGCGATCAATGGGCTGACCCGAATCCAAGGGATCCCTCAACACGCCCCCAGAAGATGTCGCAATTCTCCGAGGAGGTCTTCTCCGTGCCCGAGGGTCTGGGCGACTTCCTCTTCGATGAGTTCGCGGAATCGTTTGCGAAGCCGGTGGACGAGGACGCGAACGGCGGTCTCACCGAGCCCCAACTGCCCGGCCGCCTCGCGCTGATCTCCGTGTGCCGACGCACCCACGAGCCAGGGGCGCAGGACCTCGAAGGTGACGCCCTTTCCGGCTGCGGTCATTTCGGCGGACAAGCGGGAGAGGCATCGGTCGATCAGTGCGCAAGCCCAGGCACGGTCGAATTCCTCGTCGGGAGGCAGGGCCCTCGGATCGCCCAGTGACTCGGCATCCAGTTCGATGTGATCGTGGCGATCGCCGCGTTTCAGTCGCGATTGCTTGGCCCGGGTTTCGCAAAGAAAATGCTTCGCGGCGCCGAGGAGATAGCTGCGGAATCGGCCGCGTTCCCGGCGCGCCTGATCGAGCGAACCGCCTGCGAGGACCGTTTCGAAGAAGGCGTGGGTGAGATCGTGGGCTTCGTCCGTTCCCGCCCAGGTCTGCACGTAGGCGAGGACCGGAGCATAGTAGATCTCGCAGAGTTCGGACAAGGCAAGACGTGCCGCAGGCGTGTCGCCCTGGGCACGGGTGACGAGGCTCCAGCGGGTTTCCCGGGATGTGCCACTCATGGGGAAAGACGGGCGATGACCGCCTCGAGGAACTTGCGACGCTCGTCCGGGAGCGCTTCGCGCGCAGCGAGGGAGCGGAGCGCGGGGAGGTGCTCGTTCGTTGCGAACTGTTGAATGATCAACAGCCCATCGCGCCAATAGGTTTCGTTGCGATTCTCAAGCAAGCGAATGATTCCGATTGCAATTCGGCGTTGATCTTCCAAGGAGGGTTTCGCGTTCTGCAATCCCATCAATGCCCTGCCAGAGATATTTTCGTCAGGGTTTTCAACGAGTTCGAGCAGACGCTCCACGGCTGCGGTCGAACGGACGCCAAGCGTGCTCAGAGCAAAGTAAAGCGCATTGTAACCGCGACTGTTAATGGCCATGCTCCGACCGTCCGGATCGTCTAGCTGAGACCATTCGACGAGCAGAGCTTCTATTTCGGGAGTGACTTTTGCGCCCCAGACCGCGTTGAGCAGTCCGCGACTTTGGAAAACCGACTCCTTCTCATGACGACGGTCAGCGGCGAAGCCTTTTTTCAGAAGTCCGAACATCGGTTCGGCGAATTGGCCCGTGAAATCCCGGTTGCTAAAGCGGTAGAGAGCCCAGCCCAACTCGTAGAGGTCGTCATCCGATGCGTCGGCTACGAGTGCCAAGATACGCGAGACATCTGAGGTGTCGTAGTTCGTCTCAAGGAGCGCCAGGATGGCGTTTCCCCGTATTCGCGCATCTTCGTCTTCAAGGTGTGTGCGAATCGCATCGCGCAGTTGAGTTTTGTCTGCATTGACCTCCGAGACATCTCTCAGGGCCAACAATGCCGCATCGATGCGCACCGGATCGTCGGATTGGACCGCCTTCAGCATTTCGGCAATGGCGCTCTCTTTGGTTTTCGGATCGTCAGTTCGGGACACATCGGCCATCCAGCGTTTGGCGAGGTAGATGGTTTGTTGAAACTTCGTCACCGCGACCTCGTTCGTTTTGTCCTCCGCCTGCTGTAGCGCCGCAGCTTGCTGCTTCCGATAGAGATCGGTGTAGGAAGGCAGCTTCGTCTGAACGGCGGGCAATATTGAGACCGGACCGATCAGCGAAAGCGCCAGGTAGAGCGCGAAGATGCGCCGGTTCGATGCCTTCCAGGCGGCCGCCGCCGCGCAGAGCATGAAGACCGTCATGCCGATCATGACGGACCCAAGCTGGAGACTCATCAGTGGGGGTGACCAACGATCCGCCACGGTCGCCGCGGTCAGGCTGATGGGTCCATCGATGTCGGCGGTGTGTTTTCCGAAGGCCTTCACCCCCGCGCTGATCCATCCCAGCGCATTCACGCCGAAGGCGAAAGGCGCCACGGCGATGACCGACGACGCGCACAAGGCGGCCAATCCCACCACGCCGAGCGAAACAGCGGCGATGGAAAGAACCCCGCTGGAAATCAAGCCGATCGAAAGCACGCCGAAGGAAACGAGGCCTCGTGCCATCACCCCCATCGCCAGGCCGCCGGTGGCGATGCCGCCGATCGCGACGATCCCGCGGGCCCGCTTTATCTTTCCGGTGGCCTCATCTTTTCCGAACGCCACATGCAGCAGTGGCCAACCGAGCCACTGGATCGGGCTGCGGTATTCGTAGTTCAGCTCGTTCCAGTTTTCCGCTTTCACTGGCACAGGCCCGGTTGCGGCGCTTTCGATTTCCGTTCGCATGGTCCCGGCATCGGGGAAACGCTTTTCGCGTTTCTTCTCGAGCGTTCGCAGCACGACGGCATCGAGACGCGGGTCGGTGCCGTTGGCTTCGCTGGGGGATGGGAAACGGCCGAGTGGCAACTCGCCGGTGAGCATTTCATAAAAGACGACGCCGAGACTGTAGAGATCGGCCCGATGATCGACGTCGGATGGATTTTCGACCTGTTCGGGCGCCATGTAGGCGAGGGTGCCGAGCTTCGCGCCGCTCTGGGTGAGGGTGAAGTGGAGGACACCCTCGTCGCGCAGTTTCGCGAGGCCGAAATCGACGATCTTCACACGCCCCTCCGAGTCGATGAGGATGTTCTCCGGCTTGATGTCGCGATGGAGGACGCCGTGCTCGTGGGCATAGTGCAGCGCATCACAGAGCTTCGGCACGATGACGAGCGCCTCGCGGGCGCTCAATCCACCGGCTTCCATCGCCTGACGCAGGTTCACGCCATCGACGTACTCCATGACGAGGTGCGGCTGGGGTTTGGTGCCGAAGCGGTGGACCTGCACGATGTGCGGGTGATTGAGCCTCGCGAGGGCGCGGGCCTCGCGGGTGAATCGCTCGATCCACTCGGGATCGAGGGCCCGTTCGGGCGAGAGGATCTTCAGGGCCACGATCCGGTCGACGAGGGGATCACGGGCCCGGTAGACCCGGCCCATTCCGCCGACCCCGATGAGTTCGTGGATCTCGAGTTCGGGAAACTGGGCCCGCACCGACTCCAGCGTCTCGTCGACGATTGGCTGGGTATCCGCGATCACCCCCTGCAGCACGCATCGGGGGCAAAGTCCGTGGGAGGCCTCGGTTGGCAAGGGTTTGCCGCAGGAGGGGCAGGAGAGGGGAGTGGTATCGTTCATGTCCTGCCCGATACTGAGAGAACCGGACGGAAATGTTACCAGGAAACGAAACGATTTTTCAAGGGGCGAATTCGCCCCGCCGCTCTTGCGTCGCTTCCCGAACACGCATCCTCCGTGGTCCGGGAGAAGTTCTCACGAACTTCTTTACCGGATGACTCCGGAGGTTCGATGGATCACAAAGGTCGTGAGACCTTCGATCTCAATGCGCCTCGATCCGCCGGCCCTTGGGCTGGTTGATCTCGACGAGGAGATTCGTGAACCAGCTTTCGTCGATGTCGAAGGGTTTGCCGCCCTTGATGCGCGGAAAGGCGATCGTGCTCATGACATCGCCGTTGTCCTCGTCGAGACCGGCGACTCCGCTGACGCCTTCGAGGGCGGACTTCGCGGCTTGGGCGCAACTCGCCTTGATCAGTTCGAGGTCGTCGGGATTCGGAGCGGCGCTGCGGGCGAAATAACCGCTCTTCTGCACCAGCACCTTCTCGGCACCGAGCTTGTCCTTGAGACGTGCGGCGAACCAGTTGCCGACGTTCACGGAATCGAGGCGGTAGTGGCCGAAGGCGTCCTTGGCGGGCTCTTTTCCTTCGGCTTTCATTTCGGCGATGATGTTGTCGAGACCGGCACCTTCGCTGAGGAAGATGTTCACGCTGTCGTTGCGGTCCATCTCGATGTTGAGGCGGTCGATCTCGGCTTCCATGTCGATCTCCATCTCGGGGACCCAGACGGCGTCGATGTCCCAGCGGATCTGGTGGAGAAGGGCATCGGGGAGCCAGTCGTATTGGTGCAGGCTCTCATGATAATCGTAGGCGGCGCGTCCGGTGAGCCAGCCGCAGTGACGTCCCATCACCTCGTGAATGATGAGCTGGCGGGCGCTCGTGGTGTTTTCGTTGGCGACGTTCTTGAAGAAGCGCGCGCTCTGATGGGCCGCGGTCCAGGCGCCGAGAGTCTGCTTGATCGGGAAAACGTCGTTGTCGATCGTCTTTGGCAGGCCGACGACGGTGAGGTTGTATCCGTTCTCGTGGAGGTAGGCGGCGAGGTCGGCGGCGGTGGTATTGGTGTCGTCGCCTCCGATCGTGTGGAGGATGTCGATCTTGTCGTTCTTGAGGCGCTCGGCCGCGACGTGGAGGGGATTTTCACCCGGCTTCACGAGACCCCGCTTGGTGCAGTCGTCGACGTTGGTGAGTTTCACCCGGCTATTCCCGATCGGGCTGCCGCCGAAGTTGTAGAAAATCGAGGCATTCTCGCGGACCGACTTGGGGAAATGGTAGGACTTCCCGAGGAGCAAACCCTGATAACCGTTGAGGTAAGCCATCAGGTCGGCATCGGGAGCGAGCTGATTGTATTGCTCGATCAGGCCTCCAATGGAGGCGGAAAGACAGGGCGCGATGCCACCGGCGGTCAGGAAGGCGATTCTCATCAATGAAGTGGGTGCTGGTAATGGTGGGGGTTTCCTTGGCCGCACCTTCCAACGATTCGGGGGGAAGTCAAGACAGGCGAAAAAGACCTCTCCCGCGATCCAAAACTTACTACGGATAGATTAATTATTGATAAATATTGAGTTTTTCGTTACAATTGAAAAATACTGATTCTTCTCATGATTCGAGTGCCCTTTTTCACCACCTCCGACAGTCGTGAACTGCGTCATCGGGGGCTCGCTTCAGTTCCATCGGACAACCAGCCGGTCTCAGAATCGAGCCGTGGCGATCGCATGGAGGCTCGTCTCGAGGCCTTGGAGGGCCGTCTCATTTCCCACGCGGAGGAGTTGAAAGCCCAGATCGCCGGACGCGTCATGCGCATCCAGAGCCGGATCGAGCGGGCCTTGCGTCCCTTTCAGCCGGAGTCGGAGCGCGAGCGCGTGGAGCGGAATGCCGACAACGTCGTCGAATTTGGCAAAGAGGGCGAAGTGACCGACGATCCCGTCGATCATCTTCTCCATGCCTGCAACGCCCGCGA
>Ga0209573_1004867_pt1 | contig 12780 bp, 7 predicted proteins | sample TNRBio252014_DNA_FD_185870 | JGI IMG/M metagenome (GOLD analysis project Ga0209573, IMG submission 185870) | Wastewater treatment Type I Accumulibacter community from EBPR Bioreactor in Madison, WI, USA - TNR Reactor_6/25/2014_ DNA (SPAdes)... | ecosystem: Engineered > Bioreactor > EBPR >...
ATGGGTCAGTGAACTGCTGCCACACATCGCTTCGATCGTGGATGACATCTGCATCATCAAGACGGTGAACACGGAAGCCATCAATCACGACCCGGCAATTACCTACATCCAGACGGGAAGTCAGCTGCCCGGGCGACCGAGTATGGGAGCATGGATTTCTTACGGACTTGGCAGCCCCAACAAAGACCTGCCGGCGTTTGTGGTGCTGCATTCCCGAATTCCTGGCGGCGCGCAGACACAGGCATTGTTTTCACGATTGTGGGGCAGCGGATTTCTTTCAACTCGTCATGCTGGCGTCTCGCTGCGATCCGCGGGAGATCCGGTACTGTATCTGTCGAACCCGAACGGAGTGGATTCGACCACTCGCCGCCGAATGCTGGACGGCCTGGCGGAATTGAATCAGGAGCGCCTGAATGTCGTTGGCGATCCGGAAATTGCGTCCCGGATCTCTCAGTATGAAATGGCGTTTCGGATGCAGACGTCGGTTCCGGATCTGGTCGACATTTCGGACGAACCGCAGAGTGTCCTCGACATGTATGGGCCGGAAGTCAAGGAGCCCGGAACGTTCGCCTACAACTGTCTGCTGGCTCGACGAATGGCCGAACGCGGAGTCCCGTTTACTCAGGTCTTTCTGCGTGGCTGGGACCATCACGGCGGATTGCCGAACGCCATCCGCGGCATGGCGCCGGCCTGCGACCGTCCGAGTGCCGCATTGGTGAAAGATCTGAAGCAACGCGGGATGCTGGATGATACTCTGGTGATCTGGGGTGGCGAGTTTGGCCGAACCGTCTACAGCCAGGGCACTCTGACGAAAGACAACTACGGACGCGACCATCATCCTCGCAACTTCACCATGTGGATGGCTGGTGGTGGAATCAAGGGCGGACAGACTTATGGCGAGACGGATGACTTCAGCTATAACGTCATCGATAAACCGGTTCATATTCATGATCTGAATGCCACGATTCTGCATGCCATGGGTATCAATCACGAGCAGTTGACGTATCGATTCCAGGGCCGTGACTTCCGACTGACGGACGTGCACGGACAGGTCGTGAAAGACATCCTGCTGCGGGCGTAGGGGAGCGGAGAGCGACGAGCAGAACACCCTCATCCGGCCTGACGGCCACCTTCTCCCCGGGAGGGAGAAGGAACGAGTGTGCGGCGAGTTTGGTCGATGGCATCGGACACATCCACGAGTCTGCTGACAGCCGATCAGCGAGCTGCGTGCACCGGAAACTGGCTGCGATATTGATGCGCAAAGATGCCCGCAGAGACGGCTACATTCAGCGAATCGGTGCCGTTCAGCATAGGGATTGTCAGTTCAATTCCCGCGATGGCCTGATGCCGCGGTGAAATGCCATCGTATTCATTCCCAAAGACCAGCACCGTTCGTTCCGGGAATCGAAACGTCGCCAGCGGTGTCGCATCCGTATGAAGGACGGTTGAGCAGACCGTGCATTGGCGTTCGTGCTGCAAAGTGCTCAGGTAACCGCTCAGATCGTCCGTTTCGACGATCGGCATAAACAAAACGTTTCCCATCGAAACCCGAAGTACTCGTCGCGAGAACGGATCCGCGCTGCCTTTGCCAAGCACAACGGCTGCTGCGCCGAAGGCCGAGGCGATCCGTACCAGGGCACCGACGTTTTCCGGATCGGTGATTCGATCGCCTGCGATGATCAGGGCCGGGCCATCCGAAGGCATCCATGTGGAAATCGCCGGAGCCGGTTTACGGACGACGCTGGCCAGAACCCCACAGTGAAATGAAAAGCCCACAAGCTGATCGGCCAGATCATTTGCCATTCGATAGACTGGCACGTCAGGTCGCAGGCGAGATTCAAAGGCTGACCATTTTCGGTCGCTGATCAGGATGCTTTGCACCGTGAAATCACTGCGCAGGACTCGATCCACGACGGTCGGGCCTTCGGCAATGAACAGTCGGGCATCGCGAACGGCATTGCCGGCCTTCAGATTTCGAAAGACGTCAAGCTGCGGATTGTCCAGGGACTCAATGCGAATGGTCATACCGGGAATTCAAAGCAACTCAGTTACGTGAAACGGCTTCATCCAGATTCAGCAGCATGTTCATCGTCACTGACCAGGCTGCCAGTTCGGATGGAGCCATTGCCGGATTCCTGGGTGAGTTGCCTGTCGTCAGCAATTCGTCCGCTGCGGCTGGAGTTTCCGCAAAGTACTGACGCGCATCGTGCAGGATGCGCGACAACGTGGTGGCTTCATGCTCGTCCGGTTTACGACTCAGGACTCGTCGATACGCAGCTTGAATGCGCGACGGATCATCGGCGGCATCGGCGAGGGTTCTTTCGGCAAGAATTCTAGCGGCTTCGACAAATGTTGGATCATTCAGAAGAACAAGAGCCTGCAGCGGAGTATTCGTACGCGCTCGTCGCACGACGCACGTCTCCCGGTCCGGTGCATCGAAGGTCGCCATCCCCGGTGGTGGGCATGTTCGCTTCCAGAATGTGTACATGCTGCGACGATAAAGTCCATCCCCGGCGTCGGGGACATATTTGTCGCGACGTTCCACGCTGACGTCTTCCCAAAGACCTTCCGGCTGATAGGGTTTGACGCTGGGACCACCAACTTTCTGCTTCAGGAGTCCACTGACGAACAACGCAGAATCGCGTACGGTTTCCGCTGGCAATCGAAACCGCGGACTCCGCGCCAGCAGGCGGTTTTCGGGGTCACGTTCAAGCAGTTCTGCCGTGACATCGGACGACTGACGATAGGTGGCGGACAACACAATCTTTTTCAGGATTTCGCGCTGATCCCATTTCTGAAGAATCAGTTCTGTTGCCAGCCAGTCCAGCAATTCCGGGTGGCTGGGCAATGCTCCCTGAACGCCGAAATCCGCTGAGGTCTCGACCAGGCCAATTCCAAACACCATTTCCCACAGTCGATTCACAGCCACTCGAGCGGTAAGTGGGTGACGCGGATCGGTCAGCCATCTGGCCAGGTCCAGACGCGTTCGTATTTCTGGTGGGCCGCTGTCTGATACGCTGGAGAACGTCGAAAGGGCTTTGGGAACACCTGGCCCCACTTCCTCTGCTCGCTGATCGTATTGACCTCGTTTCAACACGAATATGGGCCGAGGCTCCGCGGGTTCTGCCATCACCATGGTTGCTGGAATGGCTTTCTCAATCTCTTCACGCAGCTTTGGCAGAGTCGCCAGTTCGGTTCGCAATCGCCGGTCTTCTGTGTCGACAAACGTCAGGTAGTAATCGCGAATCTGCTTTCTCTGGTCCTCAGTGCGTTCTTTTGCGGGCGTCGCCAGGACCTTTGCGAGCTGGCCAATGGAATCACCTTGTGCCAACGAAGCGGCCTGCGATTCTGAGATCGCGAGTGAGTACACTTGCACGTCGTCAATCTGACCCCGGAACGACGCAGATTTCTGCCGTCGTCCAATGTGGAATGGTTTATCGGTGCGAATCGTACCGGTGAGTGGATTGTCGGTGGTCTTGTCGAAAGCTGACGGAATTCCGTCGATGTAAATTCGAACCCCGTCAGCTCGCCCTGATCCATCATATGTGACAGCAACGTGATGCCATTCATTCAGTGGCACGGATTTCCTGCTGACCACTTTGAAAGCATTGCCCGGCCAGGTATGGACGAAATGAGCAGCGACTTTCCCACCTTCCATGATCAGATCGTAACCACGGTAGGCCGCGTCTTCGTCGATGCGGGACAACACCGTGTGAGGCTCGTTCGAGGCCAGTCGAATCCACGCTGCCATGGAAAATGCTTCAGTCCCTTCGAAGGCTCCCACGTCGCCAGCGTCCACGTAATTGCCGCCATCGAAGGCCAGAGCCTGACCGATGCGGCCAGTGACTCGCTGCGCCGAACCCCGGATCGTTGCCGTTCGCCCCGGCTTCACGTCATCAAGCACTGCATCGCCTTCGGTTTCCTCGAAAGCAAATCGAGTCACCAGTTCGGCGGGTTGAAGGTCCTTGATTTTTTCCGGAGTCAGTGAGGCCTCCCAGGCAACCGCTTCTGCCGCTGCAACTTCGTCTCGCTGTTTCAACTGATCAGCGAGTGTCCGTGTTTCCGCATCGATCTGATCCAGTGCGGCCTGTTGCTCGGGCGAAGGAACCTTCAATAAAGGCTCGGCCATGCGAGCTTTGTCATAGGAGACGACTCGATCCGGGATATTGTTGAAGTAGGCAGCGAACTGATAGAACTCTTTCTGTGAGATCGGATCGTATTTGTGATCATGGCACCGGGCACATTGCAGCGACATTGCCATGAAGACCGTGGCTGTTGTGTGAACGCGGTCTGCCACATATTCCACGTGGTATTCTTCTTCGATAATGCCGCCTTCCGTTGTCAGCACGTGATTGCGATTGAATCCCGTTGCGACTTTTTGACTCAGAGTCGCATCCGGCAACAGATCGCCGGCAATCTGCTCTACAAGAAACTGGTCATACGGCATACCGTCTGCGAAGGCTCGGATGACCCAGTCACGCCACGGCCACATGGTGCGGGTTTCGTCATTGTTGTATCCGTTGGTGTCGGCGTACCGGGCCGCATCAAGCCACACCATCGCCATGCGTTCGCCATGCTGAGGCGATGACAGCAGTCGATCCACCACCGACTGATAGACAACGTCCTGCGGCTGACTGACCAGTGCTGCTTCAAAGGCACTCAGTTCGTCGAGGGACGGAGGCAGGCCGGTGAGATCCAGAGTGACTCGGCGCAGCCAGTTGGCAGGACTTGCTTCACGGGACGGTGACAGCTGATGATCTTCCAGCTTCTTCAGCACAAACTGGTCGATTTCATTGCGAGCCCACGTGGTGAATTTGAGTTGTGGGATTTGAGGTCGCTGCGGAGTTTCAAAAGCCCAATGTCCGGCGTATTCGGCGCCCTGCTGGATCCACTGCACCAGCACCTGTTTCTGCGATTCCGTCAGAGGCTTCTTGGCTGCCGGAGGTGGCATCTGCAGATCCGCGTCGTGGGATTCAATGCGTGCAATCAGCGAACTTTTTTCCGGAAACCCTGGAACGATCGCGGCTGTTCCTTCCGAAGTGACAGCGATAGCAGCATCACGCAGATCCAGGCGAAGGTTGGCCTGTCGACTGCCTTCATCCGGTCCGTGACAATTCCAGCAATGATTGGACAGAATGGGGCGAACGTCTTCGTTGAACCGAACGAGAGCGGTGTTCTGACCGTTGGCGGTTCCTGCCGCGTTCAGCAGGGCGAGAAAACTCAGGACGATGAATAGAACGCGCAGCATGTCGGACTCCGGCGAGATGTCGACGCACGAGAATTGCGTCGATCCCGTTATGCTACCGGCAGGCCGGGGAATCGACCATGATCGGATTGCTGAATCCAGTCAGAGGGAACCGGTGGCGTAGGAGCCTGCTGCAAAGCCTCGGCAATTCTTCGGACTGTTTCAGATCGGTCGAAAAACGTGTCTGGAACTTTGGAGGCATCATCCAGCTTCGAAACAATCTGATGCCGGAGAGTTCCGGACACCTTTTTCGGTCCTGGTCGAGAATCGGGCACAGTCGAACTACGGGGAATCGGTCTTCATGACCAGCAGAATATCGTCCGTGCAGGGCAGGAACTTCGCAATCGCCGGGGATCGCACATGCGTCGCTGCACCCTGATAGGGCACCAGACAAACCACAGGATGACTGGCGAACTGATCGATAGTGCGGAGTTGATAGTCCGGGTACCACCGGGCAATCCGTCGTCCGACATCACGTTGTACAATTCGCAGCGCGGATTCGGTCTTCAATTCATCTTCCTGAAAGTCCAGCAGGAAACAGCGGCTCCGTAAATCCGGATTCGCATGGATCAGCGGCATCCACTGAATTCGATCTTCGAACACAATGGCCGCGTTGTTCGGGCATTCGCGGACCTGTTCTGCCAGCGCATGGCGAACTGTTTCTTCGGCCGTCCAGTGTTGGACGCACGAAGAAACTGAGTTTCCGAAGGCGATGAGTGCGGACAGCAGCAGGAGCAACCTGGGGACTCGATGACACCGCTCCACGATCAAAGCGGTCAGCGGCGCTGTTGCCAGCAGTCCGACAATCGCATACCGAGTCATCAGAGCCGGTTGAAATGTCCAGGAAACCAGAACAATCAGAGCGGGCATCAGCGCCAGGCAAAGGCACGGTGCCAGTTCAGGGAAAGCGAATAGAGTAGACCGAGAGTCGCTGCCGTCCCCCGACTCAGGTGTGGCTGCAGAGGGAATTGGGCGTATGAGTTTTGAAATGACAAGTGCCACCAGCGCGAATGCGGCTGCCTGAACCGGGAGCATGCGGATCAGAAACAATCCGGATTCATGAATTGTGGGAGGGCTGATCCACGTGGGACGAGTCAGAGCGTGTTTCTGCCCGATCAGAAACATCGTGCAGATCATTGCACCCGAGATGCCGCCGGACAGGATCGCCAGCAGCACTCGTCGATCACTCGGGAGTCGCGTTTCGCGGTTTGGCCATCCGCGGGTCGAGCTTTGAAACTGTCGAAACACAGTGGGAGCGGCGACAAGGGCGACTGACAGGATGCCAAAGTAATGAGTGATCGTGACCGTGAACGCCAGCACTGCCAGCACACTCAGACGGACCAATTGCTGAGCGCGACTTTCGGGACTCCATTGAAGGGCCAGGCACAACCAGACGATTTCCGCACACCAGAAGCCGTAGAAGCGGATTTCGGTCGACTGGTGAATCAGCAGCGGCTGGGCAGCCGTCAGCATCACCGCAACCAGGCATGTGACGACTGAGAATCTCCTGATCAGCAGCAGATACAGCCCGACGAATGCCGTGAGTATCCAGCAGAGTGAGAGCCTTCGTAGTGCCAGTTCAGAAGGCTCGGAGGTCACCCGCAAAAGACGAGTCATCAGGAACCATCCTGGCGGATTGAAGTCGACTCCGTCAGCGAGTGCCTTCATTGCATGAGTCGTGTCCGGATCGGAAACCACCAGCCACGAATGCACTTCATCCATCCACAATTGACGATGGAGCAGTCGTCCACCGCCATTCAGCAGAGCGGTTGTCAGAATGAGGATCAGCAGAATAGCCAGACCGGCAATCCGTGGGTACAGCCCCGGAACGTTCGATGCTCGGGTGGAATCCATCATTTTTGGCGCTCCGCTATCGCTGTTCAGCCCCGTGGGAATCCGAACTGCGGCTGGCAACTCCCTGAGCCCCGGACTCCAGTTCCTGAGACCACCGATCGGCCATGCGGATCATCCGCGCCCGGTCCAGTTCATCCGTCTGGCATTCCTCGAGTGCCTTTTGCATGACGGTCAGTGCTTCCTGAGTTCGTCCGGAATCATGCAGCGTCAGCGCCATCTGAATTCGCAGGACGGGCATATCCGGATACTGTGTCAGGGCGTGTGTCCACAGACTGAATGAGTCTTTCCAGACGGGCAGGTGCTGATTCGTCACAAACAGGGCCGCCGCGACCGCCGATCCACTCAGGATCACTCGAGCCGCCGTGGCGGTTCGCAGAACTGACGTCGATGTCAGCATCGGATGTGACAGCAGTCGTTCCAGCAATCCGGCCATCATCGCGAAGATGATGATGCACGGCAGATACAGGTAGCGGTCATTCATCAAAGTCGTGATGCGGAAAAAGTTCAGCATCGGAAACAGCAGCAGCAGAAAACTCAGACCGCCCCAGAGCCACAGCGGATGCGTCTGTCGAACTCGCCAGAAGGCGACTGCGATCAGGCCCCAGCCCAAACTGCCGATCAGGACTTCCAGCCAGATCCCGGTGGTGGGCGGGTCGTACATCACGCAAAGATTCACGGGCCACACCAGCATGCCGATGTACTGCCACAGAATCGTCACATCGACGGCCAGAATGTGGGGCGTACTGAGACTCATATGCTGACGCACGCCGCCCAGAACCGTGTTCTGTGCGCCCATCGTCATCATCAGCAATATGAGCGACAGGAAACCTGGGACCAGGTGACGGGGCATCGCTTCCGCAAACGACTTTCTGCGGACATGCATGTCGTACAGCAGCATGATCGGAGGCAAAACCACGGCGTGCGCTTTGGAAAGCAGAGCCAGACCCAGCAGCACAACGTAGCGAGCGTCGTCGCTGGCCTGTGGGTCAGGTTTCATCCGAACCAGGGCGGCCCACAGCATAAAAAGAGAACAAATCAGGCCTTTTCGGGATGAGATCCAGACCACGCTTTCAATCTGCACGGGATGGACGATGAACAACGCGGCGGTGGTCCACGCCACGAAATTGCTGCCGGTAAGTTGTCGGATCAGGCCATACACCAGCAGTCCGTTGATCAGATGCAGCCCGACATTCGTCGCGTGATAGCCGGTCGGGTTCATTCCCCAGAAGGAATGATCAATCAGAAAGCTGAAGATGGTGATTGGGGCGTAATTTCGGGTGACGACTTCGGTGGCAATGCCCTTCAGATTCGCCGGACTCCAGCTTCGAATCAGGTCATTGAACCAGATGTAAGCAGGGTCATCCCAGTTGACGAAATCGAAATTGATCGAAGGAGCGAACGCCACCAGTCCCACCAGCACGAGTGCCAGAGACTGCAGAAGAATCGCGGACTTTCCGGGAAGTTGCGTCATAGCAGAGTTCGGACCACATTCAGTGAAGGTCCCGGTCACGCGGTGCCGTGAAGCGGGGGGAACAATCGCTGAGCGAACTCTGTGTCATGGCTGAAAACCGACTCGTTGCGTTTTCGCCTCACAGCGGCAAATCCGCACTCGTCGATTCTTCCTGACCGAAGCAATCGCGGCAACACGGATAATCGCTGCATTCCGCCCCTGCTGTTCGACGGTCGTCCGAACCGGATTAATCGGTCCTGTGCACGAATAGCAAAGTGCCGTGAGGTCGAGTCTTGCGAAGTTTCGTGCCTGCAGACTTTTTGGGAGCGAACAGCGTGAGCGGTCTATTGTCAACGAGCCGCCAGCCGTATCAGGGGCAATGCGCTCTCAGCCCCGTGTTAAAACCAGTCTTTGGTTTTCGGCAGGCGATGCTGCTGACCCGCTCGAGCCGCATAGGCTCCCAACGCAGCGCCGGCTGCGTGAGCCATTGTCTGGAGCAGGATATTTGCCATGGGGCCTTCAAGCACTGCAGCGGCCTGATCGGCGAGTGGAGAATCCAGATGCTGGCGCCGGTAGAGGTCCTGATACACACTGTCTGAGTCGATGCGCCCCTGGGCCAAATTCTGCAGCGCTGAATCCAGATTCAATCCGTCGTCAAACACTCGACGAGGATGATCAAACTGGGCTCGACGACATTTCGAAGCCAGCTCATGAATTCGCGACGCCTTTGCTGCGGACTCCTTTGCGACCGCGTTCAGGCGATTGATCTCCTGCGTCTTTGTCGAAATTTCCTGGTCCAGATGCTGGAGTCGTGCGACGATCTGATCGTCGGCCATTCCAGGCGTCTGGTTGGCGCGGGAGACAACCTGCGACCGTTCGGCTTTCTTCAGCAGTTCCTGAAACGTCGTCAGGGCTTCGCGATAATACTGACATTCGGCAGAATCCAGTTCAGCTTGATCGTGACGGATCTTCTCTTCCCGCGCACGAATTCGTTCGCCCTCCTGCGTCGCTCGATCCAGTTCTGAACGCAGACGAGTTCCGTCTGCCTGCAGCTTCGGCAGGCCCAGCACCTGCGCAGCTGAGCGTTGCTGTTGCTCGACTTCTGCAACCAGGGCCTGCACCGACTTTTGCTGATCGGCGATCAGTTGTCGCATCAGTTGAGGCGTGGATGTCAGGAAGCGATAGCTGGCTTCGGCGACCGGATAATTGATCAGGCGGGCAACCCAGCGATCCAGTCGACGAATCAGCCCGCCGAAACGGTAACGATCGGTGCCGAATTCCCGACGGTGCAGATACTGAAACAACCGGCTGGCTTCATAGGCCGGACGTTTCTGCTTTGCATCTACTTCGACGTCCGCCAGGCTGGCCTGTGCCTGCTCCAGTTTTGCCTGACCTTCGGCTGCCTGTCTGGAGAGCGTCTGAAATCGTGAGTCGTTCCTGAGCTGTGATGAGAGTGTTTCGGCCAGTTGATCGCACTGCAATGTCAACTGATTGACCTGTGTTCGCAGTTGCTGAATCTGAGTGTCGACGTGCTGACGCTGCATCTCGATGTCACGGAGCGATTTTTCCAGTTGCTGGCGAGCATCCGCTTTACGTAACTGGATCGACTTCAGGGCCGCCTGCATTTCCGACCAGCCATCCTGAACAACATCGTCCTCCAGATGCGGCAGGTAAATGGCGGCCAGTTCGCGAAACGCCCCGGACTGTTCGGCGACAATCCGGTCAATTTCTGCTGAAATCGCCTGAGCCGCGAGACTTGCCTGCTGCTCGTCCGAACGCAGTGTGGCTGCGAACTGATCGATCTGACGAATGATCTCCTGTCCTGATACCGGCATGGCACCATCACGCTTTCAGAAGATCAGCAGATACAAAAGCACCAGTCCGACCAGCAAGACCATTACGGCATTGCGTCGAACGTACAGATGTGCGAGGAGGATACTGAACGAGAATTCCGGATCTGCATAGACGTGCTGTGTCTGAAAGTACTGCGTGATGGCGGCGTCCACCTCGGCTTCGGTGACGGAATCGCCGGTGATTGCTGCGGCGTCGAGCAGTCGTTTTCGTAACGACTCACGCAGTTCGTTTCGGGACAGAGCGAGTTCTGCCTGGAGACGGTCTGTCCGAATTCCTCGGGCGACTTCCAGTACTCGGAGTGTTTCGGCAAGGGACAGATCCCGGGCCATGGATTCGCCGGCGATTGTTGCGCGGTTGACAGGTGTGATGACGGATTCATTCATAGTTGGGGGAGTGAAGTCCCATTGATGCGGAAGCCAGCAGCTCAGGTGATTCCACATCGTGTCCCGGCTTGACGCCAGGCTGATCGTGTGGTGCAGGCGCTTACTTCAGAAAGTACCACCCCACCGCAGCCAATACAGCTAACACAAGCGTGATCGCAACGGCTCGGACGGCACGATCGCGATTTTGTTGTTGTCTGGGAAGGCTGACCAGACGCAGCGAGGATTTGCCCCCGAAGGTCAGCACGGAACCGTGAGCCAGATCCCGGTATGCTTCGGCCGTTCCGTTGACATATGTGGGACGTGATTTGGATTCCTGTCGCATCTGCCAGTGCTGTCCATTGAATTCCAGCCAGCATTGAGTGCCGTCGATTGTGGGTTCATCGAGTCGCACATCGGCTTCGAAGGAGCTTCCGATGGACACCCGACTCTTCACCAGCGGAATTCTCTGTCGCGTATTTTGAATCTCGATCCGCCAGCCGGAAGGCATCGGTCCGCGGTGCGTTGCCGAGCGAATGGGTGCCGTGGACGAGGTCGAGCGAGGTTCACGACGGACCGTTTCTGACGCGGCCGAACGAATCGCGGGAGTTTCGAGTTTCTGAAAGGAATCGGTATCCGAAAAGTGATGGCTGCGTCCTCCCAGTGCGCCCGAGGCGGTCGTGATGGAAGACCGAGGTGCCTGTCTGCGAACAGCGTTGTCGGATTTCGCCTTCGCCTGTTTCGCTCGAAGAGTGACGAGTTCGCGGAAGTCGAAAGGAATATTCTTGCGGCGAGCGAACGGCTTGAGTGCTTTGATCAGCTCGGCCATCGATTGATATCGATCGTCCGGATTTTTGGCCATCATCTTTGCCACGATCGCACCGATCTCGGCAGGGATGTCAGGTTTCAATTCGCACACATTTCGAGGAATTCGAGCGCGATGAGCTTCCAGCTTCAGTTTATTCGATTTCTCCGGAAACGGCACATGAGAGGTGAGTGCCACGTAGAAGGTCGCGCCCAGAGCATAGATGTCGGCGCGGGCGTCGATATTGCGGCTGTCGATGGTTTGTTCCGGGGCGATGTAATCCGGAGTTCCCAGGCAATCGTGTCCAAACACCATGGACAGTGAAAACTCTTCGCTTTCACTGCCTTTGACCAATGCCAGGCCGAAGTCCAGAATTTTAGCACCGCCATCCAGTTCGATCAGGAAATTGGCGGGTTTGATATCACGATGAATGATGCCCTGCCGATGGGCGGCTGCCAGTCCCTCAGCGGCCTGCATAATGATATCGCAGGCGACATGGGGGCGGAGCGGACCATACAGCGCCACCAGTTCGTGCAGACTGATGCCTCGCACCAGTTCCATCACCAGAAAGTGAACGGCCCCCGTATTCCCGATCCGGTAGGTCTTGATGATGTTGGGATGGTTCAGACGAATCCCGGCGAGGGCTTCAAGCTGCAGTCGGGCCAGCATCCCGGGGTCCTGAGAATGCTCGGTCGACATGACTTTGATGGCAACCTTGCGGTCTTCGTCCGGGTCTTCGGCAATAAAGACGCAGCCCATGCCACCAAAGCCCAGAACTTCCCGAATGCGGTATCGATCGATCACCAGGCCGCGATATCGGCCTTCGAGCAGTCGTTCGGCCTGAAATGGCGTCAGAATGCGTTCGCGAACCAGCAGTTTGGCTGTCTGTTCAGCAGGGGCTTCCGGCCGGATTTCCAGCTTCTGCTGCACCTTACGCACAACGGATTCGCTTAGCAGACCGCTTTTTTCGATCAACTGCAGGAATTCATTCGCTGCGACCGGAACCTGCATTGTCAGCCTTCAAGCGAACAGTTTTGGGTGGATTACTGTGCGGGGACCATTGCAGAAACGAAGGACTGAAAGACTGTACCAGTAGTTTTCTGTGCGGAAAACCATTTCCGGTTCTGAATTGGCATCCATCTGCCGTTCGGTGGGTGGTCTGACTGAATCGTGCGACCGGGCTGGCAGTGGCGACCGGCCGATTTTCCACCCT
>Ga0209573_1004869_pt1 | contig 12779 bp, 7 predicted proteins | sample TNRBio252014_DNA_FD_185870 | JGI IMG/M metagenome (GOLD analysis project Ga0209573, IMG submission 185870) | Wastewater treatment Type I Accumulibacter community from EBPR Bioreactor in Madison, WI, USA - TNR Reactor_6/25/2014_ DNA (SPAdes)... | ecosystem: Engineered > Bioreactor > EBPR >...
GACCCCGCGACGCACAAGCCATTCGGCGGCATCTACTTTGGCACGCCCGAAGAGGCCACACAGTCGCGCAAATTTAATCTCAGCTACATGACCAATGCGGCCAGTCCATCCGTCATCGAAGCCAAACTGCAAAGCATCATCCTCCCCCGCGTCCAGTTCAGTGGCGCCACCATTGAGGAAGCTGTCGAGTATCTCCACGCCAAAAGCCGCGAGTTTGACACCACCGACAAAACAGGCGTGCAGCTCATCCTCAGGCCCGGCGGCACCAAGCCCGGCCGCATCAGCCTCGATCTCAAAGACGTTCCGTTCATCGAAGCCCTGCGCTACTGCACCGAACTCGCCGGCCTCACCTACAAGGTCGAACCCTACGCTGTCACCATCGCCGCCACGACCGCCGAGGCTCCCGCCAAACTGGAGATCACTGCCAAGAGCGACGCCAAAGCCACCGTAGCCACGCGGGCCAACAAAATCATCCTGCCCAGCGTCGAGTTCCGCGACGCCACGCTGGTCGAGGCGATCGAATTCATCCGCGCGAAGTCCCGCGAACACGATCCTGACAAAAAAGGCGTCAACATCCTCCTCAAAGGCGACGGCGGCACCGTCAAGATCACCCTCTCCCTCATAGACGTTCCAGTCCCCGAGGCCCTGCACTACTGCGCCGAACTCTCCAACTACAAACTCAGCGCCGACGACAGCACCTTTGTTTTGGCTCCTGCGCCACCCAAGGGAGCGGCCGCACCACTTAAACCCTCAGACAACGAGGTGCCTGAAACAGATGCGCAGGCAAAGGCCGCCGAGCTACGCCGCGCCAAGCCTCAGCAGTATGACTTCGCCAAAGCGAATCTCGGCGATGTGATCCGGTTTCTTGCCACAGATGCCGGCATTCGTTTCTTTTCTCTCCCTGAAGACCACCCGGCCAGCCAGAGGTTGATCACCTTCTCACTGCGCAGCAGCCCGTTCGAGGTTCTCGAGACGATATGCCGGGCCAACGGAGTGGTTTTGGTGCTGGACCAGAATGTCTGGTATGCACGGGCTGCGGACGATGCAGCGTTGGTCAGAAAAAGCTATGCGCTGCCGAAAACACCCGCCAGCGCTGAAACGATCCTCTCGGACATCCGCACTCTCCTGAACGTCCCCGCCACAAACACCGGGACCAGCACTCAAGGGGCAAAAAAAGCAGGACCGGAGGTGACCTTCAAAGAAGCGGAGAATTCAGTTCACGTTGTGGCCACACGTCTCCAGCACATGTGGGTGGATGGTTATTTCAAAGGACTCGGCGGGAACCGCTGATCGTCTCCACCCGTCAGGAATTTGCACGGCCAACGGCGAAAGCATTGCACCCGCCTTCCTGACCGCCTACCCGTGCAGAGATGCCCACCCCCGACCTCACCCTGCGCCTCCGTGAAAACGCCTGGATCGGCGACGCCGTGCTCGAACTCTATGTCCGCAGTCATATCCTGCGCCAGGAGGGCAAGGTCGATGCCGAGATGAAGACCCGCTTCACCTGCAACCAGTTTCTCTCCTGCCATGGCAATCCCACCGCCGTCGAGGCCGACATCGGCGTCATCTACCAACGCGAAGGCCTCGAAGCCGCCTTCACGTGGATTCGCGACACCTTGGAGCCGCTGTTCGTGAAACAAGAAGCCAAACGCAAGCGACTCGGCAAGTAGCTGCCTTCAACAGATCAATCTTTGCCGCAGAGGGGCGGAGGAGCAAAGAGGCAGAAGTTTGAAGTTCTAAAATCAGCTCCTTTGCCTCTCTGCCCCTCTGCGGCAAACTCGAACCAGAAAAGACCTCCTCACCCACGGATCGCCTTCAGCTTCGCCTCACCCTCGCTCCACGGCACCTCATGCGGCATCCGCTTCGTCGCTGCGGCAAGTGCTGCTGTCACGCCCGCCGCCTCGCCCATCGCCACGGAGTTGCCCGTCACGCGATAGCTCGCGTGCGCGATGAAATCACCGCTGATGTTGCGCCCGGCCATCATCAGGCCATCCACATCCTTCGCGATCAGCGCCCGCAGAGGCACATCATACGGCTTCACTTTCACACCTGCATTGCTGTAAGCCGCCGTTTTGTTGGCCTCCTTGCTCAGCGCGTGGATGTCCACCGGGAAAGTCGGGCGCACGACCGCATCGTCATAACGAGCACCAGCAATGAGATCATCCTTGTTCACCGTGTAACGTCCCGCGAGGCGCCGCCCGTCGCGCACGCCGATCTGCTCCGCCGTGGCGGCGATTTGCAGGCCCTCCCACGGCCCGCCGAGCTTGCGCAGGCCGTTCACGATCTTGTGCAGCTCCGCACGCGCCTGCACCGTGGCCTCGGTGATCTTCGCGGCATCGAAACACGGCACGCCGTATTGATGGTTCATCATCACCAGCAGCAGATTGTCCCGCACCTGCCACAGCGTCGGCTTGGAATACGACGGGAAATGCTCCCCGCGCTGGATCTCCTTCAAAAACACGTCTTTGGCGATGCCATCGGCCCTGCTGGGATCGGAGCCATGAATGAAAGGCTGCAATGCCGCCACGTCCTTGCAAACGAGCAGCGCATTGAGCGACATCGGCTGGCACGGACAGGAGTCCGCCTCGCCATACTCGAAACTGCATCCCGCGAGCGCTCCGAGATCGCCATCGCCCGTCGTATCGATGAAAACCGGTGCTCTCCACGCTTGTCGGCCGGATTTCGATTCCGTCACAATCGTCGTGAGTCGTTTCCCTTCGCGATACGCCGCCGCCACTCGCGTGTGCAGTTGAAATTTCACCCCGGCTTCCACAAACATCTCTTCCAGCAGCAGCTTCATGCCCTCCGGCTCATACACGACGTTGCCTTTGCTCGTGCCGCGTCGCATGTCGCGTTCATCCAGCCGCTTGAGCAATTCTTGATTGAAGCCCGGCTTGTCGAAATCCAGCAGGTAGCCCAGCAAACCCGCCGTCCACACACCACCGAGGCAGCCACGCCATTCAAACACGCGCACCTTCGCCCCGGCCCGCGCCGCCGTGATCGCCGCCGCGATGCCCGCCGGTCCCGCGCCGCACACGATCACATCTGCATCTTCCACCAACGGCAAATCCCGCGCTTCTTCATGAAACTGCCCCGCAATCGCCTTCTCCACCTCCGCCGCGTTCATCACACCCGGTGTGACGAGCGCTCCCGAAAAAGCGGCGCGGAGGAAGGAACGGCGTTTCAGGTCGTTGGAGGTGGTCGGTATGTCCATGGTGAAAAGAGTCTGGCTCAAGACGCCTTTGGACGCCATTCTTTATCCAATGCGCTTTCTCGTCTTCCTCGCTCTCAGCGCCCCGCTCCTCGCCAAACCGCCCACCATTGAGGCGGGGCGACAGCATTGGGCCTTTCAGCCATTCAGCACCACGAAACCGCCCGCTGTGAAAAACACCGCATGGCCGAAAAACGACGTGGATCGCTTCATCCTCGCCGCCTTGGAGAATAACGGCCAATCCCCCGCCCCCGAAGCCGATCCCGCCACGCTGATTCGCCGCGTGACACTCGACCTCACCGGCCTGCTGCCCACGCCGGAGGAAGTTTCATCTTTTATCCTTCATCCTTCATCTTTCGAGTCCCTCATCGACCGTCTCCTCGCCTCTCCGCAGTACGGCGAACGCTGGGGCCGCCACTGGCTCGATCTCGCGCGCTACGCCGACACGAGCGGCACGCACAACGACCTCGACCGCCCCCACGCCTGGAAATACCGCGACTACGTCATCCGCAGCTTCAATGACGACAAACCGTATGCCCGTTTCGTCGCCGAGCAGATCGCGGGCGATGAAATCGACGGCGCGGATGAGCAAAGCCTCATCGCCACCGGTTTCTGCCGCAACGGCACGAGCAACGACGACAACATGGGCAAGAACGACGACGCGCTCGCCCAATACCGTGCCGACCAGCTCGACGACGTCATCTCCACGACGAGCAGCGTCTTCCTCGGCCTCACCGTCGGCTGCGCCCGCTGCCACGACCACAAAACCGATCCGCTCCTCCAGCGCGATTACTACAGCCTGCTCGCCATCTTCAACGGAACCGAAAAATACGGCCTCGTCCCCGGCACGCAGGACAAGCACGACAAACGAATCAAGATCGACGAGACCGCAAAAGTCCACGCCCTCATCGAAACCAGCCCACAGGTGCCAGTCACACGCATCATGCTCCGCGGCAGCGCCTTGAATCTCGGAGACGAAGTCGGACCTGCTGTTCCAACGCTCTTCAAGCCTGTCTCGTTCCCATCTCCCGCCGCCAAGACTTCCCTGCGCCGCAAAACCCTCGCTGAATGGATCACAGCACCCAACAACACGCTCGCGTGGCGAGTCATTGCCAATCGCATCTGGCAGCACCACTTCGGCAAAGGCATCGTCGCCAGCCCGAGCAATTTCGGCTTCACCGGCGCCAAGCCCACACATCCCGAACTGCTCGATTACCTCGCACAGCAACTCATCTCCAACGGCGGTCACTTCAAACCGCTGCACAAGATGATCCTGATGTCGGCGGCATATCGGCAGGAACGTAGAACGAGCTTTCCAGCTCGTTCTCAGAGCAACGAACTGGAAAGTTCGTTCTACGGTATCCAGCGAATGGAAGCCGAAGTCCTCCGCGACTCCATCCTCACAGCCAGCGGCAAGCTCAATCCCAAACTCGGCGGGCCCGGCATCAAACCACGCCTGCGTCCCGATCTCCTGCCCACCAGCCAGCGCAACAAATGGCCGCTGCTTCAAAAAGAAGGCCCCGAGCAGTGGCGGCGCAGCATTTACATCTATGTGAAGCGCCAGCTTCTCATGCCCAGCATGGAACTCTTCGACGCGCCCACCACCACGGACAGTTGCGCCATGCGGCTCGACAGCACCGTGCCCACCCAGGCTCTCGTGCTCATGAACGACGAGTTCGTCGAGGAACAGGCCGCCTTCCTCGCCCAACGCGCTACCTCCGACACGCTCGAAAAGACCATCCAGCGCATGTTCATGCTCACGCTGAGCCACGAACCTTCAAAAGAGCGTTTGCAGCAGTCACTCGACTTCATCCAAGCCCGCGAGGCTACCAGCACACGCGATCAAGCCCTCGCCGATCTCGCGCATGTGATCCTCAACAGCAGCGAGTTTGTTTACATCCAATGAAACGCTATCACGTTCGCTCAAGCGTCAGCTCCATCCTCGAATGGTCCCACGCCGAAATCCTGGCCGACTTCACCTTCCCCTGGGAAAACCGTGAGGCGCCGAAAACAGAGTTCCGGGCGCTTTGGAATGAAACGCACCTCCATTTCCGCTTCGACTGCCAGGATGACGACTTGGTGCTCCCGGATGGTCCCACCGCCAAGGATCGCGTGATCGACTCGGATCGCGTGGAGATCTTCTTCGCGCCGGGTCTGAGCCTGAAACCGTACTTTTGCCTCGAAATGTCCCCTCGTTGCGATGTGCTGGCTTACGAGGCCAGGTTCTATCGCGAGATGAACTGGGACTGGCACTGCGAAGGTCTGCAAATCACCGCCCATATCGAAAACAACCACTACACCGTCAGCGGCAGCATCCCGCTCGACACACTGCGCCAGCTCAAGGTGCTGTGCTCACGCGAGATGCATGCCGGGATCTACCGCGCTGAGTTTCATCACAAGCCCGATGGCTCCGTCCACTCGGGCTGGATGCCGTGGGTGAATCCACACACAGAACGACCCGACTTCCATGTGCCGTCCTCGTTTGGTGTGCTGGAACTGGTGGACTGAGATCAGCCAAACAACGCCTTCACCGGCTGCCCACGATCCGTGATCGGCACGGGGCGGTCGCCGTCGTAGAGTTCTTTGGAGGGATTGATACCGAGGTCGGCGAGGATGGTGGCAAAGAGGTCGGGGACGCCGCAGGGGTTCTCGACGGGCTTTTTGCACTCATCATCGGTGACTCCCCAGGCACCGTGGTGCTTCAAGCCGCCACCGGCGAGCACGACGCTGAAGGTGCTGCCCTGATGCCCGCGTCCGCCACCGCCATCAAAGGCGGAGGGTCGTCCGAACTCGGTGTTTACGACGATCAGCGTCTTGTCGAGCAGGCCATTCGCCTTGAGATCGGTGATGAGCGTGCTGAGCGCCTGGTCGAGATCTTGAATGAGGACGTGCTGCTTGAGCTGGCCCTGGTTGTGCGTGTCCCAGCCGGTGCCGTTGACGAAATTGAGATTGTGCGAGACCTCGATGAAGCGCACACCGCGCTGAATGAGGCGACGCGCGAGCAGGCAGCGCTGGCCGAACTCACTGCCGTAGGCGCTGCGCAGCTCGCCTTTCTCGGACTTCAGATTGAAGACCTCCATGAACTCGGGACCGGCGAGCGCTAGACTCTCCTGCATCGCAGTATCGTATTCGTTGAGGATGGGGCTGGAGCGCAGTTCCTTGGCGCTTTGACGCATGGTGCTCAGCAACTGCTCGCGGCGACTCTGGCGCGGATCGAGAATGTGCTCCGGGCGCTTCAAACCGGCCGGACCGGCGTCAGTATCGAGGAGGTAGAGGAAACCAGCCTTCGCGCCGAGAAATCCGGGACCGCGCGAGAAGTTCGGATAACCGATGAGCACATACGCGGGCACGCCTTCGGCTGCGGCACCGCGCTCGCTGGCGATCATGGAGCCGAGCGAGGGATACACCGTGGTGCCGCTGACATTGCGGCCGGTGTGCATGCGATTCGAGGCGGCGGCATGCTCGTCGATCACATCATGATTCACCGTCCGCATCGCGGTGATGTGCTCCATGAGCTTCGCGCAGCGCGAGAGATGCTCGGTGACCTTCACGCCGGGCACGGAAGTCTCGATGCTCGGGTAGTAACTGCCGGCCTTCTTCGCTTTCGGATCGCCCAGCGCCTTCGGATCCCAAGTGTCCACCTGAGCGGCACCACCGCCAAGCCAGATGTGAATGACATGCTCCGCCTTGCCCATGGGGAAATGAGCGACATGCGCGGCCTCTTTGGCGAGCAATGCGATGTCCGCATGAGATGCGACACCAGCGGCTCCGGCGAGTTTGAGAAGGGAACGTCTTTTCATGAGTTGAGTAGCATGGGCTTTCTAGCCTGTGGTTTGGAAAATGTTGATTCAGAGCAGCACAGCCTAAAAAGGCCATGCTACAAAATGGATCACGGCAGATGCACGAACTCCGGTGAGTTCAGCACGGCCCAGGTCATGTCTTCGAGGCGCTCGCGCCAGTCGGGGCGGAGGGCGGTGGTGGGCGGGTCGCCTTCGCGGGCACGTTTTTCCATCTCGATCTTGATGCTGTTGGCTCCGGCGGAGAGATGGTTCGACCACGCGACATACTTCAGCGGAGGGCGCACGATGGGCGGTGGCCGTTGGCCCTCGGGGATGATGCGCTCAGCGAATCCTGGGCTCAGCATCTTCGCAAACGTCGCGCGTTCTTCGCTGGTCGGGCGCCGCGTGAGCAGGCGGAGGAAGATTTGCTCGATGAGTTGATCGGCGGTGATGTCCTTCTGCAAGGCGAGCGCGGTGAGGCTGCCTTTTTCACTCAGCGTGGTGACCCAGCGACCAAGCATGCCGTTGGCGAGGATGGCGGGCTGGCGCACGTTCGCGGCGGTTTCGCGCACGCTCTTCGGGTCCTGACGCGAGGAGCGCCAGCCGAAGTTTTCCAGCACATCGACGATGGCCTGCGCCTTTGGAATGGCGAGGCTGGGGCGGTCGCGCTCGTTCGAGAGCGAGGTGAACTCCCACGCGCGGCGCGGATGACCGAGGCTGATCATGGCGCTCTGCGACTGCGTGCCGTCGTTGTCCATCGTCAGCTCCTCGGAGTCGAGATCCTTGCCCACGGCGGCAAAGAGCGAGTCCACAATTTGTTCGGCAGTCATGCGGCGCGGCAGCGGCGCGGCGAAATCTGGCGTGGTGCCGGGCTGAAGCGGGCGCGTTTCGCGCTGGTAGGCCTCGGAGGTGAGAATGAGGCGCTGCAGGTGCTTCATGTCGTAGTTGTGCGCGACAAACTCACGCGCCAGCCACTCCAGCAACTCGGGATGCGTGGGCTTCGAGGCCTCCCAATCATCCACCGGCTCCACAAAGCCGCGTCCCATGAGCTGCTTCCAGATGCGGTTCACGATCACCTGCGCGAAACGCTCGTTTTGTGGCGAGGTGATAAGCGCGGCGAGTTGCTCGCGGCTGTCGTCCTTCTTCGGCGCGGCGGCGCTTTGATCTGCGGGCAGCAGTTTCTTTTCAAACAACGACGGCCATGCGGGTGCAATGACTTCACCGGGCTTCAGCGTGATCGGGATGAGCGGTTTGCGTCCGGCGAAGGTCGTCATCGGCACCGAGGAGGTCGCGGGCAGCGTGATCGCCTTGCGATTCAGCATGGCGGCCATTTCAAAGAGATCGCGCTGCTTCGACTGATGATACGGCGAGTCATGGCAGCGCGCGCAGGTCATCTCCTGGCCGAGGAAGGCGGTGCTGAGGATGTGCGCCTTCGCGGCCATCGGCACATCGTTCTCCGCCGCCATCGAGAAGCCCGCCGGGCCGCCTGCGAGCACGCCGCCCTCCATGCGCACGAGTTCGGTGACGAAGCGATCCATCGGCAAATTGTCGCTCAGCGCCTCGTGAATCCAGAAGCGGAAGGGACCGGAGTTGTTCAGGCTCGGCTTGAGGATGTTCGGATTCTCCGCCAGCACGTCCTGCCAATACGCCGTCCAGTGATCCGCCCAGCGCGCATCTTTGAGCAGACGATCCACGGCACGCTCGCGACGCTGCGGCGAATCTTCGGCAAGGAATGCCTCGATCTCCTCCGCGCTCGGCACCACGCCCACGGTATCGAGCGTGACGCGACGCAGGAACTCAAGGTCTTCGGTCAGCGCCGTCGGCTCGATCTTCTGGCTCGCGCTGGCAAAGTTCGCGCCCTGCGTGATCCAGTCGGCGAGCAGTTTGCGCTGAGCATCGCTGAGCGGATCGCCTTTCGGCGGCATGATCTCATCGCCCGCGTCGGGATGAACCATGCTGACGAGTTGGCTCTCGGCAGGTTTGCCGGGAACGATGGCCGGTTTGCCGGATTCGCCGCCTTCCATCGCAGCTTCGAGCGTGTTAAGGCGCAGGCCGCCCTTCGCCTTCTCTTCATGACAACGGAAGCAATTCTCCGCGAGGATCGGCTTGATCTGCTTCGCGAAATCAATGCCTCCGGCGGCTTGTTTTCCTGCCGTGTTGGCCTTGGCCCATGAGGCGGCGAGGAGCGTGTCTATGCCCTCCTGTTTGAGCGGCTTCTTCTTGGCAATGACCTCACGCGCCTGCTCGTGGCGCTGTGCCCAATACGCATCTTGTTTCGCCCGCAGGCTCTGCCGCTGCTTCTGATCATGCGCCGCGTAGAAAGCGAGTCGTTCCTTGCGGAAGTCGGCCCATCCCTCATCGGTGAGCGGCACGACTTTTTCCGACGGCGTGAGCAGCGTGTGAATCCCATCAGCCTGACGCAGGCTGAGGCTCGTCTCACCCAGCGTGGTGCGCACGCGACCGTTTCCGGCGATCATTTCAAAGACGTAGTCGTGTGCTTTGCCATCGCTCTCGATGCTGATGCGCGTCTCGCGATCACCGGGGCCGAGCAAGCGCAACGCAGGGCCGCTTTTCTCCGCCTCCGCATGCTCCACCTCGTTGTGCGCACCGCCGCCGGTCTGGCCGAAAAGGATTTCAGCGATCACCTTGCCATCCATCCACAAGCGGCCCTGACCACGCACGCGCATCAGCAACTCCTGCTTGCCCGCAGGCAGCGCGATGCTCGCCATCGCACGCAGCAGATACGGATTGCTGCGCTCGGCACGCACGCCGGTGTCCGTGTATTTCTGCGCGATCTGGAAGAAGCCGAACACGTCCTCTTCATAGACATCCGCAGGCTGCGGATACTGACGCGGCCATTTCGCGGCCTTGCCAATGTTTTCGACGATCTCGACGCGCACCTTGCCCTTTGGCAATCCGCCTTCCGGCAGCATCGGCGTGTAAGGCACCACCGGATAACGCGCGGCGATGCTTTTCTCGGGCAAGATGCCGCGATACAGCCGCACCTCGTCCATGAGTCCGTCAAAGCTCACGCTCTCCTTTTTGCCCATCGACGTGCCGAGCCAGACCTCGTCATTGTCCACCACCGGAGCCTGCTTCGTCGCGCCGCCCATGTCCCACACGCCGGCCGCAAGTTCGCCATCGATGTAGCCGCGAATCGTCTCCGGTTTGCCAAACTCATACGTCACCGCCACATGATGCCACCCGCTGCCCGTCGCGATACCGCCCGTCGTCGTCCAGCGATGCCAGTCGCCCGCGTGATCACCGTCCTTGCGGCTGCGGAAGAGAAAACTCGGGCGAAGGAAACCGCCGCTGTCCCACAAGCGCAGCCCATAGTTCTGATTGTTCGCGTCCTGCCCCGGATTCGATGTGCGCCCTTTGCCGAGGATATAAACATTGCCGCCCTTCGGCGCCGAAGCCGGATTCACCCAAGCCTCGATGGTGATCGCGTCGCCATTGTCGAAATCAAAGAGGCTCTTCTCCCCCGGATCATTCACCCGAATGAAGCTGCCCTTCGCTCCCTCAAACCGCGCCGCTTTGTTCGAAACCGGGATGTGCTTGAACTGTTTCGACGACGGCCCGTCCTGCTGAAACACCACACCGCCTTCGGCTTTGCCGATGTCCGCTTTGTCGCCATCGAAAGCCCACTGCGCCACAGGCGTGGGATCAGCGGCGAACGAGGCACTTGCCAAGGCGAGGAGTGATAAGACAGACTTTTTCATGAGAAACAGGGGCGGAAATACGGCGGTATAAAGACGCTTCATGCCGTCTCGGGCATGAAGGTCGGAAACACGATGCCTTTGGGCGATGCAACCGGTGCGGTGGATTGGGCGACGTGAAGCTCGACATTGCGAGCGCCCCACGAATAGGCGGTGCGCACAAGATTTGCGGAAGCGCAGGGCACGAGGAACACCAACGTCTTGCCACGCTGACCATCAAGCGCTCTCCAGAGCAGCGCGGCGGCTGTTTCTTCATCCGCAGCAACACCGGGGCCGATCATGCTGAAGGACGGATGCGTGCTCATTCCGAGGAATCCATTCAACGAGCCGTCCTCTCGCTCCGAAACGAGCACGCGCCACGATCCGACTTTGTTTTGCAGGAAGAAGGCGAAGTCTTTCTCGCGGCGGATGCCTTGCATCGACTGCTCGAAGTCGGCGATGCGCGCGGCTTCGTCGGATCTAGCTTCACGCACGCGAGCAGACCCCATTGGAGCGGGAGAAGTCATGCCGACCTCCGGCACGGTGATGAGCATGTCTTGAAAAATCGCGCCGGGCACGAATCCAAGCCGTGTGTAGAGCGAGAACGAATCGAGGTTCAGCAGGCTGGACACCAGACGTGCGGGTTTGCCGAGGTTGCGGGCTTTTTCGAGCACTGCGGCCATCATCTGCTTCGCGATGCCGCGTCCGCCCGCTTCTGGCGCTGTCGCCACGATGCCGATGGCGACATGCGTCTCGCGTTCGTGCGAGAAACACACGCCCAACACTTCGCCGGTCTGCGTGTCACGCGCGGTGACAGCTTCGCCGGGATCGAGAGCCTCATACACCTCGGGGAAGAGCAAAAACGGCTCGTGGCTGTCACCAAACTTCGCGCCCTGGCGGAGGCGGCTTTCATACCACTGCACCAACGAACGATGCAGCAGCCGGGCGACGGCTTCGTGATCCGCAGCGCTGAGCCGGCCGAATGAAATAGAGAATGACATGGCAGTGATCAGACGACTTCCCAACCTTTGCGATACGTCTCCTTGATGAAGGGCTCAGCCGCCGGCAGGCCCGTGGCTTTCATGCCTGGAGCATCCCACTCGATGGGTTTCTGCGTGCGCAGCGACAGCAAGCCCAGCAGGGCGATCTCCGTGAGGTGCGCCGCATAGGCAAACGGGCTCGTCGCGGGTTCGCCGCCTTTGCATGCGTCGATCCAGTCGCGATGATGACCGTTGGAGCGCTTCAGCTTCGGCGCGGGCTTTTGATATTCGGCACGGCGTGCGTCGGGGAAGAGTCGCGGCGCTCCGCCACCTCCATCACATTGGATGACGCCCTTTTCGCCGATGAAGAGGCAGCCGCGTTTCGGCAGCGGGAAGCGTCCGAGCGCCTCGGGAGTGCGAGGCATCATGCCGCCATCATACCATGTCATGCGGATCTCCGGTCGTGATCCTGCGGCGGGGAAGGTGTAATAAATGAGCGCACCGTGCGGGGCGATCTCGCTGTCCATCAGGCCTGCGGCATGAGCTTCGATGCGCGAAGGAATCGGCAGATCAAAAGCACGCACGGCGGTGTTCATGTCGTGGCAGGCGAAGTCGCCGATGCCTGTGCAGCCGAAGTCCCAGAAATCGCGCCAGGCCACCGGGAAGTAGGCAGGATGAAAAGCACGTTCCTGACGTGGCCCGAGCCACAGATCCCAGTTCAGGCCCGCAGGCACCGGCGGTGTGTCGGTGGGCTTGCCTGTCAGCGTCGGATTCCAGCGCTTCGCGCCGACCCAGACGTGAATTTCCTTCACCGCGCCGATCGCGCCGTCCTGGATGTATTCGATTGTCTCACGCGTGCCGAGCGAAGAATGCCCCTGGCTGCCGAGTTGTGTCGCCACGCCGGTTTCTGCGGCCACTTTGGCAACATGGCGCGCCTCCCAGATGTTGTGCGTCAGCGGCTTCTCACAGTACACGTGCTTCCCAGCCCGCATCGCGATCACGGAGGCATAGGCATGCAAATGATCCGGCGTGGCGATGAGCACCGCGTCGATGGATTTCTCCTTCTCCAACATCTCGCGGAAATCGACATAGTCCGCGCAGCGATGGTTCG
>Ga0209573_1004871_pt1 | contig 12775 bp, 9 predicted proteins | sample TNRBio252014_DNA_FD_185870 | JGI IMG/M metagenome (GOLD analysis project Ga0209573, IMG submission 185870) | Wastewater treatment Type I Accumulibacter community from EBPR Bioreactor in Madison, WI, USA - TNR Reactor_6/25/2014_ DNA (SPAdes)... | ecosystem: Engineered > Bioreactor > EBPR >...
CGGCGCGCGGGTCTCCCCGCGCATCCGGGGTGACCGTGGTGTTTTCCGACACGTGCCGTCGCGGGCGCTACAATCGTGCGTTCCCGACCCGATCGGCCCCGCGGCGGACGCGGCCGGGTTGGCAACAGCTCCAGAATCCGGGATACCCGCGCATGAACACTTCGAAGAACGTACTGGGCGGCGCCTTGCTCGCTTGCAGCTACTCGCCGCTCACCGGCTTTTACCGCACCGGCTGCTGCGAGACCGGGCCGGATGACCTTGGCCGCCACATCATCTGCGTGAAGGTGGATGCAGCCTTCCTCGCGTTCTCGCAACGCGTCGGCAACGACTTGTCCACGCCGCGCCCGGAGTTCCGCTTCGCCGGCCTCAAACCGGGCGACCGCTGGTGCCTGTGCGCGCTGCGCTGGAAGGAGGCGCTCGAGGCCAATGTGGCGCCGGCGGTCGTCCTCGAGGCCACCCATGAAGCGGCGCTGCGCGTGGTTGACCTCGACACCCTGAAAGCCCACGCCCATGGCGCCGAGCAGGGGCCGCGCGCGTGATGGACGCAGCGGCGTACGGACGTGTGCGGCTCGAACGCCTGCTGGCGGCGCTCGAATGCGGGCTGGTCGAGCGCCGCCAGGTGCTGCGTTCAAGCCTGCTCGCCGCCCTCGCAGGCGAACACACGCTGCTGGTCGGTCCGCCCGGCACCGCCAAGAGCGCGCTCGCGCGCCGCATCCATCTCGCCTTTCGTGAGGCGCGCTATTTCGAGCGCCTGCTCACCCGCTTCACGGTCCCCGAAGAGCTCTTCGGGCCGCTGTCGATCCGTGCGCTCGAGCAGGACCGCTATGAGCGCCACGTCGCCGGCTTCCTGCCCGATGCCGCGGTGGCTTTCATCGACGAGGTCTTCAAGGCCAACAGCGCGATCCTCAACGCGCTGCTCACCTTGCTCAACGAGCGCGAATTCGATAACGGCGCCGGCCGCTTGCGCTGCCCGCTGATCAGTGTGGTCGGCGCCACCAACCAGGTGCCGGAGGACGAGGTGGCCGAAGCCTTCTTCGATCGCTTCCTGCTGCGCCTGAGTGTGGGGCCGGTGAGCGCGGAGGGCTTTCGCGCGCTGCTCGGCGAGGATCGTGCGGCGCAGGCGGCGGAGCCCGTGGTCGACCCGGCGCTGCAGCTGGACGCGCCCGCACGCGCGGCGCTGGTGGCCGCGGCGAGCGCCTGCGTGCTGCCTGCGGATGTGCTCGACCGGCTCGGTGAACTGCGCGTGTGGCTCGCCGGACGCGCGCAGTACGTCTCCGACCGGCGCTGGGTCAAGCTCGCTCACCTGCTGCGCATGGCGGCGGTGAGCGAGGGCAGGGCGGTGGTGAGCGAATGGGATCTCGGGCTGGTGCCGTGCTGCGTGGCGGCCGATGCGGCGGGGCAGCAGGCGGTGGCGCAGTGGCTCGCCGCCCGCCTCGGCGTGCGTGAGGCCTGCTCGCCGCCACGCGTGACGCGCGTGGTCGAGGCCTTCGAGGCGCAGCTCAAGGCCGAGGGCGAAGCCAACGATCTCGATTACGACGAAGGCGGCCGACTGCGCTTCTCCACGCTCGACCCGGCCGCGCTGCAGGCGGGCGAGCTCGCCGGCGAGATCGGTGACGCCAAGGGCGGAGCGGCCGCGCTGCGCATGACCTATGCGCGCAAGCGGCGCTACGGCGCGCTGCACATCGCGGCGCGTACCGAGCAGGTCGACGCCTTGATCGAACGCCTTGGCGCTTACGCGCGCGAAGTCGGCGCACGGCGCATCGAGCTGGAGGCGTGGGCGGCGCAGGGCTTGTGGGCCGATCCTGCCTTCGTCACCGCTGCGCGCGGCACACTCGCTGGCGTGGCGGATGCGCTCGGCGCACTGCAGGTGCGCGCCCAGGCCGCAGGCGCCGGCTTCGCGGCGCTGCCGCGGCTCGAGGTCGCGGGCGTGGCGCCGGCGCCGGTCGAGCACGAGACGCTGCCGGACTGAACGCCGTTGAGTCGGTCCGAAGACCCTTCGCCCGCGGTTGCGCCGCGCCTGTTCGAAACCCTCGAGGCGCCGCTCGCGCCACTCGATCACCTGCCGCGCGCGCTCTGGCTTGGCGGCATGACGCACGCCGAAGGTGAGCTTGCGGTGCGCCTGGCCGCGCTCGAAGCCTGGCGCGGCGCCCTGCTCGCCGGCCGTCTGCCCGAACCTGCTCCGCCATGGCCGGGTGGGGCGCTGCGCGCCATGGTGGGCGAGACGTTCACGCGTCTTGAGTTGCCCGCTTACTGCGCGGGCAACGAGGAACTCGCCGACACCGTGCTGCAGGGCCTGCTCTTCCATCTCGACCTGGTGGTCGATTACCGCGACCGTGGTGCGAGCGAGGCTGCAGCGCAGACGATGGCGGTGGAAGCCTTCCGCGCCGACTGGATGGAGCGCTGCGGCGAGCTCGACGAGCTGGTCGGCGCCTTCGGCGAACTCGGTGATCTGCTCAAGAACACGCGCTGGGACGCGCTGCGCGGTCTGTTGCGCAGCAGCGCGTGGCGCGAGGTGGTGCGCATCCGCGCGCTGCTCGAGCGCCTGCCCGAGCTCGCGCGCATCATCCGCGCGCTCGGCCGCGCCCGCCCGAGCGCGGACGACGCGCCGCGCAGCCACGCGCTGCAGGAGCGGGTCGAGCACACGGCGGTGCAGCGCAGCGTGGCGCGCCGTGTGCGTGTGCCCGAACTGCCCGGCGAGACGCGCGGTGTGCATCGCTCCGGTCGCATCGCGCGCATGCTGCCGGCCGAGGCGGTGCTGCTCGGCCATCCGCAACTGCGCCTGGTGTGGCACGCACGGCACGCCGAGCGCACCCTGCTCGCCTATGAGGACGACGACCACCTGCACGAAGACTGCCTGCGTCCGGCCCCCGTGCTGCGCCCGAGCCTGCGCATGGCGCCCGCGAAGCGGCTGGAGTCGGGTCCGCTGCTGGTCTGCGTCGATACGTCGGGCTCGATGCAGGGCGGCGCCGAGGCGGTGGCCAAGGCGGTGGTGCTGGAGGCGGTGCGCTGCGCCCATGCGCAGCGCCGCGCGTGCTGGGTGTTCGCCTTCGGCGGCCCCGACGAGGTGGTGGAGATGGCGCTCAACGTGGATGTGGAGGGCGTCGGCCGGCTCGCGCGCTTCCTCGGGCAGCGTTTCGGTGGCGGCACCGACATCTGCGGCCCGCTCGAGCGCGCGATCGCGCGCCTGGACGAGGCGGGCTGGGAGCTCGCCGACCTGCTGATCGCCTCCGACGGCGAGTTCGGGGCCACCCCTGCGCTCGCCGCTCGCCTTGCCGCCGTCCGCGCGCAGCGCGGCCTGCGCGTACAAGGCATCCTGATCGGCGATCGCGAGACCATCGGCCTGCTGGAGCTCGCCGACGACATCCACTGGGTGCGCGACTGGCGTCGCTATGGCGGTGATTGTGCGGGGCGCCGCGGTGAGGGCGCGGAGGAGGGCGGCTCGCCGGTGCACTCGAAGAGCCTCACTGCCAGCTACTTCCCCGGCGCGCTGCGCAACGCTGAGAACCGCGCCCGCACCGTCAGCCCGCAGGACGCCGCGGCCGCGGTGCGCGCGGGGCGGCACCGCGGCGAGCCGTGATTGCAAAGTCGCGCCGCCCTCATGCAGGAGCATCGGCAGCCGCGAGCCCTCAGCGATGTGCGCATGCCCCCGCACGCCCAGCCCAACCCGCCCCCCGCGTGTGCCTCTCCACGGGCTTCGCGCGCGCCGGGCGCGTGATCTTCTCCCCGCGCTGCCGTGATAGCCTCCCCGCCACCCCTGCTCCACCGACACCCCCCCACCCCGCCCACCCCCACCGCGCCTTGCCGCGCCCGACGCCCATGACCTTTGCCTCCGACCTCGTCGCCCAACTCGAACGCGTCACCACCGGCCAGCCCATTCCCCGCGTGCATGCGCTGCACCTGCCGCCGCCCGAGGCGGCCGCCTCGAAGAACGGTGAGTTCTGCGCGCTCGAGCTCGATGACGGCGCGCTCGGCATCTCGTATGTGCTGCTCGGCGGCCTGCTCACCCGGCTTGCGGCCTCCGACGACCCGCAGACCATCGTCGGCATGGACGCGCTGCAGCTCGCGCGCGAGTTCGCCGCGCCCGGGGGGCACGCCGATGACGCCGAACTGCGCCGTACGCTCGGCTTTGCGGCCTGCAATGCGCTGTCGCGCATGGTGATGCAGCGGATGGATTTCGCACCGCCGCGTGCCGCCGACTCGATCGGCGGCATCGACCCGCAGGCGGGGGACCACGTCGGCATGGTCGGGCTGTTCTCGCCCCTGCTCAAGCAGGTCACCGCCGCCGGCGCGCGCTTGACGGTGATCGAGCTCAACCCCGACTATGCGGGCCACTACGACGGCTACCGCGTCACCCTCGACGCTGCCGCCCTCGAAGGCTGCAACAAGGTGCTGTCGACCAGCACCATCCTGCTCAACCACACGGTCGACCGCATGCTCGCGCACTGCCGCGAGGCCGATCGCATCGTGCTGATCGGGCCGAGCGCCGGCTGCCTGCCGGATCCGCTGTTCGCGCGCGGCGTGAGCGTGGTGGGCGGGAGCTGGGTCACCGAGCGCGCCGGCTTCGTCGACGCGTTGCGCCGTGGCGAGCCGTGGGGCGCCTTCGCCTACAAGTTCGCGCTCGCCGCCGCCGACTGGCCTGGCGTGCCCGAAAACGGATGAGGCTCGCGCCGAGCTGCTCGCCATGAAAACAAGAACACGACAACAGAGAGATTTTCTCCATGCATCTCACCCCCAGGCTCGTCTTCTTTCTCGTCCTTCCACCACTGCTCTGGGCCGGTAACGCGGTCGTCGGCCGCCTCGCCATCGAGCGCATGGACCCGCTGTGGCTCAACGCGGTGCGCTGGATGCTCGCCTTCGTGCTGCTGCTGCCGCTCGGCTGGCGTGCGCTCGGCACGCCGGCGGCGCGCGCGCAGATCCGCGCGCGCTGGGCGCACCTCGCGGTGCTCGGGCTGATCGGCGTGGGTGCCTACAACGCGCTGCAATACATGGCGCTGCGCACCAGCACGCCGCTCAACGTCACCTTGATCGCCTCCAGCGCGCCGGTGTGGATAATGCTGATCGGCGCCGTGTTCTACCGCGTGATCCCGCGCCCGGTGCAGGTGTTCGGCGCGCTGCTGTCGCTCGTCGGGGTGGCGCTGGTGCTGTCGCGCGGCGACCCGGCCGCGATCGCGCGCATCGAGTTCGTCGAGGGCGACCTGCTCATGCTGCTCGCCATGCTCGGCTGGACCGGCTACAGCTGGATGCTCGCGCGCCCGCCCGCGCACATGGCGGGCGATGCCCGGCCCAAGTGGAACTGGGCCGAATTCCTCGTCGCCCAGTGCGTGTTCGGCGTGCTGTGGGCCGTGGCGGCCGGTGCCGCCGGCGACCTCATCCTGCCGTCCGGGCCGACGCAATGGTCGTGGGGGCTGGTCGCGGCCATCATATACATCGCCGTCGGACCGTCGATCATCGCCTACCGCTCCTGGGGCGTGGCGGTCGCCGAGGCCGGGCCGGCCACCGCGGCCATCTTCTACAACCTCACCCCGCTCTTCGCCGCGGTGTTCTCCGCCGCCGTCATCGGCGAATGGCCGCGCCCCTACCACGGCCTCGCCTTCGCCCTGATCGTTGGCGGCATCCTGGTCAGCACGCGCGCGGCACAGCGCCGCCGGGCGGCATGAGTGCGATCTTCGACCGCCTCGCCGAGCAGCGCATCCGCGACGCTCAGCGCCGCGGGGATTTCGACCCTCTGCCGGGCGCGGGCCGGCCGCTCGTCTTCGACGACGAACCCTTCGTGTCGCCCGAGCAGCGCATGGTCAACCGCATCCTGCGCAATGCCGGCTACACCCCGCCCGAGATCGGCGTGCGCAAGGAGATCGCCGCGCTGCGTGCGCAGATCGAGGGCCTGGAGGCGGGCTGCGAGCGCTGGCGCGTGCTGCGCAGGCGGCTGGCGATGATGATCATCCAGTTGCAGGAACTGGGGCGGTCGCGCGCCTGAACCGGCCACGCGCTGCGCGCTCGCCGTCAAGCACCTTGCCGGCGTCGAGCGAACGGATGGCGACCGAGGTGTCGGTGGGGATCAGGCCGGCGAGTTGGAGCTGCAGGTAGCGCGTGCACGTGACGCGCAGGAAAGAGGTGAAGTTGGCGCGGTCGCCAAGGGCGCCGGTGTGATCGAGTTCGTCGTGAAGACGGGCGACGAGTTGCGGTACACCGAGGCCGTCGCGCGCGCCGATCTCTTCCAGGGCCTGCCAGTAGATGTTCTCGAGCCGTACGCTGGTGGCGACACCGCGCAGACGGATCGAGCGCGAGCGGCAGGCGTAGAGCCCGGGGTCGGCGGTGGTGAAGATCTGGCACATGGCACGCTCCGCGGCGGGTCGATTTACGGAATCCTGCAGGATTCTGCCCGAGCCGCCGCGGGCGGTGGCGGGTCAGTGCGTGATGCGGGTGCCGAGCACGGCAAGGAACTGGGCGATCCAGTCGGGGTGAGCGGGCCAGGCGGGTGCGGTGACGAGCTTGCCGTCAGTGATGGCGCGGTCGATGGCGATGTCGGCGAAGCGACCGCCGGCGAGCTCGACATCGGCCCGGCACGCCGGGTAGGCCGAACACAGGCGGCCTTCGAGCACGCGTGCACCGGCGAGCAGTTGCGCACCGTGGCAGATCGCCGCCACCGGTTTGTCGGTCTCGAAGAAGTGGCGGACCATGGCGACCACCGCGTCGTTCAGGCGCAGGTATTCGGGGCCGCGGCCGCCGGGGATCACGAGCGCGTCGTAGCTTTCGGCGCGCACGTCGGCGAAGCTGGCATTGAGCGTGAAGTTGTGACCGCGCTTCTCGCTGTAGGTCTGCTGGCCCTCGAAGTCGTGGATCGCCGTTGCAATGGCGTCGCCGGCCTTCTTGTCCGGGCACACCGCATGCACCGTATGTCCCACCGCCTGCAGCGCCTGGAAGGGCACCATGGTCTCGTAGTCTTCGCAGTAGTCGCCGCAGATCATCAGAATCATCTTGCTCATCGTGTCCTCCCGGGTTGGAAATGCCGCTGCGTGGGGGACACGCCGGCGCGAGGTCGGGCGCACCCCCTGCAAGACTCTGCCCCGATCATGGCGGCGCGGGGTGGTAATGGGTTGCGACCGGGGGCAGGCGCGAGCGCCTTCAGGCGGCCGGGCAGGCGCTCTGCCGCGGCTCGTGCGTGCGGGGGCTGGCGGGCGTGATGGGTGGGGGTCAATAGTCGGTCTCGATTGTCCGGCCCGTGCGCTTGTCGATGTACCAGCCCTTGCGTACCGTCTGGCCGTTGTGGATCTCGGCCTCGCGGAAGTCGCCGCCGTCGAACGAGTGCACCGGGCCGACGTAGGCCACTTGACCGTAACGGTCGCGCTTGTGCGGATCGAAACCCGGCCTGCGCTCGATGTCCCAGCCGAGGAGGGTGCCCTGCCTGCTCATGCGGAACTTGATGCGCAGGTTGCCGCGCGGGTCGCGCTTGAGGTCGTCGATGAGCGCCTGCGGAATGCGGGCGCCCACCTCGATGGTCTCGTCGCCGATGATGTTGCCGGCGTAACGGCTGCCAATGCCCTCGATGAACCGTCTATCGGATGAATCTCGCCAGATGATTCGGGCGCGTTCGGGAACGGGCTGCGACAGCTGCATCTTCGCGCGTGAACGAAGGCTCTGTCCGCCGGCACGGTAGAAGGAGTGTTTCGCGTCCTCCGGGAAGAACTCGACCCCGAGGAACTCCTGATCCGCCAGGGCATCCACGACCAGCTCGAAGCCGGCGCGACCGAAGCGCGCGAGCATGCGCTCGCGGCTCTCGAGGTAGTGCGCCTCCGCGGCGCTCACCGGCCTGCGCGGCTCCGGCGCGGGGGTGCGGCAGGCGGCCAGGAGTGCGGCGCCCAGCGCAAGAAACGCGCGCCGTGCGGGCGATGGCAAGGGTGCGGTCACGATGCAGGGCTCCTTATGAACATTGCGGCGAGGCGTCGCCGAAATAATTGTGCGCGCATAGCCACTGCAGGTAGGCCTGCATGTTCACCGTGGCGGTGACATCGCCCAGCGTGCGGGGGTCAAGTGCGGATCCGGTGCCTTGTTGAGCGATGTCGCGCGGCAGCCAGGTGATGAACCCGCGGGTCGCGGCGTGGGTCATGCTGCCATTGTCGAAGCGCATGTCGCGCTGGACGCTGCCCGCGGTGGCGCCGTTGACTTCACGGTCCTCGGGAAAGACGTGCTCGGTCTCGACGAGGTCTCCCGACCTCACCGTCCGCGGCACGACGTTCTGCGGGTTGCCGGCCTGGATGGCGTTGCTCTGGTCGTGCAGCACGACGTCGTGATCCGGAATCGGGTCGATGGTCTTGATTGTCAGCCCGGCCCGGCGGGCTTCCTTGACCATCCAGTTCAGAGCGACCAGTGACAGCCCCTGCTCGTCATCCGGATAGCCGCCACCAATGTCCGCGTGCGCGCCGATGAACCCCCTTTCGATGCGGATCTGCCCGGGCGTTGCGCTGCCCGCACCGATGGACTCGAGCGGGAACCCGCCCCAGTGCATGCGATGCGGCCTGGGGGTTCGATATGAGAACTCCTGCGCGCTTCCGGAGCGATGCTCATTGAGTGCGACGGCCTGTGCCACATGCGCGAACTCGCCCGGGATGTCCAGGTTGTAGGGCGTCCAGCTCAGATTGGTGGAGAGCACGGTGTCGAACAGCCCCATGAAGCGGAAGTTGACCGGCTGGCATGCGGAATCGCCGCTCCGGGTGAGGTACACGTAATAGGTGACGCCCTCGTGCTCGAACGAATTTTCGACGATCCGGTTGGCAAATTCGCGCGCCTGCGCCGCCCCCCGGCTGAAGCCGATGATGTCGACGTCCATTATCTGATCGTTCCTTGCCAGCTCTGCCTCGTCGCCCATGTAGGACATCATGCGGTCGATGCGCGCGGGGCCGGAGTTGTTTGCGCCCATGTCATTCACGTACGCCGGGTCTCCGGGCGTCAGCCACCAGAGCAGCCGGTAACGCGCGTGATCGTCGGGGCGGATGTCACCGTAGTGCGGGTCGCGATGAACGGTGCCGACGCCGGAGACATACCTCTTTTGATCGCTGTAGGCGTCGAAGAAATGGACCACGTTGCTGAGTCCATTCCCGCGCATCGCCGGATCGTTCAGGTCATCGCTATTACCGGTCCCATCGAACGCAAACAGGACCAACCCGTCCGGATCCACTGCACCCAGGGGATTGAAGGCGACATAGGCGTAGGGATTCGGCCCGTCCGGGGTGCCGAGAGGGTCGGGGGTGAGGTACTCGCCGCGGTCGGGGTCGTAGTAGCGCTGGCGGTTGTAGTGCAGGCCGGTTTCGGGGTCGTGGAGCTGGCCGGGGAGGCGCAGGGCGAGGGTGAACGCGCGCTGGGCGGGCGCGGGGGTGATGGTGGCGGCGCCGAAGGGGGCGTAGCGGGCGCGCCAGACGGGGCGTCCGTCGCCGTCGGTGGCGAGCTCGGGGGCGCCGAGGTGGTTGGTGTGCAGCCAAGTGAGGCCTTCGTGTGGGGCGAACCAGGAATGCACGGCGCGGCCGAGGTCTTCGATGATCCGGCGCAGGCCGTCGGCCTCGTCCGCCAGGCGGGTGGGGAGGTCGAGCACGGCGAGCGGGAGGTCGGCGAGCCAGAGGTACTGACGGGTGATCGTGCCGTCGGCGTCCAGCTCGGCCAGCGGCTGGCGGGCGTCGTCGTAGAGCATGTGCTTGGTCTGCGCTGCGCCGTCGGGCGCGTCGAGGCGGGTGCGGGTGATGCGCAGGCCACGGTGGTCGTAGGCGTAACGGGCGAGTGCGCGCCCGTGCGCATCGACCGTGACGAGGCGCCCGAGTGCGTCCCACTGGTATTCGTGCCCGCCGAGGCGCACGGGCTGGCCGTTGGCGTTGTAGCGCGCGGGCGCCTGGGGCGGCGGCGCAGGTTCTGCGGTCAAGCGCTCCCAGCCTGCGACGCGATGGGTGCCGATGGCGAAGCGGGCACGCGCGACCTTCGCATGCAGCGCGTCCTGGTCGGGGGCGCCTTGCTGGGCGAGCACGCGGCGTTGGCCGTGGTCGTAGGCATAGCGCCACACGGCGCTCTCGTGCAGGCGCTCGCCGTCTGCGGCCCACTCGACGCTGGCGACGAGGTGGTCGTCCTGGTCGTAGGCATAGCTGCGCTGAACCTGCGGCAGGGCGTCGAGCGGGGCGCTGTCGCGCTGGTGCAAGAGCTTGCCTTCAGGATCCCAGACGTAACGGTGATCGATCAGGGGCGGCGGCGTATCCGGGGATGCCGCATGCGCCGGGCGGATGCCGAGCAATTCCTCGATGCGCTGGCCGAGGGCTTGCCCCGCGCGGAGCGGCAGCCAGCGTGCCGGCGAGCGGGCGACCCGGGTGACGTTGGCGTCCTCGGTGCGCCCGTGCGTCACGCGCTGCAGCGCCCCTTCACGGCTGCGCTGCAGCAGGGTGTGGATGCCGTTGCCACTTTGGAAGCTGCGCAGGCCGAAGAGGTCGCGCTCGAACCCGGCGGCGATCACTTGTTCGCGTGCGAGCCATCGTAGCCATGGGGTGCGTACGGGCTGGCGATGGAGGGCGACGATGCGGCCCTGTCCGTTGTAGGTGTGACGAAGGAGGCTGCCGTCGGGCAGGGTGGTGGTGACCAGGCGAGCTGCGCTGTCGTGCTCGTAGCGGGTGATGATGCTTGGCTCGTCCGCTGCGGTTTTCAGGGTAACGATCCGCGCGCGGCGCAGGCCGCGGGCATCATATTCGAAGCGTTCGCGCTGGGTCGGGTGGTCGATCTCGCGCAGGCGCGCGCCGTCGTAGCGCCAGCGTGTGACAAGGACTGCGCCGGTGCCGGCGTCGGTGACCGTCTGCTCGAGGATGCGGCCGCGCGCATCGTAAGCGTAGCGGGCCTGATGGCCGACGGCATCGCGCATCGCGACCAGGCGGTCGGCGGCGTCAAAGCTGCGCAGGGTCGCGCCATGGTCCGGGCTGTACGCCCACACCGGTCGCCCGAAGTCGTCGTGGAGGACCTGAGTGTGCGCGCGCACAGGCACAGCGGCGGCATCGACGCCGGGTGCGTGCGCGCTGATGGCGTCGAGCGCTGCGGGTCGCAGCCTCTCGCGGCCGTGGCTGTCGGTGACACCGATCAACTTTCCGCCCTTGTCGCGGCGCAGGTGGCGCTGGAAGCCGGTGTTGTCGGTGATCGCTTCCACCCGGCCGGCCTCGTCGTGGCGCCAGGTGCGCTGGCGGGCGAAGCTGGCGCTGCGCAAGGTGGTGGCGATCAGCCGACTTTCGCTGTCGTGGGTGAAGAGGCGTGCGGTGCCGTGCGCGTCGGCGTGCCATTGCAGGCGGCCAGCGCTGTCGTAGGCGCGGCGCCACAGCGGCCGTGCGTGCGCTCCCGCGCCCGTGCGCAACGCCACCAGATGCCCGCGCGGATCGTATTCGGCCTGGTGGACGCGTGCGGTGGACGTGCCTGGGTCAAGGTTGCGCCATTCCACCGGGTGCAGCGCTGAATCGTGGCGCAATTGGGTCTCGTGCCCGTCCTCGTTTCGCACCCTCCGCGGGAGTCCGGTGACCGGGTCGTGTTCGATCTCGCTGCGTCGCCCGCCCGGCTGTTCGAGCGCGACGATGAAGCTGCCGCGGGCATCCCAGTGCAGGCGGGTGATGGCGTTGGCCGCGGCCGGTGCGGGGCTGTTTTGCGGTGCCCTGTCGATCTCGGCGAGCACGCTGCGGCCGTTGATGCGGGTGTAGCGGTAGCGGATGCGGCGCTCGATCGGCGTGGGTGTGTGCGCGCCGTCGGCCGCGACCGGGCTGAAGCCGGATTCGTGGACTTCCTCGAGCTGGCCGGCGGTGTTGTAGCGCAGCTCGATGCGGTGCTCGCGTCCGCCGACGACGCTGGCGCGGACGATCGCGACCGGCGACGTGAGCGTCGGCGCTGCCGGATCGGTCCTGTCATTGGCGCCGGCGTTGCCAGGGGTGTCGGTGACGTAGACATGGCGGACACGGTCGAGCAGCTGCGGTCTTGCGCCGGACAGGTCTGCCTCGAGCGTCTCGACGATGCGGCCGTGGTCGTCGAGGTGGTGCTGGATCGAGCGCAGCGGGCGGCCCTCGGTGTCGAGCGTGGTGACCGCGCTCAGGCGACCATTGGCGGCGTAGCGGTAGCGCACGTCGGTAAGGCCGCAGCGCGCGCAGCCCGGACCGCGTGCCTCGAGGATGCGGCGCTGGCCGCCGATCACCGCGCTCAGATAGGTGGTGCGCTGGCCGAGACTGTTGGTCAGCACGCTGCGACCGCGCGCAGGAAATGCCAGGCGCACATCCTCGACACCGCTTTCACCCTCGCCCGGCATCGGGCCACGCACCGAGCGAACGCCTCGACCGCTGGCATCGTAGGCGTAGCTGGCGATGCGTTCGCGCACTGGCGCGCCCTCGCCACCGGTGGCCGTGATCGTGATGCCGGTGAGCGCAGCGGGATGGCGGACGTCCTCATAGTGGTACGTGCGCGCTGCGGTGCGTGCCGGGAGCGTGGCTCGCGCGTCGGCTGCTGGATAGGTGACCTCCGTCAGATTGACCGTGGCGTGCTGCGCCTTCGCCACGTGTCTGCCTGCGGGGCCGGGGCCGGAATGCGCCATGGCAGCCTGTGCGTAGGAAAACCGCCCCAGCGGACTGTCGATGTGGGCGATACCGGGGAACGGGCTGCCGGCGCCATGGTAGTGCAGGTGCAGGCTGCGGCCCTGCGGGTCGGTGACCTGCAGCAAGCGGCCTTCGGGGCTGCGCCGCAGGCTGACGAATTCACCGCTGGGGGCGAGGATCTGAATCAGGCGCCCGGC
>Ga0209573_1004872_pt1 | contig 12775 bp, 10 predicted proteins | sample TNRBio252014_DNA_FD_185870 | JGI IMG/M metagenome (GOLD analysis project Ga0209573, IMG submission 185870) | Wastewater treatment Type I Accumulibacter community from EBPR Bioreactor in Madison, WI, USA - TNR Reactor_6/25/2014_ DNA (SPAdes)... | ecosystem: Engineered > Bioreactor > EBPR >...
CCGCTTCAAGCGTTGGATCGTCTCCATCGGCGTCAGCCCGGCGGGGATTTCCTCGGTCACATAGGCGGCGAGGATTTCTCCCCGGGTGGTCATGATCTCCTCCCCAACGATGACCAATTCCGGGTCCAATGCTCGAGCCGCCACCGCCCCGGCAATGGAGTTGTGGTCGGTGATGATGAGTCGGTCCAAGCCCTTTTTCCGCGCCGCTCTGACCAAATCCTCCGGGCGGGTAAGCGAGTCTTTCGAAGCGTTCGTATGGCAGTGAAATTCGGTTACAAGCATATGCCAATTCTACCAATTCGACTGTCGAAATCTACACTTTTGATTTAGAATCCATCCATGTTCCGCAGAGCATCGTCGGCGTTCGGCTCATTTTTGATGACACCCTATGGCGTGGTCATTTTTACGACATTGCTCTGGCATGGGGTGGTTTGGTGGTTCGAGATCGGCTTCAGCCCGTTCGTCAGTGCCGGTCTGTTCATCTTCGACCTGATCTTCGCTTACATCCTGCTCGATCGGCTGATCTACTTCTTCTCTCAATTTGTGCTTCCCATCCAAAACCCCGAAGACCGGCAGGAAATCTACTCACGAGTGCAGATATTCGAATCAGGCGAACGCGGACCGACCCTCTTCGTTAAAAACGGGCGCGTCATCAAACATCCCGGCGAAGAGGAAAAGCGCGGTCCCGGTGTGATCGTGCTGGATACCGCCAGCGCGGTTGTGCTGCGGACGGATACCGAGATCAAAGGCACAGCCGGACCCGGCGTAAAATTTACCAACAACAACGAGTACATCGCAGGAGATCTGGGCGTGGATTTGCGCGCACAATGGCAATACATCGGTCCGCTGGCGACCGACCAGCCATTCCTCAACCCGGTTCCCATTTCAAATCCCAAATTCTACAACGAGTCGGAAAAGCGCCGGCTGGAAACAGCAGGGCTGACACGCGACGGGTTCGAGGTTTCGCCCACCATCAGCATCAAATTCCGCATCAAGAGACCACCCAGGCTCAGACCAACGGAAAGCGGCGTGACATCGCATTACGGTTTCGACGCCACCGCCGTGCGAAACGCAGTCACTCGCGAAGTGATCGAACTTGGCAAGTTGAATAATAAAAAAGATCGCATGGAATGGAATAAATTCCCGGCGCATCTTGTGGTCAACGTCTGGCGGGAGTACATCCGCAAGTTCAAGCTGGAGGACCTGTTCTCCCCCAGCAAAGACAATGGTCTGCAAATCATCGAAGAGATGTTGAACCAGCGCATGAAATCGCAGGTGGTCAGCGCGCTGGACGATATTGGCAACAAGACTGGCGAGGCGCTCGACAGCCTCGAGTTCCTGCAATTGAAACTGCGGGGAATCGAGATCATGGAAGTTCGCATTCACAACGTCATGTATGACCCGGCGCTGGAGGAACAAACCATTAAACAGTGGAGCGGTGAATGGCTCAAGATCGCCAAAAAAGAGGAAGACCTCCTCAAAGAGGATGAAAAGCTAAACGAGAAGATCGCCCGTAACGAAAGCACGAAGCGGTTCGCACATCTCGCCGCCAAAAACTTTGAGAATCCCATCCAGCCGGTTCAGGATGAATTCAGCACGCTCCAAAACCTGATCCAGCCCTTGCGCGAGACCCTGCTTGATGAAAGCCGCGCCAATAACGACATGGAGCAGGAGATCAAACGGCTGGATGAGATCTGGAAATGGCTGTTGGATAGCCAACAGGAGCCGAACCGCCAATGAAGCGGAAACCTGTTCGCCGCCGGGACAACTTCGCCACCTTGCTCTTCGGGTTGTCAGATGCGAGCGTGCGCACGAGGAACAACGTGCGTATGTTTGCCGGAATGGCAGCCTGGCTGGTGCTGAGCGGCATCACCTGGGCGCTGACGATCTACCCCGTGGAAAACCCGGTGGACGAGACAGCGTTCCCCATAAATCGCATCCTCATTACCATCATGAGTTTTCTGAAATATATCCCGCTGATCGCGGTGGCGTATAGCATGGCAAAATCCAAGGCGGCGCATTATCTCGACGACATCTTCGAACTGCACGACCAGACCCTGGCGGAGCAATTCATCGAAGAAGTCGCTTTTGGCGGCGAACACGAGACCATTACCATCAACGAAGGGCGCATCTCAGAAAAAGACGAACGCTCCCCCATCATCCTTGTCGGCGGACCGGGGCAGATCAAGGTCAATCTCGGCAGCGCCGCGTTGTTGGAAAAATTGGACGGTGAACCCGAGGTCATCCATGCCCGCAGCGAACCGTGGCATATCGGACGCTTCGAACGCATCCGTGAGATCGGCAAAGATGACGAAGTTGGCAAGCGCGAATACGCCGCCATCAACCTGCGCGACCAATTCGTCAGCGGGCTGTCGGTCAAATCGCGCACCAAAGACGGCATCCCGATCGAAGCGCAGGAGATCAAACTCATCTTCAGCATTCTTCGAGATCGACAGATGCAGCAAGATCATCCCGAAAGCAACCCCTACTCCTTCGATGAGCAAGCCGTCAAAGACCTGGTCTACAAACAGACCATCATCACACCGCCGCCCTCCACGGTATCCGGCGTGACCTTTCCATGGGACACCAGCGTCATCCCGCTGGTCATCTATGAGATCGAGAAACTGATCACCTCCAGTACACTGAGCGAGATCCTGGTCAACATCAGTCAAAAGGAGTTGGACACCATCTCCAAAGAGGAGGAGACCCTCTCACAAAAACGCGTGGAAATGACCGGCATTCAAGCGGCGGCGAATCAAAACAACGCCACCCCGCCGAACTTCATGTCACGCAACCAGATCACCGCGAAGTTCTACAGCGAAGAATTCAAAAAGAAAGCCGCCGAGATCGGCGTTGCCATTCATTGGATCGACATTGGAACATGGCATCTGCCCAGCGGCATCATCCTGGAAAACCTGAAACAAGCGTGGAACCTCGCCCGCGAAAACGCCCGCAAACGCGGCGCCGTCAAGCGCTCGAAGGAAAAGCAAAAATTGGATATTCTCGTCGAACTGGTCAATAGCGTCATCATTTTCAATTATGACCGAAACACCTCCGCAGTCCGCCTGACAGAAAAGGACATTGCCGAACTGGCAAAAGCAATTGATAACAATCCAGAGGTTATCGGCACTCCACGCCTGCGGCGGCAGATCGCCCAACAAAACAGCAAGCGCGATACCCACACCATCGCAACAGAAATGCTCAAAGCCTTCCGCCGCGAGATGATCGCCGCCCGCGAACTGATCCAAAAAGAAGACCTGCACACACTCGAAGAGCAGGAAGCACTGGCAAGGATCGAAAAAGCGCTCAAAGACATCAACCATCACCTGTCACCCCATTACATTAAGAAAAACACATGAAACATCCCAACATTCAACTCTCCCCCGAAACCTCACGCGCGCTCAGTTTGGGCGCGCCGATCGTTGCCCTCGAATCCACCGTCATCACGCATGGGCTGCCCCGTCCGCAAAATTTGGAATTGGCACGGGATATGGAAAAACAAGTGCGCGACCATGGCGCGCTGCCTGCCACCGTGGCATTGCTGGAAGGAAAGATCCGCATCGGTCTCTCAGACGAGGAACTGGTACGGCTTTCTGAAAGCGAATCCACGCTGAAAGTGAGCCACCGCGACTTCGCCACCGCCATCGTCAAAAAAGCGAATGGCGGCACCACCGTCGCCGGGACGATGTTCGCCGCGCACATGGCAGGCATCAAAGTCTTTGCCACAGGCGGTATCGGCGGTGTCCACAAAGAATCATCGTTCGACATTTCCACCGACCTGCGCTCTCTGGCAGAAATTCCAATGGTGGTCGTCTGTGCCGGGGCAAAAGCCATTTTGGACCTGCCCGCCACACTGGAATATCTCGAAACGATGGGTGTCCCCGTCGTCGGCTACGGCACCGATGAATTCCCCGCCTTCTACTCACGCGAAAGCGGACTCAAGGTCAGCGCCCGGTTGGACTCCCCCAAAGAGGTCGCCGACTTTGCCAAGGCACACTGGAACCTCGGCATGAAGAGCGGCATCCTCGTGACGAACCCCATCCCCGAAGCAGAATCCATCCCAAAGTCAAAGATGGACCCGATCATTGCCAGAGCCTCGGTCGAAGCGATGGAGAAGGAAGTCCACGGGCAGGCGTTGACTCCGTTTTTGCTTTCCCGCATCAGCGAATTGACAAAGGGCAAATCCCTGAAAGCCAACCTTGCGCTGCTGCTCAACAATGCCCGCCTCGCCGCTGAGATCGCAAAAGAGATGTCTACAAAGAAAAAAGAGTGGGCAATATAGTACTGTCGAATCAAGCAAACAACCCGCAAGTTTCTCTCGCGGGTTGTTTTATTTTTGGGCATGAATTACTCACCAGAAAGCAGAGACTTTACCATTTCCTCCGGCACCTGCACGGCAACGACTTCACCGCGCACTGTGACGACCCCATCCACCTGAATCCATTCTTCGATCACTACCTTGCGCCCTTTCACTTCCTTTACCCGCGCGCGAATCTCCAAGATTGGTCCGAGCGGCGTGGGCTTGAGATAATCTACGTGAAGTGAAGCGGTGAGATAACGCAGCGGCGGTTCTGTATCCATGCCGCGGTTTTCAGCGCGGTAGCCCGCTGCTGCCGCGGTACCCGTGCCGTGACAATCGATCAGAGAGGCGAGCAAACCGCCATAAACATAGCCGGGAACCGCAGTGTGATACGGCTGGGGCTGAAAGTGCGCGACTGATTCATCGCCATCCCAATAACTTTTAATCTGATATCCCAATTCGTTCTGCGTACCACAGCCGTAGCAGTGGGCGAAGTATTCGGGATAAAAATCCTGGAATGCTTTTTCGGTCATAATGGCTCCTGTATGGGGGTCGGATGATTGATTACGGTGTCGGCGTTTCGGAAGGGGTGGATAGGTTTGGTGTGCCGGTCGGGGAAGGCGTAATAAGACTCTCCAAAACCGTGAAGCGACCGACCACCTTCCACTCGTAGCCCATGAAGATCTGCACCTCGTATTGTCCCGCCTGCCAGCCATCGATGGGGGTGGCGCATTCCGTGTAGCCGCCAATACCGCCGGTCCCCCACTCCTCCCGCCACGGTTCGGTTTCAAAACAGACCAATTGTCCATTGCGGTACCAGAGCGCTGTCCACTGCACACCGGGTTGTGTGTTGTTGTAATCGAATCCGCCGTACATGGTGGTGATGGGAAGTTCGAACACAGTCTTCGGGTTGATCGGGTTGACGCCATCGAACTCGGTGGAGAATTGAATGGCGGTAAAAACCGAGTCCGGGTTGGGCGTGACGGGACCCGCGAACAAGGCTTCGATGGCAAGCGGCAGGAAGGGGGTCGTCGTCAGCGTCGGGGTATCGGATACCGATGGGGTTAACGTCAACGTGGGCGTAAGTGTAATGGTCGGTGTGAGCGTGATGGTTGGGGTTAGGGTGATCGTAGGCGTCAGAGATGGCGTCAATGACGGCGGAAAGACACGATAGATTACCTGCTCTCCGCTTGTGGGCAGCCAGTAGGCAAACCCCAACAAGATGATGGTAAAGAACAACAACCGCCAGGCAGCGGCGTTATGGCGCTTTCGCAAACTGTAAAATGAAAGTTTTCGAGCGGTCTGCATGTTCTTGACCGCCGCCCGTATCGAAAAATACGCGCCTACAATGGAGAACAAGGCAATAACGATGACACCTGCGCGAATATCCATGTCTGCGATTATACCCCGTCACGATTTCCCGATTTTGTGTTAAAACTTGCATCATTATGACCAACGAAATCGTTCTTCTCAAACTGGGCGGATCGCTCATCACCGACAAAGACAAACCCTACACCCCCCGGCTGGATAAACTGGCTGAACTCGCGTCTGAGATCAAGGCGGCAATGGAAGCAAACCCGCATTTGCAACTGATCCTTGGGCATGGTTCCGGTTCGTTCGGGCATGTGGCGGCGAAAAAGCATGGCACACGTGACGGCGTCCACACCCGCGAGCAATGGCACGGCTTTGCCGAGGTCCGTTTTCAAGCGGCGGAATTGAATCGCTTCGTGATGGAGTCACTGATTCAGGCGGGCATTCCCGCCATTTCTTTTCCACCTTCTTCTTCGATGATCTCAGATAATCGAAGAGTCACCCATCACAATGTATTGGCTATACGTAAAGCGATGGGGGTTCGTCTATTGCCGGTCATCTATGGCGATGTTGCCTTCGACGAAGCGCTGGGTGGTACGATCCTTTCCACGGAAGATGTGTTCAAATTTCTGGTCGAGCAATTCTCCCCTTCGCGCATTTTGCTGGCGGGAATTGAGGCAGGTGTGTGGGAGGATTTTCCGGCGAGGACAAAGCTTGTGAAACAGATCCAAGCCGCTGACTACGAAGCGATGCGAAGCGGCATCAAAGGTTCGGCGAGTACCGATGTCACTGGTGGAATGAAAGCCAAGGTGGAGGAAATGCTTGCCCTCATCCAGACAAATAGACACTTGACTGCACAAATTTTTTCAGCGGAGGAAAACGGATTTCTTGCGCGCGCGCTGCAAGGTGAGAACGTTGGAACGCTTTTGACCGCCTGACATGACAAAATAATGACGAAACACTCTTGCTTTTTTCGGGCTTTGTTCCGATAATAGGAAAATAAATTATATATAATCTTCCAAGGAGACTGTATGGCTACGAAAGCGAAACCTGCAAAGAAAGTCAGTAAAGCAAAGGCAACCGCTCGAAAGATCGCGGCAAAGAAATCTGTTGCGAAAAAAGTTGCCACCAGGAAAGTCGTCCAGAAAGCCGCTCCGGCAAAAGCAACCTTTCAACCGACGAAGATCAAGCTGCTGCGCCCTGTCCCGTCGGACATTGACATTGCGCAAGCCGCCAAACTGAAGCCCATCCTGCAGATCGCCGAAGAGCTCGGCGTCAAGGAAAGTGAACTGGAACTGTTCGGACCGTACAAAGCCAAGATCAAACTCGAGATTCTCGACCGCATCGGCAAGCGCCCGAACGGTACCTACGTGGATGTGACCGCCATCACCCCGACGCCGCTCGGCGAAGGCAAAACCACTACCACCGTCGGTCTGTCGCAGGCGCTTGGCGCGCACCTTGGCAAGAAGGTCATCACCGCCATCCGCCAGCCCTCGCAGGGACCGACCTTCGGCATCAAGGGCGGCGCCGCCGGCGGCGGGTATTCGCAGGTCATCCCGATGGAAGATTTCAACCTCCATCTCACCGGCGATATCCACGCCATCACTGCCGCACATAACCTAGTCGCCGCCGCATTGGATGCGCGTGTGATGCACGAGAAAATGCAGGACGATGAAAAACTCTTCAACGCGCTCTGCCCGCTGGACAAGAAAGGCAACCGCAAGTTCTCGCCCACCATGCTCCGCCGCTTGAAGAAACTCGGGATTAGCAAGACCAACCCCAACGATCTGACTCCCGAAGAGCGCTCGCGCTTCGCCCGCCTCGACATCGACGAGAAGACCATCACCTGGCGGCGCGTGATCGACATCAACGACCGCTTCCTGCGTGAAGTGGAAGTCGGTCGCGGCAAGGACGAAGCCGGTCACGAACACATGTCCGGCTATGACATCACCGTCGCTTCCGAGATCATGGCAGTACTCGCACTGACGACATCGCTTGAAGACATGCGCGACCGCTTCGGCAAAATGGTCGTCGCTACCAATAAGCAAGGTGAAGCTGTCACCGTGGAAGACCTCGGCGTGGCTGGCGCAGTGACCGTCCTGATGAAGGATGCCATCAAGCCCAACCTGATGCAAACCCTCGAAGGCACACCCGCCACGGTTCACGCCGGACCGTTTGCCAACATCGCGCATGGACAGTCCTCCATCATCGCGGACATGATCGCGCTCAAACTGGTCGGCAAAGACGGCTTTGTCGTCACCGAATCCGGTTTCGGCGCAGACATCGGCATGGAAAAATTCTTCAACATCAAATGCCGCTACTCCGGTTTGATCCCGCAGGTCGTGGTGCTGGTTGCCACCGTCCGCGCGCTCAAGATGCACGGCGGCGGACCAAAGGTTGTGGCTGGCAAACCGCTCGCCCCCGAATACACCGACGAGAATCTCGACCTGCTCCGCGCTGGTCTGCCGAACCTTGAACGCCACGTTCAAAACGCGCTCAAGTTCGGCGTGAACGTCGTTGTGGCAGTCAACTCCTTTGCGACCGATACCAAAGCCGAAGTGGAACTGATCCGCGATGCTGCGCTCAAGATGGGCGCAATGGATGCAGTCGTCTCCACGCACTGGTCGGATGGCGGAAAAGGCGCCAAGGCGCTGGCAGAAGCGGTTGTCAAAGCGGCAAAGAAACCCAGCAACTTCCAATTCCTGTATCCGCTGGAGAAGTCCATCAAGGAAAAAATCGAGACCATCGCAACCGAGATCTATCGCGCCGACGGCGTGGACTACACCCCGGAAGCCGAAGAACAGATCGCACGCTACACCCGCCTCGGCTTTGACAAACTTCCCATGTGCATGGCAAAAACCCATCTCTCGTTCAGCACCGATGCGACCAAGAAAGGCGCACCCACCGGCTTCCGCATCACGGTACGCGAGATCCGCGCAAGCGTTGGTGCAGGCTTCCTGTATCCCATCCTTGGTGATATGCGCACCATGCCCGGTCTGCCCACCCGCCCGGTCTTCTATGATGTCGATGTCGACCTGAAAACCGGAAAAGTCCTCGGCTTGTTCTAGCCATTTCAAAAATGTTAGTGAGAACCGCTCTATTTGGGACATATGTCCTGATAGAGCGGTTTTTATCAGTACAGATAGGCTATGGGAAAAAAACCCGTCACTATATATAATTCGCACCATGAACTTTGATTCTTTGACTTTGACCGATCAACGCAACCGGGCAAAAAGCCGGGAAATCAACGCATCGGACCTCGCCGCAGCCTGCTACCAGCAAATCGAGCGGCTCAACCCGATACTGAACGCGTTCATTACCATCGTGCCGCCTTATCAAGGTGAGCTGCCCAACAGCGGAAGCACTCCGTTATATGGCATTCCAATCGCGGTCAAGGACTTGTATTACACAAAGGGGATTCGTACCACAGGCGGCTCCAAATTTTTTACAGACTTTATTCCCAGCGAGGACGCCTTCGTTCTGCAAAAACTTAAGAAAGCCGGCGTACAGATCGTTGGTAAGACCAACACGCACGAAATCGCACTCGGTGTAACGAATAACAACCCGCACTTTGGGGCATGCCGCAATCCGTGGGATATCACTCGCACCCCCGGCGGCTCTTCCGGCGGCAGTGCGGTTGCTGTTGCAACTGGCATGGCTTTGGCGGCACTTGGGACAGATACGGGCGGTTCGATCCGCATTCCAGCGGCGTTATGCGGCGTGGTGGGGCTCAAACCCACCTACGGGCGCGTCAGCCTTCGTGGGATCATGCCACTCTCCTGGAACCTCGACCACGCCGGCCCCATCACCCGCAGAGTGGAAGATGCCGCACTCATGCTGCAAGTAATGGGCGGGTATGACGAACAGGACCCCGCCTCCGTCAAAACACTGCCCGGAGATTATTCCAGCCACCTGACCGATTCGATGAAAGAACGCAAAGTGGCGCTGGCAGTTGGCTCATTCATCGAAGAAGTCAGCGACCCGGAGGTTTTGGAAGCGGTGATCAAAGCCGCAAAAGTACTGGAAGAACAAGGGGTCGTTATCACTGAAGTCAATGTGGATTTTCTGCGGGAAGCCGCACAAGCCAATGCCTTAATGACCCAGGCAGACGGCGCTGCGTTCCATCGCGAACGCTTGGAGGAACATCCTGATTGGTTCGGCGCAGATGTCCGCCAGCGGCTGGAAACGGGGGCAGGATTCACCTCCAGTGAGTATGCGCTTGCAAGGCGCACACAGGCTGAAGTCAAGCGACAATGCGAGATCTTGTTCGAACAATATGATGTTTTGATGCTCCCCACCGTCCCCATCTCTGCCCCTGTGCTCGAAGGGGAAAACGCCATCGAACGCGCCAGATTGTTGACCCGCTTCACCTCGCCCTTCAACCTGACGGGGCTTCCAGCACTCTCTATTCCGTGCGGATTCACGAAAGAAAACCTGCCCATCGGCTTGCAGATCGTATCACGAGCATGGAATGAGTCGGGGGTGCTGCGCGCCGGGTACGCCTACCAACAGGCGACCGACTGGCACAAGATCAAGCCACAACTAAAACAAGAGGCAGAGTAATCTCTGCCTCTTGTTTTGTATTTTAGTTGCCGTACTTTCGTAAAACCCTAAGAAAGACATCTTTATCTTCTGGCAGAATCTCCAGCAATTCAAAACCCACGCGATAGAGATTCGGCAGAATCTCGTCGATCTTGCACCATTTGGTGCGGGCAAGAAAAACGATGTAGGGAACGGTCCCCAGATCTGGAGTGAGTTCGAGGCGCATGTAGTAATCTTTGTTGAGTGGCAGTGGTGCAACGGTTTCGAGCCGTAGACCAATTGAACTGACCTCAACCATGTGACCGAGGATTTCCCCTGTATCATCGTTCAGGACACGCATGTAAAAAGAAATGTTTTTACGAGGAGTGGTGCGTCGTTCCGGCATGGGTACCTCTGCTTTCGAGTCAATTCCAAAAAATTTAATTCATTATACATTTGATGTCGGTTTTTGTTACTCGTACTTAAGTGCCATAACGGGAATCATGTTTGCTGCCCGCAAAGCGGGATACAAACCAGACAACATACCTATCAAGGTGGAAAATGCCAAGACAAAAACCGGCAGCCAAAGCGGAGTATAAACCGCCACACTCGGAGGGATGCCGCCTTGCGAAGCGGCTTGCTGCGCAAGATAGACCACCGCGACCACGTTCAACATTTGCCCCAATAACCACCCTGTTAGCACACCACCCAGCCCGCCGATGAAACCAATGCCAGCCGCTTCTCCCAGAAAGAGACTCAGCACATCGCGGTTGGTCGCACCGACGGCTTTCATCAAGCCGATCTCGCGGGTGCGCTCCAAAATAGACATTGCCATGGTGTTCGCAATACCGATGGCTGCCACCAGCAAAGCAATTGCCCCCACGCCACCCAGAACCACCTGCAGAATGGAATAAAAATTATTGATACCCTGCACGAAATCCAGCATGGTATTGGCTTGATAGCCCATCGCGATGATCTGGTCGCGGACTTCGAGCGTGCGGTCGGCGTTTTCTACGCGCACAATTACTTCGTTGTATCCGGTTTTGTTGTAGTTGATGCGGGTCCCGTTTGACCACTCATTCATGGATTTGACCAGGTCAAGCGGCAGGTACATGGAAAAGTCGGCTTCAGAACCGGACTCTGCAAGCACACCTGCCACACGCAGGCTGTAATTCTTGCGGATCTCATTTCCCTGATCGTCATACTTTACAAGCGTGATCTGAATTTGTTGATCGTACAGATCCGGCGGCGGGGGCAGTTCCTGCCCCGGGCGTAGATACGGGTCCATGAAATTTTGAGCGACCATATAGCCGATGACAACCGTGGATCGCGACAAGGCAGTTGTCCCTTGTTGGGTTTCATATCCAAAATCCACCAGATCATTCGTCCCCACGCCGTAGATGCCGCTATATCCCTGCATTTTTTTATAACTTATGAAGGCATTGGCATACATATAATCACGCGGAATGACGACCGTCACGCCGGGAATGGCGCGCAATTCCTCCAGCGCGGCATTCGTAAGCAACTTGATATCCTGATTCGAGCCTCCACTTCCCCCGCCACCACCGCCCATACCAGGACCTGCCATGTACATTTCACCACCATAAGCAGGCATGACGTAGATCTGGCTCAGATCGCCAATGCCATAAAGTTGCTCATTGGCATTCATTTGCAAGCCAATGGCTAAGGAAACCAGAATCACCACTGCGCCGGTGCCGATCACCACGCCAATCGCCGTCAAGCCGACGCGGGCTTTCCGTCGGCTGAGATTATTAATCACAAGGCGGATGAGGTCGGAAAATTTCATGGAGTTGAACTATCCGCCTCCGCCACCACCGGGAACAGGCATGAATTCTCCTTCGGTGGGCGGCATTGCTTCCGGCGAGGATTCGGCTGGGGCGCTGTCTAAACCAAAAAGTCCGAGAATGAAGCGCCAGGCTTTTTGCAGGAACGTCTCTTCCAGGACCGGTTCAAACCCAGGGTCTATCGGGAAATTCGGGTCGGGCGTCGGTTCGATAAACCCTTCTTCGACGGTCACTGCGATGGTCTTTTCGATGGTTCGTTCCTGATTAAAGTCGTCAGTGTAATCAATGGTAAAGGTCAACTCGACCGGTCCGGAAATTTCGGGGAACAAGGTTGCATCCAGCGTAAAGTACCCGCCTGCATCCAATGCGCCGACGAGCGATGTGCCATTCTCGACCATGCCGCTATCCGTAGTGATCGTGATGTTCCCGAGTACCGCCGTCCGTTTGCCGAGGTTCACCACTTGAATCGGCAAGGCGGCGGGCTGTCCGGCAAACAACATATCCAACGGTCGATAAAAACTAATATCCAAATTCGGCAGGCTGTACACCAGCAGCGTGATCACCTGTTCATCGTTGACCACTTCTCCCTTGTCGTTCAAATATGAGAACGTGACCTTCATGGGATATGCGCCGGGGTTGGTCGAAACATTTACGATCAATTCCTGCGAAGCCTGTACAGACCCGCCCGCGCCCATATCGCCTAGAGATTGGACGTTGGATGTGCCCACTGGTGCAAAGTTGGTGAATTCTCCGCTGCCGCCAGAGACCCCGCCCGGTTGGGGTGTGCCTCCGCTGCTGCCCGCGCCGCCCCCACCGACGATCATCGTCACACGCTGGG
>Ga0209573_1004873_pt1 | contig 12775 bp, 10 predicted proteins | sample TNRBio252014_DNA_FD_185870 | JGI IMG/M metagenome (GOLD analysis project Ga0209573, IMG submission 185870) | Wastewater treatment Type I Accumulibacter community from EBPR Bioreactor in Madison, WI, USA - TNR Reactor_6/25/2014_ DNA (SPAdes)... | ecosystem: Engineered > Bioreactor > EBPR >...
CGATTCCCCAACGCTGAAATGCAGGCGGTGCCGGGTCTGTGCAAGATGGTGACACGCGCCGAGATTGCAGCCGCCGACTGGAGTCTGACGCCGGGCCGCTATGTCGGCGTCGCCCCGCCGGAAGTGGACGAGGATTTCGATTTCGAGCAGACGTTGCGCGACATTCATGTGGAACTCGCGGACCTGAATCGGGAAGCGGTGGAACTGGCGGCGAGGATTCAGGAGAATTTTGAGGAGCTTGGGATATGACCAATCGCTCCCTCCCCCCTTGCGGGGGAGGGCTGGGGTGGGGGGAATAGGGCCATGACTTCAAATCTGACCGAACGAGCCAGAAATCTTCGCTCCAACATGACTGACGCCGAACGGTGTCTCTGGAAGCATCTGCGCCAACGGCAAATCGCCGGTTATCGTTTCCGTCGCCAAATGCCCATCGGTTCCTACATCGTTGACTTCGTTTGCCTGGAACGCCGCTTGATCGTTGAAGTTGACGGCGGCCAGCATCAGGAGCAACAGGCTTATGATATCCGGCGGGATGGGTGGCTTGTGGAGCAGGGCTTTCAAGTGCTGCGGTTCTGGAATAACGAGGTGTTGAATAATTCAGAAGGGGTATTGGTGCGGATTTCGGAGGCGTTGCAGAAAAGCCCCCCCACCCCAGCCCTCCCCCGCAAGGGGGGAGGGATCGGCGGCGGCTTTGAGGAGTTGGGGGCATGAGTTGGCGCAACTCCTCACTCGGAGAACTCGCCGTGCGTGATGGCGGGCTAATTCAGACCGGACCGTTTGGCTCGCAACTCCATCAAGCTGACTATCAGCCCGAAGGCATCCCGGTCATCATGCCTAAGGACATTGCAGATGGACGAGTCTCTGTTGAATCCATCGCCCGAATCTCAGAGGAAACCGCAAACCGCCTCGAACGCCACAAGCTCAAGCCACGGTCAATTGTGCTACCGCGTCGGGGGGAGGTGACGAAGCGAGCGTTCATCAGAACTGAACAAGAGGGTTGGCTCTGCGGAACTGGTTGCCTCAAGATCGAACTCAACGGCAAAGAACTCGTGCCCGAGTTCCTCTACTACTTCATGGAACAAGGCCATGTCGTGCAGTGGTTGGAGCAACACGCCGTCGGGACAACGATGCTCAATCTCAGTGCCGGAATCGTGGCCGCGCTACCAATTCGCTATCCAGCCGCTGAAACCCAGGTTGAAATCGCCTCCATCCTCTCCACCTACGACGACCTGATCGAAAACAACCGCCGCCGGATGGCATTGTTGGAGGAATCGGCGCGGCTGCTCTACCGGGAATGGTTCGTGCGGCTGCGCTTTCCCGGCCATGAACACACGCGGATTGTTGATGGAGTGCCGGAGGGGTGGGAGCGGAAGACGCTGGGTGATCTCTGCAAGGAAGCTCGTGAATTGGTATTGCCCGATGAAGTGGAACCAGATACGCCTTACATCGGTTTAGAACACATGCCACGCCGCTCCATTTCTCTGAACGAATGGGGCAAAGCTGAACAGGTAACCAGCAGCAAACATTCATTCCGAGCAGGCGAGATTCTGTTCGGGAAAATACGCCCCTACTTCCACAAGGTAGGCATCGCCTTCGTGGATGGCGTTTGCTCATCTGATGCTATCGTCATGCGTCCGCTGCAAGAAAAGCAGTGCGGGTTGGTGCTAATGACGGTTTCAAGCGACGAGTTTATCGCCGTGACCGCTCAGACGATGAAAGAAGGCTCCAAGATGCCACGTGCTGACTGGAAGCAGATGCAACAATACTTGGTGCAGCTACCCCCGGATGGTTTGCTGAATAGCTTTGAGAGTGTGATTCAGATCGTCGTCGAACAACTGAAAACACTCAGCTTCACCAACCAAAAACTCCGCGCTGCCCGCGATTTGCTATTGCCGCGCCTGATGAGTGACGAGATTGCGGTATGAATCTGGAAGACCAGCACACAATACCCGCTATCGACTGGCGTAGCGCCCCAATGGATTTCGATTTTGGCTCAAAAGTGACTGTATCCATCCATAATTATGGGAAAAATGAGCCAATCAACTCTTTAAATCCCAGTTAATTATTTGTTTTTAATGGATTTTTTTTGGCTCAACCGGGTTTGAATGGTCTATATCCGAGCCAATAAGCCGAAAGGAAAACAGGTTCATGGCCTACACCGACATCAACAGCGAAGACCGCTTGGTGCAAGCCACCTTCGCCGAACACCTGGAAAAGGTGCTCGGCTGGGACAGCGTCTACGCCTGGAATCAGGAAACCTTTGGACCGGACGGTACGCTGGGTCGCGCCGACACCCGGGAAGCCGTACTCAAGCGCGACCTGCGCGCCGCTTTAATCAAACTCAATCCCCAGTTGCCAGCCAAGGCCCTTGATGAAGCGATCAGCAAGCTCACCCATTACGACTTCTCCCGTTCCCTGATCCAGCACAATCAGGCGTTTCACCGGCTGATCCGCGACGGCGTGCCGGTCAGCTACCGCGACGCCAGGGGCGATCTGCGCCACGCTCAGGCCCAGGTTATCGACTTCCGCAACCCGGCTAACAACCGTTTCCTGGCGGTGCGGGAACTCAAGCTCACTGGTCTGCGCGCCCCCGGCTACAACCGCCGCGCCGATCTGGTGTGCTTCGTCAACGGCCTGCCACTGGCGTTCATCGAACTCAAGGCGGTCTACAAAAATATCCGCGCCGGCTTCGAAGGCAACCTTAAGGATTACCTGGACGAACATGTCATCGCCCACGCCTTCCACCACAACGCCTTCCTGATCGTCAGCAACGGCCATCGCGCCCGTTACGGCTCCATCACCAGCGCATGGGAGCATTTCGCCGAATGGAAGCGGCTGGACGAGAACGACCAGGGCAGTGTCGAGGCGGAGGTTCTGCTCAACGGGATGCTGGACAAGGTCCGCCTGCTGGACATCGTCGAGAACTTCATCCTGTTCGATGCCAGCAAGCCGGGCGCGACCCGCAAGATCGTCGCGCGCAATCATCAGGTGCTGGGTGTGAACAATGCCGTCGCTTCCATGATCCGCCAGGAAGAACTCAAGCGCCAATTCCCACCCGAGCGGCGACTGAGCTATCGCGTGATCGAACTGCCCCGCGAACAGGCCACCGATCACTCCCTCTCTTTTTCCGCAAAGGTAAATCCCCTCCCCCCTGGCGGGGGAGGGTCAGGGTGGGGGGGAGAAGGATGCCAGCAAAGCAACGGGTTACAACTCGGTGTCGGCACACCCCCCCATCCCCACCTTCCCCCGCCAGGGGGGAAGGAGCCAATCGAAGAACCCCGTACCCTGCTCCTGCCGGAGCCGGCGCACCCGGAACTGGGTAAGCTGGGCGTGTTCTGGCACACCCAAGGCAGCGGCAAATCCTACTCGATGGCGTTCTTCACGGAAAAGGTGCGGCGACAGATTCCCGGCAACTTCACCTTCCTGCTGATGACCGACCGCGACGACCTGGACAGTCAGATTTATCGCACCTTCGTCGGTTGCGGGGTAGCGGACGACAACACGCCACGGGCAAGTTCAGGGGAAACATTGAAGCAACTGCTCCAGCAAAATCACCGCTATATCTTCAGCCTGATCCACAAGTTCAACCAGGATGTGAACCCGGAGCAGCCCTACAGTCGCCGCGACGACCTCATCGTCATTTCCGACGAAGCCCATCGCACCCAGGCCGGCAAGTTGGCCCGCAATATGCGCCTGGCGTTACCCAATGCCGCCTTTCTTGGCTTTACCGGTACCCCACTGTTCAAGCACGATCACCTGACCCGGCGCATCTTCGGCGACTACGTTTCCCGCTACGACTTCAAGCGTTCGGAGGAAGACGGCGCCACCGTCAAGCTGGTCTATGAAAACCGGGGCGAGAAGCTGGACATCGCCCGACTCGACCTCAATGACCGCATCGCCGACGCCATCGCTCAAATCGACCTCGACCGGGATCAGGAAGCCCTGCTGGAAAAACTGCTGGGCAAGGATTACGAAGTCATCACCGCCGATGGCCGGCTGGATCAACTGGCCGCTGACTTCGTGATGCATGTCACCACCCGTTGGGAGTCCGGCAAGGCCATGCTGGTCTGCATCGACAAAATCACCTGCGCCCGGATGTTCCAGCGCATCGAAATCCAGTGGCGGAAGCAGCAACAAGACGCGCGCGACGAGATCGCCGTCAAGGAAGCCGCCATCACCGGGGAACGGGACGCCGACACCCGGCAACTGCTCCAGGCCCAACGCGACCGGCTGCTGGCCAAGGCGCAATGGCTGGACGAAACGATTATTGAGATCATTATCAGCGAAGCGCAGAACGAAGTGGCTGATTTCCAAAAATGGGGCTTCGACATCATCCCCCATCGGGTGGTCATGAAACAGGGCTTCGAGACAGCGGACGGCCAACGGGTGGATGTGGAATCCGCCTTCAAAGATCCGGCGCATCCCTTCCGCATCGCCATCGTCTGCGCCATGTGGCTGACCGGCTTCGATGTGGAATGCCTCTCGACCCTCTATCTCGACAAGCCGATGAAGGCACACACCCTGATGCAGGCCATCGCCCGCCCGAATCGACGCTATCCCGGCAAGGACTTCGGGCTGATCGTGGATTACAACGGAATGCTCAAAAGCCTGCGCGAAGCGTTGGCCCAATATGCGTTGGGCGACAATCGCAGCGGTAGCGAGGAAATCGTGGGGCCGGTGGAAGAGCGAGTTTGGGCACTGCTGGAGGCTGTCGAGGCCACCGAAGCCCACCTGCGGGGTTTAGGTTTCAATCCGGCCCGACTGACCGGCGCGAAAGGTTTTACCCGGATTGCGGCTTTGGCCGACGCGGTGGACGCGATTTACACCTCCGATGAAGCCAAGCGTCGTTTCGAGATTCTGGCCCGGCAGGTGTTCAGCCGCTTCAAGGCGCTGCTGATGGAGCCGTCTGCTTTCGTCTATGCCGAGCGGCACGACAACCTCGAAGCCATCTACAAGAAACTCACCGAGCGGCGCGACACGGCCGACGTGACGGAATTGCTCAAGGCACTGCACCGCATCGTCAACGAAGCCATCCGCACCGAGATCCCCGAACGGGTTTTTGACGAACCCCAACTCTACGACCTGAGCCAGATCGACCTGGAAAAGTTGCGGGATGAATTCGCCAAGAAGGTGAAGCGGAAGGCCACCGCCCTGCAAAACATCCGCGACCTCGTCGAGCAAAAGCTCGCCGAGATGCTGGCGCGCAACCCGCAACGCATGGATTATTACAAGCGCTACCAGGAGATCATCGCCGACTACAACCGGGAAAAGGACCGCGTCACCATTGAGGAAACCTTCGTCAAACTGGTCGATCTGGCCAACAGCCTGGACGCCGAGCAGCGCCGGGCGGTGGAGGAAGGCTTGAGCGAGGACGAACTGGCGCTGTTCGACCTGTTGCGGCAAGAGCATCTCGGCAAGGCCGAACGCGAACAGCTCAAGCAGGCCAGCCGTGCTCTCCTCCAAGCGTTACAACATCTTCTTGCCCCGCTCGATCAATGGACCCAAAAGGCCCAAACCCAAGCCGAGGTGGAAGTCTTCATCCTCGATCACCTGTATCCACTGCTGCCCAGCCCTACATTCTCGGATGCTGACAAAGAAGAAACAGCGAGAAAGGTCTACAACTTCATCTGGCAGCAGGGCGCCAGCGGCCAGCTTGGCGCAAGGTAAGCGTTTACCCTCACCCCCAACCCCTCTCCCACAAGAGGAGAAGGGAACGAAGGAGAATTCCCTCCCCCAGGGGAGGGTTGGGGTGGGGGAAATTTCGGGCTACTGGCCCTTCGGCGGCATCACATTAGCATCGCTGCGGTATTGCACCGTTTCATAAGGCCGATCCCGGGGCGGTTGGTCAGTGACCTGCAACCACCCCTGGTCGTCATACCAGCGGTAGACGGGTCCGGTATATTGCGGCATCCCCGGCAGCCAGTCCCGAATCCAGGCGGGCGTCTCCTGGGGCGTGGTGTACCAGTACAACACTATCCCGCCCAATAGGCCCAACACGATCAGCAGCCACATTGGCACGACGCCGATCTGCGCCTTCTTGCTCATGGCCAATCGCCGCGCAACGCTACGACCCGTTCGCGCAGCAACGCCGCAGTGGCCTGCGCCGATGGCACCAGTTCGCCCACCACCAAGTCAATTCGCGACCAGAACCGCTGTGGAAAATGCCGCATCGCCTTGCCGTGACAGTGGCTGAAAAAACTGCCCCACAACCCGCGCAACGCCATGGGGACCACTGGTACCGGGTTACGCCTGAGAATGCGTTCAATGCCATTTTTAAAGGGGCCGATCTCGCCATCTTTGGTGAGCTGCCCCTCCGGGAAAATGCCCACCACTTCGCCCTCTTCCAGATAAGCCGCGACCCGATCATAAGCCTGTTCCAGAATTTCCCGATTTTCCCGCGCCGGGGCAATGGGAACGGCGCCCGCAGTGCGAAACACAAAGCTGAGTATGGGAATTTTGAAAATTTGATGGTCCATCACGAAGCGAATGGGCCGCCGGCAACACCCAATCACCACCAGCGCATCCATAAAGCTGACGTGATTGCACACCACAACGACCGGCCCCTTATCTGGAATGTGTTCCAATCCCTCCGTCCGCAACCGATAGCCCGTATTGACCAGAATCCAGACGATGAAGCGCATCAGGAATTCAGGAATCAGCGTGAAGATATAAATCGCCACCAGCGCGTTGAAAAGAGCGGTCAGTAATAAAAATTGTGGGATGGTCAAGCCGACGCTATCGAGAAAAAGAATCGCCAGCAACGCCGACGCCACCATAAACAGGGCGTTGAGGATATTGTTGCCGGCGATTACCCGCGCCCGACAACTTGGTTCGCTGCGCTGCTGCACCAAAGCGTACAACGGCACAATGTAGAAACCGCCAAACGTCCCCATCAGCAGAATATCAATCAGCACTCGCCAATGTGCGGCGCTGCGTAAAAATTCCAGCGCCCCGATGAGCGGCGCGCCTTCCGCGACGGGCGAAACAGCAAAAAACAAATCCACGCCGAACACGGTGAGGCCGATTGCGCCAAACGGCACCAATCCCAATTCCACTCGCCGCCCAGACAGTCGTTCGCATAACAGCGAACCGACGCCGATGCCCAAGGCAAAAGTCGTCAGTAACAACGTCACTACATGCTCATCGCCGCCCAACGTCAGCCTGGTATAATTGGGCAATTGGGCAAGATAGGTCGCGCCGAGGAACCAGAACCAGGAAATGCCCAACACGGATAGAAACACCGTGCGATTGCGCCGGGTGATGTTGATGGTGCGCCAGGTTTCGGTCAACGGATTCCAGTTGATACGCAGATTGGGGGCGTCTGGTTCGGCGCGGGGAATAAACAGACTGGACAGAAAGCCGAGGATCGCCAGGATCACCACCACGCCGCTGACTAACCAGGGACCACTCCCCTGCACTGCAATCAACACCCCGCCCAATAGCGTGCCGATCAAAATGGCGAGGAAAGTCCCCATTTCCACCCAGCCATTGCCCCCAATCAATTCTTCCGGCTTCAAATGCTGCGGCAGAATGCTGTACTTGACGGGGCCGAACAGCGTCGATTGCATACCCATCAGGAACAGTAACCCGATCAGCAGCGCCATACTGTTCAAAATAAACGCCGCCGCCGCGCCCAGCATGATGACAATCTCCAGCGCCTTGATCCAGCGCATCAAATGCGATTTCTCATATTTGTCCGCCAACTGCCCAGCAGTCGCCGAGAACAGAAAAAACGGCAAAATAAACAGGCCGGCGCTGGCGTTGATCAACAGGTTGGATTGGGCAGGGTTGGCCGCCTGGAAAGCAATCATGATAATCAGGGCGTTCTTGAACACATTGTCATTGAACGCGCCTAAAAACTGGGTGATGAAGAATGGCAGAAACCGCCGCTCCTTCAGCAGGGTGAATTCATTACCGGTGGACATACGGTGACGTTCTCCAGAAGTGGAAGGGTCGGAAGCGAGCGGCGACTTCGAGTGCGAAGTTTAGGTCAATCCAGCGTTGTCGATTCCAAAAGTCCTTCCGTATTGTGTTCCACCCAGCGGGAGCCGGTGGTCATCTCCTCGCGTTTCCAGAAAGGCGCTTTCGCTTTCAGCTCTTCCATGATGAAACGACAGGCCGCAAACGCGGCGGCCCGGTGCGCTGACCACACCGCAACCAACACAATGGGATCATTCGGCTGCAAAGCGCCCACCCGATGAATCACCAGCGCGTCCAGCAACGGCCAGTCCCGAAAAGCCGCTTCGACCAGGCGCTGAAGCTGACGCTCGGTCATACCCGGATAATGCTCCAACGTCATGCGCCGCACCGCATCTCCGTCGTTGAAATCGCGCATCGTACCGATAAAGATAGCGGTTGCGCCGTATTGACCGGAAAGGCGTTCGTCCAGTCCCGCCTGATAATCGGCCAGTTCCGCCAGGGGCGCGAAGGGCTGGTCCCGCAGTTCGATCCGCATCCCTTATCCTCCCGTCACCGGCGGAAAAAACGCCACTTCGTCCCCATCCCGCGCCCGTTGCATCCAATCGGCGTATTCCAGGTTCACCGCCACCAGGGTATTGGGCGGCAAGGGCGTCTCGGGATGCAATATTGCCCAGACTTCTGCAACTGTCAGTCCCGCCGGGGCTTCCAGTTCATCGCCAGCGCGGCCCAGATGATCGCGCAGACTGGCGAAGTATTTGACGTGAATAGCCATGTATTCTCCTCTTCGTTACTGGACATTGAGGGGTGCTATCGCGTTTCAGCACTGCTCCCTGGCGCATACGGGCCGCTTCTCGCATCGGCAAGCAACGGCAAGCAACGGCAAGCGCTCTGGCGATTCTGCCGACACATAGGGCAAACGCACTTTTACTTGACAACCGCGTTCGAGGCAACCTTCGATTGTCGCTTCCCCACCCAGTTCTCGCGCACGCTGCCTGATTAGCACAAGGCCACGTCCGCCCCTGACCGCCGCGGGATCGAATCCTCGCCCGTTGTCCTCAATCACAATCCACACGCTATGGGATTCCGCATCGAAGCGGGCGGTCACCGTAATCTCGGTAGCGGCGCCATGCCGCATCGCGTTTGCAACAACCTCCAGCATCAGGTTCTGGATGCTGCGGACACTCGTCGGGGTCAGCCTCTCAAACGGCGGCAGAGGCGACACCCGCCAGATCAAGTTTACCCCGGCTGCTTTCAGACGATCCTGCAACCGATAGCGCAAGTTGCCAAGCACCGTGCCGAGATCCCCCACATAGTCCTGGAGTGAATCCACGGTCAGCTTCAATTCCTCAAGCGCTTCAGTGATGTATTCAACCACAACCGAGTGGGATGATGGGTTGCCGCGCAATACGCTGAGTGCGCCGCTCAACCGGCTGCCCAATCCGTCGTGCATGTCGCGCATCAAGCGTTGCCGCTCTGCAAGAGCGGCTGCCTGCTGCAAAGCCTCCACGGTCTGCTCGAAAGAGGCGACCAGTTGGCGCTCGCGCTCGGCCACCCGATCCACAAGCATTTGATTAAAAAAGCGTAATTTTCGGTCGGCGCGGGTGTAACGATCAGCAATAATAAAACCCATCGTCAGACAGAAGAGGATCGACACATATCGAACCCACGAGGCATCGCCAAAAGTATCCGGCGCGAGCCAGACATATACCCAATCGCGGATTCCGACCAAAACCGATATGAACAGAGAAAACGCCAGCAACCCATGTTCGCGCTGATGGCTGCGCCAGGCGACATAGATGGCTACCCCGGCGCAAAGCAGGGCCAGACCGATCATGAGTCCCAGCCAAGCTGTCCAGAGCATCAGGTAGCCCTGCGCGAACGCGACCAAGCTGACCCCGGCGGCGCCGACAAGATATGCTCGCCAGGCCACAGAGAACCAATCCCGGTCGATGTTCAACACCAGCATGGTCAGCCGGGCGACCAGCCCGACATAGAGCGCATAGGCGAAAGCAACCGCCACCCCCCAGGCGGGCCAGCCGAGAGGCGTCTCGTCAATCAATACGTCGCAGACTCGAAAAGCCCAGATTAGCTGGGCCATGCCAAACAACAGAAACAGAGGGGCGCGTTGCTGCGACCAAAGCAACAGCGAGAACAACCCGAACACCAAATTGATGGAAACCACCGCCAACGAACCCATGATTCGCCATCGGTATGCCTGGCTGAATTCCTGCTGCAAGTCGCTCTCAACGCCAAAGTAAACCACTGACAGCCCACCGCGCCGCAAGGCTTGCGCCCGAATGGTAATTTCAAGCAGATCATCGCCCCGCAAAAGCGCTTGCGGCACGGTAATCAATCGAGGGGCCTTGGAATAATCCGGGCCCACGCTCTGGGCGTCCAGCGAGGCGCTGACCAGCATGCCATTGATGCGAACCTCGAATTGATTACCGATTTTGGCGAAATAAACGGCTCTTGGTCCATCCGGCACACCCTTGAGGGGATCAAGCCTGATCTGGAATTGAACCCGCCCGTTCCGCTGACCGGAGAACCGATCCCAGCGGTAAGGAAGCTTGACCGTTTGCGCGCTGGACGACGCCTCGCCATCGACCGTAACGGTCGCCCAGGCTTCACGAATCGTCATGATCGAGTCTGAAGCGGCGACGCTGAACGATGCGGCAAGGCCGACCAGAACAAGGGCTATCAGTATCCGTAGCGGCATTGTGTCATTCGTCTAGGAGTCCCCGTAACAGTCCCATCTTGCTGGCCTCGAAAACCGCCTCCGAGCGGGAATGAACACTGAGCTTACCGTACAAGTGCTTGATGTGGGTCTGGATCGTGTGGATGCTCACCGACAACAGGTTTGCAACCTCCGCGTAGGTATAGCCACGCGAGATCAGGGCGAGGATCTCGGTTTCCCGCTCTGTCAAAACCGGTGTTTCGGCATCGGGTATCGGCCTGCCGGAAACTTTAGCCGGAGCCGGATCGGCAGTTGGCGGACTCTTGCGCAACCGTTGCAGAAGCCGGCGCGCGATGATCGGACTCATCGGCGAGCCGCCCGAATGAACCTGGCGAATCGCCTCTTCGAGCGTCATGCCCGGCGTATCCTTGAGAATATAGCCGCTGGCGCCGGCTTCGATACTGGCGAGGACCAGCGATTCGTCGCCGAACATGGAAAATACCATAATTTCGCAGGCCGGATGCCGCCGGGAAGCCAGGGCGATCACTTCGAGACCGGAGCCATCGGGCAATCCCAGATCGACCAACAGAACGTCCGGACTGAATTGCGCCAGCGCCTCCCTGGCTTCGGCGACCGAAGCCGCACGAAATTGCGCACACAGGGTCGCCTGCGATTGTACGGCAGCCACCATGCGCTGCATGGTTTCGGGCTGATCCTCGACCAGGCCCACCTGAATGACTGGGCCGACAGCAGTTGCAATCATGGCGTATTCCAGTTCAAGAGACTTTTAAACAGTGTCTTTTAGAATAAAAACCCGAGATTGAATGAGAGATACTGCGAGACTGTGGCGTTTTTTCCAGCGAATCGATTGCGATAAGCTACGTTCACATACAAAGGCGCTTTAGCCATTTTATCCTGATATCGTTGCACCGTCGAATAGCCCACGGTCAGGGCCACTCGCTGATTTTCGCTATCAGATTCCTGCTCCAGCGACGAATAGGAAAACCCGGACTCACCATCGATATCATCCTGAAATTTTCGGGTAAAACTGTATCTCAGTGAGGCTGACCATTCAGGCGTGAACTGATAAAGTCCCGTCAAGTCCAATCCAAAAATATCCCCAAGATTCCGGTCAACATTTTCGATATTTCTGGTAATTGGTTGATCGACTGAATCAGGCACTCGTAAAGTTTGCTGGTCCGGTAGTTGTAAATCGTAACGGACGGTAAAATTCAGTTGCAGATTTTCGGCAGCCAGATAATCCGTGTGAAAGTGAAACAGAATATCAGCTTGCCCATCCCCAAAATCGGGCGCTCCAAACTGATCGATATTCTTCACTTTCCCGGTCGGCAGCCTTAACCCGGTAACCGCTGCCAATCGCCAGGGATTTTGATCGTAAAGCTGATATTTACCATAGAATTCAATATCGCCAATCCCGCTGTCCGTAAAGGTATTAAAGCGATTATATCCATAGCCGGGAATATCCGTGATGCCGTCTTGATTAACGTCAAGACCTCTACCCAGGAGATTCTGGATATCTTCATCGCTTAACGGCGTTCCACCCGCAGCAATCGGAATTAGGGGGCTGTGAAAGGGGTCTTGCGGGGTTCCAAATCGCCGGTTTATTCCGACATTGGCCTCCGAAGTATCCAATCCTGCCTGAATTTTGTTCTTTACGTAGCCATAGGGAATTTTAATGACCAGCGTCAACCGGTCGGTCAGGCCATACGCCAGATTAAATTCCGATAGGCGATAGGTCAGACTGGAATCCACCACTGACCGCCCAAGCGTAGCATTGCCGCCGACCAGAGGGTCCAACCCGGACAGCGCTGGAAAGACCTGACTGTTCAGATTTGTGTTGAAATCCACCGCAAGATCTTCAGAGTCGCCCTCCGGTCCATAACGTTTATCCATGGGAAAATAATAGTAGAACGTAGCGTCAAGCAGTGAAACACCCTGGGGAAGAACCCGGGCTGAATTGTCATCGGCCCAAATATTCACACATAAGAACCACTGAAAAATAACAACCAGTATGATATTGGCGGGTTTTGGCATGATGGTTATTCCATGTCCAGGGTGAGATTCAAATAACTATTGCTCGTTTCCTCGATCCCAGTCAGGATTTTTGGGAATCAAGCGCTTGAGGGTCATGCTCGACATAGCTGAAATCATCATTATTGA
>Ga0209573_1004875_pt1 | contig 12774 bp, 11 predicted proteins | sample TNRBio252014_DNA_FD_185870 | JGI IMG/M metagenome (GOLD analysis project Ga0209573, IMG submission 185870) | Wastewater treatment Type I Accumulibacter community from EBPR Bioreactor in Madison, WI, USA - TNR Reactor_6/25/2014_ DNA (SPAdes)... | ecosystem: Engineered > Bioreactor > EBPR >...
TCGACGCCCGCCTGGCCGAGACCTACGGCGGCGCCGGTGGCAGCGCCGCCGAGGTGGTGGCCGACGTCGGCCAGGAGGTCGACCTCGACCGCCTGATGACCGAGCTGCCCGCGGTCGAGGACCTCCTCGACACCCAGGACGACGCGCCGATCATCCGCCTGATCAACGCCTTGCTGACCCAGGCGGTGCGCGATGGCGCCTCGGACGTGCACATCGAGCCCTACGAGCGCGAGTCTGTGGTGCGCCTGCGCCGCGACGGCGTGCTGCGCGACATCGCCCGCCCGCGCCGCGGCCTGCACGCGGCGATGGCCTCGCGCATCAAGATCATGGCGCAGCTCGACATCGCGGAGAAACGCCTGCCCCAGGACGGTCGCATCACCCTGCGCCTGGCCGGGCGCGCGGTCGACGTGCGCGTGTCCACCGTGCCCACCACCCACGGCGAGCGCCTGGTGCTGCGCCTGCTCGACAAGCAGGCGGGGCAGATCGGGCTCGACGGCCTCGGCATGGCACCCGCGACCGGCGCCGCCTTCACCGAACTGCTCGGCCAGCCGCATGGCATCCTGCTCGTCACCGGCCCCACCGGCTCCGGCAAGACGACCACGCTCTACGCGGCGCTGCAGAGCCTGGACGCCGCCCGGCTCAACATCGTCACGGTCGAGGACCCGGTCGAGTTCGACCTGCCCGGCGTCGGCCAGATCGCGGTCAATCCGCGCATCGAGCTCGACTTCGCGCGCGCGCTGCGCGCGATCCTGCGCCAGGACCCGGACGTGATCATGATCGGCGAGATCCGCGACCTCGAGACCGCGCAGATCGCCATCCAGGCCAGCCTCACCGGCCACCTCGTGCTCGCCACCCTGCACACCAACGACAGCGCGGCGGCGGTCACCCGCCTGGTGGACATGGGTATCGAGCCCTTCCTGCTCGCCTCCACGCTGCGCGGCGTGCTCGCCCAGCGCCTGGTGCGCAAGCTGTGCACCGTGTGCCGCAGCCCGGCGGCCCCGGAAGACACCGTGGCGGGCTGGCTGCCCGGACAGTGCGAGCACTGCGGCCACAGCGGCTACCGTGGCCGCGCCGGCCTCTACGAGCTGCTGGTGGTGGATGAAGCCACCCGCCGGCTGATTCACGACGGCGCCGATGAGGACCGCCTGCGCGCGCACGCGCGTGCCGCCGGCATGCGCACCCTGTTCGAGGACGGCCAGCGCCACGTCGCGGGCGGACTCACCAGCGCCGAGGAGCTGCAGCGCGTGATCCGCGCCTGACGCCGCACCGATGACCGCCTTCCGCTACCGCGCCTTCGACCTCCAGGGCACGCCGAGCACCGGCGTGATCGAGGCCGACTCCGGCCGGGCCGCGCGCAGCGCGCTGCGCGAGCGCGGCCTGCATCCGGTCGAGGTGATCGACCTCGGCCAGCAGACGCGCAGTGCGGCCGCGCGCCCCGGCGCCCTCACCCGCCTGCGGGCGCGCCGACGCCTGCCGGTGAGCGAACTCGCCCTGCTGTCGCGCCAGTGGGCGACCCTGCTCGCCGCCGGGCTCACCGTCGAGCACGCGCTGTCGGCGCTCATCGAGCAGGCCGAGAGCGAGCGCGTGCACGACACCCTGGCGGCGATCCGCTCGGACGTGATCGCCGGCCACAGCCTGCGCATCGCGCTCGACCGCCACGTCGGAGCCTTTCCGCCGATCTACCGCGCGGCGATCGCCGCCGGCGAGCAGTCCGGCGAGCTCGCCGCGGTGATGAACCAGCTCGCCGACCACCTCGAGCGCGGCGCCGACCTGCAGCGCAAGACGATGCAGGCACTGATCTACCCCAGCCTGGTTGCGGTGGTGGCGCTGCTGGTGGTCACCGGACTGATGGTGTTCGTGGTGCCGCAGGTGGTCGGCGTGTTCGCGCAGAGCAAGCAGGCCCTGCCGCTGCTCACCCGGATCATGATCGGGGCATCGAACTTCCTCCGCGACTGGGGCTGGCTGGTGCTCGCCGGCGCCGCTGCGGCGCTGCTGGGCACGATCGCCCTGCTGCGCAACGAAGAGGTCCGCCACGCCTTCGATCGCCGCCTGCTCGCGCTGCCGGTGCTCGGTCGCCACCTGCGCAGCCTGGACGCCACCCGCTTCGCGAGCACGCTCGCCATCCTGGTGGGCAGCGGCGTGCCGCTGCTTGCCGCGCTCGACGCTGCCGGCCGCGTCGTGCAGCGCCTGCCGATCCGCGCCGCGGTGCGCGGAGCCGCCGAACAGGTGCGCGAGGGCCGGCCGCTGGCGCGCGCGCTCGGCGCCGGGCGCGCGTTTCCACCCATGCTGATTCACATGATCGCCAACGGCGAGGCCACCGGGCGTCTCGACGAATTGCTCGACCGCGCCGCGCGCCTGCAGCAGCAGGAGCTCGAAACCCGCACCGCCACCCTCACCAGCCTGCTCGAGCCGGTGCTGCTGCTGGTGATGGGGGCGGTGGTGCTGCTGATCGTGCTCGCGGTGATGCAGCCGATCATCGAAATCAACACCCTGATGAGGTAACGCCATGCCGCAACGCCTTGCCCACCCTGCCCACCGATCGCGCGGCTTCACGCTGATCGAGGTCATGGTCGTGATCGTCATCCTCGGCGTGCTCGCCGCGCTCGTCGTGCCGCGCATCATGAGCCGGCCCGACGAGGCGCGCGTGGTCGCCGCGCGCCAGGACATCGCCTCGCTGATGCAGGCCCTCAAGCTCTACAAGCTCGACAACCGCCGCTACCCGAGCACCGAGCAGGGTCTCGGCGCGCTCGTCGCCCGCCCCACCGCCGCACCCGCGCCGGCAAACTGGAGGCCCTACGTCGAGCGCCTGGCCAGCGACCCCTGGGGCCAGTCCTACCAGTACCTGGCACCGGGCGTGCATGGCGAGGTGGACGTGTTCAGCTACGGCGCCGACGGCCGCCCCGGCGGCGAAGGCTTCGACGCCGACATCGGCTCGTGGCAGCCCTGAGCGCGCACTGACCGGGCCCCCGCATGGCGCGCGGCTTCACCCTCGTCGAACTGCTCGTGGTGCTGCTCATCGTCGGCATCGCCAGCGGAGGCATTGCGCTCGCGCTCGAGCGCGCGCGCGCCGACGACAGCGCGCGCGAGGTCGAGCGCCTGCGCCGTGCGCTCGAGGGCGCGGCCTACCGTGCCGAACTGCGCGGCCGCCCGCTGGCGGTGGATTTCGTCACTGACGGTTACCGCTTCAGCGAACGCCAGCCCGACGGCGCGTGGAAGCGCCTCGAGGCCCCGCCCGAGCTCGCGCCACGCGCCTTTGCCAGCGGCCTGCGCCTGTCCACCCTGCGTATCGGCACGCAGTCCACACCGCGCATGGCCGAGCCCGCCACTGCCGACGGCGCAAGCCGGCGCATCGTGTTCGGCACGCGCGCGCCCGCGTTCGAACTGGTGCTGGCCGGCGCCGACGGGCAGCACCGCATCGCGGGGCGGATCGACGGCCGCGTGGAGCGGCTCACGACCACGCAGGAGGGGGATCGGCGATGAATGGATCGCGTGCCGTCACCACCGGCTTCACCCTGCTCGAAACCCTGGTGGCGCTCGCCATCGTCGCGATCGCGCTGATCTCGGCGCTGCGCGCGATGGGTGCGACCGCGCAGTCGACCGCCGCGCTGCGTGAGCACACCCTGGCGAGCTGGGTGGCGCAGAACCGGCTGGCAATGCATCGTGCCGGCGCGGCCTGGCCGGCGGTCGGCGAATACAGCGGCGAGGCCGAACAGGCGCGGGTGCGCTTTCGCTGGCAGGAGAAGGTGAGCGGCACGCCCAACGTGCTGTTCCGCCGCATCGACGTGCGCGTGCTCGACGCGCGCGGCGAGCACACCCTCGCCACGCTGAGCGGCTTTGCCGTGCGCCCGCTGCGCTGAGCCGCAATGTCTGCGCTCACCTCCCTTTTTCGCCGCCGCTCGCCACTGCCGCGCCGCAAGGCCTGTGGCCTGACCCTGATCGAGCTGATGGTGGCGATGGCGCTGCTTGGCGTGGTCGGCGTGCTCACCTGGCGCGCCACCAGCCAGCTCGTCGATGCGCGCGAGCGTATCGCCGGCGAGCTTGCGCGCTGGCAGGCGGTGGTGCATGCGACCGCGCTCATCGAGCGCGAGCTGATGCAGATCGCCCCGCCGGTGCTGGCTGAAGGCGTGGGCGGCCTGCCCGCGCTCGAGCTCGAGGCCGCCGCGGACGGAAGCCGCAGCCGGCTGGCGTGGGCGGTGGTCGGTGGCGAGCACGAGATCGGTCGCGTCGAGATCCGCCACCTGGACGGCCGCCTCGAGGCCTGGGTGTGGCCCGACCTCGAGGCGCGCGCGACGCCGACCCGCCTGCCGCTGCTCGACGAGGTCCCGGCGCTGCGCTGGCGGCTGCTCTCCGCCAACCGCCCGCACTTGCAATGGCCGCTCACCGAGGGCAGCGCGGTAGGCGCCACCACAGGACGACGCAGTGCGCTCACCGACGCGCCAGCGCTGCCCGAAGCCTTCGAACTCACCCTGGAGCTGGCCGATGTCGGCACGGTCACGCGCGTCTTCGCACCGCGCTAGGCGCGCGGCCGAGCGCGGCGCGGCGGTGGTGCTCGCGCTGCTCACGGTGAGCTTCGCCGCGATCCTCGCGGCTGCGGCGCTGGCCGATTTCGGCCACGGCCTCGACATGCTCGGCGGCCGCCACGACCAGGCCCAGGCCTGGCAACTCGGCCGCGCCGCGGTGGACTGGTCGCGCAACATCCTCGCCGACGACGCGCGCCAGAGCGCGACCGACCACCTCGACGAGATGTGGACCACCGCGATCCCGATCACCGCGATCGCCAGCGACGCGGCTGAAGGCAGCGTCGGCGGCCACATCCGCGACCTGTCCGGGCGCTTCAACCTCAACGACCTCGCCCCCGCCGGCCAGCTGGAGGCGCAGGCGATCGCCCGATTCGCGCGCCTGCTGGCGATCGCCGGCATGAGCGGCGCGCAGGCCGGCGCAGCCGCGCAGGCGGTGGCGCGTCACCTGCAGGCCGGCGCTGAGGAGGACGGCGGGGCCAGCGGCAGCGGCCGCGCCGGCCGCGGTGTGCGCTTCGCAGAGGTGCGCGGGCTCGGCGCGCTCGGCGTGATCCCGCCCGCCACCCTCGCCGCGCTCGAGGATCACCTGGTGGCGGCGCCGCCGGGGGCGCCGATCAACATCAACACCGCAAGCGCCGAGGTCCTCACCGCGGTGGTCGACGGGCTGGCGCTCGATGCCGCCCGCACCCTTGTCGCCGCGCGCGAACGCGCGTGGTTCCGTAACCTCGGCGACCTCCAGGGCCGTCTGCCCGAAGGTGCCGGGTTGCCCGCCGGGCGCGTGCTCGACGTGCGCAGCCGCTACTTCCTCGTCACCATCACCGCCGCCTACGGCGATGCGGTGCTGACCCTGCAGGCCATGCTCGAGCGCGAATCGAACTGGCCCAACATTCTCTGGTACCACACCCCATGACCACCACCCTGATGCTGCTCGCCGGCGAGCACTGGCCACAGGACCCGGTCGCCGACTGGGTCCTGCTCGACGCCGGGCGCCGCCCGCTCGACAGCGGCCGCAGCGATCCGCGCCACTGGCCGGCAGCGCAGCGCCACGAGCTGGTGCTCGCCGGCTGCCGCGCAATTTGGCTCGAGCTCGAGCTGCCGCCGACGCCGCGCCGCGAGCAGGCGCAACTCATCCGTTACGCGCTCGAGAGCCAGCTCGCCCGCGACCCCGACCTGCAGCATGCGACCGTCAGCGGGCGCGATGCCGCGAGCGGGCGCTGCGGCGTGATCGTGATCGAACGCAGCCAACTCGCCACCCTGGTCGCGGCCAGCAATACGCTCGGCCGCCCGCTCGCCGCGGTCCGCAGCGCGTTGCAGCTTGGCGCGCCGCAACCCGGATCGTGGACGCTGGCGATGCTGCCGGGCGACAGCGCGGTGCTGCGCCCGGGGCCGCGCAGCGCCATTGAGCTCGACGCCGGTGCGCCCGCCGAGCTGGCCGCCTGGCTGGCGCTGCAGTGGGCGGCCACGCCCCCGGCAGAGCGCCCGCAGGTGCTTGAGCTACGCTGCACGCGCGGCGTGCAGCCGCCCGACCCGGGCGCGCTCGCCACGCTGGAAGGCGTCGAGCTGCGCAGCGGCGCTGCGCTCGAATGGTGGCAACTGCCGCCGGACGCTGCCAACCTCCTGCACGGCGAGTTTGCGCCGGTGCATGACCGCGACGCGCTGTGGCGGCGCCTGCGCCCACCGCTCGCGCTCACCGCCGCTGCCGCCACGGTGTGGCTGATCACCCAGGTCGCGACGCTGTCGATGGATGGTCGCGAGGAACGCATGCTGCGCGAACGCGGCGAGCGGATCGCCGCGGAAGCGCTGCCAGGGCAGCCGCTGCTCGAGCCACGCATGCAGTTGCGCCGCGCCCTCGAGCGTTCCTTGCAGGCCCACGGCCAGCTCGCGGCGGGCGACCTGCTGAGCCTGCTCGACGCCGCCCTCGAGGCCGGCGCACCGCGCCCGCTCGCGCTGCGCTACGAGGACGGCCGCCTCACCCTCCAGCTCGCGAGCGCGCCGGCCGCCGAACTGCTTGCCCGCCTCGACGCCCGTGGCCTGGCTGCACGCGCCGAAGGCAGCACGCTGACCCTCGCCCCGCGCCCATGAGCACGCATCCCCGACCTGGCCGCTGCCGCTGGAGCCCTGCCCGATGAACGCCCCCACAACCGCCTCCCTGGCCCGCCTGCGCATCTGGCTTGGCGCACGCGCGCCGCGCGAACGCCTGCTGCTCGGCATCGCCGCCACGGTGATCCTCGGCGCGGGCCTGCTCACCCTCGCCGAGCGCGTCAGCGCCGAACGCGCCCGTCAGGCGCGCAGCCTGCCCATCGCCCGCCTCGCCTATCTCGCCATGGAGCAGGACAGCCTGACCCTTGCAGCGCTGCGCGAGCGGCCGCCACCGCCTGCCACGCCGGCCGCAGCGCTGCCCGACTCGGTGCGTGCGGCCGCGCAGGCACGCGGAATCGAGGCCGAGGTACGTGTTGCGGGCGAGGTCCTCGAGGTCCACGGCAGCACTGAACTTCCTGCCCTGATCGACTGGCTCGCCAGCCTGCATTCCGAGTTTCGCCTGCGCCCGCGCCAACTCGAGCTGCAGGCGGCCGATGGCACCGGGCGCGCGCGTTTCGAAGCGCGTTTCGAAGCCGCCGGAAGCTGAGTGCCCATGGCACGTGCGAGGCCTCCCGGTTCGCCGCCCTTCCCCGCCCCGCGCCGACGTGCGCTTGCGATGATGGCACTGGTCGTCGCGACGCTGGCATTGGCCGTCGCCCATGCGCCCGCGGTGCTGATCGACGGCGCGCTCGCGCAGGCCAGTGCGGGCCGTTTCCGTCTCGCCCTGCCTGCCGGCACGCTCTGGCACGGCGAGGCGCGGCTCGCGACAAGTGATGGCGGTGACGCGATCGTGCCGCTGAGCTGGCTGGTGTGGGATTTCGAGCCGGCCGCACTCGGCGCGGCGACGCTGCGCTGGCGGCTGCGCATCGACGGTGCGCCGCCCGCCCGCCTCGATCTCGGCCTGCGTGGCATGACGGTCGAGCACCTCGCCCTCGAACTGCCGCCGGCCGCTGCCCTCGCGCCGCTCGCGCATGCGGCAGCGCGCGCGGGGTGGCGCGGGATCCTGGCCGTGAAGATCGAGCGCCTCGCCTGCGACTGGCAGCAGCACTGCGCCGGCCACATCGACGTCGCGTGGCGCGCTGCCGGGGTGGACATCCTGCCCGGCATGGCGCTCGGGGACCATCGGGTGGCGACCGAGCTCACGCCCGCAGCCGCAAAGCTGCAGATATCGACCACGCGCAGGCAGGCGCTGGCGCTCGACGGACGGATCGAGATCCCGGTCGGCGCACCGCCGCGCATCGCCCTCGATCTGGGCGGTGACGCGCAACTCCTCGACCGCCTGCGTGGCATGCTCGCCGAACTTCGTCCGACCGGGGATGGCCAGCGCCTGCGCATCCGGTATTGAACCGGGATGCTGCCATCGGCCCCGGATTGCGCGGCGCCGACCGGACCGCGTGCCGACCCGGGCTGAATCCGCTCAGCGGCCGCCCACGGCGTGGAACCGCGCGCGCGCTTTCTTCAGGGCGCGACTGCAGCGCGTGGAGCTCCATCCTGCGTCGGCTCGGACGCCAGCCGGATCCGCGCCGGCGGCGCCTTGCCCTGCTTGTCTTCGCCAAAATACATCGTCATGTGCGGGTACGGGATCTCGACGCCCGCAGCGTCCAGATGGCGCTTGACGAGGCGGTTGTAGGCCCGCCCCACGCCGAACTGCGCACCCGGACGGGTCTTGATGCGCACACGCAGGTTCACCGAGCTGTCGGCAAGCGCGGTCACGCCATGGACCTCGAGGTTTGGGTCGATGATCTGCGCGCGCTGCGTGGCGTCGGCGAGCAACTCGTCGAAGGCCGCGCGCAGGTGCCCGATCGCTTCATCCGTGTCCTCGCGGTAGCCGATGCCGTACTCGCCGACGTGGTAGGCGAAGTCGCGGTTGTAGTTGGATACGGTATCGACCGCGGAGAACGGCAGCAGATGGTAGGTGCCGTGCATGTCGCGCATGCCGAGCGAGCGGATCGTCATGCGCTCGACCGTACCGGTGATCCCGGCGGCGGTGACGAGGTCGCCGACGTCGATTGCGCGCTCGAGCTGGATGAAGACGCCGGTGATCACGTCCTGAACCAGCTTCTGCGCGCCGAAGCCGATCGCCAGGCCGAGTACGCCGGCACCGGCGAGCAGCGGTGCGATGTTGATGCCGATCTCGGCGAGCACCACCATCGCCGTGACCACGACGAGCGCGATCGCCACGGCGTTGCGAAGGATCGTCAGCAGCGTGCGCGCACGCGGGTTGGGCGCGCCGCCTGCGTCGGCGTTGAGACGGAACTCGATCCAGCTTGCGATCACCAGCCACACCAGCAGCGCGAGGATGACGATCAGCGCCACCGACAGCACACGCCCGATGAAATCCGCGCCGACGTCGGAGGCCACCCAGGCGCCGAGGTCGAACGGCGTCCACGCGTCCACGATCACCGCCACCACCACCGCGAGGATCGCGAAGCGTGCAATCTTGAGCGCAGTCGGCACGTAGGCGTTGAGACGTGCCTCGAGGAGCGGGAAGCGCGCCCGCAGCTCATCACCGATGCGGATCCGGCGCAGGATCACCTGAGTCAGCAAGGCTGCCAGCGCGACCCCGAGCACCACCGCAGCCAGCGTCCTGGCGGAGGCGGCGATCATGAAGGGCAGCGCCGCCTCCGGGTACAGGATGGCGGTGACGAGGATCGCGGCGAGGTAAGCCAACGCCAGCAGGTGCCAGGTGCGTGCGCCGATGTTGAGGCTGATGCGCGCGAACGGCGACTCCATTCGCGCGCCCAGCCTCTCGAGCGCAGCCCGCGCCCGGCTGCGGTTCTGCATGACGATGACCGCGGCGCGCAGGAGCGCGAGCAGCATGATCACGATCGCGGCAGCACGGGCGAGCGCAGGCGAGATGAAGTGGCCGATCAGCGGCACCGCGAACATCAGTCCATAGCCGAGGAAGAACACCATCCGTGAGGACCAGGCGTACCAGTAGGCGCTCTCCTCGGCCGCGACCGGCAGCACACGCAGGTGCTCACCGTGGCGCGCAAAGAGCACGCGCAGCGCCACGCGCAGCAGCTCGACGGCGAGGAAGGCGTTGAGGAACAGCGACTCCTGGACGCGCAGCGCCCCCGCGTCGCCGATCAGGAACATCGCGCTCGCGTTGCCGGCAAGCCAGGCGAGCACGATGGTGGCGACATCGACCAGCGCGGCGCCGGCGACGGCGAGCCCGCGGCGCAGCCAGACCAGCCCGGTCGCCCGCTCCGCGACCGCCGCCGCGTGGCGCTCAAGCAGCTGCCGCAGGCGATGCGCCAGCCTGGACAGCGCGACGAAGACAATCAGGGTGGCCGCGACCAGCACGGCGAACTCACCGAGCGCCCAGGCCAGCGCCGTCGCGTCAGCCGCGCGCAGCCGGTCCCAGGCATCGCTGATGGCGGCGAATGCAGCGTTGGCCTCGTCGACCGCCCCCTGTGCCGCCCGTTGCGACAACGCTGCGACGCGCGCGGCCAGCGCTGGTTCGGTTGCTTGCGCGGCGACCGCGTCGGCTGCGGTCCCGTCGCCGATCCTGCGCAGCTGCTCGACCAGGGCGGTGCGAGCTGCCTCGTCTTCGAGCAGGTCGGCAAGGCGTTGATGTCCACCTGCTGCGCTCGTGGATTCAGGGGCGGCGTGTGCGGACGGGACGGTCAGGGGGAGCAAGCCTGCCAGTGCGAAGGTGAGTGCGAGCGTTGACACGTACGCGAGACAGGCCGTGAGCGTGTGCTTCAAGGCGGGCTCCTGTTTTCGGGAGGGTGGGGGATTCGGCGCTCGAGGGCGCGCTGCGCCCGCCTGATCCTCGCCTCGGCTGACGAGCGCTGCGCGTGGGCGGCGGGAGACAGGCGAAGCCGCCAGCGCACGTGACGCGTGATAGGACGAACGGTTTTATATTTGCCGCATTATATCACGTCAAAAAACCCCCCAGAGATCGACTGCAACCGATCGCACGACGCGCAGATCGCGAGAAACGCCCGCCACGCGCCGCGCCGGGCGATCGTTCAAGCGCCGATGGGATGCACAGCCTTATTCTGTGCGGTGCGGCTCGGCGAGATACTCCCGGGTGCGCATCTCGATCAGGCGGCTGACCGTGCGCACAAATTCGTGTGCGTTGTGCCCTTCGGTGAACAGGTCGTGGGCTTCGACCGCGGCGCTCATGATCAGCTTGACGCGATGGTCGTAGAGCACATCAATGAGCCAGGTGAAACGACGCGCCTCGGAGGCATTGGTGACCAGCATCTTCGGCACGGCGGACAGCACCACGGTGTGGTGCTCGCGCGCGATCTCGAGGTAATCGTTCTGTGAGCGCGGCCCGCCGCACAGGCTGGCAAAGTCGAACCAGATCACGCCTGGGGCCTGCCTCACCACCGCAATGTTGCGGCCGAGGATCTCGATGTAGCCGCCCCGCCCTTCACTCGCCGCGAGACGGCGGAAGTCCTCGGCCATCTTGCGTTCGGCGGCCTCTTCGTGCGGCACGAGGTAGATCTCCATCTTCTCGAGCGAACGCAGGCGGTAGTCGGTACCGTGGTCGACCTCGACGACGTCGAAACGCTGCTTGATCTTCTCGATGGTGGGCAGGAAGTTGATCCGCATCAGGCCGTTGGGATAGAGGCCGTCCGGGGGATAGTTGGAGGTCATCACGAACACCACGCCCCGATCGAACAACGCGTCGAGCAGCCGGCCGAGGATCATCGCATCAGCGATGTCCGAGACGTGGAACTCGTCGAAGCACAGCAGGCGGGTTTGCCCAGCGATGCGGTCGGCCACCTTCTGCAGCGGATCGGGCGCGTTGTTGAATTTGCGCAGGTCGTTCTGGACTTCCTGCATGAAGGCGTGGAAGTGCACCCGGCGCTTGCGCCGATACGGCACCGAATCGTAGAAGCAGTCCATCAGGAAGCTCTTGCCACGCCCGACCCCGCCCCAGAAATAAACGCTGCGCGGCATCCTGGGCTTGTTCAGGAACTGCTTGAGCTTGCTCCCCTGGCGCGCAGCCTTGAAGCCCAGGAGTTCGGTGTACAAACCCTGCAGACGCTGCGCTGCAGCGCGCTGGGCGGGATCGGACTGGAAGCCACGTGTCTTCAACTGGGCTTCGTAGGCGTCGATCATCCCGTGCTGGGGAACCTTGAGGATGCGATGGGGCATGGCGAATCGGCCAGGAGCGTTGATCGAAGGACTGCAGGTTAACGTGAAAGGGGTGGGGGCGAGGACCCCCCCGCACCTCACCCCTCACACCTTACGCCTTGCTCAGAAGTGGAGCGGGCGCTTGTCGCAGGCGAGCGCGGCCTCGTGCACCACCTCCGACAGCGTCGGGTGGGCGTGGCAGATGCGCGCCAGGTCTTCGGAGCAGCCGGCGAACTCCATCGCCACCACCGCCTCGGAGATCAGCTCCGAGGCATTGGCGCCGACGATGTGCACGCCGAGGATGCGGTCGGTGCTGGCATCGGCCAGCATCTTGACGAAGCCGGTCGGGTCGCCCATGCCGAGCGCACGGCCGTTGGCCATGAATGGGATCTTGCCGACCTTGTACGCCACGCCGGCGGCCTTGAGTTGCTGCTCGGTCTTGCCGACCCAGGCGATCTCGGGGCTGGTGTAGATGACCCAGGGCACGGTGTCGAAGTTGCAGTGGCCGGCCTGGCCCGCCATCAGCTCGGCGACCATGACCGCCTCTTCCATCGCCTTGTGCGCCAGCATCGGGCCACGCACCACGTCGCCCACCGCCCACACGCCGGGCAGGTTGGTACGGCAGTGGTCGTCGACTTCGATCTGGCCGCGCTCGTTGAGCTTGAGGCCGACGGCTTCGGCGTTCAGTCCCTGGGTGTTGGGCACGCGACCAACGGACACGACGAGGCGGTCGGCTTCGAGCTTCTGGTCGGCGCCGTCCTTGTCCTGGTAGGCGATCGTCACGCCCTTCTTGCCGATCTTCACCTCGCCGATGGTGACGCCGAGGGTGATCTTGAGGCCCTGCCTGGTGAACACCTTGAGCGCTTCCTTGGCCACGTCCTGGTCGGCGAGGGAGAGGAAGTCGGGCATGGCTTCGAGCACGGTGACCTCGGCGCCGAGGCGGCGCCACACCGAACCCATCTCGAGGCCGATGACGCCGGCGCCGATCACGGCGAGCTTCTTCGGCACCGCGTCGAGGTCGAGCGCGCCGACGTTGTCGCACACGATCTTGTTGTCGACCGGCACGCCCGGCAGGTGGCGC
>Ga0209573_1004876_pt1 | contig 12773 bp, 16 predicted proteins | sample TNRBio252014_DNA_FD_185870 | JGI IMG/M metagenome (GOLD analysis project Ga0209573, IMG submission 185870) | Wastewater treatment Type I Accumulibacter community from EBPR Bioreactor in Madison, WI, USA - TNR Reactor_6/25/2014_ DNA (SPAdes)... | ecosystem: Engineered > Bioreactor > EBPR >...
CCGCTGACGGTGTCCGCGAGCCGCTCAACCGTCGCGCCACGATCAACATCAACCGCTAATCCCGGTCGATACGATCAAAGCTGCGGCCTAGAGCCAAAGCCTAATGCGAACCCCCGGAGGGCAACCTCCGGGGGTTTTGCTTTGGTCGGTTCGCGGTTGCGGGGCGTCGAAATTGGTTGGGTTCGCCTGCGATACGGTGCAACCTGAAGCGACGGGGGGCGTTGATCTGACATCGCAACAGGAGGAATTGCGCTTATGGAACTAGGATTTATTGGCTGGATCGTCGTGGGTCTCGTCGCCGGCTTCTTGGCCGAGAAGATCATGAAGCGGAACGACAGCCTTCTGATGAACCTCGTCATCGGGGTTGTCGGGGCCCTGATCGGCGGCTTTATCGCCACCAACTTCCTGGGCTTCTCGGCCGGAGACAGCTGGATCATGGCGACGGTCATCGCCCTGGGCGGCGCATTGCTGCTGCTGTTCGTGCTGGGGCTGTTCCGCCGCCGCTAGGGCGCGGGCCAATACCCATGTTTGCAAGGCGCGGCCTGTTCTGGTACAGGCCGCGCCTTCGCGCATCTACGCGATGAAATCCGTGGGAGGGGCTGCCCGAACCACGGCCACATAGGCGGCATTGAGTTGCCGTCGCAGATGGAGACAGCCAATGGCCAAGAAGATCTTGGGCTATATCAAACTACAGGTGCCTGCCGGCTCCGCCACCCCGTCGCCACCGATCGGTCCGGCCCTGGGTCAGCGCGGCGTGAACATCATGGGGTTCTGCAAGGAATTCAATGCTCGTACCGAAAAGGAAGTGAAGGGCACGCCCCTGCCGACGGTCATCACCGTCTATCAGGACAAGAGCTTCACCTTCGTCACCAAGACCCCGCCGGCGACGCACTACCTCAAGGAAGCCGTCAAGATTAAGTCGGGCGCGGCCAAGACCGGTCGCGAGACGGTCGGCAAGATCACCCGCGCTCAGCTGCGCGAGATCGCCGAGAAGAAAATGAAGGATCTCAACGCCAACGATCTCGACGCTGCGGCCAAGATCATCGAAGGCTCGGCCCGCGCGATGGGCCTGAAGGTGGAGGGCTAAGAGGATGGCAAAGCAACCCAAGCGCATCCAGGCCTGGACCGGCGACCGTGAAGCCGTCCTGCCGCTCGCTGAAGCCGTGGCCATGGTCAAGGCCAACGCCAAGGCCAAGTTCGACGAGTCGATCGAAATCGCCGTGAACCTCGGCGTCGATCCGCGCCACGCCGACCAGCAGGTCCGTGGCGTCGTCAACCTGCCCTCGGGCACGGGCCGTGACGTTCGCGTCGCCGTCTTCGCCAAGGACGCCAAGGCTGAGGAAGCCACAGCGGCCGGGGCCGAGCACGTGGGCGCCGAAGAGCTGTTTGAAAAGATCAACGGCGGCTTCATGGATTTCGACCGCGTCATCGCCACGCCGGATATGATGGGCCTGGTGGGTCGCCTCGGTAAGGTGCTGGGTCCGCGCGGCCTGATGCCGAACCCGAAGGTCGGCACCGTGACCCCGAACGTCGGCCAGGCGGTCAAGGACGCCAAGGGCGGGGCCGTTGAGTTCCGCGTCGAGAAGGCGGGGATCATCCACGCTGGCATCGGCAAGACCTCGTTCACTCAGGACGCCATCGAAGCCAACGTGAAGGCGATGGTCGACGCCCTGGTCAAGGCCAAGCCGTCGGGGGCCAAGGGCCAGTTCGTCAAGCGCATCTCGCTGTCGTCGACGATGGGACCGGGCGTGAAGGTCGATCTGGAATCGGTCGGCGCCTGAACGGTCTGACAGACGGAAATGATTGCGGCGGCGAGGGTGACCTCGCCGCCGTTTTCGTTTGGGTCGCTTCGGTCTAGGGTCATGCCGGGACGAGGGGAGTCGGCCGCGTGTTCAACCTCTATGGATTACAAAGTCTGCTCGGCCTCGCCGCGATCATCGGCGTCTGCTGGCTGTTGTCGGAGGACCGGTCGCGGTTCCCCTGGCGGCTGACGCTGGGGGCGGTGGCGGTTCAGGCGGTGCTGGTGCTGGTCGTGTTTGGCCTGCCGGGGGCAGAGTATGTGCTGGGGGCGATCACCGGCTCGGTCGACGCCCTGTCGACGGCGACGCGGCACGGCACCCAGTTCATCTTCGGCTATCTAGGTGGTGGCGATCAGCCCTATGCGGTGACCAATGACCGGGCGTTGTTCGTGTTCGCGTTTGAGGTGCTACCGCTGATCCTGGTGATCTCGGCCCTGTCGGCGCTGTTGTGGCACTGGAAGATCCTGAAATGGCTGATCCGGGGCTTCGGCTTTCTGTTTGAGCGGACCATGGGGCTGGGCGGCGCCTCGGCCCTGGCGGTGGCCGCGAACATCTTTCTGGGCATGATCGAAAGCCCGATCGTGATCCGGGCCTATCTGGATAAGCTGACGCGGTCGGAGCTGTTCCTGTTGATGGTGGTGGGGCTGGCGACTGTCGCCGGGTCGACCATGGTGGCCTATGCGACGATCCTGGGCGGCGTGCTGCCCAATGCGGCGGGCCATGTGCTGGTGGCCTCGATCATCTCGGCGCCGGCGGGCGTGGCACTGGCGCGGATTATGATCCCGGAGCGGGAAGGCCTGGCGGGCGTCTCGGCGGATTATGAGTCCGGGCTGAAATACGACTCGGCCATCGACGCCATCGTCAAGGGAACGGCCGACGGCCTGATGGTGGTGTTGAACATTTCGGCGGTGCTGATTGTGTTCGTGGCGCTGGTGGCCCTGGTCAACATCATGATCGGCTGGATCATGGTCGGCGGTGATCCCTTGTCGCTGGAGCGCATTCTGGGCTGGATGTTCATGCCGGTCGCCTGGTTGATCGGGGTGCCGTGGGAAGAGGCGGGCAAGGCCGGCTGGCTGTTGGGCGTCAAGCTGATGCTGACCGAGTTCGTGGCCTTCATCGAGCTGGGCAATGTGCCGGCCGGAGACATGAGCGAGCGGACGCGGATGCTGATGACCTATGCCCTGTGCGGCTTCGCTAATATCGGCTCGGTGGGGATTACGGTGACCGGCCTGTCGGTGCTGGTCCCGGACCGGCGCGAGGAGGTGCTGGGCATGGTCTGGAAGGCCCTGTTCGCGGGCTTCCTGGCGACACTGATGAGCGCCTCTATCGTCGGCGTCATGCCCGCGTCGGTGTTCTGAAACGGGAGATGACCTTGAAGCTGTACGACGCCGTGATGGCCCCCAACCCTCGGCGGGTGCGATGGATCATGGCCGAGAAGGGCATTGAGGACATCGAGATCGTGCCCGTGAGCCTGATGACGGGAGAGCACAAGGCCCCCGAGTATCGCGAGCGAGCGGGTCTGGCGCACTTGCCGGCGCTGGAGTTGGATGACGGCACGACCATCACCGAATCTCTGGCGATCGGTCGCTATCTGGAGAGCCGTTATCCCGACCCGAATCTGTTCGGGCGTGACCCGGAGGAGGTGGCCATCATCGAGATGTGGACGCGGCGGATGGAGCTGTATCTGGCCAATCCGATGATGATGCACACGCGGTTCTCGCACCCGATGCTGGCAATGCTGGAGCCGCCGGTGCCCGAGGTCGGGGCCTATAACCTCAAGACTGCCGAGAAGATGATGAAGTCGTTGAACCGCCACCTGGAAGGTCGCGAATTCATCGCCGCAGACCGGATCACGGCGGCTGACATCGTGGCCTATGTCGGGCTGGATTTCGGACGGCTGGTTAAATACCGGCCGGACCCTGCGCTGGAGAACCTCGGTCGCTGGCGCGAAACGATGAAGGCGCGGCCGGCGTCGGAAGCGGGGCTGCGAGGCTAGTAGGGAACAAATCGGTAGGCCGGTCCTACGGCTGCCCGTTCTGCGAGGAAGTCGATCGCCGCTGCCAGCATTGGAAAGTTGTTGAATTCGCATTCACCAAGGATTCCGACGCTGACCCTTAGCACACGCTGCTCCGTGCTGTTGAGGTCGCTACACTCCGGCAAATACGCTGCATAATTCGCTTCATTTCGTTCAATCAGCAGATAGACGTATCCTTGGTCATCCCCGATCTGCGCAAGAAATCGACCGGGGATCCACTCTGAAAAATCATGAAAGAGCACTCGGTTTCCCGCCTGAGGATTGTTGCCGGAAATCAGATACCCTCGACCTGACCGAGTGAACGTCCATTCAGTGCGAGCATTGGTATCCGGGTCAATGCCATGGAACGAGCCTCTGTCTCCCAGAATCGGCTCAGCGCGCCATTCTTCCACCAGCGGCTCGCGCGATGAGAAGCAGGCTGACAAGCTCAGCGACAATACCGCCATCGCCAGCAAGCGGCTGATTTGGTCTCTCGGAAGCATTGGCGATCATACGATGCGGCGACTGTTTGCGCCAGACGTCGTCAAACCTTGAATTGCAGCGGTGTTTGAGGTGCTGGTCGAAATAGCTGCTCGGCTCAAGGCGGAGACATCAAACAAGGCTTCGCACATCGCCTGTACCCCGGCGAAAGCAGTGAATCAGCGCGGCGAGAGCTTTCGGATAATTCCCGAAAACGTCATGACCGTGCGGTTCTGAACCGAGATCCGACCACGCACAAAGACCAGCGACCCGCCGGCGCGGACCACTTCACCCGTGGCCTCGACCAGGTCACCAACGCGCACGGCGTCGACGAAGGTCGAATCGAGCTGGACCGTGACGCCGCGCGAGCCCTCCATCTGCTGATAGGCGGTCTGGAAAAGGGCGATGTCGGCAAAGGTCATCAGGCAGCCGCCGTGCATCCGCTGGCCGGCGTTCATGTGCTTTTGCTCGGCGCGAAATGCGCAGCGCATGCGCCCATCGGGGTCCGCCCTGAAATAGAATGGCCCGACCACCTGGTCGAAGGTGTCTTTCAGGTCATAGGTGTCCCAACCGGCGAACTCACCTTCATCGACGGTTTTTCTGGCGACCATGAATGCCTTCCTTCTGAATGCGCCTGCCTATAGGACGGAGCGCATGACCCGCAAGGCTGACCTGGCAAGCATGCTCGAAACTCTGGTTGCCGTCGCTCTACGCGCCGGCGAAGAGATCCTGCACATCTATGAAAGTGCGGATCTGGGGGAGCGCATCAAGGCGGACGGTTCCCCGGTGACCCAGGCTGACGCCGCCGCCGAGGTGATCATTCTGGAGGCGCTGGCGGACCACTGGCCGGATATTCCGGTGGTGGCCGAGGAATCGGTCTGTGCCGGCGAGATCCCGACGGTGGGGGTCCGGTTCTTTCTGGTCGATCCGCTGGACGGCACAGCTGAGTTTGTCCAGCGTAGCGGCGAGTTCACCGTCAACATCGCCCTGATCGAGGAGGGCCGGCCCACGGTGGGTGTGATCTATCTTCCGGTAACGGGAGAGGTCTTCCGCGGCAGTCCTGCCGGTGCCGAGCGAGCGGACTTTGTGAAGGGTGAGCCCCTGGTCTGGACGAAGATCCGGGCGCGGGGCGTGCCGGCGCAGGGGCTGAGCGTCATCGCCAGCCGTCGCAGTCGAAGTGTCGGGCTGGAGGACTATCTGGCGCGGCTGCCCGTGGCCGAAACGGTGCGTGCCAGCTCCTCCCTCAAGCTATGCAGACTGGCCGAAGGGAAGGCGGACCTGTACCCGCGCTTCGGTCGGACCATGGCGTGGGACATCGCCGCCGGCGATGCGATTCTCAGGGCGGCGGGCGGATGCGTCTGGACGTTCGATGGAGAACCCCTGACCTATGGCCCGAACCGGGTGCCGGACGATGAGATGTTCGCCAATCCATACTTTGTCGCGTCCGGCGCGTTTGATCCGTCAGACCTGGTAACCGGTGACGCGCCGTCGTAACTGCGCGTTCGAGAACAAGAGGAGAGAAGCCGTGTCTGACCGTGTGGTCGTTGTCACCGGTGCCTTTGGGGCCCTGGGCCGGATCGTGGCCCAGCGCCTGACCGAGGATGGGGCCAGGGTGGTGGCTGTCGACTATGCCGCCTCGCCACCGTCCGATCTGTCGGTTGCCAAGGTGATCGGCGGCGTTGATCTGACAGATGCCGGCCAGGCCAACCAGGTGATGGAGGCGGTGCGTGGCCAGCTTGGACGTATCGACGCCCTGATCAACATCGCCGGGGGCTTTGTGTGGGAGACGGTCGACGGGAATGGCAATGACTCCTGGGACCGTCTGCACGCGCTGAACCTGATGACGGCGCTGAATGCGTCGCGTTCGGCTATGCCTTATCTGGTCGAAAGCGGCGCGGGGCGGATCGTCAACATAGGGGCCAAGGGGGCCTTGTCGGCGGCAACGGGCATGGGAGCCTATGCGGCGTCGAAAGCGGGCGTCCATCGTCTGACCGAGGCGCTGGCCGAGGAATTCAAGGGCAAGGTGACCGTCAATGCCGTCCTGCCTTCGATCATCGACACCCCGGCCAATCGCGCCGACATGCCGGATGCCGATCCGTCAAAATGGGTGACCCCTGACGAGTTGGCGTCGGTTATATTGTTCCTTGCTTCGTCAGAAGCCAGCGGCGTCACCGGGGCCTTGATCCCCGTCGCCGGAAGGGTTTGATCTCAGATGTCCGATCCGATTGAAGCCGCCATCTTCGAGCGCCTGGGCAAGGCCGATCCGCAAGGCCTGGGCAAGGCCAGCATCGAACCGGCTGAGGTCGCCAAGGCGATGCAGCCAGACCAGTGGCAGCGCGTGCTGCCCAAGGTGAAGACCACGGCGCTGGGCATGATGCGGCGGGGCCAACTGATCATCACCAAGAAGGGCAAGGCCATTGATCCAGGCCGCATGAAGGGTGTGATCCGGCTCCGGCTTCCGACCACGGAGGAGCGGGCGGCCATGCCACCCATGCCCGACGATGCAGGCGATGACCTGGACTAGCCACCTGATCCGGGGGCTGGCGACCCTGGCCCTGGTCACCGTCGCGGTGGCCTGTGCCCCGATAGAGCAATCGCCCCAGCCGGTTCCGGTGGGATTCGCGGGGGCGCGGCTGGAAGCCGATGTCCTGGTTGCGGATGATGGAGTGCGGCTGCCCCTGACGGTCTGGCGTCCTGACGGCGAGCCGACCGCCGTCATTGTCGCCTTGCACGGCATGAACGACAGTCGTGTGACCTGGTGGATGGCCGGGCCCTGGTGGGCCGAGCGCGGGGTCGTCACCTATGCCTATGATCAGCGCGGCTTCGGGCGCGCGCCGGAACGGGGGATCTGGGCAGGAGAAGACCTTCTGGTCGACGACTTGCGAACGGCGGTTCGGCTGGTCCGCCATCGGCATCCCGATGTACCCATTGTCCTGGTCGGCGAAAGTCTGGGATCCGCAGTCATCATCGCGGCCCTCGCTTCGGACGATCCACCGGCGGCGGACCGCGCGGCCCTGCTGGCACCGGCCGTCTGGGGATGGTCGGCCCAGCCGGTTCCCAACCGGGTCAGTCTCTGGATCGCGGCGCACCTGTTCGGCCCGGCATCCCCCCAGCCACCGGCGTTCGTGACCGAGAACATCTATGCGTCGAACAATCTGCTGGAACTGTACCGGATGGGCCGTGACCCGGACATGGTGCTGACCACGCGATTCGATGCCGTCTATGGCCTGGTCGACATCATGGAGACAGCGTGGCGCGACCTGCCGCAGGTGCGTGTGCCGATGGCCTATTTCTACGGCGGGCGGGACCAGCTGGTTCCGATGCCGGCGACGCAGCGCGCGCTGGCGCGTCTGCCTGCAGGGACGCGAACCGCCTTCTATCCCGAGGGCCGCCACCTCCTCGTCCGTGACCATGCGGCCGAGGCGGTCATGGCTGATGTGCTGGCCTTCGTCCAGGATACCGGTGCGGCCTGGCCTTCGGGGGCCGGCCCGATTCCTGTTGGTGAACACTGATCATCAAAGGCAACGCTTGCCCTATCGTAAGGAGGCGCGTATGGGGCGCCCCGACGCAAAATTCCCCCTTCAACAGATCACGGGGTGTCTATGACCCTCTTCGATTCGCCGTCCTTCGCAGGACATGAAGGCGTTCATGCCTTCTACGACGAAGCCACCGGACTGAAGGCTATCGTCGCCGTCCATTCCACCGCCCGCGGCCCGGCCGTCGGCGGCTGCAGGATGTGGAACTACGGCTCGTCGGAAGAGGCCCTGACGGATGTGCTGCGTCTGTCTCGCGGCATGAGCTACAAGAACGCCGTTGCGGATCTGGAGATGGGCGGCGGCAAGTCGGTCATCATCGGTGACGCCAAGACCCAGAAGACGCCCGAGTTGTTCCGGGCCTTCGGGCGCGCCATCGACACCCTGGGCGGCTGCTACTATTCGGCGGAAGACGTTGGCGTTTCGGTTGCCGACATCGCCGAGGCCCGCAAGGTCACGAAATATGTACTCGGCCTGTCGGACGGCCCCTGGGGCTCGGGCGATCCCAGCCCGGTTACGGCCGAAGGCGTGTTCCGCTCGAATCTCGAGACGGCCAGGCGCCTCTGGGGCCAGGACGACCTCAACGGCCTGACCGTTTCGGTCCAGGGGGCCGCCGGCCATGTGGGGGCCTATCTGTGCGACAAGCTGCACGCAGCGGGCGCCAAGCTGATCATCACCGACATCGCCGAGCAGGCGCTGCGTGAAGTCGCCGAGCGGACCAACGCCGAGATTGTCACCCCTGACGCCATCTACGATGTGGCGGCCGACATCTATGCGCCGTGTGCCCTGGGGGCGACCCTGAACCCCGATACACTGGATCGCCTCAAGGTCAGGGCCGTCTGTGGAGCCGCAAACAATCAGCTGGCGACGCCGGAAATCGGCGAGCGGCTGGCGGCGGCGGGCGTGCTGTACGCGCCCGACTATGTCGTCAATGCCGGCGGTATCATCAATGTGGCGTCCGAACTGACGGCGCGCCAGACCGGCGGCTCGTATGATCCGGCCTGGGTTGAGCGCAAGCTGGTCCGCCTGATGGAAACGCTCAACGAGATCTACGATCGGGCCGCCGACGAGGGCCGTCCGACCCACGAAATCGCTGACGCCATCGCCGAAGGCCGGATCCAGGCCGCCCGGGCGACACGCCCGCTCTGATCGCTGCCAGACGTCGTTTTAACGCCCGGGCTTAACAGCCCGTTTACCACCCGGGCGGCACTTTCTGCCTAGTGGGGGTCGGTCGTCCGATTCTGGTCTGAGGGCGGAAAGCGTGGGCGGCTTTACAGCAGCGTTACAGAGATTTGGCATTGGCCGCCTCGCAGCCCTGGTGGGCGTTGCCGCCGGCGTTGCCGCGGTACTGGTCGCCCTGATGTTGCGGGTCGGCGAAGCGCCGACGGCCTTGCTCTATTCAAACCTCGATCTGCGCGAGGCAGCTGAGGTCACCGCCGCGCTCGACCAGGCCGGAATCAAGTACGAGGCGCGCGGCGACGGGTCCACCATCCTGGTCAATCGGGATGACGTCGGAACGGCGCGGCTGATGCTGGCCGAGCAGGGCCTGGTGACCTCCGGTAGCGTCGGCTACGAACTGTTCGACGCCCAGTCGGCCCTCGGCCAGACCGAGTTCCAGCAGAACATGAATCGCAAGCGGGCGATCGAGGGCGAGATCGCGCGCACCCTGATGTCGATGCGCGGCGTCAACTCGGCCCGCGTCCTGATCGCCTTGCCGGAGCGCCAGCTGTTCCAGGCCGAGGCGGCACCGGTTACGGCCTCGGTCAGCGTCGATACCGGCGGCCGCGAAATGACCAGCGAAGAGGTCCAGGCGATCCAGCAACTGGTGTCGACCGCGGTGACCGGGCTGCGGCCGGATCGGGTCACCATTGTCGACGGCAACAATCGTCTGCTGGCGGCGGGTGGCGAAGGTGAAGGGTTCACCGCAGCTGCGGCCTCGGAGCGCCGCACCGAGATCGAGACAAGACTGCAGGCGACGCTGCTCAACCTGGTTGAGGGCGTGGTCGGTCCGGGGGCCGCGCGAGTTCAGGTCACCGCTGATATCGACGAGAGCCGTCAGACCGTTCAGGCCCAGGAGTTCGATCCGGACGGCCAGGTCGTGCGCTCGACCTCGAGCCAGCAATCCAACTCGTCCGACAGCCAGGGAACCAACGGCGGTGTCGTCGGCGTCGAGGAGCAACTGCCTGAGGGCGAACAGGACGCCGCAGCCGCGCAAGGCCCGACCTCGTCGTCAGACGAGACGGGCGAGACCACCAACTACGAGATTTCCAACACCGTCACCACGACGGTGCGTGAGCCGGGCACCATCCAGCGGCTGTCGGTCGCGGTGGCAGTTGATGGTGTGGTGACCCCGGCTGCGGGCGGTGAGGGCGAGCCGACCTATGCGCCCCGGTCCGAGGAGGACATGCAGCGGATTCAGCAACTGGTCCGCTCAGCCATGGGCTTCAACGAATCGCGCGGCGACCAGGTGGAGGTCGTCAACGTCCGCTTCGCGCGGCCGGACGGCGCGGCCGTAGGCGGCACCGAGGCGACCGGCGGCATGTTCGACTTCGACAGCGACGACATTCTGTGGGGCGTTCAGCTGCTGGTCCTGTTCATCGTCGGGGCCCTGCTGATCTTCTTCGTCCTGCGTCCGCTGGTGAAGGCGACGACCGGCGGCGGCATGCCGATGATCGCGGCCGCGACGGCCGGTGGGCCGGATGGCGGCGGCGGCGGCGGGCAGGGCATGGGCCAGATCGGCGGTTCGGGGGCACCAGCCCTGCCGCCGTCGGAAATGGACCAGCGCCTCGATATTGCGCGCATCGAAGGTCAGGTGAAGGCCTCGTCGGTCCGCAAGGTCTCGGAGTTCGTGGAAAGCCACCCCGATGAATCGACGGCGATCCTGCGTAGCTGGGTGCACGAAAGCTGATGGCGGGACGTCTGGTTACGCGCAAGCCGTCCGTGGATGACGCTAAACGGCTGACCGGGCCGGAGAAGGCGGCCGTCATCCTGCTGGCCCTGGGCGAGGAACACACCCGCCTGTGGGAGGGCCTGGACGAGGAGGAGATCAAGGAGATCTCCCAGGCCATGGCGGCCCTGGGCAATGTTCAGGCCAATGTCGTCGAAGACATCATGGTCGAGTTCGTCTCGGGCGTCGGCGGGGCCGGCTCGCTGATGGGGTCGTTCGAGCAGACCCAGCGGCTGCTGACCGCCTTCATGCCTCCCGACAAGGTCGATGGCCTGATGGAGGAAATCCGAGGTCCGGCCGGCCGGACCATGTGGGACAAGCTGGGCAATGTGAATGAGGTCGTTCTCGCCAACTACCTCAAGAACGAATACCCCCAGACGGTGGCGGTGGTGCTGTCGAAGGTGAAGCCTGAACACGCCTCGCGGGTCCTGACGGCGCTGCCTGAGGATTTTGCCCTCGAGTGCGTCCAGCGGATGCTTCGCATGGAACCGGTCCAGCGCGAGATCCTCGACAAGATCGAACAGACCCTGCGGAACGAATTCATGTCGAACCTGGCCCGTACCTCCAAGCGGGACAGCCACGAGATGATGGCCGAGATCTTCAACAACTTCGACCGCCAGACCGAGAGCCGGTTCGTCACCGCCCTGGAAGAGCGCAATCGCGAATCCGCTGAGCGCATCCGGGCCCTGATGTTCGTCTTTGAAGACCTGTCGCGGCTCGATCCCGGCGGCGTCCAGACCCTGCTGCGCGCCGTCGAGAAGGACCAACTGGGCCTGGCCATGAAGGGGGCCTCTGACACCCTGCGCGAGATGTTCTTCTCGAACATGAGCGAGCGCGCCGCCAAGATCATGCGGGAAGACATGGAATCCATGGGTCCGGTCCGCCTCAAGGACGTCGATAACGCCCAGACAGCCATGGTGCAGGTCGCCAAGGACCTCGCCGCCAAGGGCGAGATCATGCTGGCCGGCCAGAGCGGCGATGATGAGTTGATCTACTGATGAGCAACGTCGCCCCCCAGAAATTCGGCTTTGACACCTGGTTCGACGATGACGGCCGGGTGATGTCCGAGGCCCCGCTGCCGCGCATCAAGCGCGCCTATTCGCCGGCGGAGGTCGAACTCATCCGGGCCGAGGCCTTCCGCGAGGGCCAGGCGGATCAGCAGCGCCGTGACGAAGGTCGTCTGGCCGAAGCTCTCGAACAGATCTCGACGGCCTGTGTTCAGGCGCTGGGCGGGCTGGATCAACTCGTGGCGCGCTATCGCTCCGAGGCGGCCAGCCTCGCCGTCACGACCGGAGAGATCGTCGGCAGCGGCGCGCTCAAACACTTCCCGCAGGTTCCGCTCACGGCGGCCCTGGAGACCATGGCCCAGGAGTTGGCGGCGGTGGCCCGATTGGTGGTTCGTGTCAACGCCACCGACGCCGCTGTTCAGGCGGCGGTCGAGAAGGCCGCCAGCGACGCTGGATTTGCGGGTCGGGTCCTCGTTCGCGACGAAGCTGGCCTGGCCCCTGCGGCCTTTGTTCTGGAGTGGCCCGACGGTCGGGCTGAATACGATCCTGCCGAGGCGGCGGGCCGCGTGCGTGATGCGCTCAAGGCCGCGCTTTCGGCCGAAACCGACGGCGACGTCGATCTGCTCAATGGAGAGTCGTGATGGCTGAGAATGACCTGCCCCTGGAGGAATTCCCCGAGTCACTGGCGCTGGTGACCGCAGACGGAGCCGACGAGAAATCGGCCATCGACCTGGCACCGGTGTTTGATGTGCCCGTCGGGATCTCGGCGGTCCTCGGCAAGGCCAACATGAGCGTGGCCCAGCTTCTCAAGCTGGGGGCCGGCAGCGTGCTGGAGCTGGACCGCAAGGTCGGCGAGGCCATCGACATCTATGTGAACAATCGCCTGGTCGCCCGAGGCGAAGTCGTCGTCATCGACGATCGTCTCGGCGTCACCATGACGGAAATCATCAAGAGCGAAGACCAGGCTGCATAAGCGGCCATCTAGGTAGGAGA
>Ga0209573_1004879_pt1 | contig 12763 bp, 14 predicted proteins | sample TNRBio252014_DNA_FD_185870 | JGI IMG/M metagenome (GOLD analysis project Ga0209573, IMG submission 185870) | Wastewater treatment Type I Accumulibacter community from EBPR Bioreactor in Madison, WI, USA - TNR Reactor_6/25/2014_ DNA (SPAdes)... | ecosystem: Engineered > Bioreactor > EBPR >...
GGATGGGCACAACAGGAGGCAGGTACCAGCAAGCCAGAGTGGGGAAGCCCAGGAAGAGGTAGCAATGGCGACGATCCTCAGGATCAGTACTGGATTAAGCAAGGATATGACTACTATCACGAACACTACAAGAATCGCAAGAAAAGGCGGCAGTAAGTGCAGTCTAGCGTGATGTGGCGGAGAATACTCAAGATTACTTTGTGGATTAGTGTTTTTTTCTTAGCCCTGATAAGTTCGATTAGTTACCTAACAAAGCAACTGTTGGATCCAGGACCTCAATCCCGAATCAAACATTCAACCTGGTCGAATAGTAGAGTTATTCTTAATCTTGAGGAAGTAATGACAGGCGGCGCGACCGTTGGCGCATTTTTCGAGATTACAGCCGCTGAGAATGGTGGGACTAATAAGCGGCTTCTGGCACGCTTTGATGTTGATCATGCGAAAGACCTGATGAGCGCGGTCGACATTAGCATCAAAAATAAGTACATTAATGTTTTTGTTAAATGCCGTACTATTTACAGATTTGATGAGTTCGTTACTATTAACAATGTTCATATCCGAACAACTGTTTATGCGGCCCGCTAAACATGACTCGATACCATGTGAGCGGCCTGAATACACGGGTCAAGCGAAGCGATCTTTGGTCGGGAAGCAATGGTGTGCAACAGTTCCGTCGCGATGGCGTCGGGGTGACCGCACCGGTGCTTTCGACCTCTTCTGGACCGTCGTATAATCAAACGTGGGGAACGAACTATGTTCCCGGTTTGTCCGTCCGAGAGGGTGGGACTTCGACTTATCAATCTTCAGGAATCAAGAACGTGGATGCGCAATCTTCTTCTGGCTCAGCCGTGTCCGCAACCCGGGAATACGACGCCTGGGGGAATGTCTATGCCTCCACCGGCACGCATGTCGGGCGGTTTGGATATGGCGGCGGATTTGGATATCAAGAGGAGGATAGTGGTGTGAAATTGTTGGGCCATCGATTCTACGACTCCAAAGCAGGTCGATTCCTCACGCGGGATAGAATAAAGGATGGAAGGAATTGGTATGCTTATTGCGACAACAACCCGATAAAGTGCAATGACGCGGATGGCCTGCAAAAGAAGAAGAGCGGGAAGTCGAAGAAGGTCGTAATAGTCATGGGAGAGGCTAACAACGCTTATGAAGCGGGAGTTCAGGAAATGATTTTGCAGCACATGTTAGAACGGTTGCGAAATTTAGGGTATGACGATATAGTGGTGATTTATAATCCGGGCAATAAGGAAGCACAGAATCAACTTAAGGACGCGGATGCAGTAGTGGTAATAGGGCATGGCACTTATGACAAAAAGCCCGGAGGAAAGGGATTTGGCGGCTTCCACGGGATGCCGGCCTTTTCAGGAACCGACGGTAGGGGAAATGATGACTCCTGGGTGCCAAATAATCAGTGGATTGCGGAAATAATGGCGATAAGAAATGGAAAACCGTTCGACTTTGTATGGTATGTGACTTGCTTTGGATGGTACCAGCATGAAAAATGGAAAGGGGCAGCGAAAGAGTTTCACGGCAGTGGCGGCGCTTGTAATCAGTGGACCTGGCCATTCCCATACAAGGAAAAAAACACAATTGGCGGTGGTGCGGTCCGTAGAGGGCGGTGATAGACGTGGAGCAGGACACCAAGCAGCAAACTTCAAATACATTCCTTCTACTTTGCGTTGGATTGGGAATCTTGGTTACATTTCTAACCTACACTCCTGGTCTCGGCTTTGATTACCTACCTACTGGCATATGCGTTTGCATTGGAATAACCGGAAGGAGTGCGTTACCACGGTACCAAACAGCCCTGAGCATCGGTCTACTGGTTCTAACTGTCGGATACATGCTGTACCGCTGGGGGGTTTTCGCATAGAGAAGCCCTTGTGCGGCAACAAAATGCCGTCACTCGGCTGAATGAGATCAACATGAATGCTTGGTTTTTATCAAAAGTAGAATATAACGCCTCGGGGAATGTTTACGAGTCCACAGGCACCCACAAAGGCCGCTTTGGCTACGGCGGAGCGTTTGGCTATCAGGAGGAGGATAGTGGTTTGAAATTGCTCGGTCACCGGTTCTACGACCCCAACGCGGGACGATTCTTGACTCGCGATAGAATCAAGGATGGGCGGAATTGGTATGCGTACTGCGATAATAACCCAGTTAAGAATCTGGACCCTAGTGGGCTGGCGACGGTAACGATTCGCGTTTCCCAGAAGGGCGTAGGTCACTGCTGGATCATTATCCGATGGGACAATGGGGACACTTGGGTGTTGCAGATTACGTTAACTGATAATGTAGAGGTGCTAACCCAAGGCGACGATGGTTGGTTGGAGATGCTGGCGCGGGACTACGATTCCGAACGGACGGTCCACTTTGACGAGGATCCAGACTCACGCAGAGTTATCAACGAAGATGCACGGAACTGGTTAGATCTATACAATTTCGGAGGCAACAATTGCGTTGACTTTGCAACATTCATTTGGAAGCTCCTAACTGGTGAAGACTTGAGGGGTAGTATGCTAGGGATAGGGACTCCTGGGAAGACGCAAGACAAGGTAGAAGAAGCAAATGCAGCTGGTGCAAAGGGAAAGCCAGGATGGGCTCAAAATCTAGGAAACCCTCTAAAGCTGGATTGGTGGGGAAGACTATCCCCGGGTGGTCAACGTAAGTTTCTTGACGTATTGGCGAGACATGGGTACAGGTTCTAGTTGCACGACAAAAGTTTATCGTGGATGCTGGGTATCCATCGCTTTGGGTACCCTAATTCCTGTGGTTGTTTTGTTGTCCAACTTGCTGCTGATTGGTGCAGAAACCGCGATTGTCGGACTTACTATTCTATCGGCTACGGCATACGCATACGCCTTGTGCTTCCGCATTCGCAGTGGTGTGCGACATTCAGAAATTCTTAGCAAGACAACGAAGGACTTGCTAGTCCTTGCTCCTTGTTGGTTACTCGCGACGTTATGTATGGCGGTTCTGCTCCAAGCTTTTATGAGCTGAATTTACTACTCTATGCTAGCTGTAGACTCACTTTGATGAACCGTATCAAAGAAGGGTGTTTGACAAAGATGAAAGTTGCTGGCCAAGGTTCGCCTTATGCCACAAACGACTTCAACGGCCTCAATACGCGTGTCAAGCGAAGCGATCTTTGGTCGGGGAGCAACGGTGTACAGCAATTCCGACGCGATGGGGTTGGCGTGACTGCGCCTGTGCTTTCGACCTCCTCGGGTCCGTCGTATAATCAGACTTGGGGAACGAACTATGTTCCCGGTCTATCCGTCCGTGAGGGTGGGACTTCGACGTACCAATCTTCAGGAATCAAGAACGTGGACGCACAATCTTCATCTGGAACCGCAATGTCCGCAACCAGGGAATACGACGCCTGGGGCAACGTCTACGCCTCCACCGGCACCCACAAAGGCCGCTTCGGCTATGGCGGGGCGTTTGGATATCAGGAAGAAGATAGCGGCCTGAAGTTGTTGGGCCACCGATTTTATGACCCCAAGGCAGGACGATTCTTGACCCGAGATAGGATCAAGGATGGAAGGAATTGGTATGCATATTGTAAGAATAATCCTCTGGCCAACACCGATCCGGAAGGCTTGAAAGACAAAAAAGGAACCGCCAAGGTTAGAAACAAGACTAAGAAGCCCATAAAACTCATATTCGACAAAATCCTTACGCTTGCAGACGGATCTCAAATTCGACTGGTTTACGAAATGTGGTTACCTCCAGGTGCAGAAACCACTGCCGAAATAGATCCGGACTACGTCTATGATCCCGTGAGAAAAAAATGGTACAAGCTTTTTGGAAGTGGGGACTCTAAGAACCCATATGTCTATGACGTGACAGAGGAGAAGGATGGGAGATTGATCGTAGATGGTCCACCGGCGAGCGACGCGGGCCACTTACTTGGTGGTCCCCTAGGGCTTGTTGATGACTGGGTGGAAAACCCCCCGATGGGAGGCCGGCCAAGACCCTATCCCGGAAAGGATGGGCACAAGCGGATACCGTCGGAAAGTAAGCCCGGACCTTATCTGCCTGGTGGCGGATATCAAGGGTCGGGAGGCGCGCCTCGTCCGCTGTGAAAAGAATTCTGGGGTCAATACTTGCCGGCACATTGTGTTTGATTGGGTTTCTCGTACTCTTAGCGGTGATGCACCGGTTGGCAATTAGTCAGACGCTTTGGTCATTGGTCCAAGGAATGGAAGGATGAGAAGTGCTTGGCTATGGACGTATGTTATATCGTATCTTCTTAGTGTGTTTGCCTCTGTATCCAATCCAGAAGTTGCCCCGATTGTTTTCTTATCATTCGGCGGAGTCATGTCATTCTCTGTAGGGTTTGCGGTGCGAGAACGCTTAAGCTCAAGTATGTGGTATTTACTTTTGTTTCTGGTTGGGAACGCCCTGGCTTGCTTGGCCTACATTCCGGTAAGCGTCCGTTCTCTCCTTGAATACTCAGCACGTGTGAACGTTGGACGGCTTCCCGTTCATGAACTAAATGAAGCTCTACTTCGGGGCTCGACGTTAACTTTGCTGGGTTTCACTCTTTCGGTATTTCAGCTTGCCCTCTTGTTCAAAGGGCAAGCTGATAAAGGGGCTCGGTTGGTGTAAAGACGACAAGTAGTGTGCCTATACCCTGACGTATGATCACGAACTATCTCCGTGGGCCTTCGCATCGCAAAGGCGGGACATCGACGTACCAATCTTCAGGAATCAAAACCTTATCCTGACTATCTCTTCAAGCTCTAACCTCGTCGCCCTCCGGTCATACAGTTTCGTCGTTCGAGAATCCGCGTGGTTGGCAAGCTGCTGCGCCACTTCCAGACTCCCTCCGTTGGCGAGGAATTCGGTTATCCCGGTCGCCCGGAAGCTGTGGTTGCAAAACACATCTGGAATCCCGGCGGATAAAAGCCGCCGCTTCACCATCCGCAGAGCCTCCACCCTATTCAGCGGGCGGCCCGAAACCGCCGTGCCGCGAAATTGGAAAGCAGGGAAGAGGGGCATGTTTCCCGTGAGCCCCGCCGCGAGAATCCAGGTATCGATGTACTCCACCATGCGAGGGTGAGCGGGAATGTCCCGCTCGACGCCCCCTTTTTCATGGAGGCGAAGAACCTGCGTCCGCCCCAGGTCGATAAGATCGGAAACTCGAAGCGACACCGCCGCCGAGACCCGGGCCAGGGAATAGGCCATCACCGAAATCAGGGCCCGGTCTCTGAGGTCAATCAGGCGGGCCGGATCGAAAGAATCGAAAAGCTGGCGCATTTGCTCTGCGTCCAGGGCGGGGGTTTTGCCGGACTTCACGCGGAGCTTTTCGGTCGTGACCTCACGGGCGGGGTTGCTCAGGAGTGCGCCCGTTTCCACCAAATAGGCAAAGAGCTTCCGCAGGGCCGAGATTTTACGCTTGATCGTCGCCGCTGAGTTGCCTTTCTCCCTCAGGCTGTCCCGGAAACCCGCCACATGAAGCGGGCCAATGTGCTCCAGCACCAAATTCTTGGCCCCGCACCAGCTCGCAAATTCCTTCACGTCCCGCAGATAGGCATCGCGGGTGTTGTCATTGGCGATCTTTGCGCCGAAATAATCGGCCATCGCCTCGCTGGCCGTCTTCCTCACCAGCTCTGTGGCCGGGATCAAGACCCCTGTGCTCTCCAGGCTGACCAGGACTCCCCCTACTTCTCCATTCGCATCCATGCGTTCCATGCTCATCATTGTAGCATGCTTTCAATGCTCATAAAAGGGGTTATGAGGCTTTATCTGACCCCTCTACACGGGGTGTCCACAGAATAAGCTCAGATAAGTGCCTTCAGCACACGTGATAGCACCTCGTCCGATACAGCAGCGATGAATCGCGCCCTACGTCCGACGTCAGTCCCGAAATCATGACAAGACCACTTGCTTGTCTCCACCCATTGCCCTATCGGTAACGTAACGTCAAAGAATTGGACTGCCCCGCCCGCAGACTCAATTAGATGCGCAGTTATGAAGCCATCGATAATGCTCATCTTCGAAGCTATGAAGGCCGACGCCTCTCCATTTACCAACATCTCCACCGCGGATAGATTTGTACCAAATCCATCTCCGTTTATTTTAACATGGTATCCATTCGCCATGAGCGTTTCGTAGGCTGCGCTATGTGGTGGCCTGGCGATCCGATAATGTGCAGTGAGCATCCGTTCCGCAATTGATACTGAGTCGACTAGTGATACATACCGACCCGAAGGAAACTCCTGTAATTTTTTCGAATCTCCTATAAAGTATAGACTTTTCTTAGGGAATATGCCAATGCTCCACTGTGGTACGCCCGCAACAAGAATTGTAACTAGTACAGAATACTCGTACTCTCCCCGTACAAACCATTCAGTGCCATCTATTGGATCGATAATAATGGTGAGGTCCTCTGAAAACTCACCGTCGTTAAATAACCCTGCTTCCTCCTCCGCCAAAATCCTAACTTCGGGGAAATGCGCCTTGACCCTGCCCGCAATAAAGTCTTGAACGAAAGAATCCCATTTCGTCACAATGCCACCAAACCCTGCATCTTCTTCTTTCGTCCAATGTGGCTTTGAATCTGCAACGATCGACGATGCGCTCTTGAGCAGTGATCCACATTCAATAGCAGCACTCTTAACAAGATCTATTAAAGATAATGATAACATTATTCAGCCTTTCTTTTCCTGATTCTCAACGTCCCATCTAACGGCCCAACGCAACCACTTAATGTCACCAACGCCCTGCGGTAGAAGAGGGCCTTCGCCGTCGCGATCCCACGCCCTTTTCAAAACAGTTATCGCAACTCCCGTAATTACGGAACCGCCTGCGACTCCCACATATGGCGTAGATGCAATGCCTAAAGCGGACGTCATAACCACCTTAACGATATCCCACACGTTAGCTTCAGCTCTAAGTCGAGGCCTAAACCTTGCCGAGGCGGCAAGCTCCCGGACTGACTCTTGCGAAATCTGACCGGCTGGCATACCGATAATACCTAGTTCGCGTACTTTATCGCGCAAAATCTTTATTGTTGTAATGTACTCATCTTTAGACAAGCGATTAACGATATGCCGCATAGGTTCTGCAAGACTTATCGGGATAGGTGGAGCTTCATCGACGGATTCTGTCTTGACCGATATGTTAAACGCATCTCGGACAGGATGATTTAGGTAATGTGCTTTGTGTCCAGCAAGATTTCCATAGAGAGGCATTCGTAAAGACAAATCAAAGGCATAAATCAAAGCCTCAATATCGATATTTGTGTACTGTGCTAATGCTACAAACATGGGGTCGCTCTGATAACGAGCTACATCGAATGTTGTACCCTGTCGTATTCGGCGTCTTTGATCGTGTTGAACATACGCGGTGTGATGCAATGCACAAAAACTTCGGAGTCTCTCTTTATTCTGACGGGCAAAAGTATCGAAGTGGATCGCAGCTTCTGCCATACTATCTGATGTCATCGTAAGGTGATCTATAGTCGAGTAAGGTTCTGCGATGATAAAATCGGAGTCTAGGTTGGCGAAATTATGTATGAGCGACGGTTGGACAATGCTTTCCACCGTAGACAAGTCGGCAGAGTTAGGCAATATTGCCCTCACTGAGTCTGAAAAGACAAGGAGATTGGTAAAGGAACCAGCAAGATCAACGCCCCACGGATCAGAAATGCCCTCTTGTGGTTCGAATAGGCTATGAACGGCAGTTAGCGCGCTCAGGTCGAAAATTGGCGGCTTTGGCTTGTGTTCAGTCTCCATTGTGTGGGTCTTCGAAAGGATGGCGAAACTCCTGCTTCAATCGCTTTACGAAGTACGAACGTGAAACGTTGCGAAGCCTCCAGTTTTGTCATCATCGAAGCCACTCCGCTCCATGCCGATATCTTCGCACCTGGACCTGGTCCTCAAGTTGGGTGGGGACGCTTAGAGCGTCAAGGATTTTTCGATCAAAAGCTGTCCTTGAATCAGGTCCGGTTCCGTGTACACAAAGTCACTCGCCTTCTGAGCCAGGCTCGCCGCTGTGAAGATCGCCCGGTTATCTTCCTTGAGAACCTTGAGCCAAGACGCTATGTAGCAAGCGTGATCCTCTCTAGGCTCATGGGACAAGCCGAGTTCAGCACAAAGGAATGCCGCTCCAAGTTCAGCTACAAGCTCCTCGGCCGCGTAGCTTTCAGTGCCAAAGCGTCCCGTGAGATCGCGGGCTAAACGCTTCTCGTGGCCCGTCCAATGGGTCAGCTCATGGGCAAGCGTGGAATAGTAATTGATCGGATCGTCAAAGGCTTCGTAAAGCGGCATCTGGATGTGATCGTCGCTCGCGCCGTAGTATGCGCGGTTCCCGCCATATCGGATGATCGCGCCAGTCTGGGCAAAAAACGCCTCAGCGCTTTCGATGCGCTCGCGTCTTGGAATGTCAGGGCGGGCTGGAATTTCAAAGCCATCGACCTGCAACGCATTGAAAACGGGGTAACCCCGGGCGAGAATGCGGCGACTTTCCTTTTCTTGGGTCTCGTCTTGGGTAGCTTCCTCGGACGCGCCGTCCTCGTCAAGGAATTTCCAGAAGACGACCAGTGAGGATTTTTCGCCCTTGCGAACTTGTGCGCCTTTCTCTGACCATTGACGGTAAGTACCCCAGATGTTGCAGTCGTAGCCTTTCGTGAAACCTTCGGCCCAAAGGCCAATCGTGTTCACGCCTCGGTACTGCCGACCCGATTCTATGTTGACGGGTAGCGTCATGCTGCCGTCAAGGCTGTGCCATGGCATTTCCCATGAACCAGCACCAGCTTCAATTGCCGCGATAATCTGGCTTGTGATGCGCTCGTAAAGATCGGCTCCGCCCCGCTGATGGTCCATCGCCTGGCCCTTCCAAGATTGCAGAGGCCAGGATAACAAAGCAAGGTTACAGAAGTCTTAACGCAAAAAGGTGATGGCTACGTTGTCAACTGCTGAAGTCGAGTGTGGGACAAAAAAAGGAGGTGGTCGCTTCGCGTGAAGCGACCACCTCTGGAGTGGTTAGTCTTAGTAACCGGGATTATACTCATTTTTCTTGCGTGTCTCCTTATTTCGGCATTGCAGACGCAAATAGTCTGCGGGATTGATTCCAAGCAACTCCGCCAACTTAATAAGCTCATCGCGGTTCAAGCCTGAAATAATCTGGTGTGCTGAAGCTCTCCGGAGGTCTAATCCTTCGAATGAGCCGCACGACTTAGTAGATCTGATTTCTTTCTTCATTCATGTTTCTCTATGTGCATTCATAACTCACCTCGACTATTGCGGTTAAGGTTCATTTCTCGGACCTTCGCAAAGAACCGCTTCTTTTTGTACTTAACATGCTCGTACGACATGGTCAAGGCCTCAGCAATTTCGCGGTTCTGATAACCCTTGACCATTAAGCCAACAATGGCCCTAGTCGTTTGGTCAAAGCGTCCAAGAACTTCCTCCGCCTTAGCCGCGATCTCTGGCTCCCGTTGCCAAATCGAGTCACTTGATATCTCAACGGTATGCTCATCGTCGATAGCCTCCGAGTCTTTCGACCGACCGAACTCATTGCGCCACCATCGGTCTAAGCGTTCATGAAACTCGTGTGAGAGAACCCATGGAGCTAAGGCCACGCGACCTGTAGTCTTGTACATGAGCCAATGCTTTTCATGGTCAGCGAGAAATAGCTCGTGCTGGATCGCAGTAACAACATCAGAGTGATCATATGATGCGATCAACCGATGCATCTGCCAAGGAAGACTGCGAGTTGCGCCCCAAGCGATGCCTCTTGTCAGAGCTTTAAATATGCCCAAAGGTTGTTCAAGTTCACGGGCCGTGCCGCTCGTCATGGCTACGTGCAGACAAGGCCCGTATACATCGAGGCGAGTTATGAATGAGATGTCGTTTTGGGGTGAGTTCATATCCTTATCCGCCGGTATCCTTAATTATCGAAGGGCTCTCAATCGAGTTCTTGATCGAGTGCGATTGCACTTTGCTGTCGATGCTCGCGCCGATGAAAATCCCGATCCCAAGAATTGCGATGGCACCGATTATCGGCTTGATTGAAAGGCTTGCAGGCGTCTTGCGTGCGGTTGAGGAACTGGTTTCATAAGACTTGATGTCGTTGATGTTATTCATATGTTTCTCCTGATTCGCCGTTTTCGGCGGTTTCATTAAGCTAACTGGATCAGCTCGTAGGGAAGTGAGTAATTTTTTTTACTTTTTTTAGCCACGCAATTTCGCTGGTCCACTTCAGACGCTAAGTAGAAGAATTCGGTTCAATAACTTAGCCACCGAAATCGCTCATTCTCGGTGGCTAAGCTTCACGTCTTAGGTGATGCTGTGAACGTTTATGAGTGCCGCTTTGACCGTAAAAACTAGCCAAATCGAGCCGCAGATCAGATAACTGATCGCCGCCACGATGGCAGCCCATTTCGCGACTAACTTGGCTATACGGCTTCGCGACCCTCGTTTGGATTGGTTCGTCTTTTCCATAGGGTCTCCTTAGTGAGGTTTTGTGGGAGGCAGTTCTTTGCTCTCACTAAGGAACTGGCTGGCGCCACGCCATTTCGAGGAAAGTATTTTATGGTTCTGGCTGATCCGTACTTCGTCTGGCACCGATATTGCGAGTGTCTTCAGAATTCGCAACCGACAATTGCAAGTTCTCGCGGACGAGCTCCTTGGCCTTTCGTTTTGAGAGGTGCCTCGTCATCTGGTCTGCCGACATGTCCCTTTCCTTCTTTATCTCGGCGAAGGGCTTGAGCTCAACCTCCCCCATCAGCTGTTCCATCTCCTTGGTCTTGATCTTCAAAAGCCTCGATAGGCTGTAGGTCTCGCCTGAATCCGGGTCGTGCACTACGACTGCCCGGCGGTCGCCTTTTGCAAGGATCAATCCTTGCTCCTGCAAAGAATTCGCCAGCTCGCCGGATTCATAGGCAACTCGCGCTGCTTTCTGAATCCGCTCCGTTGTCGCTGGATCGCGGGATTCCTGAGCTCGGTGGAGACTTTCACTCCTTTGATTTCCACGGCGCTGACTCTGTTCTGGTAGTTCCTGGAGCCCGAACTCACGCTCAAGCTCCCGGGCCACTTTGTGGTGCGCCCGGTTATCCCAGCTCATATGAATACACTTCCCCGCTTCCAGGTCTGCCCTCGACCAGACGACATGCGCGTGCTCCGCGCCTTTGTGCTGGTGAAGCACGACCGCCCTGGGCTGGCCCGATAAACCCAGCTCATCTTCGAGCCGGCCCACCGCCCTCTTCCATTGGTCTTCCGACAAACGCTCATCGTGCCTGGGCGCAATTTGGGCGTGGTAGAGCACCTTTTCAGATTGGGTAGCGTTAAGCCCCGAAACCTCCATTTCCCTGAGGCTCTCCCTGAGCCCATCGCTGACGGTGCCTCTGACCTCAAGCAAAACCGCACGTTCGTTTTTGGGACTGGATAGGTAGGAAGCCAACGAAGCTGCTCCGCCACGAGAACGCCCCTTGATGATCACGGTTCGTATCCCAGAATGCGAAGGCAAGCATCGCGCATCTTGGCGAGGTCCTTTTGCATCTCTCTGAGCGCCCTAAAATCTGCAAGCGAATTCATGTTCGAGCTCCTGGCCATTTGGTTGAGGTTGCTCCCCATCTTCCCAAGCTGGCCCAGGAGCTGGCTAATCATCCGCTCGCTGACCGTGGGCTTTTTTCGTCGCCTGGGTAGCGGCATCTTGAAAACTGTGCTCCGCATCAGGGCTCCAAGACTCACGGATTGGCTGGCCGCCATCTCTTCCAGGAGCTGGCGCTCGGCTGGAGTCAAACGAACCGAAAGCGAAGTGGTGGTCTTTCGCTTTTCCGATCCGCTGGTTCGCTTGACGCTCTTCTTCATTGGGGGCCGCAAGGGGTGCTGCTCAAGGGTGGGGTTCCAACGGGGAGGGTCTTCCCTTCCCTGGCAAGTTAGGCGCGGTATGGCCGCGCATTACTTGCGCCTCTGCATAAATATAGAGGCCGAACCTTTCAATTTCGTTGCTGCTCAAGCAGGATGTTGGACAAAAAACTATGAGCCTAAAGAAAACGCTCCGCCGCCTCTACTTTCTCGCCCGTTCCCATGTTCTCAAAGCACAAGGCAAAGGGACAATTTTTGAATTCACCGACAAAAGGTGGTCGGGGCGCATTGATGGCTGGGACTTTGAGATTGACGACGGGCTAGTCGCGCAATTTCGTAACGGTCCCCATCCTGCCCCGAAAGACTACGGAATCAAGGTTTGGCACGCGCTCGTCAAGCACCTAGATTCCAAACCGCTTGCCGAATACCTGGAGTTCTTCCACAACAACAGTCGCACCATCACCGCTCCATCCTTGGGACTCAACTCCAGAACAAACAAGGTGGTCGTCTCCTTCGGGACTCAGCACGGCGTGACGATTGGCCGAACTGGGAGCGGGAAGTTCGCATGCACGATTGCGCCGACATGTCTCTTCTACCGAGGGGCCATCATTGTAATCGACCCCAAAGGTGAAGTGGCGATGGTCACCGCGAAAGCTCGGGCGCGGCTCCATGGACAAATCCCCGTCATCCTTGACCCGTTCAATATGCTTAAAGGGCGACTGCCCGAACATGCCGAGCTGCGCACTTACAACCCGCTCTCCGAATTGGAGCCCAATGGCGAAACCTTCTACGCCGATAGTTTGAGCATGGCGGATGCCCTCCTGGTCAGCCGGTCCGACAAGGATCCGATGTGGCGCAACAACGCCAAAGACCTCCTCACGGGCCTCATCATGCTAGTTTGTACCGACGAAGAATTCGAAGGCCAGCGT
>Ga0209573_1004880_pt1 | contig 12754 bp, 8 predicted proteins | sample TNRBio252014_DNA_FD_185870 | JGI IMG/M metagenome (GOLD analysis project Ga0209573, IMG submission 185870) | Wastewater treatment Type I Accumulibacter community from EBPR Bioreactor in Madison, WI, USA - TNR Reactor_6/25/2014_ DNA (SPAdes)... | ecosystem: Engineered > Bioreactor > EBPR >...
TGTCGATGAGACGCTGGTCGCTGGTGTAGCTGTGGATGGTGGTCATGAAGCCGTGCTTAAGGCCAAAGTTCGAGTGGAGTGTGTGTACGACGGGCGCGAGACAATTCGTGGTGCATGAGGCGTTCGAAAGCACGTGATGCTTCGAGGCATCGTATTGAGCATGGTTGACGCCCATGACGACTGTGAGGTCGACGCCTTTGGCAGGAGCCGAGACGATGACTTTTTTTGCGCCGGCTTTGAGGTGAGCGGAAGCTGCTTCCTTGTCGGTGTAGCGACCCGAACACTCGAGCACGAGATCAACGCCGAGTTTGCCCCAAGGCAGTTCGGTTGGGTTGGGGATTTTGAGGCATGCGAAACGCAGACCGTCGATCGTGATTGATTCGGCGTCGAAGGAGATCTCAAATGGAAGTTTACCGTGGGTGGAGTCATGCTTCATCGCAAATGCGAGATCTTTGGGAGAGGCGAGATCGTTGATGGCGACGAGTTCGAGGTGTTTACGGAGCTCGGGGTTGGCGAAGAGTTGGCGGGCGGTCACGCGTCCGATACGTCCAAATCCGTTGATTGCGATTTTCATAGGCGATGGTCTCCTTCGGGCGGGGTAAATTTTCACCCCGGAGACTCATCCAGCCTTAGGGAGCTGTCAATGCTTGGTGTATTCTTTCGGTGAGATCACAACGGGGCGATAGGGAGTTTCCTCTTCCTCTTCGCTATGAGCCACCTGCTTCTTGTCCTTGTTTTTCAAGTCTTCGGCATCGCTTGAGAGTTTCTGGATGGACTGCTTGCGCAATGATTCGATGCGGGCCAGCGTGAATCCCCGTTGCCCGTCCGGAGTGCCCATGTAACGGCGTGTGGCGCGTTCCCACATCGTCAGGCTTTTTCCAGTTTTGGGGTCAATCGCATCGAGCATCCCGTTCCACTGGGTCATGTCGACCTTGGCTCCCACGGGTCCCACAAGTGCGTTGCCGCCCGGGCCCGCGCTTCCAAAGCTCGATCGCCCTGTCGCAGACCAGTTGACCGAGCCTCCTGTGCCCGTGTTTCCCGAGCCGCCGGAGCTTCTGCCGGCGCTAGCAGAACTGTAGTCCGAGAAGTTCGTTCCGTCGGCGCTGAGCACGGCTCCGAAGTCGCCGTTCGCGAGGGCGGACAGTCCACTTTGTGCGCTGGTGAACTCTTCAAGTTCATCCGGGCTCGCCGTCACCACGCCGTTATCGACAAGCTGTTTGTATTTATCCATATCGTTCAGAGCGTCTTCAAAACCGCGTGGGGTGCAGAGGTACTTGGGCGGGTTGGGTTTGCTGCATTGATCGGCAAAGGTCTCGGAAAGAATTCTGGCGACTTTTGGCGCTTTGGTGTTTCCGGGGGCTGAGGTGTTGATATCAGCGAGACCGGTGTCCGTCTCTTGGACTGCGCCCTTTGTTTTGCCGCCGCTCATAGCCTGCATGATCCCTTTGATCATCGAGGCGATGTTTGAGGCCATTTTTGCGCAATGGCCAGCCGCTCCCGAGGGGCAAGGTGTGCCCATCGCCAAACATGAGCAGTCTACGCCCGAGGCCGCGGCGTCGGCCGCTGAAATTCCAGCCATGGCTGATCCTCCTGCGATCACTCCGCCTGCCATTCCGGTGATGTCGTCGGCACGGAGCTCGGGTGAAAGCACAGCAAAAAAGAGTAGAGGCAAGAAGCTCCCTAAGAGGCGTGCACGTGCGAAGAGTTTCATACAGTTCTATTTTATCGACATTCGCTTGCCTCAAGCTCGTGAAGATTCCATTAAGCCCCAGGTGGGTGGGAGTTTATTGGTAAAAGTTGAGCTTGAGTGCGACTTCGGCCAAGAAGCCGCCAAACTGGGCTTTGACGGAGCGCCCTAGGGCGTCCTTCAGTTCGCCCACGGCGTGCGTGCGCCCCATAAACGTGCCGGCTTCCGAGACATTCCACTTGCGGTCGAATCCATACTGGTACCCTGCAAAAAGTGACAAGACCCAGAGATCTCCGAGCCAAAGCTCGGGTTGGATGCCTGCTCCCGCGAGAAGCGAAGTCGACGAGAGTTTGAGGAGATCGGTGTCGGAGGCTGAGGTGAATCCGACGGTCGCGCGCTGAAGAACGTATTCGATGTTGACCGTTGTTTTGAGCTGAAAGCGGTTGGCTCGAAAGACGGCGACGCCCGCGTTGAGGCCAGCGCCGTAGCTTTTAAAATTCGTGCTGCCGCTTCCGTCGAAAGTGCCGCTCGAGCTCCATCCACCCGACCGGTTGATCATGTAGCGAGCGTAAGTCTCGATCTCGGCGCTTCCGCGTGTCATGAAGAATCCGAACTTCGTGGGCAGGAGCAGGAGGCCGTTCGAACCTGAGACGCTTGTCCCTGTGGGGGCGAGCGAAGGGACAGGATCCCAGGCGTTGTCGTTTGCGAGCCAGTGCTTATAGGTGCCGACGCCCATGACCAGGCCTTTCTGAGGATCAAGAAAGCCCGTGTTTTTTGCCGAGACAGAAAATGCCCCGAGGGCACTCGCTACACGTAGAATGCGCCCAAGGGATCGCGGCAAGCTCATGAAACAAGACTAAGCTTTTCGGTGAAATGGGGCAACCGATTCGTGGAGATCATCGGGGGAGCTCAGGGGCATTTGCGTCAGGATTTTGGACGACGAGCAGGCGATTCCAGAGCAAGAGGCGCTTGGGAATTCCGCTCTCCATCCAATGTCCAAGGCGATCGATGTCAGACGGACTTAGCTTTGAGAGCAGTGGCCAGAACGTGTCGAGTTCGGGACTGCGTGCGAGATCCGTCGCGAGAAGAATCCAGGCGTGTTTGGGAGGCGTCTGTAGAGAAATGAGCAGCGACTTCAGACGACGCAGTTCGGAGTCACGGAGGGCCTCGGATTTTCCACGTTGAGAAGCGAGCCAGGGTAGAACCACGCGCGCGTGCGTTTCGTCGAGAAAGGCGAGAAAGGCCTCTCTCTCGATGTCGAGGAGAGACAGGAGCGAGGTGTCACTGTTTATCAAGTCCATGAACGTCGCGCTCGCTCCACGCAGGATCCACAGGTCCTCACGCAGCTGGCCCGCGGCAAGGGCGCGAAGATCTGAGGGAGGTGTGCGGTCTATAAGCCGGCGCAGATGCAAGGCCAGGGACTCGATGAGATTCTCGGAGATGGGAAGTTTTTCCGTGGATTTGAGACGCTCCGCCCAGGGGCTTCTGGGATCGAAAATCGCTGAGATCAGATGCACGAAGCCGAATTGATGAAGGGCCATGAGTGATTTAACGGTCGCGTTCGTAAAGTTTCCGTGAGCGTCTTTGAAGAGATCCAAGACGGCGCTCGCGCGGATGAGGTCGGTGTGCAGGCCTGTGCTTCTGCGAAGACCTCGCACGATGGCACGCGCGTTCTCAAGGCGTCGGCGCAGACCTTCACCCGGCGAGCTCGTCAGACTTGCGAGCGCGATTCCAAGGCCGAGCTGTGAATCCTTCGCGTCGAGCCATTGGGCAACCTGGATCGGTGTCCGAAGCGTCTGCCAAGACTCCAGGACGCCGCGAATCATCCCTGGGGTGCTGATGAGGGGGATCTGGAGCTCCCAAAAAAGCAGGTCCAGCGCCTCGGTCGCCGTCACGTCGATACGCTCGAGGTGTCGATCGGCGCTCCAGAATCCAATACTAAAACGCTGACTCTGCAAGGAGAGAAGGGCGCGTCTTGCGGGAAGGCTTGACTTGTCACTGCTCGCCCAGGCCAAAACACGTTTGAAAAATACAGGACTGAGCATCACATCGCGCAACTCGCGATCCGCGAAGAATTCGGAGCGGATTTCGGACGCGCGTTCAGTACGATAGGCGCGCATCCCCGCTCCTCCGGGCGTGAGAGGTGTTGCCGAGGTTCTACGAAAACGTGACCAGGCTCGATCAAAGCTGCGATTCCAGTTGTGCTTCGAATGGCGTCGAAGCATGTCACCCACGTGCGCGACGGCGTCGATGCTGGGGCGCACGGGCAAGGCCACATCTCCGATCCAGCGGAGCAACGGTTGCCACAGACTCGAGGCCAAAACGGGTGCGGCTAGTTCGAGAACCTCAGGATGTTGGGCCGACTGAAGTGCGGCACTGTGGCTCGGGAGTTTCCAAAGTTCACGCACAAAGGGAGGAGGGGTTGGCAGTCCTTTTTTCTCGAGGCAGATTTCGGCGAGATCGAGGCGACCTTGCTCGAGGCACTCCGAAACGATGAGGCGTGCGCGGTCGAGTTCCCTTGCAACAGGCGGAGTTTCGACTGCGACAGGCGGCGTCAGCCGAACGGGCGCTTCGGGAGAGCTGGGACGCTCGCGCGCATCGAGAATCCACTCGAGAAAGCGCAGAAGATCTTGCGCTTCTGTGCTGTCCAGGGCTGTCGCAAGATCCGAAATTCCTCCGGGGGTCAGGGTTTGCGCCAGCGTCCAGAGTTCCTGAAGAACCGGAGCGGGCATGCGCGAGACCTCGTCGAGCCAGGGAGCCCACGAGAGGTCCTGGCGCGCGCGATTGAGAAACGTTGTTTGCAGGGAAAGCGGAAGATCGTCAATCCCTGTCAGGAGTGGAGCAAGGTCGCCAAAGCCCTTTGTCCATTCACGCAACTTCTGGGGATCGCGCTGAAGAACGGTGACCATGAGCCCCGTGATCTGGGGAGATGCGAGCCAGCGAAGAAAGGGGTTGGAGCCTTCGAGGTCGGCGTGGCGCTCGGCGATGAGCAGGAGCTCTTGTCCGGGTTTGACCCAGTTGAGTCTCTCGTCGGGTGCGAAGAAATCGCCGAGGGGCTGCCAGTTGTCGAAAATCCATTTGAGGGCGGAGTTCACGTGTCGCTGTTCGAGAGCTTTTCCGGTCGGGCGACAAACTCGCGACCAGTAGGCAAAGCCTTGTTGCACGGAGTTTGCGAATCGTTCGGGATCAAGGCGGTCTTGGCGGAAGTACTCGAGCGTTTGAGCGAGAGGGGCCAACGTGACGACGGTGTCTCCTGAACCCGCGCACATCTGAGTGATCGACAAGCGCGAGAGCGCTGAGAGCTCGTCGTTTCGATCCGAGAGCGATTCAAATATTTTTCGGGCGTCCTCGAGGACTTGTGCGGGGTCCTTGCTCCCGTCCGATATTTCACGCAGCAGTACAGCGAGCGGTGAATGAATTTCCGCGAGCAAGCGTCCCTGTGCCCCGATCGAGTTCCAGTCCTCGAGCCACTCAATGAGGAGCGAGGGGCGCAGCACCAGAACTTCGCGGATCTGTGAGACGCTCAGGCTGAACCAGGGAAGGGCGGGCACAAAGGACTTGCGCGATCCCAGCTCATTCACGAGCGGCTCGTGCAGAAGCGCTGCCAGGACATTCGATGCGGTGCGGGTGCGCGCGAGAAGCGAAGCGAGTTCCTTGCGTTTCGTGGGACTGCGAAAGGCTTGTGTCAGATATTGGCTCAAATGTTTGAACTGCTCAGGTGAGCTTTCTTGCAAGCGCAGGGAGGCTGAAGGGCTTTTGGCGAACAGACAGGCCAACACATCCCGTGTGATTGCAGGTGTCCAGACGGAGGACTGGAGGGCGACATTGGAGCAAGCGGAGTGCGTGGGTGGAGGGGTCTTGGACTTTGATACGGGGCCCGAACAAGCCACCAAAAATGCGAGAGCAAAAAGCGGGGGCTTTATGAGGTTCTGGAAACCCAAAAAAATCGCTCTGCGCACGGCGAGTTCATAGGGTTATTGAGGCTCCGTGTCAATTAATTTAAGACCTTGAAACTACTTGTTTTCTTAACAGTAACCTCACACAGTTGTGCACCGCAACAATTTAGAATGATTCTTGTGCTGAATTCACGTTTTCTCCCCGCAATCTCGACTCTTGCCCTCACCCTGTGTTTGTCGGGCTGTTTTGGCAAGAAAAAGACGGCTTCGGCTGCGGCTTCGGGTCCCTTGCCCCTTAAAAGCCCCTTGACCCCCCTGCTGTCGACGTTTGTCTACGACGAGGACTTGACCCTCGAACCCAATGATCCGGCTTATGATGGCGTCGTGCCCGTCGGAATCGCGGGATCCCAATACGATGTTTTTCAATCGTTGAACGCCCCCTCCGCCTGGCAACGGCAGACCGCGTGTGACGAGGTTATTGTGGGTGTCGTTGATTCAGGCGTTGATACTGAACATCCCGATCTTATCGGCAATCTTCACGATATTGGAAGTGGCACACCCGTCTATGGACGTAATTTTATTAATGGCACGAGCGATGTCAGCGATCAGAACGGTCACGGCACGCACGTCACCGGACTTATCGCTGCTGTGGGCGACAACAGCACGGGTGTTACGGGCGTTTGCTGGAGCGCGCGCGTGCTCGTAGCCAAAGTCACATCGTCGGACGGGAGCGCTTTTCTTTCGGATGTCGTTGACGGACTGGAGTGGCTTCTCGATCAGGATGCGCGCGTGCTGAACGTTTCCATGGGCAGCTATGTCCCTGGGACGACGCTCGCTGAGCATGAACAGTTTGAAGACGCTTTTGCGGGTGTCATTTCCAAGGCAACGTCGCAGGATGCCATCCTTGTTGCTGCAGCTGGAAACTCGGGCACCAATGCCAACGTGAATCGCACCTATCCCGCCAACTTGTCGAGTTCTCGCGTCCTTGCTGTGGCGTCGAATCTCGAGGGTTTGGGGAGTCACGAAAGTTTGATCTCGAGTTCCAACTATGGAGGTCGCACGGTTCACATCTCGGCTCCGGGCTACGATCTGATGAGCACCGGTCATGTGGACGGCGACAGCGTCTATGTGTCGAAGACGGGGACCAGCATGGCCGCACCGATGGTTGCCGGAACTCTGGCCTTGATGTGGGATCATATCGGGATTGGTGGGATCACAGGACGGGCTTTGATCGACCTCTTCCTGAATTACTCCGAGCCGCACACCACGGGAACTTTGGGACAGCCCGGGAAATACCTCCTTACGGGCGCCAAGCTGGATATGGGCAATGCCCTCGAAGCAGCAGCGAACCACTGATTTTCGACAACGGTTTCTCAAGCGTTGTGAAGAGGGCTAAACTCGGACTCCACATGACTCGTTCGCGGCGCTTTATTTTTTTTAACTCGATTCTGACGGCGTTGCTTGTGATTGGGATTTTCTCCTGGCGTTCCTATCGTGTTGACTCCACGAATCGCTCCATCGAGGAGCCGGTTGCTGGTGAGATTCGTTCGAAGTCGCTTTCGAACGAGGTCTCCAAGATCACACGCGAGCTTTCTCCCGACTCGGCTCCAGAGGCGTCGCGCGCTCCCGAGCCTTCTCCCCAAGCGCAGCGTCGACTGAGCCCCGACGAAGAGGTGCAAAGTTGGGGTGCTCCGATCCTCGAGGGTGAAGTGAAGCTGGACGCATCTCGAAGCGCATCTGTGCGCATATATCGGACGCCGATGAAGTACCCCTTGATTATGGTGCAGGAGCTTTGGAGTGTTTCCAGTTCTGACCCCTCTGCGAGACAGTGGCTCGGTGAGCGGAAGATGGTCGCCGATCATCTTCTTGTGCGTTTGCACGACGGCCATGATCTCGCGGCATTTGAGAGCCAAATCGCTCGCGAAGGAATGCGTGTGCGCAAGAAAATGTACGCACGCGGCCTCTATCTTGTTTCTTTTCCTGTAGAGGCTGTCGATTCGTTCCAGAAAACGCAAAAACGGCTCTCGGAAATGCCCGAGGTCCGTTCTGCGACACCCGATATTTTTGGGCGCGGTTTTTAGGAGCTGCTTAAGCGGCGCTTGTGAAGAGGCTGCCGTCGATGAAGCAGCCGATGTAGGCGTCGATCACATCGTCACCAACGATTTGAAGTTCGTAGTCTTCGATGCCGGTCAGGGCTTTGAGTTCGACGAGGGCCTGATCCGAGAGGGGGCGACGGGCGACGAGGCAAAGTTTATCTTCCTTCAGGTCCAGGGGGATGATGTTCAGTCTTTTCATCACTTCGACGGGGATGATTTTCTGGACGTGGGGGTTGAACGTTAATGAAGAAGCCATTGTTTTTATATCCTTCCAACTTCAGTGTGACTTACGTACTGCATCCACATACATGCGCTCTACAAGACTCAGATCGTGATTTAGTCGCGATTACTTGAACGAAACTTATGTTAAGAATCAGCAGCTTGACTCGATGGAGTCGGGCCGGGGCTGTCGCATTTTTCAACAGGTCACGGGTCAAGGCTCCGAAATCATGGATGACGGCGCGGAGCGCGGAGAGCTTTGGGATTGTCTAAAGAGTTGTGAACCCGAGCGGCAAAGAAGAGTAGAATATACGGAATCTTTATATGAGCAGCGCTGAGAAGTTCAAGATTGTCACGGAGTACACGCCTGCAGGCGATCAGCCGCGAGCGATCGAGGAGCTTGTCGAGGGACTCGATCGTGGACTTAGGCATCAAACCTTGATGGGAGTGACGGGATCGGGGAAAACCTTCACGATGGCCCAGGTGGTCGCGCGCGTGAACAGGCCCACCCTCGTGCTCGCGCCGAACAAGACCCTCGCCGCGCAACTCTATTCCGAATTCAAGGCTCTCTTTCCCGAGAACGCGGTCGAATATTTTGTTTCGTATTACGACTACTACCAACCCGAGGCATATATTCCGGCGACGGACACCTTCATCGAAAAAGATTCAGCCATCAATGATGAAATCGACAAGCTTCGCCACTCGGCAACGCGCTCGCTCTTCGAGCGGCGAGATGTGCTCATTGTCGCGAGTGTCTCGTGTATTTACGGATTAGGAAGTCCTGACGCCTATCGCAAGATGCTTATTCTTCTCTCCAAGGGAGAGAAAATGAAGCGTGACGATCTGTTGCGGCGTCTCATCGAGGTCAACTACACGCGCAGCGACATCGATTTTCATCGTGGGACCTTTCGCGTGCGCGGCGATACGGTCGATGTTTTTCCGGCTTACGAGGGACTGCGCGCGATTCGCGTCCAGTTTTTTGGTAACGAGATTGAATCGCTTGACGAGCTCGATCCGCTCTCGGGCGTGCGACTGGCGTCGCTGAACAAAATCGGAATCTACCCTGGATCGCACTACGTCACAGATCCCGTGTCGCGCAAGGATGCGATCAAGCAGATTCAAGAGGAGCTGCGTCAGCGACTCGTCGAACTCAAGTCCCTAGGGAAGTTGCTCGAGGCGCAGCGCTTGGAGCAGCGCACTCTCTACGACATCGAGATGATGCAAGAGGTGGGTTATTGTCCGGGTGTCGAAAACTACTCTCGCTTTTTTGCGGGGCAAAAGGCGGGTGATCCGCCTCCGACCCTTCTGGATTATTTCCCTGACGGATGGCTTCTTGTGGCCGACGAGAGTCACGTTTCTATCCCTCAGATCGGCGGCATGTACCGAGGCGATCGAGCGCGCAAAATGAATCTGGTCGAACACGGCTTTCGTCTCCCCAGTGCGCTCGACAACCGTCCCCTCAAATTCGAAGAATTCGAAGCCCTCGTGCAAACCACGGTTTTCGTGAGCGCGACGCCGTCCGACTACGAAATGCAAAAATCCGAAGGCCGTATCGTGGAGCAGATCATCCGTCCGACGGGGCTGCTGGACCCCACGATTGAGATTCGTCCTGCAAAAGAGCAGGTCAAGGACCTGCTCGGGCATTGTCGCGAGCGCGCACGGAAGGGCGACCGCACGCTTGTTACGACCCTCACCAAAAAAATGGCCGAAGACCTCACGGAATATTTCCAGGAGCAAGGCGTTCGAGTGCGTTACATGCATTCGGACATTGAGACGCTCGAGCGTGTCGAAATTCTAAGGGATTTGCGCGACGGCAAATTCGACGTTCTCGTGGGCATCAACCTCTTGCGCGAAGGTTTGGATCTTCCCGAGGTTTCGCTCGTTGCCATCTTGGATGCCGATAAAGAGGGATTTTTGCGTTCTCGAACAGCGCTCATTCAGACCTTCGGGCGTGCGGCCCGTAACGAAAATGGCCATGTTATTTTGTACGCAGATCGGATCACGCGCAGCATGCGGGCCGCAATCGACGAAACCGATCGTCGGCGAGCTATCCAGGCCCAACACAATATTGACCACGGCATCACGCCCACGACCACGCGCCGCTCTGGCAAGTCGGACGTCACAGACCGGGTTGACCGCGATGGAAACTTCGCGGCGGACGCCCGAAGCGATCGCGATCCTATTGACAGCTTGTCGGACGCCATCGATCGCGGCCTCAAGACGCCCGCGGATTTCCGCAAACGTATCGCAGAGCTCGAAATGCAGATGAAACAGGCGGCGCGCGAGCTGCGCTTTGAGGAGGCTGCGGGCGTCCGTGATAAGCTTCTTAAGGTCAAACAGCTCGAGCTATTTGCCAATGGAAGCGGGGATCCCATTCTGTGAAAAAATCTGTGAAGAAGAAGAAAAATTCTCCCAAGACGGCGAAGTCCGGCGATCCCCTTCTGCTCAAGGAGCAGGTGCGGGCTCTTAAGAGAAAACTTTGGGTGGCCGAGCGCATGCGCGTTGAGGCCGTCACTAAGACCCCGTCGCAGCCTCGAAGGGAAGCTTGGGACGGCAAACTTCTTGCGGCCGGGGTTGCGCACGAGTTTAACAATATTCTTGGTGCGGCCGACGGACATGCCGAGTGGGCTTTACAGACGCGCTCCCCCGAGGACATGCGAGAGGCTTTGCTCGTGGTGAGGCAAGCCTGTAGACGGAGCCTCCAGATCACGAAGTCTTTGCAGGGACTGCCCTCGTTGCGCGAAGAAGAGGCGAATGTATTTGCACTCTCGAAGCTGGGACGAGAGCTTCGCCGGCACTTCTCGGTCCTTTCCAAAAAGACTGGCGTGTCCCTGAGAATCGATCTGCCGGATGTGGAACTCTATGGCAACGAGGCGCAGCTTTTTGAGGTTCTTGTGAATCTTGTAAAGAACTCTTTTGAGGCTCTGCAGGCGTCCGCCACTCAGGATGCCTGTGTCGAATTCACGGGCCGCACGACCGCGAACACCCAGGTTAAGCTTCTTGTGAGCGACAACGGGCCAGGGATTCCCGCAGCCCTGCGCGAGCGCGTGTTCCATCCATTTTTCACGACCAAGGGGCGCTTGAAATCGATGATCACGAACACGGAAGAAGAAGCTCCGTCGAAGATGCCTTCCAGTCCCAGCGATGGAGGGAGTGGATTGGGCTTGTTTTTGTCGCGCAGCATAATTCAAAATATGGGCGGACGTCTGGAACATCTCGAAAGCACCCGGGGGACGCGTTTTCAGCTTTCTCTGCCCTTAGCGTCAAAACCTCGACGCTTAAAGACCGGCACCAAGTCCTAGGCTCATTTTCAGAGCAAAGCCTCATATTTTTCGACGGGTATTCCGAAAAGAGAGGAGATGTCTGCTTATCGCACACTTGTGATCGGAACGGCACCCAGCCTGAACTCCGTTCGGGCGTTGGAGCTTTTTGACGTTCTGAAATCGCAGGGTGTCGCCTTTACTCAGTTGAGCGATCCCGGCGAAACTGCGGCCGAGAGCTGGGACCTCGTGTTTTTCTTGAACCTGGACTCCAAGCCTGCGCGTCCGCTCCAGAAATGGGTGGATCTCGTCAAAGCTAAGAAAATACAGGGACGTTTCATCGTGATTTCCTCGAAGCCCTTTCCCGAAGAATGGCGCGCGAGTCTTAGTCCCGAAATGGAAATTTCTGACGAGCACAGTCTGAACGAGTGTCTGTCCTACCTTTTCCAGACCGCTATCAAGCCAGCCGAGGATGACGGCAGCTTCTCGTTCCAGATCGAGCCCTCCGATTCGGGCGAGTCCGTGGAATTCACTGAGACACGTCATGAGCCTCTGGCCAGCGACGATAGTTTTGGAGTCTTCGCGTCCGATGCGTCGGACGAGATTCCACCGGCACCGTCTGTTGAGGAAGGGCATCCAAGTTACGATCTTGGCGCTGATCTGTTTGAAGCCTCCGAGGATCCGGTGGCTTTCGAGCTGTCCCCGTCTCCCGATGGGCACGTCGCTGTCGACGATATTTCGCATCCGGATTCCAACATTAGCGAGCCTCTCGCAGGTCGCGAAACCTTCAACGCGGATCTCGACGTCGACGCCATCTTCGGAGAGGAAGCTGCGATCAACACGCGTCTAGATGTCGCACGCGACGAGGTGTCTTCGGAGTCCATTGCTTTTGGCGATGAGCCTTCGGTTGACGTGGGGGTTTCGTTCCCGAATTCCGCGGATCTCAGCACAGTTCAAAAGTACGCTGCGCTCAAGGAGCGCGAGGCTCGTGAAAAAGAGTCGACAATTCAGGTGCTCAAGGGACAGGTCGCGAAACTCGACACCAAGCTGTCGCGCTCTGAAACAGAGCGCCGGCGTCTGACCTTGGCGAACGACGAGATGAAGAACCAGCTTTCGACGCTCGAGGAAAATCTCTCGCAAAAGCAGTTCCATATTCAGAAACTGGAGTCCACTCACCAGGAAGAACTACGTGGTCTGAGTCTCCGACTCGACAATGCGCTTTTTCAAGCGAGCAAGTCTCAAAACAAGCTCGATGAGTTTCGTGAGCGTGTTCGAAACGACTTTGTCAAAATCCGCGCTCAAGAGCGTGAGCTGTTCAACAAGCTGGAGCTCCAGAAACGCGACGCCGAGGCCTTGCTCGCATCCAAAGACGAACAGCTTCTCTCGCAGAAGCGTGAGATTGACCGTCTCCAATATGAAACAGAAACCTTGCGTGAGCGCTTGATCGAAGAAACAGAAAAAGCTGAAGAGCGCTCCTCCCGGCTGTCCCGCGCCGTCCAGTCTCTGAGACTCGCCAATGATATGCTCTCGGGTCTCAATGAAGAAGTGTTGCCTTCTGCAGGCGAGAACTTTGGGGCAACGAAAGATGATGAGGAC
>Ga0209573_1004882_pt1 | contig 12741 bp, 17 predicted proteins | sample TNRBio252014_DNA_FD_185870 | JGI IMG/M metagenome (GOLD analysis project Ga0209573, IMG submission 185870) | Wastewater treatment Type I Accumulibacter community from EBPR Bioreactor in Madison, WI, USA - TNR Reactor_6/25/2014_ DNA (SPAdes)... | ecosystem: Engineered > Bioreactor > EBPR >...
ACGCGAACGATTTTCTCAAGGACTTCAAGAAATCGGTCGCCTGCTCGGTGCCGCCTTCCAGCTCGTCGACGATGCCGTCGACTATTCCCACGACTCGGACAAACCCTTTGCGCTCGATCTGCGAGAAGGGCTGGTGAACTCTGTCACCTTGCGAATGCTTGCCCAAAACCCGTCTCTCCGTTCACCTCTTGGCGAACTCCTCGGAGTTCACGAATCTCGAAGCAGCTTTCCCTGGACCGAGAGCGAGCTCGCAAGCGCGATTTTTGAAATCAGAACACGAGCGGGCGCACAAATTTTTGCCGCGAGCGGCGTGCTCGACAGACTGCATGCTCTCGTCCCGATCCCAAGCGATATTCGCTTGAGCTTCGAGACACTGTTTTCACTGTTCAAGGAGAGAAGTAAATGAGCAACCCTTCGAGCCCTCAACCCAAATTTGTCGAAGTTTCTTTTCAGGACCCTTCGCTGAGAAATATTTTATTGGATGCCGCTTACGAGAGCGAGGGAAAGAACTGGCTCGCATTGCCTCGCGAAGTAGTTGGAGCTTCCGCACATGAAAAACGCGTGGTCTTGGCGCTTCATTCCCGCGAAGCAATCACGCCTCGCAAAAGAAACCTCGGGTTTTGGCTCCAGACAATTCGCGCCCCGAGCCTGACCGCGAGCGCCACGCCCGGACTCGCGATTTTGTTTCTCGGGCAGGCCCTGTCCTGGAATGCTGATTTTGGACTCTTTGCTTTAGCTCTTGCAGGAGTGCTCTTTCTTCAGATCGCCATCAACATTTGGAACGACGTCTACGATCATTTGCGCCTGATCGACCTCCCGGGAACTCTTGGCGGAAGCGGAATTTTGATGGAGGGCAGTCTCAGCGCCAGGCAACTCAACCGCATCGCCTGGATCTGTCTTGCCTTGGGTGTTGGCGCGGGTCTCCCCGTTCTGTGGTCCCACCCCTCGGTCATCTTTCTCATTGGAGGCGTCGCTGTTCTAGGTGTGCTCGGGTATTCGGGACCGCCTCTCAACCTCAAGTATCGAGCGCTCGGGGATCTCAACGTATTCTTGCTTTGCGGACCCCTTTTGACCGCTGGATTTTCGATGGCCACCTTTGCGCGCGTCTCGCCTGAAGTTTTTTTGCTGGGCGCCTATTTCGGATTTGCTGCCGTCGGCATTTTGCACTCCAATAATCTTCAAGACATCCCTGTCGACGCCAAAAGCGGCGCAAGAACTTTGGCCTCGCTCCTGGGCTTCGCTCGCAGCCGCCACTTCTTGTGGATCCTCTACGTGCTCGCGTGGGCGACGCTCGCCGCCGCCGCAAGCCTCGCAAAACTTCCCTGGATTGCTTTTTTTGCGACACTCGTCGCTTGGCCTCCGACGGCCCTTCTTGTGCGATCCGCTCTTCGGGCCTCGGGCCCTGAGTCGGGACATCTCGCCGGCATCCGACTGAAGACGGCCCAGTTGCATCTTCTTATGGGACTCAGTCTCTGCGCGGGCCTAATCGCTCTTCGTTTTGCGGGCTATTGACGCGCAGAGGACGTGCGCGTCCATTCGATGGGGGACTCTCCTCGATCACGGAGCCACGCATTGATCTTTGAAAAAGGCTTTGAGCCAAAAAATCCACGGTGAGCTGAGAGTGGCGAGGGGTGCGCAGACTCAAGAATAAGATGAGTGTCACCTCTGAGCAGGGGCTTCTTTTTCTGGGCGGCAGCGCCCCACAGCACAAACGCGATAGGCTCGCGTCGGAGGCCAAGCTCACCAATGATCTTGTCGGTGAAGACCTCCCAACCTTTCTCTCGATGAGAAAAGGCCTCGCCAGCGCGCACCGTCAGAACGGTGTTCAACAACAACACGCCCTGCTCGGCCCAACCCGTTAGCTCGCTCTGGGTGGGGTCAACAGATTCCTTAAGGTCGCTAGCGATCTCTTTGAAAATGTTGACGAGACTCGGAGGTTTTGGCTTCAATGATGCCGGCACGCCGAAGCTCAACCCGATCGCTTGCCCCGGTCCGTGATAAGGATCCTGCCCAAGAATCACAACGCGAACGTTGTCAAAATCCACGAGCTGCAAAGCGCGAAGTACGTGCTGGGGTTCCGGAAAGATTTTTTCTTTTTTGCTTCGCTCGGTATTCAAAAAGGCGACGAGGTTTTTGAAGTATTCCTTGTTTCCTTCCGCGCCAAGTCGGAGTTTCCAGGCCGGCGGTAAATTGTCAGGGAAAGCCGGTGGGCGCGGGGGACTCTCTGCAGCAAGTTCGGACATGGCAAGACTCTGCCACGACCCCTCCCATCAATCAAAATTTCTATGACCCAGATCATGAACATTTCCTTAAAATCCCTCGACGCTCCTCCCAAAACGAGGCATTTTAATAAAATATGAGAACTAAAAAACACCTCTCAAAAATCCTCCATGTGGCTCTTCTCGCTTCGGCGCCTGCAGCCCTTTCCCAAGCCAAGCCTTCCGAAGGAATGGGCAAGGGACTTTATAATGTCGAGGGAGCCAACTCCTGCCTCTTCTGCCACGGAGTCGGCGGCGAAGGCGGGAATGTCAAAGACGCAGCGAAACTGAGCCACCCCAAGCAGTGGAAAGTCTACGCGGCTTTAGGTGGAGACGCCGCTTACAAAAAAGATCCCGCAGCTTTCCTCGAGAAGATGAAAAATGCGAGCGTCAATCTCATGGTTATGGGTGCGATTCGTCACAACGCCACCTATAAAGCAGAAGGCTACAATAAAGCGGCCATTAAACCCTACAACGCACAGATGATGGGTCTCACCGGTGCTGCAAGCGTGGGTTGGCTCAACAAGTACAAAGACAAGGGTGTGACCCCGCAAATCGCGGCGGAATCCGCCTGGGCCTATGTTCAAACCTTCGACAAAGACGGTGTTTTCAAGAAGTAATGGCCCAAAGCTGATGTCGAATTTTCCAAGCAGCCGACGCGAATCCGTTGTTGTGTATCTCAAGTCACTCCGCGACCGAATCGTCGCAGATTTTGAGAGTCTCGAAAATTCGGGTTCGCGTTTCAAACGAACGCCTTGGGACTATCAAAAGGGCAAAGGCGGAGGCGAAATGTCGGTCATTCGAGGAGAGCACTTCGAAAAGGCCGCCGTGAACTGGTCTGGAGTCGAAGGGAGCAAATTCCCTGGGAGCGACGCTGACGGACCTTTCTTCGCAACGGGAGTGAGTCTCATCACCCACATGCGAAACCCGAAAGCGCCAACGGTCCACTTCAACATTCGCTATCTCGAAACCCCCGAAAAGTTCTGGTGGGGTGGGGGCTTCGACCTCACTCCCATGGGATTTCCATTTGACGAGGACACGCTGCATTTTCACACGGTCGCCCAAAAGGCGCTGGATCCTTTTGGACCCGAAATTTATCCGGACTATAAACGCCGCGCGAGCGAGTACTTTTATATTCCTCACCGTCAACGCGAACGCGGCGTGGGTGGAATTTTCTTTGACCACCTCAACAGCGGCGACGAGGCTCGAGATTTCTCACTTTGGCGTTCCGTTGGAGAGCATTTTAGCGAAGCTATCATGCCGATTTACCGTCGACGCCTGCTCGAGCCCTACACGGAAATCGATCGCACGCTGCAGGCCGAAAAACGCGGTCATTATGTCGAGTTCAACCTCATCTACGACCGAGGCACGCGTTTTGGGTTCCTTTCAGGAGGCAACCCAGAAGCCATCCTCTGCTCCCTGCCACCGCACGCATCTTGGTAAGACCTTGCGAGGCTGACTGAGAGCGCTTAGATTAGAGACTATGAGAACAAAAATCCTCCTCGCTCTCCTCGTTGCCACGTCTCACTCAGCCACAGTTTTTGCAGATTGTGTTGAGGACGACAAAGCCACAAACAAGAGTTCGACATTTTTGGAGCACGTTGCCGCATCTCAACCCGCTTCTGACGCCGCGAATTCTGTCTCATTCAAGATCTCAAAAATGAGCTGTAAAAGCTGTGCCGCAAAGATCCGCAAGGCGCTCAAAAGCGAACTCGGACTAGAAAACGTCAATGTCGATCTCAAAACCAAGACGGTGACCGTCGCCTGTCCCGCCGAAAGCTGCACACGAGATAAAGTTGCAGCGACCCTCGCTGGCGCAGGTTACCCCTCCACCCCGAACCTATGAAGACCGCAGAGGGGTCACGCGTGTGGCTTCATTACACGCTGAGCACCGATGATGTGATCGTGGACACGACGGAAGGACGTCAACCTCTCGAGATCGTCATTGGAAAAGGAATGATACATCCCGCGCTCGAAGCGCAGCTCATCGGCCTCGAAGCAGGCCAAACGATTGAGCGCGTCCTGGATGCCAATATTGGCTTCGGCGAATACGACGCCCAACTCAAGATTCAAATCGCGCGAAAAAAGTTGCCCGATCGTTTTCAGGATCTCAGTGTCGGCATGCAGTTCGAGACTCTCGACCCAGAAAAAAAGCTCCGTCTTTTTCGAGTCATTGAAGCGACACCGGCTTTTATTGTTATCGATGGAAACCACCCTCTTGCAGGGCAGACTCTACATCTGACAGCTCAAATTGAACGTCTCGAGAACTCGGCCCAAAGTTCTTTGTGAGTTCGACCTTTGGGACTGTCTTGAACCCGGCTCCAGGCACGAATCTCAAAACACGAACGGGTCAGCTCTCGAAGTTCCCACTGGGTGAGAGCGAAAGGCGCCCCCCCGTCGTGTTCCAAGAGAAAGAAAAGTCCAAGCCAGCGACCTGCGGGTTTAAGTACCCGACAAAGCTCACGAAGATACTCCTGACGCCGGAGCGGATCGATCGCACAAAAAAACGTGTGCTCAAAGACCAGATCCCATGAGGCCGTTTGCTCGCGTTTCAAGAACTCAAAAACATCGTCCGTTGCGTACTCGAGGGATGCGAGCCCGGGGTAGAGCCTTTCCGATTCCGCACGGGCCTCGGGCGCAAAATCCAATGCCGTGACATGCGCGCCAGGAATCGAAGTTGCTAAAAAATAGGCGTCGTGCCCTCGGCCCGAGCCAGGCACGAGAACTCGCGCCCCCTCGAAACGAGTCCAATCCTGCTTCAACAGAAACGGGTGGGGGCCGCCAAGTTCCCATCCGTCAAGCCCCTGATCGTAGGCCTCGCTCCAATAGGAGATCGCCGAAGGACTCTGCTGTCGAGGTTGCCGAAAACGTCGAAAATTTGGAAGCGTATTTTCCGAAGCCAAGAGATTGAGAAGGGTGGCCTGGGCCTTTCGCGACAACACCGCCGGAATCGAGTGAGGACCGACAAGAGCATGAAAACGATTCCAATCATCAATTTCGAAATCCTCAATCGCGAGCGTTTCGCGGTGCCCACCCGGGAACTCCATCTCAATTTGCCCTGGCGCAACCCATCGGAGTGACTGGGCGACAAAGGGCGCATCGAAGGCATCAATCCACGCCCAGTCTTTGTTCTCAAGACAGGTCACGAGTTTCGAGCGCGGCATCTCGGCAAGAGAGCGTCTCATTTTACCGAAGATCTCAGATAGGACATCCGGGTCGTGAACCCGTAATCCGCTGAACATCGGGTAGCCCTCCTCGTCGATTTCGATTGAATGCCGGATTTGACTCCTTTTCAGATGCTCCCATCGTCAGTACGTGGCCTTGTGAAAGGGAAAGCGAGATTGTTCAGCGAGAGCCTTCACATCCGCCCCACAATGGCGAAGGATATCGTGCCCACACGGAACGGCAGCAACCGCGCGAGACGAGAGTGGGGCGACGCGAGGATCCAACTCATCGGGAGGCACCAGCTCGTCTTTAGCACCCGTGACAACGAGCAGGTCTGTATAGCGTCGATCAAGAACGCGTGTGCGCAGACTCTTGATCGAGGTTTTTCTTAGGATCCGCTGTGACTTAGCGATGCGTGCCAAAATCTCCTTGCGAACAAAATCCGGAAAATCACGATCCTTGGTCAGGACTCGATTCATAAAGACCTGAACCTCAACAGGGGTGTCTATGGCCAGCAACTCAGTCACGAGCGCCGAGAGAGGAGCGTCTTTGAGAAGAGGAGGAGTCAACCAAACTTGCTGAGCCTTCGGATACTTGTCTGCGAGAAGCGCTGCGGGCACGACCCCAAGCGACTGACCAATGATGCGTGTGATGGGTCCGCGCCCAAAATTCTTAAGACTCTGATCTAGCACGTCTACAATCGTGTCCCAGTCTTCGGCACTGTCGCAATTGCTATTCCCATGCAAAGGAAGATCGACCGCGATGAAGGACGAGTATACGGGATGATCTTTATAGGTCTCGATCCACTTCCACCACATGAAACGGCTGTCGCCAAACCCATGAAGGAGCAAGGTGTGTTGATCAACGTCGGGATTGACATGGGCTGAAAGGGCGATGACGCAGGTTTTTCCCGACCCAAGCTTCACCGGGACGCGATAATGGCGATAGCCGCCCCAACGCATGCTCCAGGTTTGAATCCCTTGATAGAGATCAATGACGTCCATCGCAAAAACAGGACGAAGTTCCGAGAGCAAAACAAGCAGAAATAAAATCGGTTTTAAAAGGAGCTTCACGCACCCAAAAGACTATCGGTGACCCTATCAACAAGCAAATTCTTGTAACGTAAGAAGAACGTTTCGTGGGGCTCGTAGAGCTCAAGGTGTTTGGCACTGTGCCAGCGTGAGTGCACATATCCGTGGATAGCGCCCAAAAGAGCCCAAACCCTGCAATTGGCTTCTTGCCGCGTAAAACGTCCGTTGCCCAAATGCTCCACGATGTCAGCGAGACGCTTATAGAACGGATCCCAGATAACTTGAGTCATTCGACTTGCGATATCATCGCTATCGAGAGTCGACCATGTCACAAGGCGAAACAGAGTGTCATCGCGCTCGCTTTGATCCAAGAAGAAATGGATCATCTGCTTGAAAGACTCCGTGCTAAAGCTCACAACTTCTGTCGCAAAGAGTGTCTCAAAACCCGAACCCGCCTTTTTGAGCTGTCGGGTGAAGACCGCGTCTCGCAAGCCATCCTTGTTGCCAAAATAATAACTAATGAGCGCGGTGTTGGCCGAGCTGGATTTACTGACTTCCTTCAACGTCGTAGCCTTGAAACCTTTTTGGGAAAAAAGTTTCTCCGCCGCTGCGAGAATATCTTCAGCCGTTTTTTGTCCTGCTTTTGAGAGCTTTTTCCGAGATGTGCGATCTACAGGCGTTTGGTTTTGTGAACCTGCCATTTCTAAACACTTACTGTTCAGATTTAGAACTGGCAAGCACGCCTTCTTAGGAGACCTCAAAGTTCCAAGAGTTTAAATGAAGGATTAAGAGGGCCTCGGGATCGAGACACTCACGCATCTTAACCCCGATTTGCCAAACTTGAACTCACGACCTAAGCTCGAAACTCAGGACTTGATCCATGAGACAGGTACCTTTAACGAAGCCTTTTTTTGCTCTTCTGGGGCAAGGGCGAGTGGGGCGAGCTTTGGCCGCCTACCTCAGTGCCCGCAACCTCAGCTACCAAACGCTCCCGCGGCAGCGCGCCCTTGACGAAATTCTTTCCCCCAGGGCCCCATTTAGTGCCGTTCTGTTAGCTGTTTCCGATTCAGCAATACCTGAACTTGTGAGCTCGCTCGGAGCCTGCCCGGTGCCGATTGTGCATTTTTCGGGGAGTGTCCGTGTCGAGGGGGCGAGAGCCTTCCATCCTCTGTATTCGTTTACCGACCGCGCCCTTTCAGTTGCCGAATTTGAGACCATACCTTTCATTGCGGACCCCGGAAGTGCCGCTCATTTCTCGGATATCTTCCCCGCTTTCGTCAATCCTGTGATTGAAATGTCGCGAGCTCGTGATGCTCGCTACCACGCCCTCTGCGTGCTGCTCGGCAATCTCCCCCTACTGATTCAAGATCGCGCGGCCCGTGCTCTTGAACGAGACTATGGCTTGCCTCGCAAGGCCTGCGTCCCTTTTTTGGAATCCCTTGTGTCTAATTTTTCTGCGAGCACCGCGACGTCATCACCAGACTCACTCGTCGCGGGACCCGTCGCCCGTCGCGACGTAGAAACCACCGCAGCCCACCTCGACGCCGTCGCGGACGACCCCCTTATGGGCGCTCTTTACCGTCTTCTTGTCGAAGACCGGTGGCCCGAGTACCCCACCGAAAGGAAGCGCCCTTGAAGAATATCCACGATTACAAGACCTGGAAACGAGAAGGCCGCAAGATCGTTATGTTGACCTGTTACGACGCCATCACGGCCCGAATCGTGAACCAAAGTGACGTCGACATGATCCTCGTCGGAGACAGCGTTGCGATGGTGCTCCACGGCTTCGATTCAACGATTCACGCGACGCTCGAAATGATGGAGCTTCACGTCGCCGCCGTCGCGCGTGGAGCACCGACAAAACTCATCGTGGCTGACCTGCCCTTCTTGAGTTTTCGCAAGGGATCTCGCGAGGCGCTTGAAGCCTCAGCGCGGCTCTTGCGGGCAGGGGCACATGCCGTGAAACTCGAAGGACTCAGCGGTCACGAAGACACCGTAAAATCTTTGGTCGAGTCGGGGATCCCCGTCATGGGACACCTCGGCCTCACTCCTCAGTCAGCGCTTCAGCTGGGCGGCCACAAAGTGCAAGGACGCCTTTCTCAAGAAGCACTTAAGATCGAAGAAGACGCCAAGGCCCTCGAAGAGCTGGGATGCTTTGCCCTCGTCCTTGAGTGTGTTCCCTCCGAGCTGGGTACGCGGGTTACACGCTCTCTTTCGATACCCACCATTGGAATTGGTGCAGGTGCCGGTGTCGATGGGCAGGTGCTTGTTATGCACGATATGCTAGGCCTTCAATCCGCCTTCAAACCCAAGTTTCTGCGTCGCTACGGCAACGGCGAAAAAAGCCTTTTGGAGGCTTTCAATACTTTTGCGAGCGACGTCAAGGCCGTTCGATTCCCAAACGCCGAGGAATCTTATGGGTCCTAAAGTCGTCGAAACAATTGCCGATCTTAAAGCATCTCTATCCTTAAACACGGGGAGCGAAGCATCTGTGGGTTTCGTGCCGACGATGGGCGCCCTGCATAAGGGGCACGCTTCGCTCGTGACTCGTGCGCGCCGCGAGAACGATCTTGTGGTGGTTTCGGTGTTCGTGAATCCAACGCAGTTCAATGACCCCCGCGACCTCGAAAAATATCCACGCACGCGCGAAGCTGACCTCGAAGTTCTAAGCAAAAACGGCGCCGACGTGGTCTGGTTTCCTCTCTTCGATGAGATCTATGCGGACGCCTACCGCTATCAAGTTCAAGAGACTGAACTCAGCCGAGTTTTGTGTGGCAGGTCCCGCCCCGGACACTTTACGGGTATGCTCAGCGTCGTGACAAAACTCCTCCAGCTCGTGCGCCCCTCTAAGGCGTATTTTGGAGAGAAGGATTTTCAACAACTCGAGCTGGTGCGCGGCCTTGTGAAGAGTTTCTTTATTCCAACAGACATCGTCGCGTGTGAGACGGCGCGCGACGAGGCGGGTCTCGCACTCAGCTCGCGTAACGCACGACTCAGCCCAACGGGCCTGGCCACAGCCCGCAGCTTTGCCCGTGAACTTGCTCGAGATGAGCGAAATATCGCTACCGTGCGCGCAGCGCTTGCGCGTCTGCCGCTGGAGATCGATTATCTCGAGGACCTGAACGGACGACGTTTTGCCGCGGTCATGATCGAGGGTGTACGCCTGATCGACAACCGGCCTCTCGCGTTCATAGCAAAGGAGATTTCCCCATGATCCTCACCCTCGATGTCGGTAACAGCCAGATCTATGGAGGTCTTTTCGAAAACGGAGAGCTTCGGCTTCAGTTTCGAAAAAGCAGCAAACACTCCAGTAGCTCCGACGAAATCGGCCTTTTTCTGATACAGGTTCTTCGAGAAAACGGAATCGATCCCCGCGTGATCCGAGAAATTGCGCTCTGTTCGGTGGTGCCTGATCTCATTCATAGCGTGGGAAGCGCGTGCCTTAAATATTTCAAGTGCCCTCCTTTTTTATTGCGGGCCGGAGTCAAAACAGGCCTTAAGATCCGCTACCGAAATCCGGTCGAAGTTGGTGCCGATCGCATTGCAAACGCCATTGGAGCGACTCATCTCTTTCCGAAACGCGATCTCATCATTATCGATTTTGGAACGGCGACCACCTTCTGCGCCGTCACCGCCGCACGGGAATATTTGGGCGGGATCATTCTGCCCGGCCTGCGTTTGGCGATGGAAGCCCTCGAGACCCAAACGGCCCAGCTCCCGAAAGTTGAAATTCGCGCTGCCGAAGAGTGTATCGGTCGCTCGACCACCGAGAGCATTCAATCTGGGCTCTATTGGGGGACAGTCTGCCAAGTCCAGGGCCTCATCGATCGAATCAAGGACGAAGGCTTCGCCGGGAGCTCAGACGTCCTCGTGATTGGGACGGGGGGTTTCTCTCGACTTTTCGAAAAAGAAAAAATCTTCGACCGACATATCCCCGAACTTGTCCACCTTGGACTCAGAGAGGCCCAGCTCATGAATCTCGGCCGAAAGGAAAAACTCGATGTATCAGAGAACCTTGCTTAAATCCAAAATCCACCGCGCGACCGTGACCGACGCCAACCTGAACTACGAAGGCTCCGTCTCAATCGATCCCAAGCTCATCGAAGCGGCCGACCTTGTGGAATTCGAAAAAGTGGAGATTTACAACTGCAACAATGGGGAGCGTTTCGCGACTTACGTGATTTTCGGCAAGGACGGCGAGATTTGCCTGAACGGCGCAGCCGCGCGCAAGGTTCAGCCTGGGGATCTCGTGATCATCGCGAGCTACATCCAGGTCCCTAACGAGTTGTGTCATAAACACAAGCCACATCTTGTGTTTGTGGATGCCGAAAACCGTCCCGTCTCCTATCATCGGGTGTCATGAGACGCATGAAGACAGGACACTCCGCTTTGGCGCTCCTCGTGATGCTCGCCTTCTTGGCGTGGCCCATTGACGCAAAAACCAAAAGTGGCAAAGAAGCCCCTCCGCTGGGATGGGACGTGATGGGCGAACTCGACTACAAAACAGGAAAGGCCTCAAAAAAAATTCAGGCCTTCGACGGCAAAGAGGTCCGCATCCCCGGATTCATCGTTCCCCTCGATTTTTCCGAGGCGCGCGAGATCACCGAGTTTTTGCTAACGCCTTCTTATCCCGGATGCATTCATGTGCCTCCGCCCACACCCGCCCAAACCGTCCTTGTAAAAATGGCAAAAGGGAAAAAGGCCAAGATGTCTTGGGGACCCGTGTGGGTTACAGGAACACTGAAACTCGTGCGAGAAAAGAAAACGGGTTATGGCGAAGCCTCCTTCCAAATGACGGGCCTCGGAACTGCCGAGTACGACCTGAGCGAACCCGGAGACCAGCTCGTCAACCAAGTGATCACAGGCGGAGCCCCTCTTCCAACTCCAAAGAAAGTTCAACCCAAGTGAGCCTCGTCAAAAAGGAGATCTTATGATCCAGACCTTCCGCAACGTTCTACTTCTTTCGTTATTTGTGTCGTCGCGGCCCCTTCTGGCCGCCGAAACCAAGCACCACCCGGCCCTCGGAGCTCACGTCCACGGTGCCGCGCACCTCGCGATTGCACTCGAAAAAAACAACAAAATCGCACTCGATCTGAGCATGCCCGGCGACACCGCCGTCGGATTTGAGCACGCCCCAAAAAACGCCGAACAAACTCTGAAGATCCGAGACACCGAAGATCTGTTCCGCAAACGCTTTTCCGAACTCGTACAGTTGCCTACCTCGGCGAGCTGCACCTGGGGAAATCCCAAAGTCGAAATCGACTCCACGACAGCGGGACACTCGACGTGGGATATCCAAATCTTCGCAGTTTGCGCGAAACCCTTGGCGGGCCATGTCCTCGCGATGGGCTTTGGGAAGCACTTTCCCGCAATGAAAGATCTCGACGTTTCGATCCTCGCTTCTGATTTCCAGAAAAAAATTGAAGTCCCCAAGGGGACGGGAAGCGTCTCTCTGACGAAATGAGCACTCCGCTACTCGAAGCCAAGGATCTGCGCTTTCGCTACGCTCGTCAGGATTCTGAAATTCGCATCCCCAACTTTACATTAAATTCGGGCGAATCCCTTTTGGTGTTCGGCCGGAGCGGCTCCGGGAAAAGCACGCTCTTACACCTGATTTCGGGACTGATGAGCGATTATCGCGGATCTTTGCGCTTCGAAGAAAAAGAACTCAAAGAACTCGGCCCTTCGCAAATGGACAAACTCCGCTTCGAGGCCTACGGCAACGTCTATCAGAGCTTTAACTTGCTTCCGTATCTAGATGTCATCGAAAATGTGACATTGCCGGCAGATTTGCGCGGCGAAAATTTGCTCGAACGCGCACACACTCTTCTGAGGCATATGGGTCTTGAAGGCCTCGAACGCCGAAAGGTTTCCGAATTGAGTATCGGTCAGCAACAGCGTGTCGCAGCCGTCCGCGCCCTGCTCATGAAACCACGTCTGCTTCTCGCCGACGAGCCCACGTCGTCGCTCGACATTCACAACAAGCGTCTTTTCATGGACCTGCTTTTTGAAATGTGCCGTGCCGAGGGAACTGCCCTGCTGTTTGTGAGCCACGATCCCGAGCTCCAAGAGCTTTTCCCAAATCGACTAGAACTCAAAAGCCTTGGAGTTTCCGAATGAAGCCCGTGATATTGCGTCTCGCCTGGAAGTCGCTCGCGAACCGCAAGACGAGCTCTTTGCTCGCGGTGCTTTCGATGGCACTGAGTACGGCACTTGTTTTGGGCGTCTTCCGCGTCGGGAGAGGAATTCAATCCGGTTTCTCGAGCACGCTAAGCGGCACGGACCTC
>Ga0209573_1004883_pt1 | contig 12741 bp, 11 predicted proteins | sample TNRBio252014_DNA_FD_185870 | JGI IMG/M metagenome (GOLD analysis project Ga0209573, IMG submission 185870) | Wastewater treatment Type I Accumulibacter community from EBPR Bioreactor in Madison, WI, USA - TNR Reactor_6/25/2014_ DNA (SPAdes)... | ecosystem: Engineered > Bioreactor > EBPR >...
AAAATTCCTGATGGCTCCTTCTCGCGCGGCGTTTTCAAGGTCAACGACCGCGTCGAATTGCTGGACATGGCCGGCCGGCTGTTCAAATCCTCCGACTTGCTGCTGGCCCAGGAATTTCTCTACACCGAATTTGACTGGCGGGTGGGAATTCTCAACAAGACCCCGCTCTTTGTCTGCCAGTATTTTATGTCCGGAGAACACTGGCAAATCTATCATCACGAACCGGGTCAGGGGCGCGGCATTCGCGAGGGCGACGCCAAAACTTTCCGGGTCGAGGAGGCACCGGAGATCGTGGTTAAAAGCGCCGCTAAGGCGGCCAACCTGATCGGCAACGGTTTTTACGGCGTGGATTTGAAGCAGACGGCCAAAGGTGTCGTGGTCATCGAGGTGAACGACAATCCCAATATTGATTATGGCGTTGAAGATGTCGTTCTGAAAGATGAGCTTTACCGGAAGATCATTGAAGATTTCGTCTGGCGGCTGGATCGCAAGCGGGGGAAGTGAGCGCATTCGATGGCTCAAGCCTCCCGGCCGTGGCGCAGCGCAAGCCTTTGCCAAGGAGAACTCCCTCTCCCCTTGAGGGAGAGGGGGAAGAGTTTAGGTGATAAACGGTACGAGGATCAGGGACACAATAGACAGCAACTTGACCAGGATATTCATGGCCGGGCCGCTGGTGTCCTTGAACGGGTCGCCGACGGTGTCGCCGATCACCGCCGCCGCATGAGCGTCGCCGCCCTTGCGTTCACCGTGCAGTTGACCCGCTTCGATGGACTTCTTGGCGTTATCCCAGGCGCCGCCGGCGTTGGACATGAGCAGAGCCATGGTCATGCCGGTGAGCAGTGAACCGAGCAGCATCCCGCCCAGCGCCACCGGGCCGAAGAAGAAGCCAACGATGACCGGCGACAGGACGGCGAGAACGCCAGGCGGAATCATCTCGCGCAATGCGGCGTCGGTGGAAATGGCGACGCAGCGGGCGGTATCCGGTTTCGCCGTGCCCTGCAACAGACCGGGGATTTCACGGAACTGGCGGCGAATCTCCGTCACCATCTCCATCGCCGCCCGCCCGACCGAACTCATGGTCATGGCCGCCGCCAGCAGAATCACCATCCCGCCGAGCAACACGCCAATGATGACCAGGGGTTCGGTGATGTCCATCGGCAGGGGTTTGCCCATCGCCAGTTCGACGGCCTGTTTATAGGACACAAACAACGCCAGCGCCGTCAGCGCGGCGGAGCCAATGGCGAAGCCCTTGCCGGTCGCGGCGGTGGTGTTGCCAATCGCGTCAAGGTGATCGGTGATCGCGCGCACTTCCGGAGGTTGATGCGACATTTCGGCGATGCCGCCGGCGTTGTCAGAAATCGGCCCGGAGGCGTCAATGGTCATGGTCACGCCAGCGGTGGCCAACATGCCCACGGCGGCAATGGCGATGCCGTACTGGCCAGCGGTCTGGTGAGCGACGAAGATGGTCAGCACGATGATCAGGATCGGCAGCGCGCAGCTTTCCAGCCCCACCGCCAGCCCGGTGATGATGTTGGTTGCAGCTCCGGTCTTGCAGGACTGCACGATGCGCGTGACCGGCTTGGAGGAGGTGTAGTACCAGGCCGCCCGGCCAATCGCCACGCCCGCCAGGTTACCGGCGAGAATGGCGAAGAACAGCGACCAGCTATAACCCAGCGCCAGCAGGGTTAGCATCGACAGCAAAAGAAACAGCGCGGAGGCGCTGGTTTCGGAGATGGCCAAGGCTTTTTCCGGCCCATACTTTTTAAAAGCGGTCATGCCGTAAATGCCGACCAGCGATGAGAGCAGGCCGATGATCGCCAACATCAGAGGAAGGGCCAGCAACATCGAGCGACTGATGTCGCTGCCAAATTGCTCCATCAACTGCGCGGCGGTCACGGTCGCCGCCAGCGATATGGCGGCCACCATCGCCCCGACATACGATTCAAAAATATCCGCGCCCATGCCGGCGATATCGCCGACATTGTCGCCGACGTTATCCGCGATCACCCCCGGATTGCGTGGATCGTCTTCAGGAATGCCCGCCTCGACCTTGCCGACCAGATCGGAACCCACGTCCGCCGCCTTGGTGAAAATGCCGCCGCCGACCCGGGCGAACAGCGCAATGGATGAAGCGCCCATGGAAAAGCCCCAAACCACTGAGATCGACTGCGGGTCAATCGCAAAACTGGACGCCAGGCCGGTAAAAATCACGCCCAGGCCGAGCAGGCCAAAGCTGGCGACCGCCAGACCCATGACTGCGCCGCCGTTGAAACCGACCAGCAACGCCTCACCGGCGCCTTGATCCCGCGCCGCTGCGGTGACGCGAACATTGGCCTTGGTCGCCGCGTACATACCGACCACGCCAGCCAGCGCCGAGGCCAGCGCCCCCAGCAGAAAGGCCAGACTGGTGGGAAAGCCATACTGTACGGATAGCAGAATCGAGACCACCAGGGCGAAAATGGCGATCTTGGTATACTGGGCGCGCAGATAGGTCATGGCGCCTAACTGAATCTCCCCGGCAATCGCTATCATCAGGTCGTCCCCGCTGGGACGGCGCACGATGGATTTGTACAGCATCGCGGCGACGACCAGTCCTAACAGGCCCGCGACCAGCGAGATAATGCCAACAATCATCAGAGTTCCTCCGGAATAAACTTGCGGGTGTGTTGCCCGTCATGCACGACGGCCAAGGCTGCGCAATAATACCCGAATCAAGGCCGCGCTAATTCGATATTCTTGACGCCGGCAAGATTCACCGCGATGGCCACTGTCGGCATCGCCGGTTTAAACCCAGCGGGAGAACCCCAATAATGAAGTGCAAACATTACATGCTATCCGCGCCCACCGCCGTGGTCGATACCGCGCCGCTTTCGGAAGCGCTGGCGATCATGATTCGCAAACACATGCAGGATTTGATGGTGGTTAACGCCCAAGGCCAGTTTGTCGGCACGATTAACTCCTTCATGTTTTCCAAGATGCTCTTGCCACCGGAGCCACAGTTGCCGGACGATGCTGAAAAAGAGAGCGCGGAAGATGTCGATAATCGCTTGATTCCTCATTTGCATCGCAAAGTGGGCGATTTTGCTGTCAATCATCCGGTAGTCAGTCCCGAAGCGCCATTGTCCGAAGCATTGACGCTGCTGTCGGAGGGCTATATCCGCCTGCCGGTCGTCGATGAAAATCGCCAACTGGTCGGCGCTCTTTCATCGCTGACCATCCTGCGGCGCTTCCGATTCTGAAGCCTCGCTTGCGGGAGGGAGGTTGAGAGAGAGGGTCTATCAGCCTCACCGACTGACCCTCTCGCCTTGACCCCAGAGGATTGCTGTAAAAATGTTGAGGAGGAACCATGCAACGCAGAACCTTTCTGAAGGCACTCGGCGCAGGCTTGGCGCTGGGCGATTCAACGAACCGGTTGTATGCAGGGGAAGTAACGGCGGGCGTTCCCGATCTGGTCGCGGTCAAAAATGGCGACCCGGGAACGCTGTTCGATCGCGGCATTGAAGCACTGGGCGGCATGGGGCGCTTTGTCAAAAAGGGCCAGACGGTGGTGATCAAGCCTAACATCGGCTGGAATGTGGGACCGGAGCGGGCCGCGAACACCAATCCGCGCTTGGTGCGCCGCATTATCGAGCATTGTTTGCAGGCTGGAGCCAGGCAGGTTTATGTCTTCGATCACACCTGCGACGCTTGGCGGGATAGTTACCGCACCAGCGGCATTGAACAGGCAGTGAAGGAAGCCGGTGGCCAGTTAGCGCCGGGCAATAGTGAGGGGTATTTCCAGACGGCTGCTGTAGCCAAGGGGCGGCGGTTGCGCGAGGTCAAGGAACATGAGCTGATTTTGCAGTCCGATGTCTTCATCAATGTGCCAGTGTTGAAGAGTCATGGCGGCGCCCGGCTGACTGTGGCGATGAAGAATCTGATGGGCATTGTCTGGGATCGCGGTGAATGGCACGCCAATGATTTGCATCAATGCATCGCTGATTTTGCCAGTTACCGCAAGCCGGATTTAAACGTCGTAGATGCGTATAACGTCATGCTGCGCCATGGGCCGCGTGGGGTTTCGGCGGCGGATGTCGTCAATATGCAGTCGCAGTTGCTATCGACCGATCTAGTGACGGCGGACGCCGCGGCAGCCAAGTTGTTTGGCCTGGAGCCGGATGCAGTAGGCTATATCCGTCTGGCCAGCGAAATGGGTGTCGGGCGTGGGGATTTGGAGAATCTGGCGATTCGGCGGATTGTGCTTTAGGAGTAGTCGAAGCCACATCATCAACCGGGAGGAAGATCAATGTCTGCGGTTGCACCATCTTCTTAATGGCGCCCTTCCCGGCAAATTTCTGGCGAGTTTCCCGCCCAGCGATAAAAAACCCGGCAGGGCCGGGTTTCCTCTTTTTCTGTGGGAGGAGGCTTTTGTTGTTTTAGAAGGGGGTCTGCGCTGGCTGGCGGTCGGGGATCAGCGCGCAACCGTGGCCGTAGTGATACTGCAAGGTCTGCCAGACTTCGAAGAAATACTGGTGGGATTCTTCATCGCGCGCCTCCAGGGGTACTGCTTCGACGCCGACTGGATCCAGCACGGCCAAGGTATTGCCTGGCGTCGGTAAATGATGGGCGTCAAGAAGGGCGACTGCCTGGTGGGCGTATCCACCGTTCTCCTGTTCGCCAACGCCGATCCGATACAGCCGAAATCCCTTCATCCGCGCCATCCGTGGGAGATAGTGGAGCAAACGGCGAGCAGCGCCGTCGTCGGCGGTCGCACTGTCATTAAAGCCAAAGCTGGTATAAACGTCATCAATTCGGCGCAGCTCATTGGCTTTATCGGGATCAATACTCTCAAACTGCTGGGCGATTTGCTGCAAGACACTGGGCATGATGCTTTACCTCGCTCAAACGTGGCCCGGTGGCTGCACTCATTGCGCCGGGAGAATGCACTATGAGCGCAGATTCAGACCGTGAGCGCCGATATTCCTTTTCTAGAGATTATTGCCACAGTCTGAATGCTATTATTGTAATCTTTATGCAATATTTTGATAGGGATCAGCGAAAAAATTTCGCATTGTGCAATCGCACAAAAACATCAAAAACCTCCCGCTTGCAGGGGAGGGTTGGGGTAAGTAAAACTGGTTGCTTAGGACGGAGCCGTATTAGCCCGGGTGACGGCCTCTTCCATGAGTTTCTGCAATTCGCCGCTCTGGTACAGTTCCAGGGTAATGTCGCAACCACCAACCAGCTCGCCATCGATGTAAACCTGCGGGAAAGTCGGCCAGTCGGCGTAGCGCGGCAAATTGTCGAAGATGTCCGGGTCTTCCAGCACGTTGAAATAGGCGAACGGCAGGCCGGTGGCAGCCAGCGCTTGGGATGCGCGGTGTGAGAAACCGCAGCGTGGCGCTTCCGGGGTACCCTTCATGTAGATTACGACCGGGTTGGATTCAACCTGTTGCTTGATGCGTTCCAAAGCGTCCATTAACTGACCTCGTGGTGGGAATTAAGAATGTTCAATCATTGACCCGTGTTGTCGGGTCGACGTTCAGTTGCAGCCACAGTTCCAACAGCGCGGAATGCCACAGCTTGCTGCCCAGCAGCCGGGTATGATGCGTCTCGGGTTTGGCCAGCAGTCGATCCAGGTACGCCTGCTGGAACAGGCCGCGCTCCCGGCAGGCGCGTGAATTCACCGTGTCGCGCATGAACTCCAGAAACGGCCCGCGCACGAATTTGAGCGCCGGCACCGGGAAATAGCCTTTGGGCCGGTCGATCACCGCATTGGGCAATAAGCCCCGGGCGATCTTCTTGAGGATATATTTGCCGCCGCTGCCGATTTTCAGTTCCGGCGGTAGCTGCATCGCCAGTTCCACCAGTTCGTGATCGAGAAACGGCACCCGCGCTTCCAGTCCCCAGGCCATGGTCATGTTGTCTACCCGCTTCACCGGGTCATCGATGATCAGCGTGGTCACGTCCAGCCGCAACACCCGGTCGAGATACTCCTCCGCGCCCGGCTCCGCCAGTCGTTCCGCAATCAGCTCGGCGCTGTAGTCGGGACCGTGATAAGCCGGCGCAACCGTTTCCAGAAACTCGGCATGATCGCGGTCAAAGTAATGCCGTCGGAATCGCTCCAGATAGCTCCCCGTTTCCGCTACCATGCGCGGATACCAGAAATAACCGCCGAACACCTCATCCGCACCCTGACCGCTTTGCACCACCTTGACGGTTTTCGACACTTGCTCGGCTAGCAGGAAAAACGCGACGGCATCCTGCCCGACCATGGGTTCGGCCATGCAGGTCACCGCTTCCGGCAGGCGTTTCAGCACCTGATCATTGGGAATCAGATACTTGTGATGGCGAGTTTGGTAGCGGGCGGCGATCGGATCGGAGTATTCAAATTCGCTACCCTTCTCCTCTGGCTGGTCCTCGAAACCGACTGAGAAGGTCAGCAAATCGTGCACCCCGGATTCAGCCAGCAACGCGACCAACAGGCTGGAATCCAATCCACCGGACAGCAATACACCGACCGGCACATCCGCAATGTCCAGCCGCCGCCTCACCGCCAGGCGCAGAGCGTCATGCACCGCCTCGGTCCATTCCGCTTCAGAACGCGGTTGCGCGGGGCGCTGGGCGTTCAGCCGCCAGTAGGTTCGACTTCGTTCATTCCCCTGGGCGTCGATAGTCAAGGTCGTCGCCGGGGCTAGCTTGCGAACGCCCTGCAAAATCGTGCGCGGCGCGGGGATGACTGCATGGAGGGTCAACTGGTGATGCAAACCGGCCGGATCAATCGCGGTGTCCACATCTGACGCGGCCAGCAAGGCCTGGCTGTTGGAGGCGAAGCGGAAGGCACAGGGCGTTCGGCTGTAGTACAGCGGCTTGATGCCCAATCGGTCACGGGCGAGAAACAGGGTGCGTTCACGCGGGTTCCAAAGAGCGAAGGCAAACATGCCGATGAGATGCTCAACGCAGTGTTCGCCCCATTCCACGTAAGCTTTGAGGATGACTTCGGTGTCGCCTTCGGAGAAAAAGCGGTAACCCCGGCTTTGCAGCTCGCGCCGCAATTCCCGGTAGTTGTAGATTGCGCCGTTGAACACCAGCGCCAGTCCCAGTTCCGGGTCAAGCATCGGCTGGTTGGAGCGGTCGCTGAGGTCGATCACCGACAACCGGCGATGGCCGAAGAGCAGCGGACCGTCGGACCAGATTCCCTCATGGTCAGGACCGCGCCGGGCCAGTCGCATCAACATTCGCCCCATCAGGGCTAAATCAGGTTCACCGCCGTCCAGGCGCAATTCGCCACTAATGCCGCACATGGCTGATATATCGTCGTCAGGAACAGTAGTAGGTTAAAACTTTAAATTAGCGGCTACCGGCGGGCGACCAGTGACGCTGCGCGCCAAGGAAATCGCCCGGTTATAGGCTTGGGCGCTGGGGACACTGCCGCTGAGCGTAACGATGCCCTGGTTGGCAGTGACGTTAATGCTGGCGCTGGCGAGTTGCTCATCCTGCTTAAAAGCGTCCTTGATAGCGGAAACCATAGCGGAATCACTCATTTTGGGGCCGGGTCGCCCACTGTCGCTGAGGCTGGCGGTGCTGGCGACGCTATCATCGCTGGAGCTGCCGCCGCCCATGCTGGCGCAACCGGTGGTCAGCGCGGCCAGAATGGCCAGCGTGAGATGGAGTTTATGCATGGTCTCGACCCTCTGTAGTCGGCTGGGATGATGATGGAGCGCGCAAGGCAGATTGAATCTGCTTCAACGCCGGATTCAATGGCAAGAATAACATACCCCTTGGCGTTTCCAGCCCGCGTTGCATCGTCAAGAGGCGGAGACTAGACTTGCCCGGCTGGGTGCGTCCGGCCCCACTGGCGAAACTTCATCCCGCTGGCAGGTTCCAACCGGGCGCAATACCTTTATCGACCTCCAAGGAGAATACGAATCATGGTTCACGAACTGCCTGCTTTGCCCTATGCCAAGAATGCGCTGGAACCGTATATTTCGGCGGAAACCGTGGAATTTCACTACGGCAAGCATCATCAGACCTATGTAACCAACCTGAATAATCTGATCAAGGGCACGGAATTCGAAAATCTGTCCCTGGAAGATATCGTACTGAAGTCTTCCGGCGGCCTGTTCAACAACGCTGCCCAAGTGTGGAACCACACGTTCTACTGGAATTGCCTGAAGCCGAACGGCAGCGGCGAACCGAGTGGAGCGCTGGCGGCGGCGATTAATCAGAAATTTGGTTCGTTCGCGGCCTTCAAGGAAGAATTCGCCAAGGTCGCCGTAGGCACCTTCGGTTCCGGCTGGGGCTGGCTGGTCAAGAACACCGATGGCTCGGTGGAGCTAATGAGCACCAGCAACGCTGGTACGCCCGCGACTTTCGGCAAAAAGGCGCTACTGACCTGCGATGTCTGGGAGCATGCCTATTACATCGACTATCGCAACTTGCGCCCGAAGTACGTCGAGGCGTTCTGGAATCTGGTCAACTGGGATTTCGTCGCCCAACAATACGCTTGAACGGGCGCGATTCGCGGGTCACGCTAGGCCAGCGCTGCTTCAAGGGCGCTGGCCTTTTCTTTGGGAGGCAAATCGACCATGCCGATGGATAGCCGATGCTTGATGGCGTTGCTCGATGAACTGGGCATTGCCCACCCGACCGTGGAACATCCACCGTTGCGCACGGTGGAAGACAGCCGGCGGTTGCGCGGCAATTTGGCCGGAGGTCACGTCAAAAATCTGTTTCTCAAGGACAAGAAGGGCGGGTACTGGCTGCTGGCGGCACTGGAACAGACGATAGTCGATTTGCGGGTTGTTGCTACCCTGCTGGGCTCACCGCGCTTCTCGTTCGCCAGGGCCGGGGATCTGGCGGAAATCCTGGGCATTATTCCTGGCGCGGTATCGCCCTTCGCCGCTGTCAATGACGTCAGCGGTCGGGTCCGTGTCGTCCTCGATCAACCCCTGCTGGAAACTCCGTTGTTGAATTTTCACCCCTTGCGCAACGACCGCACGACCACCATCGCTTCCACCGATTTACTGAAGTTTCTCGCGGCAGTCGATCATCCCCCGCAGATCATTCGCCTGCCGGGCCAGACGACGGCTCTTGCCAGCGCAACGCCAACAGCGTGATGTCATCGCTTTGTGGGTAACCACCCACGAAGGCGCGCACCGCGCTCATCACGTCGTCGGTCACGGCGTGGGCCGGGCAAAGCCGATCTAAACCGCTCAAAACCTCGTGCAGGCGGGCAGCGCTGAACATCTGGTTCTCCGCATTCATCGCTTCGCTGACGCCGTCGGTATAAATCACCAGTCCTTCGCCTGGCGCTAACGGGATCGTCCATTCCCGATAGAGGGCTTCGGTGAAGAGGCCCAGCGCCATACCGCCCCTTTTTTCAATCACTTCCACGCCACCCTGTCGCAATGCCACAGGTGCGTCATGGCCGCCGTCGCTACAAATGATGACTCCGGTGCGCACGTCCAGAATTCCAATGAAGACGGTTACGAACATGCCTTCGGGATTGTTCTGGCAGAGCGCGGTATTCACCCGCTCCATGACGCTGCTCAACGAGGTGGAATCGCGTTGTACCTCAGCCGTGAACAGGGTCTTAGTCACCGCCATGAATAGCGCCGCCGGCACGCCCTTGTCCGATACGTCGCCGATCAGGAAAAACAGACGATGGTCATCGAGCATGAAGAAATCAAACAGGTCGCCGCCAACCGCTTTGGCCGGTTCCAGCACCGCATGCAGGTCATACCCGGCGGCGGGCGTAAAATCGTGGGGCAACAGACCCATCTGAATGCTGCGCGCCGCCGCCAGTTCACCTTCAATTCGTTCCTTGGCCGCCGTTGTTTCCTTTAGATCAGCGATATAGGTTTTCAGCGTCGCCACCATGGAACGCAGCGCCCCGCCTAGATAAGCAATCTCATCGCGGCGGCCCGTGCTAATCTGGTCCAGTTCCGTCTCCATCTCCGGGTCGGCTGCAAAATTGCGCCCTGCCAGCCGGTGCGTCTGTATGGTCAGGCGGGCGAGCGGTCGGACCACCCGATTGAGGAAAGGCAGCGCCAGGGCCAGACCCAGCGCCAACAGCAGAACGGTTAACCCCCCGCCTACTGCCAGCAGGGTCTGGAGACTGTTACGCATGTCGATAGACAGGTTGATCAGCGTGGCGCCTTCCGGTAAACCATCTGCGCCGAAGACCGGCGCTGCAACCTGCAAGAGGGTGTGGCCGAGCAGGACATCGTAAAGCTGCGGATGTTCGAGATGAGAAGCAGGATCGCCGGTATTGAGCACCTCTTCGAGCAGGCGGCGTTCGGTGGCGGTCAGCGCAGTGGCATCGTCCACCGCCCGGATGGAAGTCGCCGCCAATGGTCGAAGGTTGTGGTCGAATACCCGAATCGTATCGATCATGCCCCTCGACATTACGGCTTCCATCATCCGTTTGAGACTGATCCGGTTGATAGATTCTTTGAAACGGCCGGGTTGGCGGGCAATCAGCACCATACCGCTCCGATCTGGCATTGCCACCCCGACGTAGTAAATCTCCCGGCCTTCCAGGTCGCGGCGCACCAGGTCAGTGACCACGGTGTATTTACGCCCTTCCAGCACCGGTCGAAAAACGGGTTGCTGCGTCAAACCGCTTTCGATGCCGAGGGTTGCATCGAGGTCGGGCAGCGACCAGAACCGGGGAACGCCTTGGCGGCTGGTCACCCAGATTTCCGCGATCTCTTCGCGGGCAGCGACATGGTGCAGGCTGCGATTGATATCCTTCGGTGAGATCTTCTGCTTTTGCGCAAGCTGAATCAGATGCGCGACCATGTTGGCCTGGGCCAGAACGGCGTCGCTGACCAGATCTTCCACGACTGCTGGCGTTTGCTGATTAAAACTGATGGACTGGGCGAGCAACTGGGCCAATAGCAGGCCGTTATCCTGAGTGCGCTCCAGGAGCGATTGCCAGTACCCATAGGCGAATACCGCTGCCGTTCCGGGAATACTGGTGACAATCAGCAGAGTGACGAGCAGGAACAACCGACTGCGCAGCGTCATGGTGGCGACCTAACGAAGCCAGATGACCGATGCAGCTAGCCGCTGGGCGGTCACATAGTCCAGAGGAAAGTACACCACGCCCCGGGGACCGAACCAGCGCTCGTAGATTTCCATATACGCGCCCCGGTATTCGTCAACGCCGGCCAGCAGGTCGGCCAGGGTGTGATTGACCAAATCGCGCCAGGCGGAGTCGTTCTGGGGCAGGATACAAGCCATGGCTTCGTAGGAAAAAATCCCGCTGCGCGGCAACAGGATCACTTTGCTCTTGAGCGGACTGCCCTCAACCATGGCGCGCAGGACGATGCCGATGTTGGCCAGTCCATCGAGTTCGCCCTTGCTGAACCGGGCAAAGCCGGTCGCCATGTCCGGCACTTCAACCGGGATCGCTTCAGGAACATGCTCAGCGAGAATGGCGGCGGTGGTGGCGCCCGCCGCGACGCCGATGCGCTTGCCCTGCAAGTCCTGGAGCTGAGTCGCGGTACTCTGGAGAGTCATGATCCGGGTGCCGTTGCCGAAAAACGGGATCGAAAAATCCACTTGCGTCTCGCGTGTCCAGGTGGGCGTGGTGACGCCGCACTCGATGTCGATGGTTGCGTTGTTCACCAGTTCGATGCGGTTGGCCGGGGTGACCTCATGCAGTTGCAGTTTCAGTGACCGATCAAAGTGCTTTTCGAGTTGCCGGTGGATTTCGCCCAGCAGGTCGACGGCAAACCCGGCGAGTTGTCCCTTCTTGTTGCGGTAACCGAAGGGAAGGACATCAACGCGGGTTCCGGCATTGAAGATCCCCGTGCGTTCAATACGGTCGAGTACAGGTTCTGCCTGGATGGTGAGTGATCCAGTGAGTACAAGCAGGGCCAGAACAACACCCGGCAGACTGCGCTGGAATAACGCCCGCATTAGTGGCAAAACCTTGGACATTAATTTTTTTACCCTAGAGGCTATCTGAAAACTCCCCTCTTTCTATGGTAGGGGAGTTGGGGGTGATGGAGTTTTTTCAACGGGTTAGCCCACTCAATTTTGGGATGACGCCGCCAAGGTCCGCATCCGAATCCGATTTTTCACTGCCTCCATCGCTCGGCTGAGCGGTAAGCAGAACACGATGAAATATCCTATAGCGTACAGGTAAATCCACAGCATTAATTCATCGCGGCCGACGGCGGCGATGATGACATTGCAGCGCGCCACGATTTCATCGACGCCGATGACCGACGCCGTGCTGGACGCCATGACGATGATGAGCAAATACCCGGTCCAGTTCGGAATGAACAGTAGCGCGGCGGCGTGATCGCCTTCCCGCCAGTGTCGCCAGGCGGCGTGGAGATTATCGGAAACGAAGCCGACCACTGCGACCGATAGCGCCAGAGCCGCTTTCAACCAGGCCGGGAAAGGGTAAACCTGGCCGGCGAATTCAAATTCCACCGGAATCAGGAACGCCAAATAGAACAGAAAGACGAAGGTCGGGATATTGCGCATCAGTTCGGTCACAACCAGGCTGGTGTGGACCAGAGACGGACGTTTTGCCAAGCGCATCCGCGCCAGCACGATGCCGGGCAGGGTGCCAATGAACATGGCCGCCAGTGAGATAAGAATGTTCCAGGCGAAGCCACCGGCCAGAAATGGCGTCCAGAGCCATAGTGTTTCGATCAAGTCAGTAGGGGCCACGTTGGCGAACCCGGCGTTCAAGGGCGGCGAACAAGCGCACGACCAGCAGGACCAGCAGAAAATAGG
>Ga0209573_1004884_pt1 | contig 12737 bp, 13 predicted proteins | sample TNRBio252014_DNA_FD_185870 | JGI IMG/M metagenome (GOLD analysis project Ga0209573, IMG submission 185870) | Wastewater treatment Type I Accumulibacter community from EBPR Bioreactor in Madison, WI, USA - TNR Reactor_6/25/2014_ DNA (SPAdes)... | ecosystem: Engineered > Bioreactor > EBPR >...
CGGCCTCCGGCGCGACGACCACTGCGGTGGCAGCCGACAGAGCCCTCCCTCCGACCTTTGGCATGCATAGGGTTCAAGCCAGGCAGCAGCCTGCACGATTAGAGCATGTCCGGTTTAATCCGGCTCATACCCTGCTGCCTTAAAGTAGTTTGCGCATTCGGCTGGCGAGAAGAGTTCGACGAAAGAACCGACGGTGTCCCATAAGGCGGTGATCGTGCTCTCGGCCTTTGCACGCATCAGAGCCTTGAGCTTGGCAAAGGCGTTCTCGTTTGAGTTAAAATCGGGACTATAGGCTGGCAGGAACATAAGCGTTGCGCCGACTGCTTCAATCGCGGCGCGAATCCCGGCGGCCTTGTGGGCAGGCAGGTTTATCCATCACGACGATGTCGCCCTCCGACAGGGTCGGGACCAGCACCTGCTCGACATAGGCGTGGAACACGCTGCCGTTCATCGCATCGTCGTAGACGGAGGGCGCTGTCATTCCGATCAGCGGCAACGCGCCGCTGAAGGTGGTTGTCTTCAAATGGCCGTGCGGCCCGCCCGCCCGGCACGTGCGCCGCGCGGTGACCGTCCACACAGGGTCATCTTCGTCGACAGGTCGGTCTCGTGGATGAAGACCAGCTTGGCCGGATCGAGATCTAGTTGACCAGCGAACCAATCGCGGCGGCGCTTCAGGATGTCGGGACGCTCCTGCTCCAGTGCATGTGCGGTCTTTCTTTGAATGTCCAGCCGTTCCCATCAAGCCAGTCGCTCAAGGCGCGAGCCGCGTCGGCATCCTTGTTGTCGGGGTGCCAACTCTCCGATCCTCGCCCGGGCGATCCAGCCGATCGCGCTCGATACCCGATGCCGAAACGTGTTGCCGCCTGACTTACTCGTCTGCAGCCTTAAAGACACGCAACCGCAAATACTCGCCGAACGCTCTCGCCATTATCAACCTCCGCCAAAGCGGATGTTGAATCAGAGGCTGGATCTGGCATTACATCATAATCGATTCATCGATGCCCGGACGTGCTCTAGGCCGGGGTCAGAACAAGAGCTGTTCAAAATCGTACGTTAAGGTCGAACGGAGCGTGAACAGAGTTTGCATGTGTCTCTCGATTTGCGGGTCGTAATTCATGATCCCAGTGGAAAACCATAGCAGCACGACGGCTGCTGTTTCCACATCCAGCCTGCTCGGCAACACTCGGCCGCACTTGTTGTGCGAGGAGTTGAGCGGTGGCCAGGCGCAAGATTCTCAAAGCTCAGGATCGATGGGATCTGTTCGCCATTCCGGCTGATGAAGACAGCCTGATCCGACACTATTCCTTGTCGGCGGCTGATCGCCTCGAGATTGAGCTGCGCAGGCGCGAGCACAATAAGCTTGGCTTCGCTGTTCAGCTTTGCGTGATGCGACATCGGGGCCGGGTGCTGGCGGCAGGCGAAACTCCGCCCCGAGCGATGCTAAAATATGTCGCCGACCAGATCGGCGCCGTTCCCACTGTGTTCACAACCTATGCCCGCCGGGAAGAGACGCGCCGCGATCACATTGCGCGCCTGATGATCTATCTCGGCGTCAGAAGCGCGACAGCTCGGGATCGTCGCGCCGCGCTGTTGTCGGCAATAGAGGCGGCCGCCATGTCCGACAGCGGCGCTTCGATCGTGAATGCGATTGTCGCCATGCTGCGAGAACGCGGAGCCCTCTTGCCCGCGGCGGAGATCATCGAGCGAATGGGGCTGGCAGCCCGCGCCATAGCGCGGCGCCGGGTGGAGGGGGCGCTGATCGAAGGGCTGCCACCTGAGAAGCTGCAGGCGCTCGACAAGCTGCTCGAGGTTGATGCGGCGATCGGTCAGACCCGCTTCCATTGGTTGCGCTCTGTGCCAGAAGCGCCCGCGGCTTCAAATCTGGTTGGGCTAACCGAACGGATTGCGTTCCTGCGCACGCTCGGGATCGATTCCGGTTTGCGGGTGCGCGTTGCTTCCGGGCGGTGGGACCAGATCGTTCGCGAGGGCAATGCCACGCCCGCGTGGCTGGCCGGCGACTTCAATGCGAGCCGTCGTCACGCCCTGATCGTCGCGCAGGTGATCAGGCTCGGCGAGAAGCTGACCGATGATGCCGTGACGATGTTCATCAAGCTTATCGGGCGGCTGTTCTCCCAAGCCAACAGCCGCAAGAAGCGGCGGCACATGGATAATAGGCCAGACACCTCCAAGGCGCTGCGCATGTTCCTCGATACGATATCTGCGCTACAGTCGGCCAACGACTTTGGGCAGGACGCACTCGAGGTGCTCGACCAGAAGGTCGGTTGGCACCGGCTGCTTCGGATGAAGCCGGAGCTTGCAGCCATGGTCAAGGACAGCGAGGCATCTCCCTTGGTTCTGGCGGCCGAGCAGTATAGTGGCGTCCTCAAATACGCGACGGCGTTCCTGACAACGTTTACGTTCCGTTCAGCGCGCCGTCACGATTCCCTGCTCACAGCCGTTGCGATGCTCCGAAGGCTTCATTGGGAGGGACGGCGTGCACTGCCCGAGCGTGTTCCGACCAGCCATCTCAGCCCCACCGACCGGAAGCTGATCTTTGTGTGCGTATTCCGATGAAGCCGGCCATTGATTCCGAAACGAAGCCGGCCACCTGTTCCGATTTCATTCCGGCCAGCATTCCGATTTGAAGCCGGCCAGTCGATGGTCCCTTGGGTCGTTGGTTTGATGGCTCCTGATTGCCGCGCGGTCAAGCGTCTGCTGGTGTCTGACGCTGCTTTCGCAAGCTCTCACCGGACAGTTCGATACGGTAGGCATTATGGACGAGGCGGTCGAGGATGGCATCGGCGAGCGTCGGATTGCCGATCATGTCGTACCAGTGATCGACAGGCACTTGGCTGGTGACGATGGTGGATCGCTTCTCGTAGCGGTCCTCGATGATTTCCAGGAGGTCTCGACGCTGCTCGTCGTTGAGCTTCTCCGGACCCCAGTCGTCGAGGATGAGGAGGTCGGTTCGGGCGAGCGCCTTGAGAACTTTGGGATAACGGCCGTCGCCGCGCGCGAGCGCAAGGGTGGCGAACAGCCTGGGCAGGCGATGATAGGCGACGGAGAAGTCCTCGCGGCATGCCTTGTGTCCGAGCGCGCAGGCCAGCCAGCTCTTGCCGACGCCGGCGGGCCCGATCAGCAGGAGACTGTGATGTTGCCTGATCCAATCACAGCCGGCGAGCTTCAGGAACAGGTTGCGATCGAGGCCGCGGGCGGCGCGGAAGTCGATGTTCTCGATCTGGGCGTCATGGCGGAGCTTCGCGGCACGGGCCCTTGCCTCGAAACGCTTCTGACGGCGCGTGGTCGTTTCCCGTTCGAGCAAGATCGTGAGCCATTCACCGTGCTCGAGTTGTCTCGCCTCCGGTTGCGCCTCGAGTTCGTGATACGCGCTCGCCATGCCGGAGAGGCCGAGCTCGCGCAGCATGTCGATGGTGGGGTTGGTCAGCATTGTGAGTTGTCTCCTCAATGAAAGTAGCCGGGGCCACGCAGATTGGCGTGTTCCATGACGGCGGTAGGTTCGGTGGAATGCCTTGCGCCCTTGTGGGTGGCGATGAGCGAGGCAATGGTCTTGCAGGTCAGGCCGCCGATCTCGACGGCGCGCGACGAAACGGCCTCGGCGCGCTCATGGCCGATGTCGCGATAAAGGCGCAGGATGCCGAGGCATGTTCTGAAACCTTGTTCCGGATGCGGCCGGCTGGCGAGGATGGCGATGATCAGCCCTTCGGTCTGCGGACCGATGGACGCGCCCCAGCGCCGGAAGCGCTCCGGCGTCCATTCGGCGTAGCGGCGGTGAGAGCTCGGCATGTGAGCGGGGTCTGTTCCATAGCGCGGCCCGCCATAGCGGCGCTGATGCACAGCAACGCGTTTGCCGCGATGGAATATCTCGATCATCCGGGCGGTTGCCCGGATATCGACCTGCTGGCGGATGAGGGCATGCGGGACGGAATAGAAGAAGCTCTTGCACTCGACGTGGTAATCCGTCGAGACCCGCGCCAAGCGCCATTCGGCGAATTCGTAGTCTTCGATGGGCAGGCTTGCGAGTGCCGGGCGTTCGACCGTCTCGAAGAGGTGCCGGCGGCTGACGCCAAGCCGGCGCATGACATGATCGTTGATGCGCGCGAGCACCTCGGCGATCGCGGCATTGGCCTCGGCGAGCGAGAAGAAGGTCTGCTTGCGCAGGCGTCCGAGAATGCAGCTCTGGGCAAAGCGCACGGCGTTCTCGACCTTCGCCTTGTCCTTCGGGCGGCGTGGCCGGGCCGGTAGGACGCCGACGCCGTAGTGGGACGCCATCATGCCGTAGCTGCGGTTGATCTCGGGATCATGGAAGCTGGCGCGGTTGACGCCAGACTTCAGGTTGTCCGGCACGATCAGCCGGGGCACGCCACCGAAGAAGGCGAACATGCGCACGTGCGAGCCGATCCAATCCGGGAGCGTCTGGGTCCAGGTCGCCTCGGCGAACGTATAGCTCGACGCGCCGAGCACGCCGACGAACAGTTCCGCCTCGCGAACCTCGCCGGTCTTGCGATCGATGATCGGCACCCTCTTGCCGGAATAGTCCACGAAGGCCTTGTCGCCAGCGGCATGCTCCTGGCGCATCGTCGGCGACAGGCGCTGCTCGAAGCCGCGGAACAGTTCGCAGAAGCGGCTATAGCCGTATCCGTCGGGATGGACGCTGCGATATTCCTCCCAGAGGATCAGCAGCGTGACGCCCGGCTTCTTCAGCTCGATGGAGAGCTCAGCCCAATCAGGCTCCTGGCGTCGCCGTTGGCCCTGCTTGACCCCGGCGCGGGCGAAAAGCCGATGCTCCAGCGCATCGTCGGTCAGTTCTCCGGGCAATGGCCAGGTCAGCCCCGCCATGGCTGCTCGCTTCAGATTATCCTGCACGGTGCTGCGTGCAACGCCGAGCATCACCGCGATCTCGCGGCTACTTGTTCCACTTCCGGCAAGCCGGAGCATCTGTCGTAATTGTCTCATGGTCAGCCTTCTCTTCGCCGGCATCAAAATCTCCTCGTGTACCGGGAGGCTTGATGCCAAAGTTGCTGACCCAGAGGGGATTGTTAGTGCCGAAATCCGGCCGGTAATTGATTGGAATCGTGGCCGGCTTCAAATCGGAACGGTGGCCGGATATTGATCGGAATGCCGGCCGGCTTCACGTCGGAATCCGCAGGGTAATGTTGGCCAGCTGATTTGGGGGCCGATCAGCGACAAATATGGCCGCAGAGTGCCAATCGCGGCCGGCATCGCGCTATTCATCCTCGGCTCTGCGGGCTGTGCGATGGCGCAAAGCGCGAGTGCCATGATCGCTTGGCGGATCGTACAAGCTGTTGGGGCTTGTGCTGGAGTGGCGCTAGGCCGTGCAATGGTTCGCGACCTCTATGAGGGGGCGCGAGCAGCTCGGATGCTCTCGATTCTGATAACCGTCATGTCCATCGCGCCGCTGCTGGGTCCACTGCTCGGCGGGCAAATCCTCGCGACGGCGGGCTGGCGGGCAATCTTCTGGCTTCTTGTCGCGGTTGGCTTTGGGACGCTGGTTCTCGTCGCAACTCTCCCGGAAACCCTTCCGGAGCGAAATCGAAATCGCGACCTGCTTGTGCGGGCTCTCGTAAGATACGGCGAATTGCTCGGTCGACAGCGATTGCTTGGATATGCGGGGGTGGGTGCCTTCTTTTATGCGGGCGCGTTTGCCTTCATCGCAGGTTCGCCCTTCGCCTACATCACCTACCACCAAGTTCCGGCTTCGCTTTACGGTGCGCTGTTTGGGCTCGCAATCCTGGGCATTATGGCGCTGAACATGCTCAATGTGCGGTTGGTGACGCGGATTGGCTCGGATCGTTTGCTGAGACTAGGCGCGGCGATCGCCGCGGCCAGTGGCTTGGTTGTCGCTATCTCTTCACGAACGGACGCTGGCGGGCTTTGGGGGCTAGTTGTCCCGCTTTTCGTCTTTATCTCGCTCAACGGCCTCATCGTGGCGAACTCGATTACGGGCGCGATGGCGGATTTTCCTCAGCGCGCTGGAGCTGTCTCCGCGCTCGTGGGTGCAATCCACTATGGCAGCGGCATGATTGGCTCGGCCTTCGTCGGCTGGTTCGCGGATGGCACTCCATGGCCTATGGGCTTGGTCATCGCGATTTCCGGCGTCGGCTGTTTTGCCTGCACCTTGCTTGTCCGGGGCGCTGATAAGCGCACGTGACGAGCAGGGCTACGCCTTCCTCACCGCGTACTGGAGATGGACGACGCCCGATTGCAGAGCCTCGCAGGACTTGAGCGACAACTGCACTTTACCTGCGAGCCCGGCCGCACCCGACACAATGAAACTTTCGCGCCCGGCGCGACCGTCCAGTGCTGGAGCAATGAGAAGGCTGAGTTCGTCGACGAGCCCGGCCGCGAAAAACGACCCGTTGATCACCGCTCCCCCTTCCAGGAGAAGACGGCGGATGGAGAAGAGTTGGCCGAGACGCTCTAGCATCCGCGCCAAATCGATAGTGGCATCGTCGGAAACGAGGTAGGAGACCCCGTTTGCGACAAGCTCCGCCAAATGGCCGTCGGATACCTCTTGTCCCAGCAGGACGATCACCGGATCGCCTCCGATATTGTGGGGAAACATAAATCTCTGACTCTCTCTGCAGAGGTTTCCTAGAAATATCAATGGGCTTGATCTTTCAGTGCTAGGCTATCTCTGACTCGCGAAACGCACTTGTGCGACTCGTAGCTTCGTGCCTCGCAAAAGCTTGACTCATCGTCTTGAGGGCCCATCTCGGTCGTGTCCAAGGCTGGGTCGCCGACAAGGCGGACCTCGACCAAAGCTGAGATCGCCCTTCGACGACCCGGGCGTTTCGATCTGGCGGCCCCCATAGGGGACCGCCGTGAAGCTTGCACGCATTGCAGTAAAACCAGATCGGGACTGCTAGACACTCGCTGTAGCGACAACTTCAATCAGGACGCCTTTACCGAGATCATTGACCCCGATTGTAGCGCGGGTCGGCAGGCTATTCTGCGGAATAAGCTCCTTCCAAGCGCGATCCATCTCGGCCTTCTGACCCATGTCGGTGATGAACACGGTGGTCGAGATTAGCCGATCCATCGAACTGCCGGATTGCTCCAGGATCGCCTTGAGCTTCGCCAAAATTTGCGAGGTTTGCCCAAACATCGGTAGCGCCCTGTCGTCGGCGATGATGCCCCCGAGCGATAGTGACCCATTCGAAGCGACGGCCCTATGCATGATTGGTGTCGGCATTAACCGAGAGACTTCCATATTTGGCTCCTTGGAATGAAGCGCCCCGTTCCGATGGTTTGGGAGGCGCGCGAAAACGACGAGAATGCGCATTTGGACGCTCGTTAGTGAGATCCAAAGCGATCTGGCGAATAGGCGGCCAAGTCAGCATTCGCAGAAGCGCTCTCGGCAACCACCCGTTCGATTAGTCGTGCAGTGCGAGCGGCACCGGTCAGCCCCAGATGTCCATGGCCGAACGCGAGAGACATGTTCGAAAATCTGCGGCTCCGGCCAATCGCAGGAAGGGAGTCCGGGAAGCAGGGTCTGTGCCCCATCCAAAACCCGTCGACGCCCTCAGTAGAGGCGCCTGGCAAGACGTGCCGGAGGTCTTCCTTGAGCAAGTCGGCGCGAAATGCGTTGGGAGGCTTGGCTGTTCCACCGAATTCAACCGTGCCGCCAACTCGCAGCCCACCCTCCATCGGCGTGATGACGACCTTCCGGTCGGCAGGGACCAGGCATCTATTCACGGAGATCCGGGGCTTCGGAAGCATTATATGGTAGCCTCGCTGACTTTCCAGCGGCAACCTGAGGCCGACGCGTCTGAGCAGCTGAGCGGACCAAGCGCCTGCGGCTATGCAGAACTCATCCCCGTGATAGGTCGACAGCGTGCCTCGCGCGCTGACAATCTTGCCATCCGAGGTGTCGAGCCGGACGATCTTATCTCGGATAATTTTTCCGCCGCCCCAAGACAGCTCCTCTGCCAACTTCTGGCAATACCGGTGCGGGTTTATGCAGTGAGCGAGCTCCGGCAGAAATATTCCCAGAGTGTAATTGGCGTCGACTGCCGGCTCTAACTCTCGAACATCGGCATGCTCGATCTTCTCGAAGCGCCCTCCTCTCCGGCGACGGAGCTCCCAGGACAAGCTGTCCTTGGCGAGCTGCTCTTCATTTCTGTAGAGATACAGGTGGCCACGGCGTTCAATCAGTTCCGGAGCGCCCAGTTCGTTGACTGTCGTTTGGTGGAGTTCAACCGCGTCCCAGTGAAGGTCATACAACGCCTTCGAAATGGCATCGACACGGTCAATCCGCGACGCGCTGAGAAATCTCAGAAACCATGGAAGAGCCTGGATCCAGTAAGTAGCTGGCAAGTGCAGCGCGCTTGTCCGATCCATCAGCATTTTGGGGACAGAGTGGGCAAGGCCCGGTAGTCCAAGTGGCACGACGCCAGTCGATGCGATGGCACCAGCATTCCCGAAACTAGCCCCCATACCAGGCGGCTCGGGATCTATCACTGAGACAGCGCATCCCGCGCGCATCAGCCTCCAAGCAATGCTGAGCCCAACAATGCCTGCGCCGATGACGACGACATTTTTCTGACTTGTCATCTGTCACTCTCCGCGCAAATGCAGATGTTGAACGTGCTTTCGAAAGCCGTCGATTTCGGCAGCAACGCGCGCTTCGTCCCATCCCAGGATATCCGAGACGGCCTCCGCAGCGGTTCTTGCGACCTGCAGTCCCATCTGCTCTGTCCAACCAGCGGGGACACGGCGGAACAGCAAATCAGTCAGTGTCGCAGCATGCTCATGAGCAGCAGCGTGGCGGATCTCGGCCACGCTAATCCGAGGCTCAGAATTGACCAGAGCGGGCGACACCCCGTCGTCTTTGAAGCGATTCGATGTGTAATCGATCGGCCGAGCCTCGCCAGATGGCTTAAGTACGCGCGCCACCGCTGCGCTTGCATCCGCTCCGGCGGACCGATGGCTCATCAGCGGCCCGCCGGTAAGAGCCATAACACCAGGCATTCCTTCAGCGCCGAGATCGTGCAGCTTTCGGATTCTCAGTCCTTTCGGGGCATTAGGCCCTGATGTCCAGGGTCGCACGCCAGCCCACGCGTACAGAACGTCCTCCCTCTTGAGGGGAATTTCCGGCAGCATGTGTCGAACTTCGTCAATGACCCAGGCAATCTCGCTCTCTGTCGGGTGGATGTCGTCCAAGTTCCCTTCGTAGGGAACTTCAGTGGGACCGACATAGTGATAGTCGTACCAGGGCAAGACGTACATGTGCTCATTGTGTCGGTTTTGCCATGTTACGCTTGCCCCTCGGCACTCGGGGGGCAACCTGAATGCTATATGGATGCCCTTAGTTCCGGTTATTTTGCGGGATACTTTTGACGGGCCTCGGCTGTTGACCTGGTCGATCCAGATCCCCGCCATGTTCATCACGATTCTCGCGTTGATATCGGTGCGGGTATTGTCGAATCTATCCTGGAGTACAACGTTCCAGAGCTGATCACCGACCTGTTTTAGGGCAACAGCTTCGGTGTAATTTCGGATCGTAGCCCCTAGCTTTTCTGCTCCCAGCGCAGCGTCAACGACTATGCGCTCGGGCCATCGAAACTGGAAATGATCGAACGTCGCGACGCTCGCGATTTTGTCCGAGTCGCGCAGCCACTTTAGGAGCGGCCGCCGCTTTGCCTCGTCCGGGGTTATCCTCTCGTAGCCGAGATCCACCCCCCCGGTTCCAAAGAGTCGGAGCAAATTCATCCCGGCGTCAAACTGCCAAGGCTTGTAGATGCTATCCTTATAGATCGGGAAGCAAAACTTCACCTTCTCCAAGAGTTCCGGGACCGTCTTGACCATCTGAGCTCGGCTCGAAAGCGCGAACCTGGCCATGCGACATCCCGAGAGAAAGCGGCGAGGCTTGAGGATGAAATCCCACGGTGAATGCCCACCCGCGAGATAGTGCATTCCGTTGCCGAGGAGGCGGCTCGATCGACTGCTCGATCCGGACGCAAAGTCTCCTTTCTCCACAAGAAGCACCTTGTACCCATCAGCTGCCAGATGCTGGGCCGTGCTAGCGCCGTTCGCTCCTCCACCAATAACGAGTACGTCGTAGCTTTGACCCTGAAGGGCGCTGAGAGGAACCCGAACAGCTTTTGCCTCTTCGCCGGCGAAGTTGGCCTCATGACTTTGATTCATGCTTTTCAATCCAAATGCAGTTTGAGGATCAGACGCCCGCGGCAATCCGCTTAGCTAAGGCTTCGTTTCGCGGCGCCGCTTCCTGCAGCCAATTCGCTCTCAATTCGGGAACCGACGAGACCAAGAGCTGCGTGTAGGGATGCTTGGGCCTATCCAGGATGACCGCCGTTTCTCCGGCTTCCACGATCTTGCCGCGGCGCATTACGATGGTTTGATCGGCGATGCCTGAGATCGCGGCTAAGTCGTGACTTACGAACAAGACAGCCAAACCAAGTTTGGCCTTGAGCTCTCGAATCAGATCCAAAACTGCCACCGACACGATAGTGTCTAAAGCCGAGGTGACTTCGTCGCAGATCAACACGTCTGGTTCCGCAGCCAGCGCACGCGCCAGATTGACTCGTTGTTTCTGGCCACCCGACAGTTGCCTCGGGTAGCGCGCTGCTATTTCGGGGGGCAGTTGCACCAATGCCAGCAACTGCTCGATCCGCTTTTCTCGCTGAGCTGCAGGCAGGCGGAAAAAATGCTCCAGCACACGTTCCAGCGTTCGGGCAATGGTGTGCTTCGGATTGAGCGCTGTGTCTGCCATTTGGAAGACCATCTGCACTCGCCGAAGCTGGTCCTTCGTCCGACCGCCTAGGGACGCGCTAAGCTCAACGTCATGCAACCGGACGCTGCCTACCGAGCGTGGCAACAGACCCGCAATTGCTTGCGCAAGGCTCGTTTTTCCGGAGCCAGATTCCCCGACCACAGCCAAGACCTCGCCGCGGGCCAAGTTGAAACTGGCGTTTTCGACAGCCAGCACGCTAGGCTTTCCCGCACGGGTTCGCCCGCCGTAGCCCGCTGAGAGGTCTTGGACTGATAGTACCGTTTTTCGATCTTGCTCTTGGCTGATGTCCAGCCGCTTCTGATCGATCTTTCGAAATGCGGCGATTAGCTCTCGTGTGTAAGCTTCTTTTGGCGAGTGCAGCAGTTCGTTGGTGGGGCCGCTTTCGACGATCCTGCCATTTCGCAGCACAACCACTCGATCCGCCATCTGCGCTACAACGGGTAGATCGTGGCTGATAAAAAGTGCGCTCGTTCCCTGAGCACTGACCGCCGACTTCATAGCCATCAGGACTTCGACCTGAGTCGTGACATCCAACGCGCTCGTTGGTTCATCGAGTACAAGTAGCGCCGGAGCGTCCAACATCCCCATAGCGAGCATAAATCGCTGCAGCTGCCCGCCAGAAACCTCGTGGGGATATCTGCTGCCAATCTGGTTTGGCTGAGGAAGGCGGACCGTCGCATAGAGGGAGATAGCGCGGTCGAGCGCTTCGCTGGCACTCCGTGTGCCATGGGCAATTGAAGGCTCAATGACCTGGCTATTCAGCTTAATCGCCGGATTGAATGAAGCCGCCGCGCTCTGCGCAACGTATGCAACGCGACGTCCCCGCAACGATTGAAGTTCGCGCGGCGGCAGGCCGAGCAGATTGCTCCCCTCAAGTTCGATATCGCCCCCCACGTAAGTCAATCCAGGCCGGAACAGCCCAAGGCAGCTTAGTCCGATCGTCGACTTCCCCGAACCCGACTCTCCGATCAACGCCACGACCTCCCCCTTGGCGACGTCCAGCGAGATATTGTCAACGATGGCGTGGCCGCCACCTTCCGATCGAATGGTGAGATTCCTGATGCTAAGAACGAGCTGCTTCATTGCTTGCGTCCGTTCTCGCCAGCCAGAGAGAGCGTATCGACGAGGTAGTTGAGGCTGATCGTCACGCTCGCGATCGCCAGAGCCGGCCAAATTGCGGCCAGTGAGCCGGATGAAAGCCCTGAGATATTGTCGTGAACTAGGGTTCCCCAGTCAGCTTTAGGGGGCTGAACGCCCAAGCCAAGGAAGCCGAGACTGCTGATGAAAAGGATCGCAAAGCTGACCCGGAGCGCGAAATCAACGGCGAGAGGCGAAAGGATGTTTGGGAGGATTTCTCGCATCATGATGTGGAGCTTCCCTTCGCCTCTGGCTGTGGCGGCCCGCACGTAGTCAAGGCCAACGACATCACGGGCTAACGCTCTTGCGATGCGGAAGACGCCTCCGGAGTAAACGGTGCCAGTCATCACAATCAGCACCGTCAGAGAGGGCCCAAGTACCGCGACGACAACCAAGCCAACGATGATTTTCGGGACGGAGAGTATGATATCAACCAGCCGGCTGCTGACCGTGTCGATCCAACCTCCGTTCACAGCTGCACACAGGGCGAGGCTTACGCCGACAAGATGCGAGAGAGCCGCGGCCGCTACGCTCATGCCGATGGTGAGTTGAGTTCCCGCGAGCAACCGAGAAGCCACATCTCGGCCCATGTGATCCGTTCCAAGTGCCGCTCCCACGGCGTCGGCGAAGGCGTCATCGGATATGAAGTCGGTGGGATCGTGGGGGAGGACGAAGCCGCCAGCGAGCGAGATCACTAACCAGAAGAGCAGAATGCTTGCGCTGATTACGATTCCGGGACGCCGCAGGCTTTGGATAAAATAATTCATAGATTTGCCTGAGATTATCTGAGATTTCCGCGCTGTCG
>Ga0209573_1004885_pt1 | contig 12732 bp, 8 predicted proteins | sample TNRBio252014_DNA_FD_185870 | JGI IMG/M metagenome (GOLD analysis project Ga0209573, IMG submission 185870) | Wastewater treatment Type I Accumulibacter community from EBPR Bioreactor in Madison, WI, USA - TNR Reactor_6/25/2014_ DNA (SPAdes)... | ecosystem: Engineered > Bioreactor > EBPR >...
GTTTTGTCTGAAAATGGAGGACAATTGATTACCGGAATACTCAGATTGGCTGACAATGCACCACCCAAACCATTGGATCTACCGGCGATGGCAATCACTACAATGGGTTCGATACTGTTGTTGTATTGTTCGGCTAAGTCCACGATGCGTTCCCCGTTTTTATGTGCCGAAATGACCCGCATTTGGGTTTTAACTTGATACTTTTTCATGTATTCGATGATTTTTTCCGCATGGGGTACATCTGATTTGGAACCCATAATCAAACTCACAAATCCGGGTTTGATCAAACCTTTATGTACTAAATTTCCGTACATACGTAAGTTGATATCTAGATTGGAAGTTTGATACGTTTCACCGGTAATAATCTGATAAATCTCTAGGTAACGTTTGGATGTTTCTGCTACAATCGCATCGGGTAGCAATAAGGGGATTTTGCCATCTACTTTGTTTGCCAACATCCATTGGCGCACAAATTCTTTGTCAATTTGTTCTGCTTTCTCCGGATTTTTTTCGTAATCGGCTTTGTTCCAAAATCGAGAAGAATCGGGTGTATGCATTTCATCCATCAAGATGAGTTTGCCCTCGTAAAACCCAAATTCATATTTGGTATCGACCAAGATAATGCCTCTTTCTGCCATGTGTTTGGAACCAAATGCAAACAATTCCAAGGCTTTTTGTTTCATCAATTGATACGTGTCGGCATCTACCAATCCTCTTTCCAAAATTTCTTTTTCAGAAATTTCGGTATCGTCGGCATCTTTGGTTGTAGGGGTCAAAATAGGGTTGGGAAATTTTTGATTAAAAGTCAAACCATCTACAATGGAAATACCACAAAATTCGCGTTGTCCATCTTGATAACCACGCCACATAGAACCCGTCAAATAGGCTCTCACAATCATCTCCACCCGAATGGGTTCGCATTCTTTGACCAAGTTGATATTGTCATCAATTTGTTCTATTAAATGATTTTCAATGATGTGTTCGGTTTTTTTAAACCAAAAATTGGTGAGGTTATTCAAAACGCCACCTTTGAAAGGAATAGCATTGATCAGGTTTTTATTGAAAGCCGAAATGCGATCGGTCACGACAATCAATCTACTCTTGGCATCTAAGGCGATACTGTCACGAACTTTTCCGGCGTGTATTTTTTTTAATTGTGGACTTTCGAAGTGATAGAGTGTATTCATCTTTTTGATTTTAGATTTACGATTAATGATTTTAGATTTTAGATTTATAGTTTTATATAAAGGGTAATCTTTTTAAATATTATAATAGACAAAAAATAGGTGTCATTTTTTAAATTTAAGTCTAATAACTCAATAACTTTATAACTTTATAACTTTATAAAATTAATGTTTAAAATGTCTCGTACCAGTTAAAATCATATTTACCTGCAATTCGTTGCACTTTTCAATGACAGCTTTATCCCGAATACTGCCTCCGGGTTGGACGATGGTTTTGATACCGGCTGCTGCTGCCATTTCCACATTGTCGGCAAAAGGGAAAAATGCATCGGAAATCAGGATGGCTTTTGATATTTCAGTTTGATAATAGTGGTCAAATACAGTTTCATCACCTTGAAATTCCGCCTTCAAAAATGCTTTGGCTTTACGTAAAGCAAGCTCCGTAGAAATCAATCGATTGGGTTGACCGGCACCCATTCCCATTAAATAAAGTTTCCCTTGCTTTTGTCCAACCACCGCAATGGCATTGGACTTGATGTTTTTGATGGCTTTCAACCCAAAGTCAATCAAAGCTTGTTGGGCTTGTAAATCAAAAGTATTTTGGGTTGCCAATTCCATTTTATCATACAAAACTTGGTCGTAATCCTGAGCCAATAGCGTTCCGTTGATGTAGCGGTAATCTTTTATTTCCGGTAGATGTTCGGGTGTATATTGCAAAATTCTCAAATCTTTGTGATGTTGTAAATAGGTCAACGCTTCTGATTCGTATGCCGGTGCGATGATGACTTCGACAAATTTGCGTTTGGATTTGTCTTCATTGGTAAGTTCAAAAAAAGTTACCGTATCCAAGGTCAGTTTTTGATTGAAAGCAATGATGGAACCGAAGGCAGAAATGGGATCGGCTTGCCAGGCGGTTTCCAATACTTGGCGTTGGTTTGAACCTTGAGACAAACCGCAAGGATTGGAATGTTTGATAATAGCACAAGCTGAATCGGACAGTTCTTTTATAGCATTGACAGCTCCGGAGATATCGAGAATATTGTTGTAAGACAATTCTTTTCCGTGCAAGATTTTCATATCGTGAAAGGAATTGGCAACACCTTTTTCTCGGTAAAAAAGGGCCTTTTGATGGGCGTTTTCGCCATATCTCAAGGTTTTACCGTTTTCAAAAGCCAATCTCAAACTCTCAGTTCCCGTGTGATGATCCATCGTTTGAGCAATCAAAGCATCGTAATCGGCAGTGTGATTGAAGGTTTTGGACATCATTTTTTTTCGAAATTCATAAGAAGTCGTTCCGTTTTGAGATTTCAAATCATCGATAAAATCAGCATAGTCGGAAGGTTGAGTCAACACGGTTACAAATTTAAAATTCTTGGCAGCAGCCCGTAGCATGGTAGGCCCACCAATATCTATATTTTCTATTAAGGTGTCAAAATCGGCGCCTTGTTTCAGTACTTTTTCAAATGGATACAAGTTGCACACGACCAAATCAATAGGTTGAATGCCCAATTTTTCTGCTTCGACTGCATCTTTTTCTCTGTCAAATAACAAAGCCGATTCAATCTGAAAAGAAATGGTTTTCATTCTACCGCCAAAAGCTTCGGGATTTCCGGTAACTTTCGATATATCGGTCACGGGAATTCCTTCCGATTCCAAAACAGATTTGGTACCTCCGGTAGAGATGATTTCAACCCCATTTTCGATTAGAATTTGGGCTAAATGAACGATTCCTGTTTTGTCGGAAACGCTGAGTAGAGCTTTTTTGATTTGCATATGGCACACAGATTATACTGATGAAACAGATTTTCGCTGTTTAATGATTTATTTTCTAATGAATTACGATTTCATTTCATATACTATTATCAATGTCAAAAATTTAATTATTACTATTGATAAGATTGACAATTACTTTAATCATAGTTTCTTTTTCTTCAGGTTTACTAACGGCAATCATCAAAGTTAAAGCAACTAATGTGTTATCTGCTAAACGTTTGTCACCATTTAATTTATATAGTGCCAAGTTTTTTTCTAAAAAGTATAGAAAAATCAACGCTGCTATTCTTTTATTTCCATCTGAAAAAGAATGATTTTTCGTGATAAAATACAATAAATTGGCAGCTTTTTCTTCTAAACTTGGATATAGTTCGTTCCCGTCAATGGTTTGATAGATTGTGCTAATAGAACTTTGAAAAGATTGGTCTTTCTCTCTACCAAAAAGTTCGCTGTTTCCTTGAGCTTTTTTAGCTATTGAAATTTGATAGATGGCATCATCATAAGTTAATTGAAAAATTGTGCTATTTGAAGTATTTTGAATGGTTAAATTTTGATGATCATATTGATCTAATATTTGCAGTCCATAGGCGTATTCAGAGATGATTTTTAATAAACCTATACTTTCAGTGTTTTCCAATTCTTTTAATTTCAAGGCATTACTTATGATATTCAAAGACTTTTGCAAGTCTATGTAAAGTTCATTTTTCTGCTCCAAAATCCAGTTATTAAGAGTGTAACCTTTAATTAAATATTCTTTTAAAACCTTATTAGCCCAAATTCTAAATTGAGTTCCACGTTTAGATTTTACTCTGTATCCTATTGAAATAATTACATCTAAGTTGAAGTATTCGACATTGTAATTTTTCCCATCTGTTCCAGTTGTTGCAAAAAATGCAACAACTGAATTTTTATCCAATTCATTTTCTAAAAAAATATTTCTAATGTGTCTAGAAATCACAGATTTATCTCGCTCAAACAATTCAGACATTTGGTTTAAATTTAACCAAACGGTTTCACTATTCAACAGAACAGAAAATTCTGTTGAACCATCTTGAGTTTGAAAAATCTTTATTTCGTTGTTGTTCATTTATATTGAATTATTTTGATAAAAACTGAACAATATTATCAAAAATCACCTGACCGGTTTGAGCTCTTTCCAAAGTCTTTCCATTGGCTTTCAAGGTATTCCAATTGGGATGATTGTAAAAACTCAAAAAGGCTTCGGGATGTGGCATGAGTCCAAAAACTTGCCCTGTTTTATTGACCAAACCGGCAATATTTAAATCGGCGCCATTAGGATTGAGTGGATATTGACCGGTAACTTGTCCTTCATCATCGGCATATTGCAAAGCGATAAGTTCGTGTTCGATGATAAGTTTTTGGAGGTCTTTGTCTTTGATGACCAATTTACCTTCTCCATGTCTCACAGGCAAGTCCAACAAATCTAGATTTTTTAAAAAAGGCGTTTGCACGTTGGGATTAACTTTCACATGTACCCATCTATCTTCAAATTTTCCGGAATCGTTTTTCTCCAAAGAAGTTTCGGGTGTGAAATCGCCTTGAATATCGGGTAACAAACCCAGTTGAACCAACATTTGAAATCCATTGCAAATACCCAAAATAAATTTACCCTCTTTTAGAAAACGATCTATTTCTTCCATAAAAGTAAATCCGTTTTGCATTTTTTTGAATTTGATTTTATTGGACATTACTTTGCCGGAAGCAATATCATCTCCAAACGAAAATCCGCCGGGAAAGTTCAGAATATCAAAATCTTGCAGTTGAACCGTTCCATCCAACACGTCGTTGAAATGGGCAATATGGAATGAAGCACCGGCATTGTGATAAGCTGCGCCCAATTCTACTTCGCAATTGATTCCGAAACCGGTGATGATGAGAGATTTGACCATTTTGAAATTAGAAGTTAGAAATTAGAAGTTAGAATATTAAATACCAGAAAACTGAATTGTCAAACCAAGCCGTTTCTCCAACTGTTGTTTAAAGTTTTTGTTTCTATTTGAATGCGTTTATTTCCATTTGAAGTCACTTCAAAAACGGGTTCTTTGGTGACTTGTCCCAATTTGAAACAACGATTTCCCAGAATGGCTTCAAATGCCTTACTGTTTTGAGGTTTGACACTGACGACCAAACGAGAATGAGATTCAGCAAACAATTTGACGGCATCGGTTGTATTACCTAATGCATTCAAATCAATATGGACTCCCAAGTCGGTTCCCAAAACACATTCAGCTAAAGCTACAGCCAAACCTCCATCCGACAAATCGTGAGCTGATGCTAGGAGTTGCATTTCATTTGCTTTCATGATTTTGAGATACAAATCCTTGGCTTGTTCTTTGCGAACTTTGGGGACATTGGCTCCCAATTCTCCGTAGAGTTTGTAAAATTCGGAAGCACCCAATTCATCATATGTTTCCCCTATTTGATAGACCCAATCTCCGACGGTTTTAAAATCGGAAGTTACGACATTTCTGACATCATCCAGCTTAGAAACCATGGAATATAAAATGGTTGGGGGAACGGATATTTTAACTCCTTCCGCCTTAAAATCATTTTTCATACTGTCCTTTCCTGACGTCATGGGAATGTCAAAAAATGTCGCCATATCATAAAGGCCGTCGCACATTTGAACCAATTTGGACAGTTTTTCTTTTCCATCAGGGTTTTTTTCAGGATGGAAATAAGAATCGGGAACGCAGAAATTATCATTGACCGTCCAAAAAATTCCGTCATTGGCTTGGGTATTGGGAAGTTTACCACCTATGGCAATGATTTGTCTCACAGCTTCATCAAAGGCACCGCAAGACATTTCATAGGCGTCAATATCCCCAAATTTGGGCATGATGCCATTGGAAATAGCCAAACCTTCAAAACTATCATGTCTGGTACGCATGACCGCAGCATCTTGAGGAGATTGACCTTTATCACCCATCAAAGGCTTGATAATACTCTTGCCTTTGACTTCGTGGTCGTATTTGCGGATGATATTTTCACGTGAACAAATATTCAAAGATTGCATCAATTGGAGTACAACGGTGTTGTAATCTGTTATGGGTAAATCGGTCGGTTCGTGCAATTCAGGTTTTACCCATTCGGCAAGCATTTTTCTCTGCGGAATCCCGTTGTGTAAAAAATCTAATTCTATATAATTGATGGTTTTATCTTGATATCGCACATCCAAATATCCGGAATTGGTAAAGGTTCCGATATCGGTAGCTTCCACTTCATAATGGGCTGCCAATAGCATAAATGCATCCAATTGATGCGGCTCGACTACAATCGTCATGCGTTCTTGCGATTCGGAAACAAAAATTTCCCAAGGTTTGAGTCCGGCGTATTTCAAAGGCACTTTTTCCAAATGAATGATGGCTCCATTTGTTATTTCAGCCAATTCACCAATAGATGAAGATAAACCGCCGGCGCCATTGTCAGTACTGGATTTAATCAAACCCTTTCGGGCGGCTACCATCATAAAATCGGAGAGTTTTTTTTGCGTGATGGGACTACCTATCTGCACAGCCGACATGGGTGAGTGTTCATTGATTTCCGTCGAAGAAAAGGTAGCGCCATGGATGCCGTCTTTGCCTACTCTACCACCAGCCATGATGATTTTATCTCCAATGTCAATAGGCTTTTCCCAAGCGTTTTTTCCATTGAAATGCATGGGTAGCATACCACCTGTTCCACAGAAGACCAAAGGTTTTCCTGCAAAACGATCGTCGAAAACAACGGAACCGTTTACTGTGGGAATTCCCGATTTATTACCGCCGTCTTCAATGCCTTCTACGACACCATCCATGATGCGACGTGGATGCAATTGACCTTTGAGCAATGGCTTTTCATAATGGGGTGATCCAAAACACAAAACATTGGTATTGAATAACAACTCGGCTCCTCCGATACCTGTACCCATGATGTCTCGATTGACACCCAAAATTCCGGTAATGGCTCCACCGTAAGGATCGAGTGCTGAAGGAGAATTGTGAGTTTCCACTTTCCATGCAAATAGTTGGTTTTCATTGACTTTTACCAATCCGGCATTGTCATTAAACACTTTAACCAACCAATTATTCTGATTTTTTTCCAAATGTTGTTTGATGATATCGGTCGAACCTTTGATATAGGTTTTAAAAAGAGAATTGATGGTTTTTTGTTCTCCGGTAGTTTTGTTTACATACTGAATTTCAGCATTAAATTCTTTGTGTTTGCAATGCTCGGACCAGGTTTGGGCAAAAACTTCCAACTCAATATCGGTCGGTTGTAAGGATAAGCCCAAATCCAATCTTTTTGCTTTGATATCCGGACGTTCGTAATAGTTTCGGATGGCGTGCATTTCTTCCAAATTGAGTGCTAAGACTTTGGTGTCTGAAAGATGTTCCAATTCGGAATCAGTCAAATTCAAGTTGATGATTTCGACCGATTCATCGGTGTGCAAGTTCACTTTGGGGACATAAGGAGTAAAGTCAAAAGAAGACGAACTTTTAGAAATATATTGAAAATGGTGAATCAGTGGATTGCCTAGAAAATTATGTGCAATTTTTTGCATATCACTTTCTGATAAACTTTTTTCAAAGTAGTAAAGGGTTTGCGAATAAATGTGTTGTACTTTGAGGTCAATATTGGCATTCAAATAATCGGCTAAAGCCATTTGTGCCGAAGTTCCTTCATCGTCAGTAACGCCCGGTAATTGGGCAACAGCTATCAAACTTTTATAGTCGGGCGAATCAAACAAAGTATTGGTCAAAACCTCTTTGCTGATTTCATTTCTCAAACATTGGTTGGCAAAATCGCTCAACGCAACATCAGGCATTTCGTAGTCCACGTCGTACCATTTTGAAACCATAACTTTACCGGTTTGAATGTGTAATTGATGTTCACATTTTTCCTGAATACTCAGTGCTTTGGCATCTTTGAGGTGAGGTTTGAGGTAGGTTTGAATGGAACTTAACATATTTAATTTGATAATTTGATAATTTGAAAATGTGCTAATGTGAAAATGTGCTAATGTGAAAATGTGCTAATCTGCTAATCTGCTAATTTTGACTTCAAGATTACAACACTACTCAAATAAGTAAAAAACTAATTAATTATAATCTTTAAACGTAATTATTCAAAATATTTTAAACAAAAAAAGCCTGTCGTACAGACAGACTTTATTCATATTTTTGGTTCAGTTGAAAAGTCGGGAAATTTACTTGTATGGTACTTTCAGCCGACACTTTTCCTGCAACTCGGCATTCGTACTGCATCTGTTGGGCTTTTTGCAAAATATCGGTTTGATATTGTTCGTCTGCAATAAAGAGCATTCCATTGCCCATATTCCACCACAAATAGGCATCTTCGTTGGAAATATTTCCAATTTCCTGTACCTTTTTCATAAAAGGTAAAGGTTCGTAAAGATGATCCAATTGGGCGCCCAATTTATTCACTTTCAGTACGCGATGGAAATTGTCAAAAATACCGCCACCTGTGATGTGTGCTACACCGGTCAAATCAACACCCATTTTTACCAATTCAGTAATATAAGGGGCATAAATTAAAGAAGGTGTAAGGAGAACTTCTCCCCACGTTTGGGTTGTGTCGTATTTTTCAAGGTGCCACAAATCTCCAAATCGTTCTCGCATGATGCGTCGGACGGATGAAAAACCATTGCTACGAAAACCTCGGCTTTTCAAACTGAAAACCAATTGTCCGGGTTGTACTCGGCTTCCATCAATTCCTTCCTTGAGTTGATCAGGTAAAACGCCAATGGCTGTAGAACTCCAATTGAAATGCATTTTTTCACCATAGCCACCTATGCGATTACCCAATTCGGCAATTTCTCCTCCGGTAATGGTAATTCCCGAAAAATTACAGGCTTCAGAAAGCCCTTTCATCAAATGCTCGATGATTTCGGGATCGAGAAAATCTACATCAATGACATTGGAAAGATTAGTGGGTTCAAAACCTACGGCTACCAAATCATCGGCTACCATGGCAACCAAATCGTATCCCAATGTATGGTATATACCGGTACGTTCAGCCAATTCGGCTTTGGTGCCGATACCATCCGACCCGATGCCGATACGTTGGTTCCCGAAAAGTAAGAGATTGGAAAATCCGCCATTGGTTTTAGAGCCGACTGCTCCTTGTTTCCCTTGGCGGTTAGGGAAAGTTTTGATAGCGTACCCGTAGGCAATTTCAGAAGATCGATTTCCGAGGTTGATATCAACCCCGCTTTTTTTCTGCATGATTTACTGGGTTAAGTCGCAAAATTATTCTAAAATTAGAGAATGTCAAGTTAAGATTTTCGGTTTTAGAAAATAGTTTTCAACACTTGTTGAAAGGGTTTAAGGCTTCCAGCCTTTAAAGGCTGGAAGCCTTAAACCAATGTTTCAAAATCTCCAAAGTATATTTTCCGGCAACTTCTTTTGCAAATAGAGGAAAATCTACATGCGCATTGGCATTGGCTTCGTCAGAAATAATTCTGATTATTTGGTATGGAATCCCGTATTCATAACAGACCTGTGCTACGGCTGCGCCTTCCATTTCCACGCAAAGTGTATCGGGATGATGTAAAAGGATGACTTCAATTTGGGATTTTGAATGCACAAAAAGATCACCACTGGCTATTTTGCCATGATGTAATTGGGGCTTTGAAATCCCGAAATTTTCTAAGGTTTCCTTGTTGAAATATGCTGCATATTGATGGGTGAAGTGTTGAATTGCATTTTCTAATTTAGGTTCGAAATGCGGTTGGAAAACGGATTTTTCCAAAAGTGGAATTTCAGTTGGTGGAAATAACGGGCTGGCATTCATGTCGTGTTGGACCAATGCATTCGCCAAGACAATATCCCCAACTTTTACCTGTGGATGAATCGAACCCGCAACACCGCTGAAAATGATTTGATCCACTTTAAAAGTATTGATTAATTGCGTAACTGTTGTCGCAGCGGCTACTTTTCCCCATCTAGAAAAAACCAAAACCAATTCTTGATTTTGAAAAGTTCCACGGTAAAAAGTTCGTTGACCGATGACTTCACATTCAACATTTTCAAGTTGGGATAAAACCTGATCCATTTCTTCGTACATGGCACTGATCAAACCTAACATAAATTTATTGTTTATATTTACAACTGCAAAAATAGGATTAATAAAGCTTATATCCGTAATCTCAATTACATGAAACCCTACCACCTCACCGGACGTATTTGGCTGACCTTAAACCATGAAACGGTTTTAGGCGAAGGCAAAATTCACCTGTTGCAAAATATCCAACAAATGGGTTCGCTCACCAAAGCTGCCGAAAAGATGGAAATGTCTTATCGTAAAGCTTGGTTTAGTATCAATCAAATGAATAAAACAGCCGAACATCCAGTCGTTAATCTCTCGCGTGGTGGTAAAGATGGTGGTAAAGCTGAATTGACCGAATATGGACTAGAATTGCTTGAGGCCTTTTTAAAACAGAAAACAGCTTTTGAAGATTTTTTAAACAGTCAAAATTCTGAATAATTTCTTTTCTAATGTGTGGAAATGATTTACATTTGCAACCGTTATTCCTTTAAAGTAATAACGATTTTGTTTTATTAAAAATATTTTTTCATGTCATCATTTCATAAAATTTTAATCCTCATTTGGCTCTTGAGCCCAATTGATCTTTTGGCTCAAACCGAAAAAGACAGTATTATCCAAGTTTTTCAGTTGGGCGAAGTTGTCCTTCAAACGTCACCTCAAAAAAATCAGATAAAGACTGATGACATCATCCGTTTCAATAAAAAAGATGTGGCTGAAACTTTAGACCTTATACCTTCCGTATCCATGAATACCGTTGGTGGTAGAAATGAATCTTCTGTTTATTTACGAGGTTTTGACATCAGAAGTATTCCCATTTATTTGGATGGAATTCCCGTATATGTGCCTTATGACGGGTATGCCGATTTGTCTCGGTTTACCACAGCCGATTTGGCTAAAATTGAGGTTTCCAAAGGTTATTCCTCCATTCTCTACGGTCCCAATGCCTTGGGTGGTACGATTAATTTGATCAGTTCGAAACCTCTTGGTTTGTTTGAATTAAAAACCAAAGCCGGTTTGTTGAGCGGAGAAGGATTTAATAATTATGTGAATGTTGGAACACGTCAAAAAAAATGGTATTTACAATCCATTTTTTCACAGTACGACCGCCAATTTGTGCCTTTATCTCAAGATTTTGAAACCAGTCCAAAAGAAGAAGATTTTGAAAGGGACAATTCATATCGAAAAGATAGAAAATTTACCACTAAAATAGGTTTTACACCCAATGATACGGATGAATACAGCCTTTCCTTCATCAAACAAATGGGTGAAAAAGGCAATCCTATTTACTTGGGAAACGACCCCTTGAACAAAATTCGCTACTGGCAATGGCCCTATTGGAATAAGGAAAGTGTTTATTTCATATCCAAAACGCAAATAGGTTCCCAAACTTTGTTGAAATCTAGAGTTTTTTATGACACCTATCGCAACCAATTGAAATCTTTTGACAATGCTGACTACAATACTCAGACGACCAACAAAGCATTTACCAGTTTTTACGACGATGTAGCCTATGGAGCCAATTTGGAGTCCGCTACCGAATATCCAAAACATACTTTTAAGTCTGCTTTTCATTACAAAAGGGACAATCACCAATCCCATAATAAAGGTCAAAAACCCGAACACATCAAAGATGACACCTATTCATTGGGGATAGAGGATATTTGGCATGAGGGTAAAAAATGGCAATTCATTCCCGGAATAAGTTATCATTTTAGGAAAAGTATTTTGGCTGAAAATGCCAAAATAACCAATACTGATGGTAGTTATGCCGAGTTTCCCAAAAACGACAATCAAGCTTTCAATGTCCAATGGGCAACTTTATACCAATGGAATGAAAAGTGGAAATTCAACACTTCGGTTTCCTACAAAACCCGCTTTGCAACCATGAAAGACCGTTATTCTTATAAAATGGGGACAGCTTTACCCAATCCGGATTTAAAATCTGAAGAGGCTTTCAATATTGATTTGGGAACTGAGTTTACTTTAGAGAAATTAAGTATTAAACCTGAAGTTTTCTATTCCAAAATCTTTAATACCATCCAATTGGTCAACCATGTCGAACCGGGTATTTCCCAAATGCAAAACACCGGAAAAGCTCAATTTTACGGAGCCGATTTTTCTTTGACTTATCGTCCGCTTTCTTATTTGAATCTCTTGTTGAACTATGCTTTTATCCAACGCGAAAATATCTCACAACCGGAAGTTTTATTCACCGATGTTCCCGAACATCACCTCATTGCCATGATTGAAGTCAAACCTTTAAAAAATTTGAATTTCAACGTCAATGCCCATTACAATTCAGAGAGATATAGCACGAGTTATGGTATCAAAGCTCCTGAATTTGTAGTGTTTCATTCTCAATTGGCATGCGATTTTAAAAATGGAATCCGTTTGGAAACAGGAATAAATAATATATTTGACCAAAATTATGCCCTTTCAGAAGGTTATCCGGAAGCCGGCAGAAATTATTACGTAAATTTATATTATCAGTTTATACAAAAATAACATGTTTATTGATCGTGTTTTTCAATTGGCTCAAATAAAATCAAACGATGCTTTCGGACAACTCTTCATCGAAGATGTTCGGATTGGAGTATTTTTGGTTGCTGTAAAAATGTCGAATGGTTTTTATGGAACAGCCAGCGTTATTCATAGCAACGAAGTGCATCAAGTCACTAAAAAGCAACGTGATTTCGGCGATTTT
>Ga0209573_1004886_pt1 | contig 12731 bp, 10 predicted proteins | sample TNRBio252014_DNA_FD_185870 | JGI IMG/M metagenome (GOLD analysis project Ga0209573, IMG submission 185870) | Wastewater treatment Type I Accumulibacter community from EBPR Bioreactor in Madison, WI, USA - TNR Reactor_6/25/2014_ DNA (SPAdes)... | ecosystem: Engineered > Bioreactor > EBPR >...
CTATCCGTTGACCGGCGCCATCGAGTCACAGGCTGACACGCTTGAAGGCATCGTCGAAGAAATGTTGACGGCGCGAACCTCGGAGCGTCAGGGCAGATTGATCGACAAGGACGAAGCCGGTTCGATGGAAAAGAAGAAGCGGGAAGGCTATTTCTGACGTGCAGCAAGCAAGGAAAGTGATGGAAACGGAAGCACAGCCGACCGCGGTCGCGGAGTATCTGGCTGACCAGTCGGAGAAGTCTCTGCTTCGCTTCCTGACATGCGGATCTGTCGACGACGGCAAGTCTACGCTGATCGGGCGACTGCTATACGACACAAAGCTGATTTTTGACGATCAACTGGCGGCGCTCGAGCGCGACTCCATAAAGCACGGGACGACCGGCGACGACATCGATTTTGCGTTGCTGGTCGACGGACTTGAGGCGGAGCGTGAGCAGGGCATCACGATTGACGTCGCGTACCGCTTCTTCTCGACGCCCAAACGCAAATTCATTGTCGCCGATACGCCAGGCCATATCCAGTATACACGCAATATGGCCACCGGCGCCTCGACCGCCGATCTGGCAATCGTGCTGGTCGATGCTCGTCAGGGCATCCTGCCCCAGACCCGACGGCACTCCATCATAGCGTCATTGCTGGGCATCAGGCGGATCGTATTGGCGGTGAACAAGATCGATCTGGTCGGATTTGACCGGTCGGTGTTTGACAGGGTCGTCGCCGAGTATCGCGGCTTTGCCGATGAGCTTGGCTTCGCCAGTATCGTTCCCATACCAATATCAGCGCGCTATGGCGACAATGTTACTTTGCGATCTGACAAGACGCCATGGTACAACGGTCCGACCCTGCTTGATCATCTGGAGGCTGTCCCGGTTGACGATGACCAGGACGCCAAGCCACTTCGTTTCCCCATCCAGTATGTCAACCGGCCAGATCTGGACTTTCGCGGGTTTGCCGGCACTGTCGCGTCGGGCTCGATTTCAATCGGCGACGAAGTCGTCGTTGCAAAGTCCGGTCAGAAATCACGCATAAGGCGGATAGTCTCGCCGAGCCTTGAAACGACGACCGCCGTGGCCGGCCAGGCCGTCACGCTGGTCCTTGCTGACGAGATTGAAGCTTCGCGCGGCAACATGTTGGTTTCTCCCACCAGCCGTCCGCATGTCGCAGACCAGCTCGCTGCGAACATCGTCTGGTTCGACGAGCACGCCATGATGCCCGGTCGATCATACTTGCTGCGAACTGAGACAGATCAGTCGAATGCAACAATTACCGATCTAAAGCACCGAATTAATATCAACAACTATGCTCAAGAAGCAGCAAAATTACTTGAAATGAATGAGGTTGGAGTGTGCAATATTGCGCTGCAATCACAAATTGCTTTTGATGCATTTGATAAGAATAGAGCGACAGGCGCGTTCATTCTTATTGATCGTATCACCAATGCCACTGTCGCTGCTGGCATGATCCTGCATCCGCTGCGGCGTGCGGCCAACATTCATTGGCAGGCGCTGGACATGGACAAGCGCGCACGCTCTTCAATCAAGAACCAGCAGCCGATGATTTTGTGGTTCACGGGTCTTTCAGGTTCAGGCAAATCGACAATCGCCAATCTCGTCGACAAGAAACTGTTCGCCGAGGGCCGGCATACCTATGTTCTCGATGGCGACAATATCCGTCATGGCCTCAATCGTGATCTCGGTTTTACCGAACAGGATCGCGTCGAAAATATCCGCCGCGTCGCCGAAGTCGCCAAGCTTATGGCTGATGCGGGTCTGATCGTGATCGTCTCATTTATATCGCCGTTCCGGGCGGAGCGGCGGCTGGCGCGCGAACTGATGTCTCCCGGCGATTTTGTTGAAATTTTCGTCGACACGCCGCTTGAGGAATGCGCCAGGCGGGACCCCAAAGGTCTCTACGCCAAGGCGTTCAGCGGCGAGCTGAAAAATTTTACAGGCGTCGATTCCCCCTACGAGCCCCCGGAACATCCTGAGGTTCACCTGCGCACAATCGGCCGGTCACCGGAAGAAATGGTTGAAATTGTTGAGCAATGGCTCGACAAACGCCGTCAGGAACTGGATCCCCATGGCGCTCTCTACGATATCTGATCAATATCTACTCGCGGAATTCGAGCGCCTGGCGCTTGCCGGCGGCAAGCAGATCATGCGGATCTATTGCACCGATTGCGCTGTTGTCACAAAGGCTGACAAGTCGCCTGTGACCGAGGCCGATGAGGCTGCCGAACTTGTCATTCTTGAAGGACTGCGGGCAGCATTTCCGGGCGTGTGCTGCGTCGCCGAAGAGGAGATTGCGCAAGGCAAAGTGCCTCCAAACCTGGGTGACGCCTTCTTTCTCGTCGATCCGCTCGACGGCACAAAAGAGTTCGTCAACCGGCGCCCTGACTTCACGGTCAATATCGCTCTTGTGCGTAAAGGGATTCCGGAAATCGGGGTGGTCTACGCGCCCGCCACCGGCAAACTTTATGGCGGCAGGTCAGGTCACGCCTATGAGGCCGAAATTGACGCCGATTTTTTGGTGACAGGGCGCAAGCCAATTGCGGTTCGCGCCAGAAGCGGAAAGACCGCTGTGGTGGCGAGCCGGTCTCATCGCACCAAAGAGACCGACGACTATATCGACAAGCTGGGCGAGGCTGAAATTGTCTCGGTTGGATCATCGCTAAAGTTCTGCATTCTTGCCTGTGGCAAGGCAGATATCTATCCCCGTTTTGGTCGCACCATGGAATGGGATACGGCTGCGGGCGACGCCGTGTTGCGGGCGGCAGGCGGCAGGACAGAAACGCTTGGCGGCAAGCCGCTGAGCTATGGGAAGCGGCAGCAGGCGAACGACATCGATTTCGCAAATCCGTACTTCATCGCCACTGGAGGATAATCTCGCCAGCGACGATCCTGTCGTCAGGCGGCGTTGGCGTTCCTGCCCGAATATTCGCGGATTGCAGCTATGATCAGGTCCTGATCGGCTTCGGTCAGATAGGGGTGCATCGGCAGGCACAGGATGCGCTGTGGCAATGTTTCGGACACGGGAAGCCCGGCTGGCGTGCGCGGAAAATCACGATAGGCGACCTGTTGATGCAGCGGCTTGACGTAGTAGATCACTGACGGCACGCCGCGCGCCTGAAGATGCGCCTTCAGGCCGTCGCGGTCTGCAGTTTCGATCGCATATTGCGCCCAGGCAGAGCGTGAGCCATTTGGCGTGATGGCGGTTTTCACCACGCCGTTCAGCCCATCGGCGTAGCGCCTGGCGACGCGTTGGCGCGCGATCATCTCCTCTTCGAGAATGGCCAGCTTTTCGATCAGGATTGCCGCCTGGATCGTGTCGAGACGTGAGTTGAGCCCAACATGCACATTGTCATACTGGGTTTCGCCTTTGCCATGGAATGCGTAGCTGCGCAGCTTTTCCATCAGCGCGTCGTCATTGGTGAACATCGCGCCGCCATCGCCGTAGCAGCCAAGCGGCTTGGCCGGGTAGAAGCTGGTTGAACCGACATGTGAGAAGGCGCCGCACATAGTGGCGCCGTCCTTGCCGCCAATGGACTGCGCGGCATCTTCAATAACCAGCAGGTTTTCGCGGGCGGCGATGGCGTTGATCGCAGCGTAGTCGGCGGCAAGTCCGAACAGATCAACCGGAATGATCGCCTTTGGCCTGAGCCGACCGTCCATTTTCACCATAGCGATTGCCGCTTCAAGGCTGGCAACATCAATATTGTAGGTGTCAGGATCAATATCGACAAAGACCGGTTCGGCATGCGCCAGCGCCACGACCTCGGCAGTTGCTGCAAAGGTGAAGCTGGGCACAAAAACTGCATCGCCGGGGCCGATGCCTGATGCGAGCAAAGGCAGAAGCAGGGCATCGGTGCCGTTGGCGCAGGCGATCACATGTTTGACCCCGACATAGGCTGCAAGTTTCTTTTCAAACTCGGCAACCTGCGGCCCAAGAATGTAGCGCCCGTCGGCAATGACTGAGTCAATGGCCGTCTTGAGCCGATCGGCAATGCGGGCGCGCTGTGCGCCGAGATCGATGAACTGCATGGAAACTCCAGATAGTCGCACCCGCCAGTTAACTGGCCTGTCGGGGCGCGCTCTAGCAAATCTGCCTCGCCCGAGAAAGGCGTCAGCTGATCACCAGTTATGTCAAACGATTGCAGTGTTCACAGTTCGCAGGTCATTTCGGCGCGTGTCGGCGGGTTGGCGCCGGCTCTTGATACCGTTATGGCCGCGCAACGGGCGCTAAAGCGCAGAACGTTGACAATCTGCGCCTCGCTGAGCGAGGCGATCGCTTGTTTCGTCAACAGGCCCTGATCGCGTAACGAGGCCAGGATACCTGCGTTGATCGTATCGCCTGCGCCAACCGTATCGACCACCTTGACAGGCTCGGCTGGGACCGAGACGCTGTGGTTCTGCGAGAACGCTACGAGACCGTCTGCGCCTTTGGTTACCACCATCAGTTTTGGACCAGCTTCCAGCCATCGCTGCGCGATTTCATTCATGGAGCCGGTTTCACCAAACCAGTTCAGATCCTCGTCCGACAGTTTGACGATATCGGCCATGGCGAGCATGCGGCGCATACGGGCAAGGTGTTTGGGTTTATCCGTGATGAAGCCAGCGCGTATATTGGGATCGAACATCATGACCCGGTGTGGCTGTTCGCGCTGCATCAGCGCCTCATAGGTCCCGCCGCAGGGTTCCGGGATCAGGCTGATGCAGGAAAAATGCATGGCCTCAACATTGGGGCCGATGACCGGCAGATCCTTAAGCTCAAGCATGCGTCCTGCGGTATTCTCGTCGTAAAACAGATAGCTGGCATGCCCGTCGACAAGATGGACGAAGGCCAAAGTCGTCGGGCGGGACGAGAATCTGACCAGATCGGTCTGGACATTGCTGGCTGACAAAGCACTGCGCAGCATGTCGCCAAAAAGGTCAGTCGAAATACCAGTGAAAAAGCCGACAGGAAGTTCAAGTCTCCCCAGCGCAATGGCAGTATTGAAAACTGCTCCGCCTACGTAGGGCGCAAATGCGGCCTCGCCCTGAGCGCTTCGCCGCGGCAGCATGTCAATGAGCGCTTCCCCACAACAAACGATCATAGCAGGCCTTTCACGGATGAATCACGCCCTTGCGCACGATTACATTCGCATAGAGCCGAGGTTCACTTGTGGCAACGACTGTGTGCGCCGCACGGACGCGGGCGTAGAACTCGGGGCCGGGCAGAGCGGTAAGCCTCCTGTCCGGCTCATGACGGGCACAGGCTGCTTCCATCTCATCGTGCACCGGATCGCGCAGGTTCGGATCGCCTTTGACCGACGAGCGAAAAATCGCTTCCGGCACAAAATCATCAACAGGCATGACCTGCAGGACGGCTTCCAGAACGGGGACAAGATGCAGTCCGTCGGCCCGGATCAAGCGCCGCGCATGTTCGAGCGCGGGATAGTTGCCGTCAACGATCGCAATTTCGTCGCCATGCCCCATCGCCCGCAAGGTGGCGAGCAGTTCAGGCCCCAGGATGGGTGGCAGGCCTTTTAGCATTGCTCAATACTCACGGATTGGCTGCGACTGGCCAGTCAGGAACCGGTCCGACAATGGCAGACTGGCGCCGCCAATGGCGCGGGCGTGAATGCCGACTGTCCCCTCACGGACCACAGGAGGGGTCAGTCCTTGCGTATCAATGTCCAAAATGGCGCCGCTCGCCGCGTCAACGAGGGCCGTCCTGATGGAAGCCGGCATCCATCCATCGATCACGGCAGCTTCAAAATCGAAGACCGCAGCCGCCGAAACGATGGCGTAGGCAAGCGCGGCGCCGGCGCTTTTGATCCACTCCGAACAATCTGGCGTTTCACCGGCCCAATCCTCGGGGTTCGTCCATAGATAGCCGGCCGGCTTGCCGCAGCCCAGGATGGTTCGCTCGAGTATTGTTAGGGAAGCGACGTCAATCAACTGCGCCGGTCGACCATTCGGCCCGGGCACAGGCATCGAGCCGAGCGCACCCGCATTGCCGCTGGCGCCGACATGCAAGCGCCGGTCAATCACTACCCCGCCGCCGGCAAAAGCCCCGATATAAAAATAGATAAAGTTACGGATTGGACCGAGCGCTCCAAACACAAGTTCGGCTCCGCAGGCGGACGATGCGTCATTTTGAACGTAGACAGGAAAGGAGAACTCCTGCCGCAGGATTGCGCCGAGGTCGCTGGTGCGCCATGCGTTCATGGCGTCTTCAGGCGCTCCTGCCTGTTCAGCCCAGTTCCAGAGCTCAAACGGTATGGCGGCGCCAAGACCGGCAATGCGGCGGCCTTCAGCTTCCGTAAGCCCGGCGCGCAATTCATGAACCGCCCGGCGGGCAAAATCCACCGTCCCGTCCGGGGTAGGGAAGCCATAAGCCTGCGACCGCATTCCCCGCACCGAGCCGACGAAATCGATCAGTACGCATTCGGCGCTGCGCCGCCCGACCTTCAGGCCAAGGAAAAACGCGCCGCCTGGGTTCAGCGACAGCGGAATGGAGGGTTGTCCGATCTTTCCGCGCTGCGGTTCGCCGCGCACGATCAGACCGTCTTCTTCAAGCTCGCGCATGATGACTGAAGCAGTTTGCGCCGACAGGTTCGTCAGGCGCGCAATCTCGGTCTTGGCGAGGCCGCCGCGCTCGCGCAGCAGCGTCAGCACAACGCGCTGATTGTGATCGCGCATGCCGCTTTGATTGGTTCCGCGGTGATGCGAACCGATTGTTGCGCTCACTGTATTGGCCGCGCCGGCGCCCTCGTCCAACGACTTCTCCCGTGGCTCTCTTGACTGGAGCCGATGTGGGACATTGACGGAATCCAGGCAAGTCTGTCAATAATAAATAAGAGTGAATTACTTATTGACAGAGGACTACTGTTGGTGTTGGCTAAGAGTGGCTGACATTCGGGGAGACGACAGTCTTTCCGCCTAGCCGCACTGCGGTTCAATGCGTTTCACTGGGAGGAAAACGTGAAATCAACCATTCTTAAATCGTCTGTGTTTGTCGCCGCCGCTGCTGCGATGATGGCGCTTGCGTCACCGGCTTCGGCGCAAGCCGTAGGCGCTTGCCTGATCACCAAGACCGACACCAATCCGTTCTTCGTCAAGATGAAGGAAGGCGCGACCGCCAAAGCGGCTGAACTCGGCATCAACCTGAAAAGTTATGCGGGCAAGGTCGACGGAGATTCCGAAAGTCAGGTCGCCGCCATCGAAAGCTGCATTGCCGACGGAGCCAAAGGCATCCTGCTGACCGCGTCAGACACCAAGGGCATCGTTCCGTCAGTCAAGAAGGCGCGTGACGCCGGCCTTCTGGTGATTGCGCTCGATACGCCGCTCGATCCGCTGGATGCAGCCGACGCGACTTTCGCGACGGATAATCTTGAGGCAGGCAAATTGATTGGCGCATGGGCCGCCGCCACGCTCGGCGACAAGGCGAAGGACGCCAAGATTGGTTTCCTCGACCTGACGCCGGATCAGCCAACCGTCGACGTATTGCGCGATCAGGGTTTCATGATCGGTTTCGGAATCGACCCGAAGGACGCCAACAAGATCGGCGACGAGGACGATGCGCGCATTGTGGGCCATGACGTCACCAACGGCAACGAAGAGGGCGGCCGCAAGGCGATGGAGAACCTTCTCCAGAAAGACCCTGGAATCAACGTCATCCACACAATCAATGAACCTGCCGCTGTTGGCGCCTACCAGGCACTGAAAGCGGTTGGCATGGAAGGCAATGTGCTGATCGTTTCGGTCGACGGCGGATGCCCGGGCGTCAAGTCGGTCGCCGACGGCGTCATCGGCGCAACCTCGCAGCAATACCCGCTGTTGATGGCATCGCTTGGTATCGAGGCCATCGCGGCCTTCGCCAAGGATGGAACCAAGCCCAAGCCCACCGAGGGCAAGAACTTCTTCGACACAGGCGTCAATCTTGTCACCGACAAGCCAGCCGCCGGCGTCAAGTCGATTGACACCAAGGAAGGCACGGACAAGTGCTGGGGCTGATGCCCGATTAACGAGGGGGCGGCGTGGAGGCCCGTTGCGCAAGGAACGGGCCTTCTTCTACCTCGAAACCGAGGCTTGATCCCCGGTTGCTCCGGGTATCCGATATTGAACGAGACATTTCCGGCTTGTGGCCGGGCGCGGCAGCAGCATGTGCGGGTTTGACTCGCGCAGATGGGAGGAAGCATGGCGCAGGCTCAGGAATTCGAGAAGGTTCTCGACAAGAGCGACAAGACCGTCGCGAATTTTGAGGAGCGCGGCGCGCCCTTCGTCAAGAAGCTGCAGCACTTTCTGCACGGAAACCCTGCCGCGGTTCCGCTGATCGTCCTTTTGCTGGCGATCCTCGTCTTCGGCGTCGCTATCGGGGGACGCTTCTTTTCCGCCTATACGTTGACGCTGATCCTGCAACAGATCGCTGTGGTCGGCATTCTGGGCGCGGCCCAGACGCTGATTATCCTGACAGCGGGCATCGACCTGTCGATCGGCGTGGTGATGGTCTTTTCCGCTGTGGTCATGGGCAACGTCGCCGTCACCTATGGAATTCCAACGCCCATTGCGGTGCTGGCCGGGCTTGGCGTCGGATGGCTGTGCGGCCTGCTCAACGGTTTCCTGGTTTCTTATGTCCGGCTACCGCCGTTTATCGTGACGCTTGGCACCTGGAACATCATCATGGCCACGAATTTTATCTATTCGGCCAATGAGACGATCCGCGACACCGATGTCGCCGCGCAGGCGCCGCTGTTGCATCTTTTTGGCGCCAGTTTCCGGGTTGGCGGCGCGGTGTTCACCCTGGGCGTTGTCGCTATGGTCGTGCTGGTGCTGTTGCTTTGGTATGTGCTCAATCATACGGCTTGGGGCAGGCACGTCTACGCGGTGGGCGATGATCCCGAAGCAGCCAAACTGTCGGGCATTGAAACGAAAAAGGTGCTGATGACCGTTTATGGCGTGGCTGGGCTGATCGCTGCTTTCGCCGCCTGGGTCGCCATCGGCCGCAACGGCTCGATTTCGCCGTCATGGGCGGTCACTGATTACAACTTGCAGGCAATTACCGCGACGGTCATAGGCGGCATCTCCCTGTTTGGCGGACGCGGCTCGATCCTGGGCACTCTGTTCGGGGCGATGATTGTCGGTGTTGTGTCGATGGGGTTGAACATGCTCGGCGCCGACCCGCAGTGGAAGGTTTTCCTGACCGGCGTCCTTATCATCGGCGCTGTCGCCATCGACCAGTGGATCAGAAAGGTATCAGCATGAGCGCGCAACCTATTCTTACGGGTCGCGGTCTGATCAAGCGCTACGGCAAGGTCACCGCGCTCGACAACGCAGATTTCGACCTCTATCCCGGTGAAATCCTGGCGGTCATTGGTGACAACGGGGCTGGCAAGTCCTCGTTGATCAAGGCGATTTCCGGCGCCGTGACGCCAGATGAGGGTGAGATCCGGTTGAACGGCTCAGTGGTTGATTTCAAGTCGCCGATGGAAGCGCGAGACGCTGGCATAGAGACCGTATACCAGCAACTGGCCTTGTCGCCGGCGCTCTCGATAGCCGACAATATGTTTCTTGGCCGCGAAATCCGCAAACCGGGCATCATGGGACAGTGGTTCCGCATGCTCGACCGGCCGGCCATGGAGAAGCGCGCACGCGAAAAGCTGACCGAACTCGGCCTTATGACCATCCAGAACATCAGTCAGGCGGTCGAAACGTTGTCTGGCGGCCAACGTCAGGGTGTTGCGGTTGCGCGCGCCGCCGCCTTCGGCTCCAAGGTTGTTATCATGGACGAGCCCACTGCCGCGCTGGGCGTTAAGGAGTCGCGCCGGGTGCTGGAGCTGATCCTTGATGTGAAGAAGCGCGGGCTGCCGATCGTACTCATCTCTCACAATATGCCGCATGTGTTTGAAGTGGCGGACCGGATTCATATTCACAGGCTCGGCAAGCGACTTTGCGTGGTGGACCCGAAGACAATATCGATGTCGGATGCAGTCGCCCTTATGACGGGTGCAAAAAAACCTCCGGAAGGCGCGTCGGCCGAGTGATAGAGCCGGAATTGGCAGTCTCCGTCTTTGTTGCTCTGCTGCTTTCGACAGTGACGAGCGCCATGACCACGATCTTCATGATCGTCGCCAATGCGCCGGCCCGAAGGACGCTCACGGTCATGTTGTGTCTGAACTATCTCGGCTACCTTGGGTGCTGGGCAATCTTGCTGCTGCGCAAGGACTGAGCGTCTGATCCTGTCGATTGCAGTAAAAACGTCCATTTTGCGGAATCTCCTTGAACCTGCCCGTGGGCCATGGTGCAGTGCGACAACAACGAACTTTAAATCGATTGAAAAACATCGGGCGCTGCGTTACGGCATTTGGCGTTTGATCGAGTCGCAGATTGATGGCCAGTGCGGCGAAAGCAGAGAATTTGAGGAACAGGTAATTTATGGCGTCCAAGTCTGCCACCGCAAAAAAAACCAAACCAGAAACCGAAATTGCGGAACTGGCGGACGAGATTGTCCGTGCGTTGCGCTATCGTTTTGGCAAGGACGCTTCGGTAGCCACGCAGCATGACTGGCTCAATGCGACCATTCGCGTGGTGCGCGACCGCATCATCGACCAGTGGATCAAATCGACCAAGCGCGCCTACGAAGACAGCGCCAAGCGCGTCTATTATCTGTCGCTGGAGTTTCTGATTGGCCGTCTGACGCGCGACGCATTCTCCAACACCGGCATGCTGGAGGATATGCGAGCCGCACTGGCGACCCTCGATGTTGATCTCGATCTGATTGAAATGCTCGAACCGGACGCAGCGTTGGGCAATGGCGGCCTGGGGCGGCTGGCCGCCTGCTTCATGGAATCGATGGCGACGGTTGATGTGCCGGCTCATGGCTATGGCATTCGCTACGTCAACGGCATGTTTCGCCAGGAAATCAAGGACGGCCAGCAGGTTGAGCTGCCCGAGACCTGGCTCGACCATGGCAATCCGTGGGAATTCGAACGCCGTGAACGGTCCTTCGAGATAGGCTATGGCGGCACAGTCGAGACGATTGAAGGCAAAGATGGCGCCGAGCGTCAGAAATGGACGCCTGACGAACATGTTCTGGCCGTTGCCTATGACACGCCGGTAGTCGGCTGGCGCAACAAGCGCGTCAATACGCTGCGTCTCTGGTCCGGCATGCCGGTCGATCCAATCCTGCTCGACCGCTTCAACGCCGGCGACTACAGCGGCGCGCTCGAGGAGAGCAACAAGGCAGAGTCGCTATCGCGCGTTCTTTATCCGGCCGACTCCCACAAGGCGGGACAACAATTGCGCCTGCGGCAGGAATATTTCTTCTCGGCGGCCTCGCTGCAGGACATTATCCAGCGTCATATCAGCGCCTATGGCGACCTGCGCAGCCTGCCGGACAAGGCGGCCATTCATCTCAATGACACGCATCCTGCGATTTCGGTCGCCGAATTGATGCGGCTTTTGACGGACGTGCATGGTTTGAATTTTGATGAGGCCTGGGATATCACCAAGCGCACCATCGCCTACACCAACCACACGCTTTTGCCGGAGGCGCTGGAAAGCTGGCCGTTGCCTATGTTTGAGGCGATGCTGCCGCGCCACATGCAGATAATTTACCTGATCAACGCCCAGATACTCAAAGAAGCGCGCGACACTGGCCGGTTTGACGGAAGCCAGATCAGCCGCATCTCGCTGATCGGGGAAGATGGCGAGCGCCGCGTGCGGATGGGCAATCTGGCCTTTGCCGGTTCGCATTCAATCAACGGCGTCTCGGCGCTTCATACCGAGTTGATGAAGCAGACGGTATTTGCTGACCTGCACAAACTCTATCCGAACCGGATCAACAACAAGACCAACGGCATCACACAACGCAGGTGGCTGTTCCAGAGTGACGCCGGTCTGACCGGTCTCATAAAGTCCGTGATTGGCGATAGCTTCATGGACGATTTTGACAATTTGCGCGAGCTTGACCGGTTTGCGGATGATGCTTCGTTCCTCGACAGGTTCGCGGCGGTCAAACGCTCCAACAAGGAACTTCTCGCGCAGACTGTTCGCGACCGGCTCAATCTGCGGGTCGATCCATCCGCCCTGTTCGACATCCAGATCAAGCGCATCCACGAATACAAACGCCAATTGTTGAACATCATCGAGGCGGTGGCCCTTTATGACCAGATACGGTCGCATCCCGAGCGCGACTGGACGCCGCGCGTAAAATTCTTCGGCGGCAAGGCCGCTCCAAGCTACTACAACGCCAAGCTGATCATTCGTCTCGCCAATGACGTCGCCAAAGTGATCAACCGCGATCCGGCGGTACGCGGCTTGCTGAAGATAGTGTTCATGCCGAACTACAATGTCAGCCTCGCCGAAATCATGATGCCTGCCGCCGATCTGTCGGAACAGATATCGACTGCGGGGATGGAAGCCTCGGGCACTGGAAACATGAAGTTTGCGCTGAACGGCGCGCTGACGATCGGCACGCTAGACGGCGCGAATGTGGAGATGAAAGAGCAGGTCGGCGACGACAATATCATCATCTTCGGCCTTACCGCCCAGGAAGTGGCCGATCGCCGGGCAAATGGCTACAATCCACGCGACATCATCGAAGCTTCACCGGAATTGTCACAGGCGCTGAGGGCCATTTCTTCGGGTGTGTTTTCGCCCGGCGAACCCGGGCGCTACCGCGAACTGATCGACGGCCTCTACAACAGCGACTGGTTCATGGTCGCTGCCGATTTTGACGCTTATCACAGC
>Ga0209573_1004887_pt1 | contig 12728 bp, 10 predicted proteins | sample TNRBio252014_DNA_FD_185870 | JGI IMG/M metagenome (GOLD analysis project Ga0209573, IMG submission 185870) | Wastewater treatment Type I Accumulibacter community from EBPR Bioreactor in Madison, WI, USA - TNR Reactor_6/25/2014_ DNA (SPAdes)... | ecosystem: Engineered > Bioreactor > EBPR >...
CATGCTGTCACTCAACGCCGCCGTCGAGGCGGCGCGCGCCGGCGATTCGGGCAAGGGCTTCTCGGTGGTCGCCACCGAGGTCCGGCAACTGGCGCAGCGGGTGGGCGAGTCGGCCGACGAGATCCGGGCCCTGATCACCCAGGCCAGCGACCACCTGGAGTATTCCGGCAGCAAGATCGGCAGCGCCGACCGCGCCCTCGACACCGTGGCCGCCGGTGTGCAGGACGTGGCTGCCCGGCTGCGCCAGATCGCGCAGGCCAGCACCGAGCAGAGCGACACCCTGGTCTCGGTGTCGCAGCGGGTCGGCACGCTCGACGAGATCACGCGCGAGAACGCCCGCCTGGTCGACGAGTCCACCGCCGCGTCGAACACGCTGCTCGAACGTGCCCAGGTGCTGCGCGAGGCAGTGGCCACCATGCGGCTGCGGCAGGGCACGGCCGACGAAGCACGCGAACTTCTGGACCGCGCGCTCGTGCATGTGCAGGCGCTGGGCACCGATCAGGGGCTGGCCGACCTGCACGACGCCGCCAAGGGCTTCATCGACCGCGACCTGTACGTGTTCGCGCTCGACCGCGACGGCGTCTACATCGCCTGCGGCGCCAAGCCGCAGTTGGTCGGCACCAGCGTCAACATCCTGCCCGGCATCCAGGGCACGCCCTTCGTCGCCGAGGCCTGGACCGCGGCGCTGGCCGGTGGCGGCTGGGTGCAGTACGAGATCGCCAACCCGCTGACCGGAGAGGTGACGCCCAAGGAATCCTTCGTGCGCCAGCTCGACGAGCGGCTGCTGCTGGGTTGCGGCATCTACCGCCGCGTCGACCCCCGGCGCGGCGACAAGCCGCGCGCGGTCGCCTGGTCGAAGGCGCAGGAAGAGAAGGTCGTCGAGGTGTACTGACGCCGACCCGGGATCGGCGGGCGGCCGTCAGGCGCCCAGGCGTCGAGACATCTCCACATGGGCGATGCCGGCCGCATCGAAACGCCGGCCGGTGGCCGCATAGCCGGTGCGCGTGTAGAAGCCCTCGACGCCGGCCTGTGCGTCCAGCACGACAGACCGGTCGCCGCGTTGCCGGGCCGCTCCTTCCAGCGCCTGCAGCAGCGCGCGGCCTATGCCGCTGCCGCGCAGGTCGGCGCGCACCGCCATCCGCCCGACCCGCGATGCGCCATCGCCGGCCTCCAGCAGGCGCCCGGTACCGAGCGGCATGCCCAGTCGGTTGTACGCCACCGCGTGCAAGGCTTGCGCATCGCCGGCGTCGCCGTCCATGGGCAGCGATATGCCCTGCTCATGGCCGAACACGGCGCGCCGCAGGGCCGCCGCCTCGCGCCCCAGTGTGTCCCAGGTGCCGGTGCGCACATCGAGCATGCCCTGCCCGGCCTCGAAGGCGTCGAGCAGCTCGCGCAGGGCCGCCGGCACCGCAAGGGGCATCTTGCGCACCGGGTCGGCGAACACGTAGACCAGCTCGCCGCGCACCAGCCGCGAGTTGCCGCGCAGCACCACGCCCTCGAACAGGATGGAGGAGTTGCCGATGCGCGCACAGCGCATGCCCACGCGCAGCTGGTCGTCGTAGGCCGCCGAGCCTTCGTATTCGACGCTGGCCTTGCGCACGAACAGGTCACCGCCCAGCATTTCCATCACGTCGTGGTAGGGCAGCGCCAGCGCCCGCCAGTAGCCGGCCACGGCGGTGTCGAAGTACATCAGGTAGTGGCCGTTGAAGACGATCTTCTGCATGTCGACCTCGGCCCAGCGCACGCGCAGGGTGTCGTGGAAACGGAAGGACGGGGGGTTCATGGACGCAGGGCTCCTCTGAGGGCGCGGGCGGCGGCATCCAGGGCCTCGGACGCCTCCTTCAGCACGCGGCCCATCTTGATGAAATCGTGCGTGACGCCGCGCCAGACCTCCAGCTCGACGGCGACGCCGGCCGCTCGCAGGCGGTCGCCGTAGGCCACGCCCTCGTCGAACAAGGGGTCGCACTCGGCCAGCAGCAGGCATGCCGGCGCGACGCCGTCCAGGTCGTCCGCCTCCAGCGGCGCAAATCGCCAGTCACGGCGGTGGTGCCAGTCGATCGCCTGGTCGAAGAACCAGGCTATGGCCTCGGCGTCGAGCAGGAAGCCGTTGGCGAACAGCCGCCTCGACGCGGTCTGGGCGAACGCCGCCGTGCCCGGGGTGATCAGCAGCTGCAATGCCAGCGGCAAGCCGGCATCGCGCGCCTGAAGGGCCGCCACCGCCGCCAGCGTGCCACCCGCGCTGTCGCCGCCGACGGCCAGGCGCGAGCCGTCCAGCCCGAGCGCGCCGGCATGCAGGGCCAGGTGGCGAAGTGCCGCCCAGGTGTCGTCGACCGCGCTCGGAAAGCGATGCTCGGGCGCCAGCCGGTAGGCCAGCGACAGCACGGCAACGCCGCTGCGCAGCGCGAGCTGCCGGCACAGGCTGTCATGCGTGTTGGGGCTGCCGATCACGAAACCGCCCCCATGCAGGTACAGCAGCACCGGCAGGCACTCGTGCGAGGTGGCGTACAGCCGCGCGGACAGCGGCTGCGTCGCGTCACCGCCGGGCAGGTCGACGGTCTGCAGCCGGGCCAGTGGCACGCGCGGCAGGTCCAGCACCTCGGCCGCCACTTCGTAGGCCAGGCGGGCCTGCTCGGGCGACAGCTGATGCAGTGGCGTGCGGCGGGCGCGGCCGATGCGGTCGAGCAGGCCGGCCATCGCCGGCGTGAGCAGGTGGGTCCCCAAGCGCTGCAGTGGCGGGTCGTGGAAGGCGGAGCATACTGTCGGCGCGCCAGCGACCCGATCCGCGGGTTGCCGGCCCCCCGGCCCCAGCCCCTTCCCGCGTGACGACCCATGGCCCGCATCCTCTACCTGACCCAGATCGACATCGACTTCGGTGCGGTGCGCCTGCTGCCCGAGGAATGCCAGCGCACCGGCATGCGCAAGCCGCTGGTGGTCACCGACCGCGGGGTGGGTGCCGCCGGCGTGCTCGACAGCGTGCTGCAGGCCCTGGGCGGGCTGGCCCATGCCGTGTACGACGGCACGCCCTCCAACCCCACCGAGGCGGCCGTGCGGGAAGCCCTGGTGACCTGGCGGGAGGCGGGATGCGACGGCCTGGTCGCCGTGGGCGGCGGCTCCAGCATGGACCTCGCCAAGGGGCTGGCTATCGCCGCCACCCATGACGGCCCGCTGGCCACCTACGCCACCATCGAGGGCGGCAGCCCGAGGATCAGCGAGCGCGTGCTGCCCCTGATCGCCGTGCCGACCACCGCCGGCACCGGCAGCGAAGTGGCGCGCGGCGCCATCGTGATCGTCGAAGACGGCCGCAAGCTCGGCTTCCACAGCTGGCACCTGATGCCCAAGGCGGCCTTGCTGGACCCCGAGCTGACCCTGGGCCTGCCGCCGCTGCTGACCGCCGCCACCGGCATGGACGCGATCGCGCATTGCATGGAGACCTTCATGGCGCCGGCGGTCAACCCGCCCGCCGACGGCATTGCACTCGACGGCCTGGCGCGCGGCTGGGCGCACATCGAGCGCGCCACCCGGGACGGCAGCGACCGGCAGGCGCGCTGGCAGATGATGAGCGCCAGCATGCAGGGCGCGATGGCCTTCCAGAAGGGCCTGGGCTGCGTGCACTCGCTGTCGCACAGCCTGGGCGGCGTCGACCCTCGCCTGCACCACGGCACGCTCAATGCCATGTTCCTGCCGGCGGTGCTGCGCTTCAACGCCGCGGCGCCGTCGATCCGCGAGCAGCGTCGCCTGCAGCGCATGGCGCAGGCGATGGGCCTGGCTGGCTGCGCCGACGACGGGCACGAGCTGGCTGAGGCAGTGCAGGCGATGAACGCCCGGCTGGGCCTGCCGCAAGGCCTGCGCGCGATGGGTGTCGACGAATCGATGTTCGAGCGCGTGATCGACGGCGCGCTGGCCGATCACTGCCACAAGACCAACCCGCGAAGCGCCAGCCGCGACGACTATCGCGCGCTGCTGCAGGCGTCCATGTAGTGGGCTGCCTGGCGCGCCCGCCGCGGGCGTGGGACCACCTCGAGCCCATCGCGGCCCGCGAGGGGCAGCATGGCTGAGACAACCGGCCCCGACGGGCGACCCGACACGCCGTCGGGCCGCCTGCCCGCGCGGCAGGACCCGTCTGCCATGACGGCCGAGGAGCTCGACGAGCGCAGCCGGCTGGCGATCGAGATCCTCGGCCTGGCCTGGTGGAGCCGGGACCTGGACGCCGGCAAGGTGCACTGGGACGCCCAGATGTACCGCCTGCACCACCGCGACCCCGCCGAAGGGCCGCCCGGCCTGGACGAGTGGCTGGCGCGCCACGTCCATGAGGCCGACCGCGGCTGGATGGCCGCGCGGCAGCGCGCCGAGCATGACGTGTGGACGATGAGCAGCGAGGTCACCTTCCGCGCCCCGGCGCCAGGCGGCGTGCGCTGGATCCGCGCCTGGACGCGCCGCCTGTGGCGCGATGGCCGGCGGCAGTCCTTCGGCATGCACATGGATGTGACCGAAGCGCACCTGGCCGAGCGGGCGCTGCAGGACGAGCGCGACCGCTATCGCCTGGCAGTGGACGCCGCCGGCATCGGCGTCTGGGAGCGCCATCTGGAAAGCGGCCAGCGGACCTGGAACGAGTCCATGTACCGATTGCGCGGCCTGTCGCCCGACGACCCGCGCACCCCGTCGGAGCTGCTGACCCTGGGCCAGGACCCTGGCGAGGCCGATCGCCAGCAGGACCTGCTGGCCCGTCAGCCCGACCACGGCGCGGTCTACCGGCGCGAGTGGCGAGTGCGCTGGCCCGACGGCAGCGAACACTGGCTGCTGTCGCTGGGCCGAGTCGTCGACGGCCCGGAAGGGCGGCGGCTGGTCGGCATCAATGTCGACATCACCGACCGCAAGGCGGCCGAGGCACTGCGACAGCAGAGGGCGGCGGCCGAACGGGCGGCGCGCGACAAGTCGGCCTTCCTGGCACGCGTGAGCCATGAGCTGCGGACGCCCCTGAACGCCGTGGTCGGCTTCAGCGAACTGCTGCTGAACGATGCGCGAAACGCTGCCGACAGCGACCTGGCGCGCCGCCTGGACCTGGTGACGACGTCGGCACGCCACCTGGCGGCGCTGGTCGACGACCTGTTGCAGCTGTCGTACCTGGACGCCGGCGCGCCGGGCCCGCCGGCGCAGCGCGTGGTGCTGGACGAGGTGCTGAGGCAGGTGATGCGCTGGGTGTCCCCGCTGGCCCAGCGCGCCGGGGTCGAGGTGTTGGCCGAGCCGTTCTGCGGCCGGGCGGTGCGCGCGCCGCACCGTCATGTCGAGCAGATCGTCACCAACTTGCTGACCAATGCCGTCAAGTACAACCGCAGCGGCGGCAAGGTCTGGATCCGGCTGTGCCATGACGACGACAGCGGCCTGTGCGGCATCGCGGTCGAGGACAACGGGCGGGGCATCGAGGCCGGCCAGCTCGACCGCATCTTCGAGCCGTTCGAGCGCGGCGAGGCTCAACGCTCGGCGGTCGACGGCACGGGCATCGGCCTGACCCTGTCGCGCCAGCTGGCCCAAGGCGCCGGCGGGCGCATCGAGGTGCGCAGCCAGCCAGGCGTGGGCAGCACCTTCATTGCCTGGCTGCCGGCCGACCGCACGGAACCCGCCGACGCGCCGGCCGACACGCCCGCCGGCAGTCGCTCGCCTTCCGGCACCGATCCGGCGCCCGACCGCGACCAGGCCTCGTGGGCAACCGCAGGGCCGCCGGTGCCTGCCGCGCAGTCCCCGCGCACGCCGCAGCAGGGGACCCGTGCGCCCGCTGGCGAAGCGCCGCAGGTCGTGCTGTGCGTCGAGGACAACCCGGTCAACCTGCTGCTGGTGCGCGAGCTGTTTGCGCTGCGATCCCGGTTCCAGCTGCATACCGCCGAGAACGGCCATGACGCGATCGCGATGGCCGAGGCCCTGGCGCCGGAGCTGTTGCTGGTGGACCTGCACCTGCCCGACATCGACGGCATCGAGCTGATGCGCCGGCTCCGTGCCCGGCCGGCGCTGGCCCGGGCCCGCTTCGTGGCCTTCTCGGCCGACGCCCAGCCCGACACCATGGTGGCAGCCCGCCAGGCCGGCTTCGACGAGTACTGGACCAAGCCGATCGACTTCGCGCAGATCCTGCGCCGGTTGGACGCGCTTGCCGCCCGCGCGCCCCGTGCCGACCGCAACGGCGGCACGGCCTGATCGGCGGCACGCCCCCCGGCACCCTGAGAAGCCGCTTGCGTCGGCGCCCACTGTGCAGGCGGCGGGCCTCGATGACGGAGGCCGCCGCGGCCACGCGCTCGCTCGCGTGGCTGCCTGGCGGGTTGCGCGAGCAGGTCGGGCAGGCCGCGACGCGGGCCAGACGGCCGGCGCCAGCCCGCGGCCCCGGGGCCGGCGACCCTGCAGTTCGTCGCCGCGGCATGCAGCCCGTCGCAGCCGGCTCGCGCGGCGCCCCGGCCGCCCGTTATGGTGTGCTACCTCAGCAACACACCACGGTCATGCAGATGCCCCACTGGGACCAACAGCTGCCGATATACCAGCAGCTTGCCGACATGCTGGCGGCGCGGCTGCTCGACGGCGAGCCCGCCGAAGGCGAACCGATGCCGTCGGTGCGCGCGCTGGCGGGCCAGTACCTGCTCAACCCGCTCACCGTGACCCGCGCCCTTCAGGCCCTGGGCGACGAAGGGCTGGTCGAAGCGCGCCGCGGACTGGGCATGTTCGTGCGCCCCGGCGCCCGCGAGCGGCTGCGCTCGATCGAGCGCGAGCGCTTTCTCCACGACGAATGGCCGCGCCTGCGACAACGGCTGCGGCGGCTGGGCCTGGGGCCGGCGGACTTGAACTGGGAGGCCCTGCAATGAGCGACCTGCTGATCGAAGCCCACGAGCTGACCATGCGCTACGGGCCGCGCACCGCCGTCGACCATGTCAGCTTCCAGATCCCCAAGGGCCGGGTGTTCGGTCTGCTGGGCCACAACGGCGCCGGCAAGACGACGCTGATGAAGGCGCTGGTCGGCCTGCTGCCCGCCCAGGGGCAGTTGCGCGTGCTGGGCCTGGACCCCTTGCGCGAGCGCGTGAAGCTGCTCGAGCAGGTGTGCTGGATCCCGGACGTCGCGGTGCTGCCGCGCTGGGCCCGGGTGTCGGAACTGATCACGATGCTGGGTGGCCTGCACCCGCGTTTCTCGGCCGAGCGGGCGCGCACCCTGCTGGCGCGCACCGACGTCAGCCTGCGCGACAAGGTCTCCAGCCTGTCCAAGGGCATGGTGGTGCAGACCCACCTGGCCTTGATGGCGGCCATCGACGCCCGGCTGATGATCCTGGACGAGCCCACGCTGGGGCTGGACGTGATCTCGCGCAAGGCCTTCTACGAGATGCTGATCGACGAGTGGTGCGACGGTGAACGCAGTGTCATCGTCTCGACGCATCAGGTCGAGGAGATCGAGACCCTGCTGTCCGACGTGCTGATGCTCAACGAGGGCAAGCTCGCGCTGGCCATCAGCCTGGAGGACGTCGACCGCCGGTTCGTCGCGCTCAGCCACGACGCCGCGGTGGCCGCCGACATGGAAGCCGCCCACCCGCTGCTGCGCTACCGCGTGCAGGGCGGCAGCGCGGCGCTGTTCGACGGTGAACCGCCGCAGCACCTGCTGCCGCTGGGCAGGCGCATCCGGCCCAGCCTGGTCGACCTGTTCGTGGCGCTGACGCGCCGCCCCGAAGCCCACCGCACCCAGTTCCAGGACGCCCGATGAACACCCTCAAGACCCTGTTGCAGCGCGAGTGGTTCCAGCACCGCACCGGCTGGATCGTGATCGCCCTCGTGCCACTGGCGATCGGCCTGTTCGTGCTGGGCATGACCCAGCTGCACCTCAACGTCGACGGCAACGAGGCGACGCTGACCATCGAGGAGGCGCCGCCGGTGGCGCTGGCTCTGGCAGCCATCGCCGGCGCGGGCGCCGCGGGCTTCTTCGTGGCCTGGCTGGTGTCGCTGTTCCAGGTGCCCGGCCTGGCGCGGCGCGACCAGCAGGACCGCTCGATCGAGTTCTGGCTGTCGATGCCGGTCGGCCATGCGGTGAGCCTGGCGGCGCCCATGCTGGCGCACCTGCTGCTCTTTCCGCTGGCGGCGATGGGTATCGGCGTGGCCAGCGGGCTGGCGCTCTCGGTCCTGCTGCTGGCCAAGACGGCCGGCCTGGCGGCCTGGTTCGGCCTGCCCTGGCTGTCGCTGCTGGGGCTCACGCTGGCCCTGATGCTGCGCGTCGGCTACGGGCTGCTGCTGACCACCCTGTGGCTGTCGCCGCTGATCCTGCTCGCCATGGCCGCGTCTGCCTGGCTCAAGCGCTGGGGCCTGCCGGCGCTGGTGGCGGGCGTCATCGTGGTCGGCAAGCTGCTCGAGACCTTCTTCGGGACGCCGGTGGTCTGGGTGACCGGCCGCATGCTGCTCGAGCGCGCCGGACGCGGCCTGCTCACTGGCGAGAAGCCCGGCGGCGTCGCCGTGAACGGCAACGAGGACCCGACGGCCATGCTGGCCCAGGCCCCGGGCTGGCTGTGGGACGACGCCCTGGGCGCCACCGCCGACCTGGCCCACCCGCTGCTGCTGCTGGCCCTGGCGGTGTCGGCCGGCTGCTTCGCGCTGCTGGTGCTGCGCCGCCGCCAGGGCGCCTGAGCCCCCGGCGGCCGCGGCCGATCAACCCGCGGAGCCGAAGGCCGCCATCAGCGCGGCCGCCGCGTTCTCGAAGGACCGGGCACCCTGCGCGCGCTTGATGTCGTCCCAGGCCTCGGCCACCTGCTCCGGCCCCAGGCCTTGCAGCGGCAGGTGCACGCCCGGGCCTTCGACCAGGCGCACGGTCGAGAAGTAGCCGGCCCCGGCGGCCAGGATGACGCCGCTGTCGACACAAGCCTCGCTGGCCAGCCAGGCGACGCCGGCTGAGACCCGCTCGGGCGTCGCCGCAGCCAGCAGGCCGGCGAAGGGCATGTCGGCCGTCATTCGTGTCAGGGCCACCGGCGCGATGGTATTGACCGTGATGCCATGCCTGGCGCCTTCGTCCTTGAGCGTGTTCATGAGGCCCACCACGCCCAGCTTGGCGGCGCCGTAGTTGCTCTGCCCGAAATTCCCGTACAGGCCCGCCGCCGAGGTGGTCATGACGATGCGGCCATAGCGCTGTGCCTGCATCGGGGCCAGGGCCGCCCGCGAGCACCAGGCCGAGCCGAGCAGATGCACGCGCACCACCGCTTCGAAGTCCGCCGGCGGCAGCTTGGCCAGCGTCTTGTCGCGCAGGATGCCAGCGTTGTTGACCAGCACGTCGACGCGCCCGTAGGCGTCGACTGCGGCGTCGATCAGGCGTTGCGCGCCCTCGGCGGTCGAGATGTCGTCGAAGTTGGCGATCGCGCGGCCGCCGGCGGCGACCACCTCGCGCACCACCGCCTGCGCTGCGGCGTCGTCACCGCCCACGCCACCGACGCTGCCCCCGAGGTCGTTGACCACCACCGCGGCGCCGCGCGTTGCCAGCAGCAACGCATGCGACCGGCCCAGGCCGCCGCCGGCACCGGTGATCACGGCCACTCGGCCATCGAAGCGGATCGGGTTCATGCGCGTCGTCCTCCGGGACAGGGGTCAAGGGTGGCCGGGGTGGCTCGGGCCGGCCGGGCCATGCCGGGCCATGCCGGCCGGCGGCCCGGGTGCCTTCCCGGGTGCTCAGTCATGGCGCTGCTCGGCGATGAACACGGTGCCGGTGAAGGTCGAAAGTGGCCGGCCGTCGGCCAGCCGCACATCCACCCGCACGACCGCCAGCCGGCGGGTGCGCGAGACTTCCTCGGCGCGCGCCAGCAGCCTGTCGCCGGCACGCGCCGGGCGCTGGAAGGTGATGTGGGCGTCGATGCCCGCCGCCACCGCGCCGCGTGAGTTGGCGGCCAGCCCGAAGGCGGTGTCGGCCAGCGTGAACACCACCCCCCCATGGCAGCTGCCGTTGAAGTTCAGGTGCTCCGCGGTCAGCTCGAGCGCCAGCTCGACCCAGCCCGGCCCGGCCTGCAGGCAACGGATGCCCGATCGCCTGACCCACGGGTCGGCGGCCATCAGCCGGCCGATGCGGCGGCCCTCCTCGCTGTCGGTGGCCGCGATCGGGTGGCCGGGCGACGCCTGGCGCTGCGCTGTCGCCGTGGCGCCGGCGGCGGCGGTGCCGGCCAGCCTGTGCCCCTGACCGGCCCAGGCGCGGTGGGCTTCGGCGGCCGCGGCCAGTTCGTCGACGCCGGTGCCCTGGCGTGCGCTGGTGGCCACCACCGGCACCACCCAGCCACCGCTGCCCGCCGGGCGGCGCAGCTGCAGCATGTCGCGCAGCTCGCGCACCGTCAGCGCGGCCTGCGGCAGGTCGGCCTTGGTGACCGCCAGCACGTCGGCAATCTCGAGGATGCCGGCCTTCAGCGCCTGCACCTCGTCGCCCAGCCCGGGCGGGCAGGCGACGATGCGGGTATCGGCCAGCGACAGGATGTCGACCTCGGCCTGCCCGGCGCCCACGGTCTCGACGACGATCAGCGGAAAGCCCGCGGCATCGAGCACATCCACCAGCCCTGCCGTCGTCGGCGACAAGGCCCCCTGGCGGCCGCGCGAGGCCACCGAGCGGATGAACACACCCGGGTGTGCGCCATGCGTGCCCATGCGCACCCGGTCGCCCAGCAGCGCGCCGCCGCTGAGCGGGCTGGAGGGGTCCACCGCCAGCACCGCCACCTGGCGGCCTTGCGCCAGCCATTCGCCCAGCAGGCCGTGCACCAGCGTCGACTTGCCGGCGCCAGGCGGGCCCGTGACCCCGATCACCTGCGCGCCACCCCGGTGCGGTGCCAGCTCGGCGAGCAGCGCGCCGGCGCCCGGGTGCCCCTGCTCGACGACGCTGAGCGCCCGCGAGAGCGCCAGGCGGTCGCCGCCACGCAGGCGCCGCGCCAGTTCATGCGGTGCCGCTGCCGTCATGCCGCGCTCCGCACGCCAAGGCGCGGGTCGGGGTGCGCCGCGTCGACGCGAACGGCCCTCACACCAGGGCCTGCACCTGCCCGAAGCCCAGCTCGCGCCGCAGCGTGGCGCAGATCTCGCCATGCGTGCAGCCGGCCTCGGCGGCTTCGACGACGCGAGCGAACAGGTTGTCGCGCTCATCGCCGGCGGCGCGCGACAGCGTGTCGAGCGCATGCTGCACCGCCTGCGACGAGCGGGCTTCGCGCTTGAAGCGCAGGAACTCGTCGACATGGGCCTGCATCGTGGCGCGATCGGGCCTCGTGTGGACCGGCCGTGCGCTGCGGTCTTCGGCCGCCGTGTAGGCGTTGACCCCGACGACCGTACGCCGGCCGCTGTCGACCTCGGCCTGGAAGCGCCGCGCCGACTCGCCGATCATGCGCTGCACCAGGCCCGCCTGCACGGCCTTGTACATGCCACCGGCCTGTTCGACGATGGCCATGACACGCTCGATCTCGGCCTGCATCTGCTCGGTCAGGGCCTCCACGTAGTGGCTGCCGCCCAGCGGGTCGATGACGTCGGTCAGGTTCGCCTCCTCGCGCAGGATGTTCTGCGTGGCGATCGCGATGCGCGCACCGGACTCGGTCGGGCAGGACAAGGCCTCGTCGTAGGCGTCGGTGTGCAGGGACTGCAGGCCACCGAAGATGCCGGCCATGGCCTGCACCGTGACACGCGCGATGTTGTTCAGCGGCTGCTGGCGCGTCAGGTCCACGCCCGAGGTCTGGCCATGGAACTTGAAGCGCCAGCTCCTCGCGTCCTTCGCACCCAGCCGCTCGCGCGTGACCCGAGCCCAGACCCGCCGCGCGGCACGGAACTTGGCGACTTCCTCGAAGAAGCTGATCGAGACGTCGAAGAAGAAGGTGAAGCGCGGCAGGAACTGGTCCGGGTCCATGCCGCGCGCGATGCCGTCCTCGGCATTCTGGATGGCCGTGCACAGCGTGAAGGCGACCGCCTCGGCGGGGCTGGCGCCGGCTTGCTGCATGTGCTGGCCCACCACCGACATCGGGTTCCACTTCGGCAAGTGGCGGTTGCAGAAGGCGATGTGGTCGCCCAGGATGCGCCGCGCCCCCGGCAGGGCGATGCGGAAGAACATGTGGTTGGCCACGTAGTGGCTGATGTAGTCGCTCTGGTTGCTGGTGCCGCAGATGCCCGACCAGGGCGTGCCGCGCCTGCGGGCCGTGGCCAGCAGGAAGGCCAGCAGGGTGAAGGGCCCGGGGTCGTTGAGCGCACACGAGGTGGCACCGAGGTCGACGCCCTGCAGCGCGCGGTCCATGTGGTCCGCGGTGTTGACCACCGTGCCGCAGGTGCCCAGCAGCTCGAGCGGCGACTCGTCCATGTCGACGCCGCGGAAGACCGAGTTGCAGGGGATCAGCGACACCGCCGTCGCGCCCGCGGCCAGCACCTCGAGCAGGCGGGCGTTGTACTGCGCCGGCGTGCCCAGGCCGATGAGCTGGCGCTGGGTCCAGGTGCGCCCGCGGTGCATCGTGGCGTAGATGCCGCGTGTATAGGGGTACTGGCCCGGCAGGCCGGCGTCGGCGGCTCGCGGTTGCCAGTCGGCCGCCGTGTACAGCGGCTTGATGGCCAGCCCTGAGCGGTTGCGCACTGCACGCTCGGAGCCCGCCTGCTGCTGGTACTCCTGCTGCCAGCGTGCCAGGGCGGCAGCCTCCAGGGGGACATCGACGGGCTTGTTCATCGCCGGGCTCCGTTTCGAGGGGCTTCAGGCCGTCGCGTCGCGCTGCGCGCGCACGCAGCCGGCGGCCTCGCGC
>Ga0209573_1004888_pt1 | contig 12727 bp, 13 predicted proteins | sample TNRBio252014_DNA_FD_185870 | JGI IMG/M metagenome (GOLD analysis project Ga0209573, IMG submission 185870) | Wastewater treatment Type I Accumulibacter community from EBPR Bioreactor in Madison, WI, USA - TNR Reactor_6/25/2014_ DNA (SPAdes)... | ecosystem: Engineered > Bioreactor > EBPR >...
GTGGAAACGCTTCACGCCATGCCGATTCCCGAGGCGATGGCGGCGCTGACGGCGGTCAAGGGCGTCGGCCCGTGGACGGCCGAGATTTATCTGATGTTCCATGCGGGGCATGCGGATGTGTTTCCCACCGGCGATCTGGCCTTGCAGGAGGCGGTGAAAATCGCCTTCGGCTATCAAAACCGACCCTCCGCCCGGGCGCTGGGCGATGAAGCGCAGCTGTGGACGCCTTGGCGCGCGGTGGCCGCGCGGCTGTTCTGGGCCTATTACAAGGCGGTGAAAAGCCGTGAGGGCGTGACCTGAGGTGCAAGAATCAGTGGCGGAACGCCGCCCGGGCGACTAAGAGGGGGCCGGACAACGCATCAGGTCGCCATGATCCCGAACGAACTCAAGATCACCCCCGAACTCGTCGCCCAGCACGGTCTGAAACCGGACGAATACGAGCGGTTTCTCGCTCTTCTGGGGCGCGAACCGACGATCACCGAACTGGGGATCGTCTCGGCGATGTGGAACGAGCACTGCTCGTACAAGTCGTCGAAGGTGCATCTGAAAACCCTGCCGACCAAGGGGCCGCGCGTCATCCACGGCCCGGGCGAGAACGCCGGCGTGGTTGACATCGGCGATGGCGATGTCGTTGTTTTCAAAATGGAATCTCATAACCACCCGTCGTATATCGAGCCCTATCAGGGCGCGGGAACGGGCGTTGGCGGCATCCTGCGCGATGTCTTCACCATGGGTGCGCGCCCGGTGGCGGCGCTCAACGCGCTGCGCTTCGGCGATCCCTCGCACCCCAAAACCCGGCATCTGGTTTCGGGCGTGGTGGCCGGCATTGGCGGTTATGGCAACTCCTTCGGCGTGCCGACGGTGGGCGGGCAGGTCGGCTTTCACCCCCGCTACAACGGCAACTGCCTGGTCAACGCCATGGCCGTGGGCATCGCCAAGAAGGACCTGATCTTCACCTCGCAGGCCAGCGGGGTTGGCCTGCCGATCGTCTATCTCGGCTCGAAAACCGGGCGCGACGGCATCCATGGGGCGACCATGGCGAGCGCCGAATTCGACCAGAATTCGGAGGAGAAACGTCCGACCGTGCAGGTCGGCGATCCGTTCGCCGAAAAACTGCTGCTCGAAGCCTGCCTTGAGATCATGGCCAGGGGCTGCGTCGTCGCCATTCAGGACATGGGGGCGGCGGGCCTCACCTGTTCGGCGGTCGAAATGGGCGCCAAGGGCGATCTCGGCGTCGAACTCGACCTGAATGCCGTGCCCTGCCGCGAATCCGGCATGAGCGCCTACGAGATGATGCTGTCGGAATCGCAAGAGCGCATGCTGATGGTGCTCCACCCGGAAAAAGAGGCGGAAGCGGAAGCGATTTTCCGCAAATGGGGCCTCGATTTCGCGGTTGTCGGCCATACGACAGACACCTTGCGCTTCGTCATCAAGCATGAGGGCGAGGTCAAGGCCGACCTGCCGATCAAGGAACTGGGCGATCAGGCGCCGGAATACAACCGCCCCTGGGTGGCCCCGGCCAAGCGCCCCTCCAACGCCGAACTGGCCGACAAACTGGCAATCCTCGCCGCCGAGAAGGCCTCCGACACGGCTTCCTCGGTGCTGAAATTGCTCGGTTCTCCGGATTTCTCGTCCAAGCGCTGGGTGTTCGAGCAATACGACCACCTGATCCTCGGCAACACCGTGCAGAAGCCCGGCGGCGACGCCGCCGTGGTGCGCATCGGCGAGGGGCCGAAGGGGCTGGCGATGACCTCGGACGTGACGCCGCGCTATGTCGAGGCCGACCCGTTCGAGGGCGGCAAGCAGGCGGTGGCCGAGAGCTGGCGCAACCTGACCGCCAGCGGCGCGACCCCGATCGCCCTGACCGACAACCTCAACTTCGGCAACCCGGAGAAGCCCGAGATCATGGGCCAGTTCGCGCTGGCCATCAAAGGCATCGGCGAGGCGGCGCGGGCGCTCGACTATCCGGTCGTCTCGGGCAACGTCTCGCTCTACAACGAGACGCAGGGCCAGGCGATCCTGCCGACCCCGACCATCGGCGGTGTCGGCCTTCTGGCCGATGTGAGCAAGACGGTGTCCATCGCCTTCAAGGCGGCGGGCGCGGTGGTGATCCTGTTGGGCGACACGCAGGGCTGGCTGGCCGCCTCGGCCTGGCAGCAGGTGCTGCTGGGGCTTGAGGAAGGGGCTCCGCCGCCGGTCGATCTGGCGGTGGAAAAGCGCAACGGCGATTTCGTGCGCGGGCTGATCCTGGCCGGCCGCGTTTCGGCCTGTCATGACCTGTCCGACGGCGGGCTGGCGCTGGCGCTGGCCGAGATGGCGATGGCCGGGGAGCTGGGCGCCCGCATCGAGCGGCTGCCGCAGGGCCTGCCTGCCCATGCCGCGCTGTTCGGCGAGGATCAGGGCCGCTATCTGATCACCGCCGCGACGGATGAGGCGCGGCGCATCCTCGAAGATGCGGCGCTGGCCGGCGTGCCGGCGCTGGCGCTCGGCACCACCGGCGGCGAGGCGCTCGTCCTGCCGGGCACCCGCCCGCTGACCGTCTCCGAGATGATCGCCACCCATGAAGCCTGGCTGCCCACCTACATGGCCGGCAAGGCGTAAGCGACCAGCACCCAAGGGAGTTTCGCCATGGCGATGCGTGCCGACGAGATTGAAGCGATGATTCGCGAGGCCTTTCCTGATGCCCAGATCGAGATCAAGGATCTGGCGGGAGACGGCGACCACTATGCCGCCACAGTGGTTTCCGCCGCCTTCAGGGGCAAGACCCGCGTGGCGCAGCACCAGATGGTCTATGCCGCGCTTCAGGGCAAGATGGGCGGGGTGCTGCATGCGCTCGCCCTGACGACCCGGGCGAGTTAGGCTGCCCCTTTCGGCTCGGGCCTGCGCGGCCGGGTCAACGCCGTGCGCCTGGCGAACAGCAACGCCAGCGCCAGCAGCGGCAGCACGGCCGAAACGGCAAAGGCGCCGCCGCCCAGCATCCGGTAGATCGGCCCGATGGCCAGTGTCGCCGCCGCCATCATCAGGCCGGAAAGGGTGACGAACACGCTTTGGGCGCGCGCCCCGGCCTCCTCCTCCACCAGCCGCTGCACGAAGGCCATCAGCCCGAGGTAACTGGCGCTGAGCGTCGCCGCGTGCAGGGTTTGCAGCAGAACCGTGACCAGTATCGGCGGATCGACGCCCATGGCGAGCCAGCGGATCGCCGTACCCACGGCGGCGATGACCAGCAGGCCGAACGGACCGAAGCGGGCCAGCGCCTGCGGTCCGAGCCAGAACATGGCGATTTCGGCGATGACGCCCACCGTCCAGAGCAGGCCCACCGACCAATCGGGATAGCCGAGCGCCAGCCAGTGCACCGAGGAAAAACTGTTGAGCGCCGCCTGACTGGCAAAGATCAGCGCCACCGCGACGAAGACCACCAGCAGCTCGGGCCGGCCGGCGAGATTGAGCGGCCCGGCCCCGGCCCGCGCCTCGGCCGGGGCGGCGGAGGGCAGCAGGGCGGCGCAGCCGAGCATCAGCACGATCATCACCAGAAAGCCGCGAAACACCGCATCCGGCCCGCCGGCGGCGAGCAGAAAGCCGCCGCCCACGGCGATGACGGCGAAACTGAGCGAGCCCCACAGCCGGATTCGCCCGAAATCACGCGCGATGCCGCGCCGGACGAGGCTGACCACCGTGGCGTCGATGACCGGGCTGACCGACTGCCAGACCAGCATCATCAGCGTGGTCAGCGCCAGAATCGGCCAGAACCGGGACGCCTGCGACAGGGCGACGGCGAGCACCAGCGTCAGACTGAGCAGCACCGCCAGCAGCCGGCGCCGGTCCGGCGCATCGTCGGCCCAGCGCCCGACCAGCGGGGTGACCAGAAAGCGCAGGATCATCGGCAGCGCCATCACCCAGACGATCTCGGTCTCGCTGAGGGAGCGGGCGCGCAGCCAGACCGGAAAGAACGGCGTATGGAAGCCGAGCACCGCATAATAGGCGATGTAGGCGATGCAGGACGCCAGAATGGGCGAGCGATCCCCCCACGGCTGCGGTTCCGGCGCGGCGCCCCCGCCGGCAATGTTCGGTTCGTTCGGCACAGGCCGAGACCTAGCCGGCTTGGCCGGCAAGGTCCAGCGCCGCGGCCTCTATTGCAGCGGCAACCGGTCGCGCAGGACGCGCAGGCTCTCGCCCAGCTTCTGGTCGTTGCGCTCGTTGATGGCCCGCACCGCCATGTTCTCCGATGACGAGACCCGTTTTGATGTCCTGCCGCCGCCGGTGCTGGCGGCCGGGGCCGGCTTTTCCTCGGCCAGCGAGACCACGACCTTGTGGATGTCGGTGCGGCCCGCGGTCAGCGTGCCCTCGGCGGAGGCGAGCGCAAAACCCTTGCCGGCCGGGCTGAGCGTCACCTTGGGGGTGAGAGACCCGGAGACGGTGGTGCTGAAGGTCAGGGTATCGACCAGATAGGGCGTGTCGAAGCTTTTCCCGGCGACGCCGAGCGACCAGTGCTGCGCCAGTTCCATGAAGGTGCCGAACACCTCGCGCAGGCCGATGTCGCCGGCGATCGGATAGAGATGGTTCTCGGTGCCGGTGCCGACCTTCTCGCAATCGGCGGTGGTCAGGGCGTTGAGCAGGCTTCCCGGCGTATCGAGAATGCGGAAGCCGCGTTCGTTCGTGCGGCTGCGCTTGAGGTCGGCGCTCACTCCGGGGGCAAAGGTGCCGCGATAGATCGCGTCGGTGAAGCCGAATTTCGAGGTGGTGTCGTTGGTGATCGACATGTTGAGCGTGAAATCGAAGGCCATCTGCGTGCCGTTGAAGCGCTCGACGAACTGCGCCGCCGCAGGCGATGCCTTCTTTGGATCCAGCTTCAGGATATGCCGATGGTTGTTTGCGATCGCCTCGATCAGCGCCCGATCCTTTCTGACCAGATCAGGCATTCCCTGCTTCTCGTGCCGGGCCATGATGTGTTCAAGCCCGCTGAGCGTCATGTCGACATAGGCCTGACGCGCCTCGCAGCGGATTTTCCGCACGATCTGGGCTGTATTCAGACCGGTCACATCTTCGGGAACAGGATGGATTGCACAGCCTGACAGCAAAACGGCGGCACTTGAGCCCAAAATGATGGTACGCATTCTTCGCCCCAAAAGAATTAAGTACAATTAACCATGCCATTTCAAGCACAGGCTCGGGATGAGTCGAATCACCCAATCGTGATCGCGCCAGGTGGCGCAGGCCATTGCCCCCTACCCAACGGCGTGTGGCGGCGCTATATGGCTGTCATTCCCGGGCCTTGACCCCGGCAAGGAGAGACAGATGAGCGATGTGAACGCGCGGATCGACGCGGAAGTGAAGGCCAACGACGTGGTGCTGTTCATGAAGGGCACGCCGCAGTTCCCGATGTGCGGCTTCTCCGGCCAGGTCGCGCAGATCCTCGATTACGTCGGCGTACCCTACAAGGGCATCAACGTGCTGGAGGACGGGGCGATTCGCGAGGGCATCAAGGCCTACTCGAACTGGCCGACCATCCCGCAGCTCTACATCAAGGGCGAATTCATCGGCGGCTGCGACATCGCCCGCGAAATGTTCCAGGCGGGCGAACTTCAGCAGCTTCTGGCCGAGAAGGGTATCCTGCCCGCCAAATCCTGATTTGCAGGATTCGCGTCCAGGACCGGATGAACTTTCCCGCCAGACCGCAAGAAGCCGGGCCAGCCCGGCTTTTTGTTTATCTGCGATGCGGATTCGAGGATTTTCCCGTTCAGACCCGGGCGAGGACGAATACTGGGATTTGCCTGCCCGATCGCGTCCGAGGTGCGTCAATGACTGCCGCCCGCGCAAAAGAGCCAAAGGTTAACAACTGCTTAACCCCGTTTTGTTCTCATGTTTCTGGCCAAGTGTGTCTTTTTGGCACTTCGAAAGTTCATCGGTCCGGTCTAGACTCATGTTCGTGCATCATACGGCGTGTCCCTAGCACGGTGTATGAGTCGTCGCGCACTCAGAGAGATAAACGAGGTTCCTCATGAAGAAGATTGCTACCGTTGCGGTCACCGTCCTGGTCGCGTTCGCCCTCACCGCCTGCGGCACCGTTGGCAAGGGCAAGGGCAAGGGCAAGGCTCCGGCCGCCATCGTCACCAAGGGCTAATCCAGCCTGATACGGAAGATGGGCAGGCCGCAAGCCTGTCCATCTTTTTTCGTTTTCGCGGGCTTTCCCGGGAAAATTGCCCTGTCTCAGGGATCAAGTCAAAGTTCAGTGCCTTGCATGCCGATAAGCGCGGGACCACTGGCCGGGGGGCGAGCGGACCTGAGCGCGACCACCGGGCGACGCCAATCACGAGCGGTTGCGTATTGCCGCTTCCCTTTCATGATACGACGCGAGCGAACGCCATGAAGCGGACGACATCCCCCCTGATTTTCCCTGTCCTTGCCGGCCTGCTGGCCTTTTCCGCACCGGTGATGGCCGAGCAGATGAGCACGCTGCCCGCCGGCGATGCGGCGGCGGCCTCCGCCGCCCCGGCCAGCAAGGCGGAAGCCCGTGCGCAGGCCAGGGCCGAGCGCAGCACCGCGCGCGGCGCCAGCTACTACGTCGAGTTCCGCTCGCGCTATGCGCTGAGCTACGGCCACACCTTCCTCGTGCACGGCCGGCTGGGTCCGGGCGGGCGCATCATCACCTCAGAGGTCGCGGGCCTGCATCCCGCCGGCGACGATCCGGGGCCGTGGATGGTCGGCCATTTCCTGCCGGTGCCGTCCGAGACGGGCGCCAGCGATGGCGATACCGAGTCGCAGTACATTTCCGCGCGCTATCGCATCAATCTGACGGCCGAGCAGTACCAGAAGGTTTCCGCCTATATCCGGCGGCTGCAATCGTCCTCGCCGATGTGGCATGCGGTGCTCTACAACTGCAATGCCTTCGTCGGCGACGTCGCCCATTTCATGGGCCTGAAAACCCCGGGCACACTCGCCATGCCGGCCGAATACATCAATGGCATCAGGAGCATGAACGGCGGCGTCTCGCGCGTCAGCCTGCCGGGCGACGGACAGATCTCCGGCTCTGCGATGCTTCAGGACGCGCCGCGCTGAGGGCAGCGCCCGGCCTTTTTGACGCGCACGATGCGCCCCCGGCCTCACCCGCCGGGGGTAACTTCTTTCGGCGCCTTGCAGGTTGCGCGATTCGGCCGCAAGGAAAGGGGGACCGACGGAGTTGCCGCCCTTGCCCACCGCTCCCGTTTCCCGCCGGGTCGTCCATATCGACGGCTATTATCCGACCGCGCCGGAGGCCGCCTTTGCGCGCTACCAGCGCGAACTCGGCCGGTTCTGCCGGACATGGGGCGTTTCGGCTGAAGCGGCCTGGGGGGACATGGACGGTGACCGCAGCCTGTGGCGGGTGGCGGTCACGGCGCCGGACTGGAGCGGCAGCATCGAGCATCTGCTGTTCCGCTGGGATGACCTGATCGTCGCCGACCGCAGCCGGGGCTGGCCGAGCCGCCTGCCGCTGGCGCTGCTGGCCTTCGCCGATTTCGTGGCAGGCGGTGCCTTTTTTCGCTACCTGCGCCACGCCTGGCGCTATGCGCTGTTCTTTCTCTATCCCTTCCTCTGGCTGTTCGGGCTCATGGCCCTCAGCCTTCTGGCCTGGCGCTGGGGGCTGGAGCTGGCCGGGGCGCCGGGCAGCGTCTGGCTGTGGCCGGCGGCGCTGGCGACGACGGCGCTGGCCGTGCCGGCGCTGTCGCATCTCGCCTTCCTCGATCATCTGTTCGATGACTGGATCTATGCCCGCCGCATGGTGCGCCATGGCGATGCGGCGGTGGCGGAACGCCTGAACCGGCTGGCGGCGGAGCTGGCCGGGCATGACGAGGAGGTGCTGATCGTCGGCCACAGTTTCGGCGCGGTGCATGCGCTGGACCTGATCCGCGCCATCCGGCGGCTGCGCCCGGACGGGCCGCCGATCCGGCTGGCGACGGTCGGCTCGTCGATCCTCAAGGTGGCGTTGCACGGCGCGGCGGCGCCGCTGCGCCGGGCGCTGGCCGAGGTGGCCGCACTGCCGAACGTGATCTGGTATGATTTCACCGCGCTCAACGACGTGATGAACTTCCATCGCAAGGAGCCGATCGCGACGCTCGGGCTGCCGGGGCGGCCGGCGCAGGCCCGCAAAGTCCGCTTTCGCCAGATGGTTGATGCCGATTTCTACCGCAAGATGGAGCGCAATTTCTTCCGCCTGCACAGCCAGTTCATTTCCGGCAACGACAAGCGCGCCCGCTACGACTATTACATGATGTGCCTCGGCCCGTTTGCGCTGGAGCGGCTGGCCGACAGCGACGAGGGCGCGATTTTCTGGCTTGACGAGGCCGGCGCGCTGACCGAGGCAGGCCGGGCCGCGCTGTCCGCGCCGTCAACTGGCAGGAGCCCCGCCACATGATGACCCCGATGATCGCCAAGATCGCCTGGCTGCTGATGGCGGGGGGGTGGTATGGCCTGCGCATCCCGCATGAGCGCCGCTCGAAGAAGACGCCGGTGGCCTTCAACGCGCTGGACCGGCGCGAAAAGACCCGGCTGATCGTGTCGCTGACCGGGCTGGGGCTGATTCCGCTGGTCTATATCGCCACCGGCTTTCCCAGGGCGCTTGGCCGCCCCTTCGTGCCGGAACTGGCCTGGCTGGGCATTGGCGTGGCGGCGGCGGCGCTGGTGATGTTCCACCTGACGCATGAGGCGCTGGGGCGCAACTGGTCCGTCTCGCTGCAAATGCGCGAGAACCACAAGCTGATCAGCCATGGCGTCTACGCCCGCATCCGCCACCCGATGTATACGGCCTTCTGGCTGTGGGGCCTGGCGCAGGCGCTGCTGCTGCCCAACTGGCTGGCGGGGTTTTCCGGCCTGATCGGCTTTGGCACGCTGTACTTCCTCCGGGTCGGCCCCGAGGAGGAGATGATGATCGCGCGCTTCGGGCAGGAGTATCGCGACTACATGGCGCGCACCGGCCGCATCCTGCCGAAACTGGGCTGAGCCAGCAAAAAGGGCGGAGCCGAAGCCCCGCCCTGATATCTGCGGACCGGATGATCCGATCAGACGCCCTGCACGGCCTTCAGGCGGGCGTTGCACTGGCTGTAATAGCCGCCGCCCTTCTGGATCCACTTCAGTTCGCCGTTGCCGGTGCCGGCCTTGTTGGCGTTGTACTGATCGAGGCAGGTGTTCATGCGCTGCTTCGAGGGCTTCTCGGCCGCATATTTCTTGTCGATCGCGCGCGGGAAGACGACGCCGGCCGGAGCCGCGGGAAGCCGGGCGGCGGGCTGGGCCTTGGGCGCAGCGGCGGGAGCCGCCGGGGCCGCGGCCGGAGCGGCGGGGGCCGCGGTTTCGCCGCACTGGCTCTTGCGGAAATCGTTCCACGAGGCGCCGCCGAGGGTATTGGCCGCCTTGGCCGCGTTATACTTGGCCGAGCACTCCTGCATCGTCAGCGCCGAGGCGGGCGCAGCGGCAAGCATCAGGCCGCCGGCCAGAGCCAGTGCGCCGGCAGCGAAAGCAAACTTGGTGGTCTTCATGGCTTCTGTCTCCTGAGAACGACGCCCGACACGTTCAGACGAAAAGACCGGGATCAGCGCCCGCGCCCCCTGAACGGATGAAAACTACTGCCAATCCGATGAACCCGCAATGACTGTGATATACAGTAAACGCGTGGTTAACCTGAGGGTTCCTTGATACGAATCGAGCATTTTTCGCCGGAATTGGCCCGAAAATGGTCATCGCAACGGTTCAATCTGGTCGGAAACTGCTCTAACGGCCCAGCGCGGTGCGGATCAGATACTGCGCATCCTGGCTCGACCACTCCGCCGGGCCGGCCATGACGCCCAGTTCGCAGCCCCTGGCGTCGATCAGCAGGGTGGTGGGCATGCCAAAGGCCTTTCCGGCCTTCTTCAGGTCGGTGAAGATCTGGCCGCTCTGGTCCGAATAATAGCTCAGCTTCTTCACGCCCACGTCGGCGAGGAACGCCTTGGGCCGGTCGAGCCGGGAGGTGTCGATGTTGACGGTGACGACCTCGAAATCCTTGCCGCCGAGATCCTGTTGCAGCCGGTCGAGCGCCGGCATCTCGGCCCGGCAGGGCGCACACCAGGTGGCCCACAGGTTGAGAAGGATGGTCTTGCCGGCAAAATCCTTCAGTTTCAGCGGCTTGCCGTCGTGCGTGAAGAACGACACGTCGGTGGCGGGCTGCGGTCGCTCGGCAATCTTGAGCGCCGCCACCTCACCACGGGCGATCGGCCTGAGCTTTTCTGCGATGCGCGCCGCCGAATCGCAGCCCTGCGCCGCCACTTCGCCATTGCGGGCCTTGCCCCGCATCCCGTATAGCCCGGTCAGTCCCGCGACGACGGCCAGAAACACCCCGCCTGCGATCAGCAGGCCGGATTTCGAGCCCGGGGTGGCGGATTTTGGATCGACAGTCATTCGGAGTTCCGGCCTTGGCGAACGCAATGTGGGGCGGACGGTACCAGGAAGGTCCCGCCGCGATCATGGAAGACATCAACGCCTCCATCGATTTCGACAAGAGGCTTTACGCCCAGGACATCCGCGGCTCGCGCGCCCATGTCGCCATGCTGGCCACACAGGGCATCGTTTCCGCCGCCGACGCCGAAGCGATCAGCGCCGGTCTAGCAAAGATCGAGGCGGAAATCGAAGCGGGATCGTTCACGTTCTCGCGGGCGCTGGAAGACATCCACCTCAACATCGAATCGCGGCTGGCGGCGCTGATCGGCCCGGCGGCGGGACGGCTGCACACGGCGCGCTCGCGCAATGATCAGGTGGCGGTCGATTTCCGCCTCTGGGTGCGCGATCAGGTCGACGCCGTCGAGGCCGGGCTGAAGGACCTGCAACAGGCGCTGGCAGAGAAGGCGCTGGAGCACGCCGGCACGATCATGCCCGGCTTCACCCATCTGCAATCGGCCCAGCCCACCACCTTCGGCCATCACCTGCTGGCCTATGTCGAGATGCTGGGGCGCGACCGCGGCCGCTTTGCGGATGCGCGCAGGCGGATGAACGAATGCCCGCTGGGCGCGGCCGCGCTGTGCGGCACCTCCTTCCCGATCGACCGGCACGCCACCGCTGCGGCGCTGGGCTTCGACCGGCCGACGGCCAACTCGCTCGATTCGGTCTCGGACCGCGACTATGCGCTCGAAGCCCTGTCGGCGCTGTCGATCGCGGCGATGCACCTGTCGCGGCTGGCCGAGGAGATCATCATCTGGATGACGCCGCAGTTCGCCTTCGTGGCGCTGTCGGACAAGTTCACCACCGGCTCGTCGATCATGCCGCAGAAGCGCAACCCCGACGCGGCCGAGCTGGTGCGCGCCAAGACCGGACGGATCATCGGCGCGCTGACCGGGCTGATGATCGTGATGAAGGGCCTGCCGCTGAGCTATGCCAAGGACATGCAGGAGGACAAGGAAAAGGCCTTCGACGCCTTCGACGCCTTTGCCCTGTGCGTGGCCGCCACCGCCGGCATGGTGCGCGACATGGTGCCCAACGCCAAGGCCATGAAGAAGGCCGCCGGCGCCGGCTATGCCACCGCCACCGATCTTGCCGACTGGCTGGTGCGCACGCTCAACCTGCCGTTCCGCGAGGCGCATCATGTCACCGGGCGGATCGTCGGGCTGGCCAGCGCCAGCGGCGTCGATCTCGACAGGCTGAGCCTGGCCGAGATGCAGTCCGTCGATGGGCGCATCACCGAAGCGGTCTATGCGGTGCTCGGGGTCGCCAACTCGGTGAAGAGCCGCACCAGCTATGGCGGGACTGCGCCGGGCAACGTGCGGGCGCAGGCCCGGCGCTGGCTGAAGCGGCTGGCCGGCTGAGCCTGCTTTTCCATCGCGCACGAGGGCCGAACCGTGCTATCGGCTGAGATGAAAACTGGATTCCTGACGACCATGGCGACCACCGACATTTCCCGAAGGCTCGTTCTTCTCGGCGGCGCGGCTGCACTGGCAGCCGGGCTTGCCGCCTGTGGCCGGCGCGGCCCGCTGGAGCCGCCGCCCGGCTCGGCCCAGGCCAGACGCGCCGCCGAACAGGCGGAGGCGAAAGGGGAGAACCCGGCCGCAGCCACCGGCATGAGCCGGGGCGGCCGTCGCCCGCCGCCGCTGGAGCGCCCCAAGCGCGACTTCATCCTCGATCCGCTGCTCTGATCGCACGCCATGCACCATTTCGATTATCGCGACGGCCGGCTCCACGCCGAGGATGTCGACATCGCCGAGATCGTCGCCGCCGTGGGCACGCCGGTCTACATCTATTCGAGCGCCACGATCAGCCGGCACTACACGGTGTTCCGTGACGCGCTGGGGCCGCGCGCCCATGTCTTCTATGCGATGAAGGCCAATGCCAACCTTGGCGTGCTCTCGACGCTGGCGCGCCTCGGCGCCGGGGCGGACGTGGTGTCGGAAGGGGAAATCCGCAAGGCGATGGCGGCGGGCATTCCGGCGGCACGCATCGTGTTTTCCGGCGTCGGCAAGACCGAGGAGGAGCTGGCGCACGCCGTCTGCGTCGGCGTCTACCAGATCAACATCGAATCGGAGGGCGAGCTTGAGGCGCTCTCGCGCGTCGCGGCGCGGCTGGGCCGCACGCAGAACGCCGTGTTCCGCGTCAACCCCGACATCGGCGCCGGCGGCCACGCCAAGATCACCACCGGCTCCTCGGCCAACAAGTTCGGCATCTCCTTCGACGAGGCGGCGCGGCTTTATGCCAAGGGATCGAACCTGCCCGGCGTGCGCATCGTCGGGCTGGCGGTGCA
>Ga0209573_1004889_pt1 | contig 12725 bp, 12 predicted proteins | sample TNRBio252014_DNA_FD_185870 | JGI IMG/M metagenome (GOLD analysis project Ga0209573, IMG submission 185870) | Wastewater treatment Type I Accumulibacter community from EBPR Bioreactor in Madison, WI, USA - TNR Reactor_6/25/2014_ DNA (SPAdes)... | ecosystem: Engineered > Bioreactor > EBPR >...
ATCAGCCGGGAGGCGTCTTATCTGGTGCAGGCGACCACGATCCTGACCTTTATCGCTTCGACCTACTATTTGGTGATGACCTATCCAACCCCGGTGGCGATTTCTGACCGTTTGCGCCGGGATTGACAGCTTTCTTTACCTTGGCGCGGTAATTTGCAGGTTCCGCCAGCCGCTAGCTGTTACGATCTGGCCGCTATCGTCCAGAACCACGACTCGCCAGCGCAACGGCTCGCCAGCGCGATCGGCCAGCCAGGGCGGTGCGGTGTACTGGCCAGTTCCGCCCTTGACTACTGCGGCGAGTACGGACTCTCCCGTGCTCTTGGCCACTTCCAGCCGGTGGTAAGGGGCAGCGGCATTCCCCCGCCAACGGAAGCCCAGTGTTGTGGGCGGCAACCGTGCGTCGTCCTCGGGGGCCAGCAAGGTTGGTTTGGCGCTCCGATCACCACTACCGACGAAGTAGCGGATCTGCGGCAATGGGAAACCCGCCACGCCGCCGGCGATGGCGACCAGACCGCCTCCGGTGTTGGAACGGCTGTCGAGGGCGTCGCTGGCTTCAATCCGCAACAAAATGCGGTGCAGGCCGCCACCCTGGGAAGGCGGCAAGATAGTTTGCGGGCCGGGAATAAAAGCTTCGCCCACCGGGGTGAGAAAAATCTCGAAGCGCTCCAGCGTAGTGTAGCGCCGTTGCGGGTTACGTTGTTCGACTGGCAAGGTGGCGGCGGTGAGCAGATCGAATTCACTCGGCGGCGCATCGCCGGGCAGCGCCACTTCCCAGCGGCCCTTCAAGCGTCCAGCACCAGTGTATTTGATGAACGCTCCGACCGGCGGCAGCAGCATGCCCTTCGAGGCCGAAGCTGTAGTCGATGCTGTAGCTGGCCAGCGCCTGTTCCTGGTCCTGTTTGCGATTGCGCCCCAGACCCAGCATCAGGTTCAGGGTATCACTGGGTCGTAGCCCCAGTGATACCCGATTTTCCAGGGTATCGAAATCGGCCTGTTCGCGCCCCGGTTGGCGGTTGTCCTCGCGGCTGTAGCTCAAGCGGTAGCTGAACTCCCAGTGCTCGCCGGTCCAGCCAAAATCCAGCGCGTCGGGCTGCGTCACCTGATCGGGCAACTGGCTGGGGTCGTCAAAACCGGACAATTCGGGATTGGGGATATTCATCGCCTGCTGGTGGACCCGCTCCAGAGCGTAGCTGACGTTGGGTAGCCAGAGCTGGTCGGCGATGTTGTCAAACAGGGTCGGCGTCGGCAGGTTCAGGCCGAAGGTCAGGCCACGGGTGCGGGTAGTGAGCAGGGTTGGCAGATTGTCAATGTTATCCTGGGTCCAGCGGTAAGCCAGTTGGCTGGCGACCGGACCGATGCTGGCGTCCGCGCCCAGCACATAACTGTCCAGGTTGGCGTCTACCAGGGCGCCCAGACTTTTGTAGAGCACGTCGGCGCGGGCGTGGCGGGCGGTGAGCGTCAGATTGGCGGTCTGTTCGCCGAACAGCGGCGATTTCTGCAACAGCGCGTAGGCCAGCCCCAGTGCGTAGGCGTCGTCGGTGCTGGGTCCAGAGCACCCCTCTGGTTTTTAGCCATCGATTTGATCGGTCAGGCCAAGACGGGGCTGTCCGCCCTGGCCCTGAAGCGCCAGCTCGGCGTGAGCTACCCCACGGCCTAGCGGATTCAGCACCAGCGCATGCAGGCGATGACCGAGCGCGATGCCCGGTACACCCTGTGCGGCGAGGTACTGGTCGACGACGCCTATCTGGGCGGCGAACGGGTGGGCGGCAAAGCCGGCCGGGGCTCCGAAAACAAGGTACCCTTTGTCGCGGCGGTTTCCCTGAAGGCCGCAGGGCATCCCCTCCACACCCAAATGATCCCCGTCCCGGGGTTCACCTGTGCGGCCCTGACCGACTGGGCCAAAGCCGCCCTGGCCCCCGGTAGCCACGTCATTTCCGATGGGTTGGCCTGCTTTTCCGGCGTGGTGGCGGCAGGTTGTGACCACCAGGCTATCCTCATCGGCCCGCGCAAACCCAAAGAAGTGCCGGAGCTCGGCTGGGTCAATACATTCTGGGCAACCTCAAAACCGGAAAACCGGCTTCACCGGGGCTTACCCTGCGTTCAATTTCGCCAAATACGGAACCCACTACCTGGCCGCCTTCGCCAGGCTGAAGAATCTTGCTAATCAGGTTTTTTGATGCGTGATTCCCGCGTCGATGAGGGATTCGTCGATTTTTCCAGCAGTGCGGTTCGCGAGCGCAACTCCGCATCAGATCGAAGGTTCGAGTGGGAGCGTTCCGGAGTTATCTACAGCAACGGTGGATAACTCCAACAGCGGGCGCGGTCGGGGCGGATCTAACCGGTCGGGGCGCGGGCGGCCGCATCGACCGGCCCAACCTACTGGCGCTGGACACCGGCTGCGCGTGGGGCGGCGCACTCAGCTCCGCGTGCATCGACGGCGGCCAGCGCCAATGGGTGCAGGTGGCGTGCGAACAGGCACAGACGCCAGGATGAGGCCGGGCGCGCCCGGACAGTCGGCGCGTAATCAGGTAGCACCGAGCACGAAGTCGCTGCCGAGCAGGGCGCGCACCTCAGCCACGCGGCGGCGGCTGATCGGCAGACGCTGGCCGTCCTGCAACTCGCAGCGCCAACCGCCTGCTCCCCGCGCGACGCGGCATATCGCACGCCGCGCCACCCAATGCGAACGGTGGATGCGCAGGCCCGACACGCCGAAGTGCGCCTCCACCGCCGCCAGGCTGCCCAGCACCATGGCGCGGCCGAGCGCGGTGCGGACCTGCAGATAGTGCAGGTCCGCACTCACCCACAGCACCTCGTCGCCGAGCGCGGCAGGCCAGCCCAGTGCATCGGCGGCACAGCGCGGCGGCGCCGGGGACGGATCAGCCACGGCGGTCTCGGTCGGTGTCTGGGCCGCGGGTCTGGGCGGGTCGATCACGGCCGGCGGCTCCGGCACCGCAGGCGCGGCGGCTACCCCCACCGGCCGTGCGACCGCGGTCGCCGGGGCGACGTTCAGTAGCGCCCAGGTCAACAGGTACAGCGGACCCGCCTGCAGCAGCTCGGCCGCCAGCGCGCCTAGACCGCCCGCAGACTCGAGCCGGTCGAGCCAGCCGTCGTCCGCCTCTGGCGGGCCGATCGCGGGGAAGGCACCTTCGATGCCTAGCGACAGCGGCGCGTACAGCAGCAGCCCGATCACGCCGCCCAGGCCGACCACCAGCCAACGCGGCAGCCGCCGTGCGCCGGGCCAGCACGCCAGGCCCGCTGTGGCCGCCACGGCCAGCGCCAGCCCGGTGCCAACACTCAACGCCCAGAAGGCGAACGCTGCCGGCAGCGGCATGTGCCGCGCCGGCTCTGCACCGGCGATGGTGAACAGCGCCGCAATGGCCAGCACGGCCAGTAAGAAGCGGCCGGTGATCGACAGGCGCTGCTTCATCGCCGGACCGCATCGGCCGCTGGCTGGCCGCCCGCGCAACGGCGAGGTGGCCGCTGGTGCAAAAAATCCGCCGTTCGTGCATTGGCGGCCTGCGGCCCTTGGAAATCGGCTCGTGCTCTGTTCATGATGACTGCTCCGTCACTTCATGGACCCATCAATATGAAATTTTACCATCTCGTCTCCGCATTGGCCCTGGCGGTGTGGGCGTCTGGTCTGCAGGCCCAGCCCGTCAGCACCTCGCCCTGGTACGTTACCGCGATCGTCGGCGCCGTCAACCAGGGCGGCCAGACGCTGGATTACCGGCTCAACGGCGTAACGAACCAAGCCGATGCCAGCTACAGCGCCGGTCTGCTGGCCGGTGCGGCGCTCGGTTACCAATTCGGCAACGGCTGGCGCGCCGAAGGCGAATTCACCTACCAGAGCACCGACATCAAGGGCAACCCCTTTGCCGGCGCCGCCGGCCCGGCGGGCAACGGCAATCAGGCAGCCACCGCGCTGGCGCTGAACCTGATCGGTGAGTTCGACCTGATCGGCAGCCCGGAGGTGCGCACCTATGCCGGACTGGGGCTGGTTTACCTTACCGAACTCGACATTGACTTCGAGGTGTCCGGGCAACCCGAGCGCAGCTTCAGCGGCAGCGGCGCCGGCGTACAGTTCCTGTTGGGCGCGCGCTACGACCTGGGAGAGCGCTGGTTCGTCGATGCCGGTGCGCGCTACCTGGCGAGCAGCAAGATCGATCTGGACGGCGAAAGCGGCGCACCCGGCCAGATCGATGCGCGCTTTCGGCCTTGGGGCCTGACTGTGGCGGTGGGCTGGCGTTTTTAAGCGGATACGGCGGCAGAAATCAAACTGGAGGCTACACCATGAAAACCCTGAACTGGTTGTTGATCGTTCTTACATCGCTGCTTGTCGCGTGCAACGGCAGCGATTCCAGCCCTGAGCCGGTCGAGTTCCGGCGTGCGGTGGCCGGCCACCGCGTGGCGGAGGTCTTCGTCGCCGGAGACGACGGCTCGCGCCTGGCGACCTATGTCTACCTGCCGGCCAACGGCAGCGGGCCGTTCCCGACCCTGGTCATGCGCACCCCCTACGAACTGCCGATCACACCGGTGAGCGGCTTCCCCGAGGACCATGCCAACGCCGAGACCGAAGCCCAGCCCGAGGACGTGGGCTGGACCGAAGCCACCGATCGCGGCTACGCCCTGGTGGTGCAGGTCCTGCGCGGGCGCTACAAGTCCGAAGGCGTCTTCAGCCTGTTTCTCGACGAGGTGGCCGATGGCGAGGCCTTGATCCGCTGGGTCGAACTTCAGCCCTGGTCAGACGGGTCCATCGGCGTCTTCGGCGACTCGGCCAGCGGCGTCGCTTCACTGCAGGCGGCCGCTTCGGGCCGCGCGTCGGTCAAGGCCGTGTATGCGCAGGCCACGTCGCCCGACTTCCTGGGCGGCGTCATCTTCCCCGAAGGTCGCGTCAAGTGGGAGGCGCTGCTGCCTTTCGTGCTGATCCAATCGTCCGATAATAGCGAGGACCACGATGCCAGTCTCGGGTTGAGCGCGGCGGAAATCGGCGACCTGAAGCGCCAGGCCGGCGACGCGCTGGACGAGATGTTCGGCGCGGTTGCAGCCGGCGACCCGGCCGCATCAAGCTGGTGGACGCGACCCATCACGCCCGACTTTCCCATCGCCAGCCAATTGCAGCCGCGCTGGCGCGACCTGATCGCCGCGGGCAGCAGCCCGACCCTGCTGGCCCCGCAGGACGTAACCGACCGCATCCGCGCGCCAGTGCTGCACGTCAGCTTGTGGCATGACTTCTTCCAGCAAAGCACTTTCGATGCCTTCGCGCGGCTGCAAGCTGACCGCGGCGACCAGAAACTACTCGTGCTGGACGGCACGCACTACGACATCGATGACCCGGAGATCTGGCCCTCACGCCCGATGTTCGAGTGGTTCGACTACTGGCTGAAGGGCGCCGCGAACGGCGTGCCGGAATGGCCCGCCGTGCAATACACGGTGGCTGGTCAGCCGGAGCTCGGACTGCAAACCTCGCCGGTCTGGCCACCCGTCGGCACCACGGCGATCGAGTTCACGCTGGCTGCCCCGGTGCGTGTACTCACGCTCGACCCGGCAAGACCCGCACCCACGCTGGGTGGCAACCACCTGACGGTGAGTGCGGGCATGATCGATCAGACGCCTTTGCTTGAACGGGAGGATGTGCTCGAACTGCCGGGCACCGCGCTGCCCACGGCCAAGTTGTTGTTGGGCGCGGCCAGTGTCGAGCTTAGCGTGCTCGAAGCGGGTGTGGGCGACATCGTGGTCAAGCTCGTCGATCGCCGACCCGACGGCGAGGTGCGCCTGCTGCGCGAGGCGGTGGTGGCGCTGGCCGGCGCCGGAACGCAGCGCCTGAGCTTCTCGCCCCTGGCCTATGCCTTCGACGCCGGCAGCGCACCCGGGCTGATCGTCGCTGGGGCATCGCTGCCGGGCTACCGGTCGATGACACCCTCGCTCAGCGGCACGGTGCGCATCGCGGGCGCCCGGCTGCGGTTGCCGCTGGCGTCGGAATGACAGCACGGTGGCGCCATCAAGGACCCGCGCGCGGCGATGGAACGCCGTCATCCAGGGTTTAGGGAGCAGTGGAACGTAAAACCCGGTTAAGCAGCGCGGGTGGCGTTGACGTAGCTCACCCCCGGGAATACCTCGCGGGCCAGGTCGCAGCGCCCTGCACCGCTGAACCAGTCGCACAAATGATCGTTTGCGCAACGTCCTGGGGTGACGGGTTATCGCGGGTTTTCGTGTTGCGGAATCCATTCGATTGGCAATGGGTTTATGCAATCATGTTGTACGGCCAGGCCATGTTTTGCTTCCAGGGATCGTATCTCCCGGCACCGTGGCGAGATGCCTTAACCCGGTTTTCCGTTCCACTGCTCCCTAAACCCCCGGTCAAAACTCAACCGAAACCCTGATCGGCATTCGGACGGTATCCACAGCCATGACATCACCATCCAGCCACGCCCGTGTGTTGTTGATCGAGGATCATCGCGACATCGCCGAGATGGTGGGCGCGTATCTTGAGGCTCGCGGCTACGAACTCGACTACGCGGCCGACGGCGTCACCGGCCTGCACCTCGCGGTGGTCAACGATTACGACGCCATCGTGCTGGATCTGATGTTGCCGGGCCTGGATGGTTTGTCGCTCTGTCGCAAGCTGCGCCAGGAAGCCCGCCGGGACACGCCGCTGCTGATGCTGACGGCGCGCGATACCCAACAGGACAAGATCACCGGTTTCGAGACCGGCGCCGACGACTACCTGGTGAAACCCTTTGATATCCGCGAACTGGAGGCGCGCGTCCATGCCCTGGCGCGTCGCCGCCGCGGCAACGTCGCCGCCGAAGTGCTGCGCGTGGCCGATTTGACCCTCGACGCCGGCACTCTCCAGGCGCAGCGCGATGGCAAGAAGCTCAACCTGACGCCGACGGCGCTGAAAATGCTGATGGTGCTGATGCGGGCTTCGCCGCGAGTCGTCCAGCGGCGCGATTTGGAGCGGGAAGTTTGGGGCGACGAACTGCCGGACAGCGATACGCTGCGCAGCCATCTCTACACTTTGCGGAAGATCGTCGACAAACCCTTCGACAAGCCGCTGTTGCATACCCTGCACGGGGCTGGATACCGGCTCGCGGACCCCGATGAAACCTAAGGATACGCTCAAGCGGCGGATCAGCCGAACGTTTCTGTTGCAGGCGGCGGCGATCAGCGTTGCGGCGGCGGTCAGCGTGCTGCTGGCGGCGGCGATCATCAAGCAGGTGCTGGTAACCGAGGCGCTGCGCATGGAAGCCGACTATTTTTGGGAACGGCATGCGGCGACTCCCGCATTCCCCTTGCCCGATACGCGCAACCTCAGCGGTTTCCTGGCTCCGGTCGGCGATGATCGAGCGTTGCCCGAAAACCTGCGCGATCGGCGCGATGGCTTTCACTCGGTTCACGGTCAGGCCGGCTTCACCACGGTTTACATCACCACACGGAACGACCAGCGGTTGTACCTCCTGTTCGACAGCGAGCGCGTGAACGAACTCGCCACCTACTTCGGGTTGGCGCCGCTGATCGTCGTCCTGCTCGTACTTTACCTGTCGGTCTGGCTGGCCTTTCGAGCTTCGCAGCGGGCCATCTCTCCGGTGACCTGGCTGGCGCGCGAGGTCAACCGCCTCGACCCACAGGCTCCGGTCGTCCAACGCTTCGACCCCAGCCGCCTGCCGCCCGACGCGGACGAGGAGGTCCAGGTGCTGGCGGCGGCGCTCACCGGCCTCGCCGACCGCCTCGAAGCGTTCGTCGAGCGCGAGCGGACCTTCACCCGCGATACGAGTCACGAACTGAGAACCCCGCTCACCGTGCTGCGGGTCGCCACGGACCTCTTGCTCGATCGCGCGGACCTCCCCGCCGATGCGCGGGCCAGCATCATCCGCATCCGGCGCTCGTCCGATGAGATGGAAGAATTGGTCAACGCCTTCCTGCTCCTGGCGCGCGAGACGGACCAGGGCCTGCCCAGCGCCTGGGTCTGCATCAACGACGTCGTCGTCGCCGAACTGGAAAATCTCCGCCCGCTCGTCGCGCGCAAGCCGGTCGATATCCAAGTCGATGCCGAATGCCGCTTGCTGGTCGCTGGACCCGAGCCGGCCCTGTCCGCGGTGATTCGCAATCTGTTGCGCAACGCGCTTTGCTATACCGACGCCGGGCGCGTCAGCATCAACATTGCCCCTCGGCGACTGCGCATCGAGGACAGTGGCATAGGCATGGACCCCCAGCAGATCAAGGAAGCCTTTCGGCCCTATTTTCGCGGTGAACCCCAGCGGCGCGGGGGCCACGGCGTTGGCTTGACGATCGTCCGCCGCTTCGCCGATCGCTTCCGCTGGTCGGTCGCCATCCAGAGCGAACCGGGCATCGGCACGCAAGTCGAGGTCGGATTTCCCGACGCGCAATGCCACCCCGAGCAAACCGCCTGACCTGACGCCGAAGCGAGCCCGCGGATCGCCCGGATTCACCGCCGGCCGGCCGAACGCTTCTTCACCTTTTCTTCACATCCTCCCGACGCCTCCTTCACGCCTCGGACGATAGCCTGTTGGTGTTGTATGACCCACTCCGGAGCTGACGGCCCGGTCGAACATTCCAATGGCTACGTTGAGGAGATTCAAAGCATGGCAACATTCGTGAACTTTATCCTGTTCCAGGTCGCCTGGTTCGCCTGCGTCCTGGGCGGCGCCCACGAAACCCCCTGGATCGGACCCGCCGTGGTCGCCGGGGTGGCCGGCTATCATCTGTCGCGCGTGCCGGACCCGAAATCCGAACTCTCCCTGCTGGCCCTAGCGGCAGGGATCGGCGCGGCGTTCGATTCCGCCCTGACCATGACCGGCTGGTTGTCCTATCCCTCCGGCCAATGGCATCCAATGCTCGCGCCGTACTGGATCGTCGCGCTTTGGGTGGCGTTCGCAACCACCCTGAACGTCAGCCTGAACTGGCTCAAAGGACGTCTCCTGCTGGCTCTGGCGTTTGGCGCGGTCGGTGGCCCCCTGGCCTATCTTGCCGGCGCCAGGCTGGGCGGCATCACTTTCCATGAACCAGCGCTGGCGCTGACCGCGCTCGCGTTCGGCTGGGCCAGCATCACCCCCACCCTGGTTCTGATCGCCACCCAGCTCGACGGCTGGCGCCCGAACGCGCCATGTCGGATGCTGACGACCGCAACGGAGCTGTGACCATGTTCGATCTTATGGTTTTTCTCTATGGCCTGGGCGGCATCCTGGCCGCTGCCCTTGTTGTCTGGGCGATCAGCGTGTTCAAGCGCGATGTCAGCATCGTCGACAGCCTGTGGTCGCTCCTGTTTTTTATCGCCGCCGGCGTCTATCTGGGAACGGCTCCCGCGCCGGGATTCACTGCGATCCTCGTTCTGCTCATGGTCGGCCTGTGGGCGCTGCGTCTTTCCGCTTATATCACCTGGCGCAATTGGGGCGAGGCGGAGGATCGGCGCTATCAGCACATTCGGGAACGCAACCAACCCGGATTCGCCTACAAGAGCCTTTATCTGGTCTTCGGGCTGCAAGGCGTCCTGGCCTGGATTATTTCCCTGCCGCTGCTGGTGGCGATTCACGCCAGCGCGCCCCTGGACTGGCTGGGTTACCTGGGCATCCTGCTCTGGCTGGTCGGAATGACGTTCGAGGCGGGCGGCGACTGGCAACTGGCCCGTTTCAAGGCCAATCCGGCCAACCGAGGAAAAGTGCTGGATTCCGGTCTCTGGCGTTATAGTCGGCACCCGAATTACTTTGGCAACGCGCTCATCGGGTGGGGTTTTTTCCTGCTCGCGCTGTCGGCCGGCGGGTGGTGGACCGTGGTTGCTCCGGCCTTGATGACCTTCCTGCTGTTAAAGGTGTCGGGCGTGGTCCTGCTGGAACAGGACATCAGCGACCGGCGGCCTGAATACCGCGCCTACATCCAACGCACCAACGCCTTTTTCCCCGGCCCGCCACGCAAGCCGGCAGCCGCCAATCACCCACAGGAGGTCAGAGTATGAAAACAATTCACGGTCTTTTGCTCGGTGCCGCGATCGGGTTGACAACGCCCGGTCTGGGTGTCGCTGCCGCATCAACGAAAGACGAGCTGACATTTGCAGTATCGCTCGACGACAAGCCTATCGGGATGCATCGCTTTCGGATTGCCGATGACGGCGCGACGCGCGTCGTCGAAAGTGAGGCGTCGTTCGACGTCAGAATCCTGCGCGTGCCTGTTTACCGTTACCGCCATCGCAACACCGAAACTTGGCAAAACGGCTGTCTGACGCGGATTGATTCAGAGACGGACGCCAATGGTACGCCCTACGCGGTGGACCTGAGCAAAACCGCAATGGGTTACCGGATCGTGACGCCGAGTGAGACCCAGACCTATGAGGGTAACTGCCTGATGAGCTTTGCCTATTGGGATCAGCGATTCCTTAAGCAAAAACGCCTGCTGAACATCCAGACCGGCGAGCTGATCGCGGTCGAGATCCAATCGCTGGGGGAATCCAAACGGGATATCGCGGATCGAACGTTATCGGTTGAGGGGTTCCGCATTCTGGCGGAGCCGGAGAAAATCGATATTAAGGTCTTTTACCACCGTGCGGATGGCCGCTGGGTCGCGCTCGAATCAGTGATCGAGGGCGGTCGAATGCTGCGTTACGTGGCAGCGGCAGCGGCAGACAATCGGCTGGCTGCGATGGAACGCGGTTCCGAGAATCCCTTAGTCAGGAGATGACCATGCTAACTCTGAAATCCCTTCTTGCTCTACCTGTTGCGTTCGTGCTGGTCGCTTGCCAGACGGCGCCGAACAATCCCATCACGACGGTCGAGCGGGTCGATCTCGAACGCTTCATGGGCGATTGGTATGTGATTGCCAATATCCCCACCTTCATCGAGCGCGACGCCTACAACGCCGTGGAGTCTTACCGGCTCACCGACGAGGGCGCGGTGGCCACGACGTTCACCTTCCGGCGGGGCGGTTTCGATGGGGAGCGCCAGGTGTACAGGCCGACCGGCTTCGTGCGCGATCGCGATAGCAACGCCGTCTGGGGCATGCAGTTCATCTGGCCGTTCAATGCCGACTTCCGCATCGTCTACCTCGACGAGGATTACACCCAGACGATCATCGGGCGAAACAAACGCGACTATGTATGGATCATGGCGCGCACGCCCAGCATCCCGGAGACGGATTACCAGAACCTGCTGCGCTTCCTGGCCAAGGAGGGTTACGACATCAACCAGATTCAGCGCGTGCCGCAGCGCTGGCCGGAGCCAACGGGGCAGGAAGCGCGCCGGGGCGTCAAGGTGGGGCAGATCACCTTTTTGGACTCCCAGTCGACGACGAAGGCGGCCAGATCGAATCCCTGGCCCGCCTTGGCCTGCCCGCTGACATCCGGGCGCACGGGGCCGAGCCGTTCGATGCCATGCCGGGTCTGGCGGGTGACCCGCAGGTCGGCGTCGACGTAACCAGCGTCGGCGAGGTGAGTGGCGGGCGCCAAGCCTTTATCCACCAGCGCTGGCTGGATCGGGGCCGTCAGGTCACGGTTGGTGACCGGCGCGGGGGTGGTTTCGACGTGAACGAGCAGATGGGGAGTGTCGGCATCGCAGGTTTCGGTGACGTGGATCTTGTAACCGGTCCAGGTCGTGCTGCGCTTGCTGCTGTAGCGGGCGTCGGTATCGTAGGGGGAGTCGAAACGGGTGCTGGCGGGCGGTAGGTCGGTGGCTTGGCGCCAGCGGACGACGTCCTCCTCGATCAAGAATGGATGCACCCAGGCCTGCCGCAGGGTCTGGACCGCCGGCAGTTCGCGTAACCAGGCGGGTGCCGCCGGCGCATCAATCGCTGCCAGGAGCGCGTGACCCTCCGTCCCGATGGGTTCGCCCAGGGCGGTGCGCGCCACTTCGCCTTTGGGGAGGCGGTATTCCTCGACCCGGATCGCGTAGCGTTCGAACCACTCCGGCTCCGCGACGCCGGTCAGCCCGTCCGGTGCCACCGTGGCCACGCCGTTCAGGGCCGCGCGCAAGGTCTCGCCCACGCTTTCGAGCCGGTTGAGGGTGCGGATCGCGGCCAGAACGTGGGTGGAATCGGTGCGTTGCCGGCCACGGGCTTTCAACAGGCCGCGCTCTTTTAACCGCGACAGCAGCGCTTCCAACAGGACCGGTCCGGCGGCCCCTTCAACCTTGCCCAGATCGGCGACCCGCAGGGTGATTTGCTCCGGACTCCAGTGCTCGATGGGAAAAGCGTATTTGAAACCGCCGAAGTCCGCCACGACCTCGCAACGCGGGCAAGCATCGCCAAAGCCCTGACCCTGAATGAGTACACGTCCGTCGCCGGCAGCAGTGACCTGCTGCGCAGTTGGCGCACCCAAGGCGTTGACGTGGATTGCGAGTAGCGCTAGCGAAACCAGACAGCGGTAGTCCATCGGTGGAGATCCTCGAAAGATTAACCTGGATTGTGCGCTGTCCAGAAACGATCGGACATCCCTCAAATCGGGGATGGACAGCGCCGCTTCATGGCTATGGGATACCTCCAGTCTAACGACAGCGTACCCGGTTCCAGTCGTGGAACTGGAAGGCTGGTCTTTTAGCAGCCTTGGTCAGGATGGCGAGCTTTTGTTGAAGGCCATCAAGGACGCGGGAAGGCGAATCGCATAAATCATTGGCGTTTACCGTGATCTTTCCTATAATCGCCGCCATTTTTCGGCCAATCCCAAAGGGGGGTATGGCGCGACCGGACATCCTTGGCGATTTCTCCGGTTAACGTCCCGACAAGAG
>Ga0209573_1004890_pt1 | contig 12723 bp, 13 predicted proteins | sample TNRBio252014_DNA_FD_185870 | JGI IMG/M metagenome (GOLD analysis project Ga0209573, IMG submission 185870) | Wastewater treatment Type I Accumulibacter community from EBPR Bioreactor in Madison, WI, USA - TNR Reactor_6/25/2014_ DNA (SPAdes)... | ecosystem: Engineered > Bioreactor > EBPR >...
CTATGAGCTACGCCGCCTTCCGTAACCGTCCTGCCCCGCTGACGCGCCCGGTCGTCGGCGGCATGGCGCAGCTCATGGCCGCTACGATCCCCGCTGCGCGGGGACCCTCTCCGCTATGAGCTACGCCGCCTTCCGTAACCGTCCTGCCCCGCTGACGCGCCCGGTCGTCGGCGGCATGGCGCAGCTCATGGCCGCTACGATCCCCGCTGCGCGGGGACCCTCTCCGCTATGAGCTACGCCACCCAGGCCAACCTCGAAACCCGCTATGGCAGCGTCGAGATGGCGCAACTCAGCGACCGTGCCAGTGGCGCCGTCATCGATGTCGCCGTCGTCGCCCGCGCGCTGGCCGATGCCGACGCCGAGATCGATGCCTGGCTGGGCGGGCGTTACGCCCTGCCGCTGGCCAGCGTGCCGGCGGTGCTCGAGCGCGTGGCCTGCGACATCGCCCGCTATCGGCTCTATGACGACCGCGCCACCGAGCAGGTGCGCCAGCGCTACGAGGACGCCGTGCGCGACCTCAAGGCCATCGCCGCCGGCGCGCTGACCATCGACGGCGCCGCGCCGCTGGCTCCGGCGGATGGCGGCAACCACGTTAACTACCGCGCCCCCGGGCGGGTTTTTAACGCCGACACCCTGTCCGGCTACTGACGTGAACCTGCAGCCGGTCGTCGCTCACCTCGATGCGCACACCCCCTTCCGCCAGACCGGCGGCGCCGCCGATCTGGCGGCCGTCGAGGATGCGCCGGTGCTCGATCCGGCGGCCTTCGTCGTGCCGCTCGGCGAGCAGATCGACGAGGAGACGGAAGACTGCGACGGCGGTTTCGGCCGCCGGGTCCGGTTCGGCGTGCTCGCCGTCGTCGCCAACCGCAACGATCCGCGCGGCGCTGCCGCCCAGGACGCGCTGCACGCGGCCAGGACCGCCGTCGAGGCCGCCCTCGCCACCCTCACGCCGTCCGGCGCACAGACCCCGCCGCGCTGGCTGCGCGGCAGCCTGGTCAAGTTCGTCCAGGGGCAGGTGTGGTGGCTGGACGAATTCGAAGTTTCCCTGGTCGCGTAAGGAGCCCTCATGCGCATTCGCCTGCTTGAACCGATCACCCTGCGCTCCGAGCCGCTCCCGGCCGGCGCCGAAATCGACCCCGACGACGTCACCGCGAATCAACTGATTGCCGCCGGCCAGGCCGAGCCGGTCGCGGTCGACCCCCAGAAAACCCGGAAATCCACCGCCAAGGAGTAAGCCATGTCCAAGACCCTCGCCACCCGCATCAAGTTCTCGATCGCCAAGACCTATACCGCCTCGTCGGCGATGTCCGCCCTGACCAACGCCGCCGAAGCCGTCGCCACGCTGGCCGGCGGGCACGGCGTCGTCGTCGGCGACTACCTCGAGCTGACCTCCGGCTGGGGTCTGCTCAACGGCAAGATCGTCCGCGCCAAGACGGTCGCCTCCAACGACGTGACGCTGGAAGGCATCAACACCACGAGCACCACGAAGTTTCCGGCCGGCACCGGCGCCGGCAGCGTCCGCCGCATCACCGCCTGGGACCAGTTGTCGCAGATCAAGAACGTCTCCGCCTCCGGCGGCGACCAGCAGTTCGCCGACGCCACCAGCCTGGATGACGACGTCGAGATCAAGATTCCGACCATCAAGTCGGCGCGCACGATGACCCTGGAAGTCTTCGACGACCCGACGCTGGCCTGGTACGCCACGGTCGCCGCCGCGTCCGACGCCGTCGTGCCGACCGCCGTGCTGATCCAGCCGCCGAACGGATCGAAGATCGTCGGCAACGCCTACTGGGGGCTGATGAAGGAGCCCAACATCCAGAAAAACGAGGTGCTGACCTCGACCATCACGCTGACCATGAACGCGGAATCGACGCGCTACGCCAGCTAATCGTTTCGGGGCGGGCCGGGTCCCTCTCCCCCCGCCCGCGCGCCGGCCTGACGCGCCGCCCGCCCCGATCCCCTTCAGGCCAGTTGCAGGAGTCAGGCCATGTTCAAGATCGTTCCGAAAACCACCTTCACCGCCGAGGTCGCCCTCAGCGTGCCGGGCGCCGCGCCGGCCGCCATCGCCGTCGAGTTCCGCCACCTGGCGAAGAGCGCGCTGCGCGATTTCTTCGCCAGCATCGAGGGCAAGACCGACGCCGAGGCGCTCGCCGCGATCGTCGCCGGCTGGTCCGGTGTCGATACGCCGTACAGCCCGGAAGCGCTGGCCACGCTGCTCGACAACTACCCGGCCGCCGCCGGCGAATTGTTCGAGGCCTTCCGCGCCGAGTTGCTGGAGGCGCGCCGAAAAAACTGATCGCCGTCGCCCGCTGCCTGGCCGAGGGCGGCGATGATGACGGCCTCAAATCGATGGGGCTGACCGATGAGGATCTGGATGTCGACCTCGATGTGCTGGAAGACAACCTGCCGGCGGTGCGCGTCTGGTTCGCCGTACAGACGCAGTGGCGCATCGGCCTGGACGGCCCCAGCGGGCTGGATTACGCGGTGCTGCCGGCGGTCCTCGGGCTGTTCGGCATCCGCAGGAAACAACGCGGCGAGGTCTTCGCCGCGTTGCGCATCCTGGAAGGCGAGACGCTCGTCATCTGGCGCGATCGGCGGGAGCGGGATGGCTGAGGCGGCGCGTCATTCGCGCCGCAGCGCGATGGCCAGGGCGATAAACCAGCCGGCCACGGGCAGCAGCAGCCAGAGCCAGATTTGCGTCATCCGCCAGTGGTCCAGGCAGCGGCCGTAGCCGACGAGCAGCGGCAGGAAGAGGGCGGCGACGATGAGCAGTAAAGACAGCGAATCCATGAGGGGATTGTAGCGCGATGGCCACCGAACTGAGTATCCGGATTTCGACCAATGGTTCCGAAAAAGCCGCGGCCGACCTGGGGCGGATCGCGGCCGCCAGCGAAAGGATCGGCCCCGCGCTGGCCAAGGCGTCCGGCGAGGGCAATGCCGGGCTGAACCGCATCGACGCGAGCGCCGCGCGGGCCGCCGCTGGCGTCGAGCAGCTGAGCGGCAAGATGGCCATGATGGGCCATCTGGGGGCGGCCCTGACGATCGCGCCGCTCTTCATGAGCCAGATCGTTGGCGTCGGCCGATCGCTACTCGAGGCCAGCGCAAGCGCGGAGCGGCTGCGCACCCAGCTTTCCTTCAGCACCGGCGATGCCGGTAAAGAGTTCGCCTATCTGACCGATCTGTCCAACCGGCTGGGCCTGGAATTCAAGAGCACCGCCCAGGCTTATGGCGGGTTCGCCGCCGCCGCGCGCGGCACGGCTCTGGAGGGCCAGAAGGCGCGCGACGTTTTCGAGGCGGTCGCCAAGGCCGGCGCGGTGATGGGGCTGAGCGCCGATCAGTCGTCGGGCGCCTTGCTGGCGATCCAGCAGATGATGGCCAAGGGCGTCGTCAGCGCCGAAGAGTTCCGTGGCCAGATGGGCGAGCGCATGCCGATCGCGCTGCAGGCCGGCGCCCGGGCGCTGGGGGTGACCACCGAGGAATTCTCCAGGCTGCTGGAAAGCGGCAAGATCGTCGCCGAGGATTTCCTGCCGAAGTTCGCACAAGCGATCACCGAGATGCTGGGCGACGCGCCGGAAAAGGCGGCGGAGCGCCTCGACGCGGCGGTCAACCGCATGGCGAATTCGTGGGGTCGACTCAAGCAGGCTGCTGGCGATTCCGGGATCTCCAGGGCGCTCGCCAACGACATGAACGCCCTGACGGCGACCGCCGACGCCATGGCCGAAAGCATGACGCAGTCGGCGCAGCGCGGCGCGGGCGGCCTGGAGCATCTGGCCAATGCGGCCGGCGTCCTGATCGGACGCGGCGCGCTCGGCGCCGTGGCGTCGGTGGCCGAGACGGTCAACGGGGCGCTCAATCTGCTTTCGGGCGGCGCGCTCCACCTGTCGACCAACCTCAGCCTGCTCCCGGACAACCTGCGCCCGGTCGGCGAGCAACTGGCGTCGGTCGAGGGCAAGCTCAAGAGCGCGCAGGCGGAATACGATGATCTCGCCAGGCGCGTCGAGAAGGCGCCGAACAACATCTATATCCGCGGTCAGCTTGGCGATCTGGCGGAATATATCGCGAGGCTCAGACAGGCTCGCGGCGAGCTCGCCCTGCTGACCGCCACGCCGCTGCCCGAAAACTACGGCAACGAAGGGCGCGGCGCCGTCCAGCAGAAGGCGGCCGACGAGGCCGCGCTGGCGGCGTCGAGGAAGCGGGCGAAAGCCTATGGCGAGACCATCGAAAAATACGCCACGCCAAGCGAGAAGATGGCCAAGGCGCTGCGCGAGGCCAGGGAAAACCTCGGCGAATTCTTCACTCCGGACGTAGAGTCGCGCATCGTCGGAAGTTTCGGCAAGGCCGCGGGCGGGGGCCGGAAAGGCGCGGGGGGCGGCGGGAAGCTCGCCGATGCCGGCGCGCAGATGCTCGAGCGGCTCGACAAGGACCTGGCCCTGAAGCGCCTCGACGCCGAGGGCACGGACAAGCAGACGGCGGCCGAGAAACAGCGCCAGCAGGTGCTCTATGAAATGGATCACGGCCTCTTGAAGGTGACGGCGAGCCAGCGCGCGCTGATCGCCGGGCGCCTCGACGACCTGGTCGCGGTCGAGAAGCAGACTGCGGCGCAGCGCGAGTTCGCCGCCGGGGTCGAGCGGCAGGAGGAAGCGAACCGGCGCGAGCGCCAGGCGCTGCACGACAAGATCGCCGCGACGCGCGAGGCCGCCGACCTCTACGGCCTGACCGAGACGCAGATCGCCGCGGTGACGGTGGCGCGCCTGGAAGAGGCGCGGGCCATGGCCGAAGTGGGCGGCGCTTATCCCGAGCAGCTGGCCTATCTCGACGACGAGATCGCGCTGCGGCGCGAGCTGGCCGGCGCGCTCGACGAGGTCGAATTGAAGCGCCTGACGGCCGGGACCAAGAGCGCCGAGGCGAAAAAACGCGAGGCAGACGTCGCCCGCCTCGACCGCGGCAAGGCGGAGGGCAAGGTCACTCCGGAGGAATACGACGAGGCGCTGGCCAAGATCAAGGGCGATGTCGGCGAGCTTGACGAATTCGGCAAGAAAGCGGCGCAGAACATGCAGTCGGCCTTCGCCGACTTCCTGTTCGATCCTTTCGCCAAGGGGACGAAGACGATGGCGCAACAATTCGGCGAGGCGGTGCGGCGGATGATTTCCGAGGCGGGCAGCGCGCAACTGCTCAAGCTGTTGCTGGGCGACTTCGCGAAGACCGGCGATCTGGGCGGCTGGATCGGTTCGCTGGCCAAGGGGTTTTCGGGGAGCGGCGGCGGCGGGTCGTCGTGGATCGGCTCGCTGTTTTCCGGCGGCGGTTCATCGGCCGGAGCAATCGACTGGAGTTCCTACGTGGTGCCGTCGTGGCACGCCGGCGGGATGGTCGAGCCCGGCGGGCAGACGTTCAACCGGCTGGCGCCCGCGGCGCTGTTCGCCGGGGCCGGGCGTTACCATTCCGGCGGCTGGCCCGGCCTGCGTAACGACGAGGTGCCGGCGATCCTGCAGCGCGGCGAGCGGGTGCTGACGCGCGAGCAGCAGCGCTCGCGCCATGGCGGCGACGGCGGCCGGCCGATCGTCATCAATGTCAATTCCTCGACCGGCGATCCGGCGGAAATCCGCCGCAGCGCCGCATCCGGCGCGCGCACGGCGCTCGGGTTCATGGGCGGAGCCGGGAGGTATCGCTGATGGCCGATTTCCTGGAGGAGCGCTTCTGCGATCTGGTTCGCTACGGGTCGTCGTGGCAGGACGATTACGCGGTCAACATCGTCAAGACGGCCGGCGGCCAGGAATACCGCAGCTTGCTGCACCCCTTCCCGCTGCGCAAATTCGACGTGTCATATCTGCTCGACCGCGCCGAGACGGCGGCGCAGTTGCTCGCCGTCTGGCACCGCGCGCACGGCCAGTTCGCCGGATTCCGCGCCCGCTGCTTCGACGAATGGTCGAGCAACGGCCCGACGGGAACGCCGTCCGCGTTCGACCAGCCGATGGGGCTGGTCTCCGCCGGCGTTTACCAGTTGCGGAAATACTACGGACTCGACAAATCGGCCGGCGCCACCGGCTGGCCGTACCGGACGGTCTACAAGCCGGTCGCTGGAACGGTGCTGGCAGGCATCGGCGCCACCGCGATCCGTAGCGCGGACTGGAGCGTCGACACGACGACCGGCCGCGTGACCTTCGCCGCCGACATCACGAAATCGATTACCGCGATCACCAAGGCGGCGCAGGCGCAGATCACCGTCGGCGCCGGTCATGGCCTGGTAACCGGCCAGAGCGTGCAGGTCTCCGGCGTCGTCGGCATGACCCAGATCAACGGCCTGCGCGCGCTGATCGTCACCAGCGACAGCACGACGATCACCGTCGCCATCAACTCGACCGGATTCGGGACCTACACCTCTGGCGGCGCCGTCCACACCAGGCCGCAGAGCGGCGAGAGCGTCACCGCAGGTTACCAGTTCGACTTCATGGTCCGCTTCGGGTCGGCGCTGGTCATCGGCCAGGACTACCCGAATCACCGCAGCGCCGACGGCGTCATCCTGCAGGAGATCATCGCCCCATGAAGGTTGCCGTCGTCCCCTACGCCACCGCAGCATGGTGCCTGCGCATCGCCTGCGTCAACGGCGCCGTGCTGCGGTTTACGACCTGGCCGGAGGATCTGGTCATGTCCAACGCGACGATTTATGAGTCGGCTTCCGTGATCGAGCAGACCGCCTATTCGGCGGATACGACGATGGCCGGAAATGCCATCGATGTCGAGGGTTTCGTCGGCGCCGGCGGCCTGACACGCGAGCAGATCGCCTCCGGCGTCCTCGACAACGCCCGCATCTACGTGTTCAAGGTCAACTGGCTGGCGCCGGTCGAAGATCACGAGCCGGTCGGCTCCGGGTTTTTCGGCAAGACGACGCTGCAGGACGGCAAATACCGGGCCGAAATGATGAGCCTGATCGACACCCTGTCGCAGTCGGTCGGGAAAACCTACACAGCCGCTTGTTCGCGCACCTTCGGCGACGCCGGCTGCGGCATCGACCTGGGCGCGCTCGATGTCGCGGGCGCCTTGACTTCGATCACCAGCGGCGCGGTCGTCGTCGATTCCGGACGCGGCGAGGCGACGGGTTATTTCACCGGCGGCACGATCCTGTTTACCTCCGGCGCCAATGCCGGCCAGAAGGCGCGCGAGGTCAAGGCATTCACGGCCGGCGGCGCCGTCGAGGTGTTCGACCCGTGGTTCTACCCGCCGCAGTCCGGCGACGCTTATGTCATGGTCCCCGGCTGCCGCAAGCGTCTGGCGGACTGCCAGACGTGGAACAACGTCATCAACTTCTTCGGTTTCACGAACATCCCGACGGCGTCCGTCTATCAGCAGGTGGCGGGCAACCGATGACGCGCGCCGACCTCGTGAACGCCGCGCGCGCCGCCATCGATACGCCCTTCCGCCATCAGGGGCGCGCGGCCGGGAGCGGGATGGACTGCGCCGGCCTGCTGGTGCATGTCGCCGCCGCTGCCGGCATCCCGCACCTCGACATGGCGGCTTACGGGCGGCGCCCGAAGGGCGGGATGCTGGAGCAGATGCTCGATTCCCAGCCGGGGTTGCGCCGCGTCTTCCGGGCGCCGCAGGCCGGCGACCTGCTGCTGATGCGGTTCCGGACTTATCCGCAACACGTTGCGCTGTGCGCCGGCGAGACGATCATCCACGCCTGGGAGGCCTCTGGAAAGGTCTGCGAGCACGGATTCACCGCCGACTGGCGCGCAAAGGTCGTGCGCGTCTATGAGTTCGTCGAGGTCACGGCATGAGCAGTGTCGGACAAGCGTTAGGCTACGTCGTCGGCGGCGTCATCGGCTGGTTTGTCGGCTACCCGATGCTCGGCATGGCCATCGGCGGCATGATCGGCGGCGCCATCGATCCGCCCAAGGGGCCGAAGATCGAGGGCCCGCGCCTCAATGACCTGTCGGTGCAAACCTCAACTTATGGTGCGCAGATTCCGGTCATCAAGGGTTCGGTCGCCACCTTCGGCAACATCTTCTGGGTCGAGAACAACGCGCTGAAGGAGACCAAGAAAACCGAGGAGGCGGGCGGCAAGGGCGGCGGCGGGCAGGAGACGACGACCTACAGCTACAGCGCGACCTTCGCGCTCGGGCTGTGCCTCGGCCCCGTCGACGGCATCCGCCGCATCTGGTGCTCCGGGAAACTGCTTTTCGACTCCGGCGATGCGGGCCTGGAAGCGACCTTGGCCAACAGCATATTCGGCGGCATGGGAGACAAGGGGGCTGCGCCGGAAGCGATGGGCAACGGCGCCATCCGCTTCTACAACGGCAGCGCGGACCAGATGCCCGACCCGCGCATGCAGGCGGCGCTCGGCGTCGCCAATACGCCAGCCTATCGCGGCCTGGCCTACATCATCTTCGAGGACTTCCAGCTTGAGGATTTCGGCAACTCGCTGATGGGCGCGCAGATCAAGGTCGAGGTCGTCGAGACGATGAGCACATCGCAGTTCTCGGTTCAGACGCTGATTCCGAACGGGCTGTTTCCGAGCTTCGGGGCCGAGTACGGCGACTATAACGTTTCGACCGCCGGCCCGTACAATCCAACGATCGCCGGCGGCGTCATGCGCTTCGACAAGGAGCGCACGCGTTACGCGGTGTCGCTCGACGGCCGCCTGATCGCGCGGGAAACGGCGCCGGGAATCGCGCCCGGCGCGACCGGCGACCCCGGCGAGTGCTTCTACGTCGGGACGACCGCCGGCGGACACCCCGTCTATTACAACACGACAGGGCCTGGCGCCTGTGGCTATCTCATGGTCGGCGCCGCGCAGTTCGCCGGCAAGTTCACTCCGACGTGGGAATTGCAGGGCGCCTGCGTCGGCGCCGACGGCAACCTCTACCTGCACCAGTACAAGGGCGGCGTCAGCGTGCTGGAAAAGTACGACGGCTACGACCTCTCGCTGCTATGGACGCACGCGGCGCCGACTCTTCCATATAACACGACGAACATTGCGTTTCCCTATTTTCCCGGCACCTCCGGCGCTTCGGCGGTCAACGAGGGGTCGCTCTACTGGTTCCTGTTCGTCGCCGGGCAACAGATCGACTTCAGGGTCTATCGCATCGCTGCGAACGGCGCGCTGATCCTTTTGCACACCTTCACCGACGCCAGCGTCGGCAGCTGGAGCGCCCATACAATCTGCCCGGCGGCGCAGGGCGCGCTCTGCGCCATCACCCACTCTGCGGGCGGATTTTATGTGCTCGACGCGACGCCGGTCGTCGTGCCGGAAACGGCGCCGCTCTCCGAAATTGTCGAGTCCCTGTGCCTGGAATCCGGCCTGCTGGAAGCGTCCGATATTGATGCCACGGCGCTGACGCAGCCGGTTCGCGGCTACCGCATCACGGCGACCGCAGCGATCCGCGCGGCGCTCGAACCGCTGCAGGCGTGCTGGCCGTTCGATGCCATCCAGCACGGCTATCAGTTGCGCTTCGTGCCGCGCGGCGGATCGTCCGTCGCTACCGTCACCGCAGACGATCTTGGCGCAGCCGCTCCCTCGGACAAAGACGTGATCCGCCTGTCGGTTTCCCGCGAGATGGATTCGCAACTCCCGCGCCGGGTCGAGACGACATTCATCGACTGGACCCGCGAATACGACACCGGCGCCGGGCCGGGCGCCGAGCGCCTGAACACCGACGCGGTCAATATCCGGCGGATCGAATTGCCAGTCGTGCTGACCGCCGACGAGGCCGCCGGCATCGAGCAGACGCTGCTTTACCTGTATTGGCTGGAGCGCTCCGACCTGTCGTTCGCCCTGCCTCCGTCGTTCGGGCATCTCGAATCGGCGGACATCATCACAATCGACATTGCGGATGCGGCGCATGTCGTCCTCCTGGAACGCGTCGAGTATCTGCCGGACGGCCGGCTCGAATGTTCGGCCAAATACAACCACTCGCCGATCTACACGCCTGCGGCGGTTGGTGAGAATGGCGCCGTCACCGGCCAGGTGCTGACCTTCCGGGGGCCGACGATGCTGGCGCTGCTCGACGTGCCGTGCCTGTCCAGCACGCTGATGGACAGGCCGGGGCTGCTGACCGCCGCGACCGGGATTTACGATTCCTGGCCGGGAGCGACGCTGCTGCGCTCGGACGACAGCGGCGAGAGTTACAAGGCGGTCGACGGGTTTTCCGCGCCCGCCGCCGTCATCGGCTACGCCACGGCGGCGGCCGGCGCCGGCGTTACCCACGTCGTCGATGCGGCGACCCGGATCAACGTCCGCCTGCTGGCCGGCAGCCTGTCCACGGTATCGCTCGACCAGATGCTCGACGGCGCCAATCACTTCGCTTACGGCGCGCACGGGCGCTGGGAAATCATCGCCGCGCAGACAGTCACCACCGAAAGCAACGGCGCCTATACCCTGCGGGACCTGCTGCGCGGCCGCTTCGGCACCGAGCGCCACATGACGACGCACGGCGCGACCGACCAGATCGTGCGCCTCGACCCGGACCGTCTGCGCTTCGTCGGCATGGATGTCTCCAGTATCAATGTCTCCCGCCTGTGGCGGGCAGTGACGCGGGGCGCGCCGCTGGACAGCGCCAGCGATACCGCGCTGACGTATTCCGGCGTCAATCTGGAGACGTTGGCGCCTTGTGACATTGTCGGTTTCTTCGATGCGTCGAACAACGCGACGGTGGGCTGGACCCGCCGCTCCCGGTTAGCCGTCGAACCATTTGCCGGTATCGCGACGCCGCTCGGCGAGACCGGAGAATCCTATGAGGTCGAGATTTATGACCCGGCGTTCACCACATTGAAACGGACGATCGCCGGCCTGACCACCCCATCGGCGGGATACACGGCGGCGCAGCAGACCACCGATTTCGGCGGCGCCCGTTCGCGCTTCGGTGTGCGCGTCTACCAGTTGTCGTCGGTCGTCGGGCGCGGCGCGCCCGGCCAGGCGAGCATCGATCGCTACATGCAGCAAGACCCGTTGTGGAGCCTCGTCACCTTCGCCCTGCGCGGCGGCGTCGAGGACGGCATCGTCGACGCCAAGGGCAACGCGCTGACGGTGGTTACCTGCGCCACCTCGACGGCCGTGGCCGATCCGTGGGGCGGCTCGATCGGATCGGTGTTTTCGGCATCGACATGGACCACAGCTTACGTTCAGGCGCCGCAGTCAGTCATCGCCTTCGGCACGCAGGATTTCACGATTGATTTCTTCTGCAATGTCCAGAATTCGCCGGCCAACCTCGCCCCGTATCTTGTCTCCACATCGTCATTTAATAGCTCCAATCCTCTGGGCATCTATGTCACATGCGACGGCGCCGGAACCGCCTGGGGCGGAACTGGAAAAATTTATTTCATTCCCTGCACAGGGATCAGCGGCGGCGTGGCGTTGGCTTCGCTGTCCAACGTGCGCGGCGCCGGCTGGAAGCACGTCGAATATAGCCGCGAAGGGACCACGCTGCGCCTGTTCATCGACGGCGCCCTGGAAGCGACCGCAGTAACCGCGGGCGTCTGGAACCTGCAGGGGAGCAATCTTACCCTGTTCAACGCAGTCATTCCGGGTTCTGGCGGAACGGAAAGGGCCTACCTACGCGATTTCCGGGTCACTATCGGCGCCGTGCGGCACAAAACCACTTTTGCCAGACCGGCGATGCCAATGGCGATTTCATGAGGTAGCCCATGCCAAATTCCACCACCCATCTCGATACCATCATCCAGGGCCAGGGCTCGCAGGACCTCAAGGCCAATGCGCTGTTCGACGCCATCGGGCCGGCGTCACTCTACGGACGCCGCGCCTCCACCTGCTCCGGCCTGATCTGGGGCTATTACGGCGGCAATGTCAGCAAAGCAACCGGGGGGATGGATCAGATCGCCAACGGCACGCTGACGCTGACCGTGTCGACGACGAACTACATCGTCGCGAACAAGGAAACCGGCGCGGTATCGGTATCAACGGCAACGACCAACTGGAACAGCGCGGATTACTGGCGCCTGTACTCGGCCGTCACCGGCACGGCGACGGTGACGAGCTATACCGACGCCCGCGAGATCGGGCGCATGACCGGCGCCGGCAGCGGCACGGTGGCGCCGGTGACGAAAACCACTGCGTTCACGCTCGGGGCGAATGAAAACGCCGTGATCTGCAATGGCGCCGCTTCGATCACCGTGACGCTGCCGGCTGCCTCGTCGTGGGTCGGCCGGCAAGTGCGGATCAAGACCATCGCCGCCTATACCGTGGTTTCCGCCTCGGCGAACGTCGTGCCGATCGATTCCGCCACCGCCGGCACGGCGATCCTCGCCGCCACGGCGGGCAAGTGGGCGGTGCTGGTGAGCGACGGGACGAACTGGGTGGTCATGGCGGCGAATTGAGATGGCGCGCCAAAACACTTATTTCACAACCATCGGAAAATCAGGACGCCACCGGCGCCGGCATCACCGTCGTCGCCGAGGCGGGTAAAGCCGCCCCCGAACAACACCCCGTTAACTGACCAAGTTTCGAGTAGGGTAGCCGAAAAAATAACGCGGCTGAAGGTGGTGTCCGCTGTGCCAATAGTTTCGCAAATCAGTGCCAAATATCGCGCGAACTTACAGCAACTCGTTGCACTTCGGACTTGAAACCACCCCGGATGCAGCCAGAGGCGTCCCGCCAGGTTCCGAACCGCTGAACCGGCGTGCGGCGAGCCGGGACGGCCATGCCAGTCCGGCCGATCCGTTTGCACAAAAAAGGCACTTCGACTGAAGTGCCCGGTTTCGTGGGTATCTGGC
>Ga0209573_1004891_pt1 | contig 12723 bp, 6 predicted proteins | sample TNRBio252014_DNA_FD_185870 | JGI IMG/M metagenome (GOLD analysis project Ga0209573, IMG submission 185870) | Wastewater treatment Type I Accumulibacter community from EBPR Bioreactor in Madison, WI, USA - TNR Reactor_6/25/2014_ DNA (SPAdes)... | ecosystem: Engineered > Bioreactor > EBPR >...
CATCACCGTTACAAATAGATTTGTCAGGTCCTAAATTAACTGTCGGTCCCGGGGTAACTGTGGCTGTTATGTTAGCTGAAGCGGTACAACCATTTGAATCTGTAACCGTCACAGAATAACTTCCTGCCATAGTAATATTTGCGTTTGTTCTTGATATGTTTTGTGATGTGGCTGAAAATCCATTGGGTCCACTCCAAGAATAAGTATATCCTGGTGTTCCTCCACTAGGAGTTGAAGTAATTACTAAAGTATTACCCGCACAAATCGGACTGTTATTAACTTGAACAGCAGGAACAGGTTTAACAATTACTGTTGCGCTGGCTGTTTTATTACACCCGTTTGCATCTGTTACCGTTACAGTATATGTTTTGGTAGCTGTCGGGCTTACAGTTTTGGTTTGACCTGTGCCAAGACCATCACTCCATGTATATGTATACGGGGCCGTGCCGTTTGTGGCCGTTGCGGTAATCTGTGTAGAACTTCCTGAACATACAGTTGCTCCTGTAGTATTTAAAACAATCTCACAACAAGTCAGATAATTTTTGGTAACCTTGCCGTCCACAAAACTTTCATTTGCATTTGTTAAGGCTGTTACCAGGTCAGAAATCGAATATGTAGATCCGCAACCACCAATTAAATTATTGGCTTCTGTTAAAAGCTGTTGAACTGTCAATCCTTGAAGTGGTCCTGAACCTATTTTTAAGTCTTTCAGGTTAATGTTGGATGACCCAAAATTTGGATCATACAAATCAAACGTCACACTTAACGTTAATGCAACGAGTTGTCCCGCAAAAACATTATTAATACATGAAGGATTCGTCGCAGTTCCGCCAGCCAATAACGCAGCTGTCCCCCCGCATGGTAAAAATATCTCGACAGCCTGTGCGGTGGTAAGTCTCAACTTATTAGTACATCCTATTTGTAGTCCTGTTGGGAACGCTGCGGCAAAATTTGCATTTCTATACACCCCTGGGTTGTTTCCGGAAGCTTTTGCGCCCCAACCTCCCATAGTTTGTGTTCTGAAACCAGTACAATCTCCTGGATGCCCTATTGAAAGCTCGAACTCCGTAACTGCTGTACACCCTTTATTATCAGTAACAGTCACCATATATAATCCTGCTGTCAAACCAGATAAATCTTGTGTGGTTGCACCATTTGACCATAAATATGTGTAAGGTGACGTACCTCCGGATACAGTCAGGTCAATTGACCCGTTGTTTCCATTAAAAATAGTTACATCTGTTACAGTGGCGCTTATAATCGGATTGGGATTTACTGTTGCATTAATATTGGAGGTTGCGATACAACCTTTTGAATCTGTAACTGTAACCGAATACAATCCACTCATGTTTGTAGTTGCATTAAGCCGACTTACATTTTGAGTGGTTGCTGTAAAACCATTTGGTCCGGTCCAGGAATATGTGTAACCTGGAGTTCCCCCATTCGGCGTTGCATTTATTTGCAATGTACCATCCACACAAACCTGTGAGGTATTTAATTGTACACTTGGATTCGGACTAACCGTTACCCTCACATCATCTGTAGCTGTACATCCTTTAGCATCCGTGACGGTCACAACAAATGTTGTTGTCGTAGTCGGACTTACCGATTTACTGTTACCTGTTCCTCCCGGTGGGTTTGGCCAAGTATACGTATATGGTGTAGTGCCATTCGTTGCATTAACTGTCAACAAAACGGACTGTCCAATACAAATTTCTACATCCTGACCTGCATTCAACACAGGCTGAGGATTGACGGTTATGGTTGTTTGTGAAGAAGAACTACAGCCGTTTGTATCTGTTATAACAACTTTATAGGTGGTGGTTGTTTGTGGATTCACCGTTTTGGTTTGTCCGGAACCTAAACCATTGTCCCAGGTGTAGGTATAGCCCGGTCTCCCGCCTGCACCATTAGCTGTCAATTGCACACTTTCTCCTCTGCAGATGGTGCCACAGGCAAATGACTGTGTTTGTTGTAATGCTCCACCAGATAACAAGAAATTGAAATCGGCCCCACATTCAGCTTTTAATTTGAAGTTTGATGGTTGGTTTATAACATTGTAAATCAACCATCCGCTGGCACCAAATTGTCCTGCGTTGGCATAAAGACTTGCATTTGTTCCAACCTGAAAAGAAGCACCTTTTCTGTCTATAGATAAAAGGGCTCCTGCCAATCCATTAACACCTGTAATGGTTCCGGTCATATTGGTATAATAATACCAATCACTCTGCGCAGAAGATGTACATCCTTCAACATGAGGACTTCCTGCCGGAGCACTGTGTGTTCTTCCGCTTAACACTACTTTTATATCCAATTGATATGTTGATGTAACCAAATTTTGAACCCTCATTTCAAAATATGCTGTACCATCACAATATTCTTTAAATGAACCTCCGGAAATAATTTTCCAGTATTTTGCTGTTTCTGTATTACCTCCCGGACCATTGGCAATCAGACAATCCATCCACAAAGTTCTTTGATTAGAGTTACCGCAATGGACTTCATTGGTAATGGTTCTGTCTTTTACAAGAGTAATTGGTGAAGCAATTTGTACGGCTGGTCCGGATACTGTGACAGAGACTACGTTCGATTCTCCATCCCAGTTGGTACAACCTGCTCTTCTGGAACATCTCAGATAACACGTATTTTGATATAAAGGTCCCGGATCATATGAAGATGCATTAGCTCCTGATATTTGTACCCATTCGCTGTCATTGCTACCATTTGGAGCAACACAGGTCGTAGTACTTTTTAACCACATATATTCAAGATTGCCTGTACCTCCTGTTGGTGATGTGATATTTGTTATAGGTGCAGGATCATATGTAGCCAGACATGATGTCTGATTACTACCGATCTGACCACCATTTGTAACATTATCGCAGGTGACCGGAGTAAAACCTACGCACACACTAACAGGAACTACAGAGTTTGGACCGTTAGCACAGGTTGTGTTATTTGCTACTGCCCAATGTTCTATGATAATCTGGTCTGCACCGTTTGGTAAATATACTGTTGTTCCAAGAGCTCCCCTCCAATATCCCTGATTTCTTAAGTCCGGAACATCATTAGTATAAGGAGATTCGTATACAGTACTTCCATTTTTCTTAAAGACAACCCTCCATCTTTCGTTTTGCTGGGTTACACTATTTCTTCCTGTATATCCGTCATAAGATACAACATCCGATACATTAACATTTACCGGTCCGTTGAAGGCAGAAGGATATGGGCCCGGGATGGTATGTGTTAATTTAGAACTACATATTAACCTTACGTTGGATGGAGATCCGTCAGATGAATTGATTGATTGACTCCACAAAAAGTTATTGCCTGACGGGCAAATCGGTTGTGGTGCACAAAAAGGCGGAGCGGAACCATTATCCGGATTACATTGAGATAATGATACACACCATCTGTCAGTTTTAATCCAATCTCCGTTTCCTCCTTTTTCCACGGTGATAAAATGAGCATTCGCAGGTACTGTACTCGTTATATTATAAAGAGACATACTGGGCAATTGTGCATTAACCTCTGTATAATTCCCGGAAATATACGTCCAGTTGCTGGTAAAATAACTGATACCAACCTGATGATAAAATGAAGGATTATGAGTCCCTCCGTAAACACTCAGATTTAGAATAGAACCTGTTGTAATTCCGTTAGAACCTACAGTTCCTATTTGTTGAGATACCCAATTACTTCCCGTATTGGTTATTTGAAAATGACCGGCCTTGGTACCACACTGAGCAGCATAGGTATCAGAGTACAGGTTTCCTCCTGACCACGTCCAGTTGTTCGTCCCACTCTCAAAAGAATGGTTCAGAACCAAATTGGTACCTGTACATGTACAGGTTTGGGCAGTTAAAATATTTGTTTGTAATAAGAGTAACAACAGGGTTAGTATTGTTAAATAACGGTCTCTGTTTTTAGTATATATTTTCCTGGCAGAAAATAACATACCTAAACCATCATTGCTGATTTTTTCACAAAAGACCTCTTGGCCTCCTGTACGGGTGTAAACATTTTGCATTCTCAAATTTTTAGGTTCACTTTAAAATTACTTCAGGGGTCGGAATCCCTTAAGCATTTTTTTATGACGTTATATTTTTACAACATCACTATAAATGAGTTAATTTTAATCGGCAATAAGCAGGCAATAAAATTTTCTATAAATTGATTTTACGATTTTCGGAATGTAACGCAACATCAATTGAGATATAGCATAATTTATAATGTGATAACAACCACAAGGGTTTTACCGCATTTTTGCCTGTTATACCTTTTAAATTTTCTCTTTTACACCACGAAAATAGTCAGCATTTTCATTCTGACAACAAAAAAAAGCAATTTTGTAAAAAATTTTACATTTCTCCTCTATGTATAATCTAAAGTCAAAAGTAGCTGTTAATCAATCATATATAAAAATGCAGTTATATGAAATAAGGAGGATTGTCGTGATTTTTTGAATCTGTTTTTTCTTGTTCTTACTACCTATTCAATTTTACTGTAATTTTTTTCAAAAAAATAAAAATATGCTTTGGAAGAATATTGACCTAACATTTTTAAATAATTTTGTTGGGAAATGGGTAAAACTTCAAATTGAATATTACCTTTAATATATTCGGATTTCAACTGGTTTACTTTTTTATAATACTTCATGGCTTCCGATGCGTTTGCAAACTTTTTGATCACCACCAACTGAGAATTGTCCGTGCGATTCAACATAGCATCTGTCATTTGTAATTTTTCTGTCTTGAAGTAGTTTTTATTGAATTCTGAAATTGAAATTTTAACATCCACAAACTGCATCTCATTTAACCCATACGTTACTATGGCCACAAAATGTGGTTTGGTTTCGTCAAACGTGTACAGCTTCATAGATTCCTCCTCATTTACCGTTGAAAATGCTTCCGCATCTCCGGTAAGAAATCTCAAAATTTCCCGGGCTTTAAGTTGTTCCTGTGTGTTTGGAAAAGCTATAACCACATCATTCAATGCTTTTATATAAGCTTCTTTTCCTTCGGTATTTCCAATACACATGGCATGTAAAAGAGCTATTTTTGCAGAATACTTGTTTTCCTCTCCAAATTGTTGTTTTAAACTTTGGATTCTTTCTATGGTAATTTTATAGTTTCCGGAGTTAAAATACCTGTAGGTATCTTCATAGAACTTATCTATTTTTCCTGCCTCTTCTTTAACTGATACCAAATATTTCGGATCACTTAATATTTTAGCATACGTTGATTCCGGATATTTTCTAACCAACTTTGTCACATATTCTTCCGCTTTATCAGCCTGATTGAGGTCTCTGTAATTTAAAACCAAATGATAATAACTTTCCAGTTCATGATGTGTCGGGCCAAATCGTGTATGCATATTTTCAAGCATATCATTTGACTTTTTATATTTTTCAATTACATTCCGATATAACTTCCCTAATGCAAACATTGTATTAATGATCTTTTCCTGTACCTCTTTTTTCTGCACCGGATTTTGAGGTATTTCTTTTAATAAATTTTTATATTCCGGACTTTCTTCATATTCCCTTTCGTTTTCTTTTTCAGTTATTGCCTGATTTCTTAAGTCATCCTGATTGCTGATAACTTCCCTGGCTTTGCTGCTTAACCTCCAATTATCCTGAAGTTGTATATTTCTTCCCCATTTTTTGCGAAATTCCTGTTCTCCTTTTTCTTTTGATTCGCGGCTGTATGCAAAAAATGATGACGTGGCAAGTAAATCTTTACTTTTGGAAACATCCAAAGATGGCTTCAGATTCATGCTCGTCGGTTTGGAAATGGCTTCTTTATTTGTCTGATTTTTTTCTCTGCTTTTGGCGTACTGCTGTATTGCCTTTTTCTGTTCTTCACCACTCAATTCTGATAAAAGAAGTAAAGTATCCTGATGAGCCAAAATCTCCAGGTTTTTGGCGATATCAACAAGGTTTTTCGCTCTTTTATCTACCTCTGCCAATCTGTTGTCATTTTTATTCATGACCATCAGGGTACTGTCATAAAAAAGTTTTGATTTGTAAAACATCTCTTTGTTGTAAAATTCCGTTGCAATTATATAGTATGCATCGGTTTTTAGCTTGGGGTCCGAGGTGTTATTTTGAAGCGATAATTGAAAATAGGTTATTGCCTTTTCTAATTCCTGATTTTCAAGCTCCATTTGAGCCATTGTAAAATATATGATGTGTTTTTGTTCAATATATTTTTCTTCCTTTGCCATCTTTTCTAAAGATGTTATGACCTCGTCTTTTGGTTTTTTACCTATTCGGAACTCATTTTTCAATATGGCCATATTAGCCACTAATAACATATTATTGTTTTTGGACTTTTTATTGGCTATTTTAAAATTTTTATATGCTTCTGCATATTGACCTTCTTTTTCATACAATTGGCCCATAATAAAAGCATATCTCGCCTTTAACTCACTATCTTTTGTATTTTTTTGCGCCGTTTCCAATTCCGCTATTGCGGCCTGGTATTTATTCTGCTTAATATACAGGCTTGCAAATGTTGCCGGAATTTCCTTCCTGACTTGTTTTGTTACCTGAGGATTTGTGCGTAGTTTATTCAGAATCAACTCAGCAGTATAATAGTTCTGCCTTTTTATGTATGTTTTTGCCAACCATAACAAACCCTCATTATAAGCGGTCTTATCTTCTTCAGGCTTTTTTTCTTTGGGCTTTTCTACGTTTTCATCCAAATTTTCGGTTTTAACCGGTGTTGTATTAACCGACGGTTTTTCAGCTGTTTTTTCTGAGACTGACGGCTTTTCTGTCACAATACCTTTTGCTTTGTCCTTTCTGGCCTTTTCTCTGTCTTTTGCCTTTTGTTTTCTATCTCTTTCCTTTTGTTTTGCTCTGTCTTTTCGTTCCTTTTCTTTTGATTTTGCAATTTCTTTTTTGTCCTCTGCCTTTTCTTTTTTAACTTTTTCTTTTTCTGCTTTGACTTCTTTCTTTTCCTTTTCTTTTATTTTTTTTAATTTCTTTTTGTTATACGGACTTTTGAAATAATTCCTTCCGTAAGGATTTTTAGGATTAAAAACTTCCTGAAAATACTTTAAAGTGGTCTCTGTTGTTTCATAATCCTGTTTGAAATATTGTGCTTTTGCCATCAAAACATAACAATCGTCCACCCAATCGCTTGGTTCGTGCACGTTGCTGACGATTATGACTTTTTCTATAGCCTTGTTCATCTCACCTTCGACCATTTTGGGATTGGGTAGATTTGTAAAATCTTCTACCTCAAGAATCTGGTTAAAATCGTCAATGTTTGCCTGCCGCATAGTAATCATATTCAGCCGCAATAATTCCGTGGCATTCCAATATCCATTGTAATAGGATGTTGTGTTGTGATAAAACTTACCAAACCTGGAGGTTTCGTTCTTACGCTTCTTTGTGACACATCCGGAAAACAAAAAGATGATTACCAACCCTGTAATCCATATGTTAAATCTGATCTTCAAAATATATTATAATTTTGTATAATATTTAAAAACGCTGCAAATATAAGTCTTGTTTCAGTATAATTACCTATTTTTGCATTTTTATAAATCATATTATAACTTCATTTTAGCTAAAATATTTTATTTTAGGAAAACTTTTTATTAGATGCCCGATAGTAGTACCGTGAAACGAAAACTTTGGGAAAGGCTGAAAGATACCTACCGTATTACCATTCTCGATGATGAAAACCTCGAAGAAGTGGGTACTTACAACGTTAGTTTACTAAATTTTTACATTTTTATTTCGGTTATAGGCCTGTTATTGTCCATCCTTGTTATTTCATTTATTGTTTTTACACCGGTTAAAAGATTGATTCCCGGATATGGAGATATTTCGGATAACAGAAAGTTTATTGAATTAACTGCAAAGCTGGAAGAACTTGAAAACGAAGTCGCCGCAAGTGAAATTTATACCAAAGGTCTCCAAAATCTGCTGACAGGTAATAAAGAAATTGAAAACGATATTCCTTCTGTATCACAACCTCAAATGATTACAAAAGACGATCTTTCTGATTCAAAAAGAACACATGAACTGAATTTTCTAAGATTTATTACACCAATTACGGGTACAATTTCTGCTGTTTATCAACCCGTGATTAATCACTATGGCGTTGACATCATTGCTGCAAAAAACACACCCATAAAATCCATAATGGATGGTGTTGTTATCAGCGCTGACTGGACAGCCAATATGGGTAACACCATATACATTCAACATCAAAAAAATGTTGTTTCTGTATATAAACACCTATCTGTTTCATTGGTGAAAACAGGCGACCTCGTAAAAACCGGCCAGGCTATCGGCATTATCGGTAATTCAGGTGAAATGACAACCGGTCCTCATTTACATTTTGAACTTTGGTACGACGGAAAATCAGTCAACCCATCAAGCTTTATAAATTTTAACAAATAATTACCATTTATTATTGATTGTTTAGTCTAATTTTCTATCTCTGACATATATTGTTGCTACCTTTGTACCTTTAAAGTTGAGTATATGAAACTGAAAACAATACAAAATGAAAAGGGTGAAAATCTCAGTCCTGTTCTACCTAAAGAAATCAAAAATTTCCTGATTGACATTGATGGTACAATATGTGACGATGTTCCTAATGAAGAACCTGAAAGAATGTCATTGGTTGAACCTTATGCTGATGCTCTGGAGATTTGTAATAAATGGTTTGATGAAGGTCATATCATTACGTTTTTTACTTCCAGAACAGAAGTTCACCGCGAAATCACAGAAAATTGGTTGAAAAAACACGGCTTCAAATACCACGGCTTATTAGTTGGCAAACCAAGAGGAGGCAATTATCACTGGATTGATAATCACCTTGTTAAAGCTACCCGTTTTAAAGGTAAGTTTACCGACCTGATCAAGATGAAAAAAACTATCGAGGTTTTTAAATCCTGATATTTTTTTACATCCTAAAAATACAGTTTGGAAATTTCTTCTCTGTATTTATCCATGATCACTCTTCGTTTAAGTTTCATGGTTGGTGTAAGCTCTGATTCACTTCCGTCGGTTTTTACCGGCTCCCAGTTGGCTGCTACCAAAACAAACTTTTTAATTTGTTCAATCTGACTGAAATTCGGGCTTATTTCATCCACAGCACTCTGATATAATTGAATGACTTTTTCGTTTTTCAAAACATCGGTAACATTTGTCCAGGCTATTTCGTGCTCAGAACACCAGGATTGTAATGCTTCAACAGAAGGAGTAATCAATGCAGATACAAATTTTTGATTGTCACCTACAACCATAACCTGTTCGATCAGGAAGTTTTCCTTTAACTTACTTTCTATCGGTGCCGGTGCTACATACTTTCCTCCGGAAGTTTTCAACAATTCTTTTTTACGGTCGGTTATTTTTAAAAAATCCTGATTTTTCGGACCTTTGACAAACATTCCGATGTCTCCGGTCATAAAATATTTTTTGCCGTTGATCTCTTTAAAAACCGCGGCTGTTTGCTCTTCCTGTTTGTAATATCCCAACATGATGTTTGGACCGGAAACCAGAATTTCACCTTCTCCTTCCCGGTAATTACCATCTGAAGTATCAATATAAACCTCAATACCACGAATAGGTATTCCTACTGAACCTATTTTAGCCAATCCATCACCGTAGTGGTTGATTGAAATGGTCGGAGAAGTTTCTGTCAGTCCATATCCCTCAAGGATAGGAATTCCGGCAGCAGAAAAAACCCGGGCTATTTTTGCCGGACATGGCGCTGCTCCGGTAACTATTGCAATAAGATTGCCACCCAATGCTGCCCGCCACTTACTGAAAATCAGTTTATCAGCGATTTTCATCTGTATTGCTTCCCATCCTGAATATTTTTTGCCGACCTCATAACCATCTGTCATGGCAAGAGCCCAAAAGAATAGTTTTTTCTTCACTCCGGTCAAAGCAAGCCCTTTGTTATAAATCTTTTCGTATACCTTTTCCAGTAACCTGGGAACAGTGGTAAAAAAATGTGGCTTTACCATAGCTAAATCCCCGGTCTCCCCTCCGAGATTATCCGTTCCGGTACAATACATTTCTACGCCACGACTGGTATATCCATAAATAACCGCTCTTTCGAAAATATGGCAAAAAGGTAAAAAACTTAAGGTTTTATAACCTTTTTCCAAAGGCAGATAAGACATGGTCTCATCGACAATACTGATGACGTTGGCATGGGTCAGCATAACCCCTTTGGGGTTTCCTGTCGTCCCGGACGTATATATAATGGTTGCCAGATCTTCTGACTTTACATTTTCTTTCCTTTTTTCTACTTCCTCAACATGATTTTCATTCAAATAATCCTTCCAGTACGGTCTTCCACCTTGTTTGTCAAAACAAACAATATTTTTTAAAAACGGGACTTTGGCTTGTGCTGCGGATACTTTATCGTATAAATCATCAATACCCACAAAACATAATTTGACTTCGGCTTCATTCATGATGTATTCATATTCCCGGATACTGATGGTTGGATACATCGGAACACCGATGGCTCCAACATACTGTATTGCTAAATCGGCAATGACCCACTCAGGGCGGTTTTTATATACTACTATTCCGATTTTATCACCGGGCACGATACCTTCTCCGATTAATCCACAAGCCAGTTCTTTTGCCAGTTTTTGGATCTCCAGGGTGCTGTAAAACTTCCATTGCCCGTCAACTTTAGATCCGATAAATTTTTCTAAAGGTTTTTCGTTTATCTGTTTTTGAATGAAATCAAAAAGTCTTTGTACTTTCATATTTTATGTTTGTTGATTGTTAAGTAAAAATATTGTTTTAATTCTTGTGGTGCAAATATTTATAAAATAAAATTGTTTTGCAAGTCAAAATGTATGTTATGTCTTAATAAATTGAAATTTAGTATAAAATGTGAACACATTTTGGAAATTTTTGTAACCTTTGCCAGAGTATTTAATCAAAATATGTAATAATGGAATCAGTTCTGTCGCTTCAGGGCATCGTCAAAAAATATCACAACCATATCGCTGTTAATAATATCAGCTTTGAAGTTGAGAAAGGTACCATCTTTGGTCTTTTGGGACCAAACGGTGCCGGTAAAACTTCATTGATCCGAATTATTACGCGCATCACTGCCGCTGATGAGGGAACCATCCTGATCAACGGAGAAAAATTGCACGGGCTTCATCCGGAAAAAATCGGCTATATGCCGGAAGAGAGAGGTCTCTATAAAAAAATGAAAGTTGGCGAACAACTCATTTATCTGGCCCAACTTAAAGGATTACCCTACAGAGAAGCGAAACAAAAACTCACAGCCTGGATGAAAAAATTTGATATCCTTTCCTGGTGGGATAAAAAAATAAGTGATCTCTCGAAAGGTATGCAACAAAAAGTACAGTTTATCGCAACAGTTGTTCATGAACCGGCTTTGATAATTTTGGACGAACCGTTTTCCGGACTTGACCCCATCAATGCAAATCTGATAAAAGATGAAATTTTTGCCCTGAAAGAAAAAGGAACCAGCATTTTGTTTTCAACACACAGAATGGAACAGGTCGAAGAAATTTGTGAAAAAATTATTCTGGTCAATAAAGGCCATAAAATATTAGACGGCAACGTTCAGGAAATCAAACAAAGTTTTAAGGAAAATCTTTTTTCTGTAAAATATCAGGGTATTTTGGATGTAACAGCGCCCCAAACCACCGGATACACGATTATGGAAAATAAAAACAATACCCTGATGCTTAAATTGGATTCGGATACTTCTCCGAATATGCTCCTTAAAAAACTAATGGAAAATGGTTTGGAAATTCTTCATTTTAATGAGGTTTTACCTTCTTTAAACGATATTTTTATAAAACAAGTAGAACAAAACAATGAGTAAGATCTGGTTAATTACCCAAAGAGAATATTTATCAAGAGTTTTAAATAAAACTTTTATCCTGACTACGCTCCTTACACCGTTAGGGTTTATGATATTTTTTATCGTACTCGGTTTTATTATGAATACCGGTTCTGATAAGGTAAAAAATATTGTGGTGGCTGACCGTACAGGAATTTTGGAAGGAGAACTAAAAAGCAGAGATAATCTTGTTTTTACTTTTAGTGATTCTCCTCTTGACCAACTTTTTTTAAAGTACGAGAAACAAGAAGTTGTCGGTATACTGGAATTATCTTCTGCACCGGACACAATGCAGAAAAAGTATAATGTGCAATATTATTCTGATGACCAATTAGGTATAGATGAAATTTTTTCTATTGAGAAAGCAATTGGCAAAAAGGTCCGTAACTTTAAACTGAAAGCCCAGAACCTGGATGAAAATATTATAGCTTCTTTAGATACCGAAGTCACCATAGAGCCTAAAACAATCAAAAAGGAAAAAAATATAACTTCCCTAACGACCATAGTCAGTTCTGTCATTGGCGGAATTGTAGGTTATGCTTTGTTTTTTATCATTTTGTTGTACGGATCGCAGGTTATGCGCTCTGTCATGGAAGAAAAAATCAACAGAATCATAGAAGTCCTCATTTCATCGGTCAAACCCTTTGAACTCATGATGGGAAAAGTGATGGGAGTAGGTCTGGTTGGATTAACCCAAATCGGAATATGGATTATTTTGATACCTTCTTTGTTCTTTTTGGGTACCCTGATTTTTGGAATAGATCTGAATGCAGTACCAACTATGCCGGCAAGTGGAGCCGCAGAAGAAGTATTAAATCAACAGGATAAAATTATTCAGGTACTT
>Ga0209573_1004892_pt1 | contig 12720 bp, 7 predicted proteins | sample TNRBio252014_DNA_FD_185870 | JGI IMG/M metagenome (GOLD analysis project Ga0209573, IMG submission 185870) | Wastewater treatment Type I Accumulibacter community from EBPR Bioreactor in Madison, WI, USA - TNR Reactor_6/25/2014_ DNA (SPAdes)... | ecosystem: Engineered > Bioreactor > EBPR >...
CGAAATGGAAGATTACGAAACGGCAGCGCGGCTGCGAGACGAGATCTCGCAGCTGGAATCCAGCCTGCGACCTGAGCCGGAAGAACGACAACCCGAAAAGAAAGTGACGCGAAAGCGAAAGAAGCCGCCCGAGCCGCCTGAGACGGATGTGTAAATGTCGCTGATTAATTCCGGGCTGCTGCCCGGACTGATCCTCGCCGCACTCCCCATCGTTCTGCATCTGGTGATGCGGGCAAAGCCGAAGCGCATCGAGTTCCCCGCCCTGCGGCTGATCAAAGCCCGGCGCACCTCCAATGCACGTCGAATGCAGCTTCGCCATCTGCTGCTGCTGCTGCTCAGATGTCTGTGTATTGCCGTACTGGTCGTGGCCATCGCGCGTCCGTCGTTGCCTGCAGCCGCGTATGGTCTTCGCTGGTGGGAATGGACATTTCTGGCAGCCATCATCGCCGCCAGTGTCGCCGCATATGCCTGGCTGACGCGACAGGCTGGGATTCGACAGGTAAACAGTTCAACCTCGCAGGATCATCGAGCTCGGTTGCGATTGTGGTGCACTTTGGGAGGTCTGCTGGCGACGCTCCTGTTGGTGGGGCTTCCCTGGGGATATCGAGTTCAGGCAGAACTCCTGTCTCCTCAGAATGAAACACTGCAGAACGTCCCGGTTGCCGCCGTGTTTCTGGTCGACACCAGTCTGAGCATGAATTACCGCTATGAAAGCCTGACTCGGCTCGAGCATGCCAGGAATGTCACGGAAGAACATCTGGGACGTTTGCCTCAGGGCAGTCGCGCTGCGATTGCGGGTCTGAATCCGGACGAAGAAATCATCTTCCAGGCGGATCTCACCGGGGCCGTGGCCCGCCTGGAAACACTCGTCGCGACTCCGGTTCCCGAAACACTGAATCGACGACTGAAAGCGGCCATTCAGGCCCAGCTTGATGATCGCACGCAGACTCAGGAACTGACTGGTACAGGAGGTTCCGCCGATCAGTTTGCGAGAGAGATCTATCTGCTGACAGATTTTTCCCGAGCGGGCTGGAAGGACCCGGATGACAGTGGATTGTCAGACGTGATGAAGACAGCCGAGTGGCTGCAGGTGTACGTGATTGATGTCGGAGTGATGAATCCGAAAAATGTATCTCTGAGCGGACTGACTTTGTCTGAAGAAACGTCCGTCGCTGGCCGGGAACTGCAGCTGTCCATGTCAGTCAACAGTTCTCCGGGAATGTCGGGAGTCACCACAACCGAAACGGTGCTGATCAATCCGGACGGCTCGGAAGCACCCTTTGGTGCTCCTCAGCTTGTGAATCTGGAAAGTGGATCGTCACGAGTGACGATGTCGGTCAAGGTGCCCGGCAACAGTCGCTTTCTGGAAGGTTATGTGCGTCTGACTTCCGAGGATCCATGGAAGGACGACAACGTACGGTACTTTTCCTGCGGCGTACGTCCGCGACCGAAAGTGCTGCTGGTTTCTGATCTTCCCGATGAGAGCCAGTACATTCGCTCGGCACTGCAGCCCGAGGAACTGGAACGGCTGGGCATCCATTACTGCGACTGCACTCGGGAAGTGACGGCGAATATCGGGCGGCAAACGCTTTCGAATTTTGATGCCGTGTTCCTGATCAACTGTGCTCGCCCTGATGAAACACTCTGGAGCAGTCTGCAGTCATTTGCACAAAATGGCGGAGGTGTGATTGTCGTGGCCGGCAGTCAGCGAATTCAGTCGCTCCAATGGCGAACAACGGCCGCTGCGGAACTGCTGCCGGCCCTGCCGATTCGCCCGATCCGATTTCTGGGGGATCCTGGACGCCTTCGCATTGAAGCCGACTCTCATCCAATGCTCCGTGAGTTCGTGGGAGACGACAGTGCTCGAGTGGAACTGACGTCAAACGCCTTCGATCGGTGCTGGACTGTCGAACCCGGCGCGGAATCTGTCGTGCTGCTTAGTCTGGATGATGGTCGTACGGTCCATCCGGGACTGATCGAACGGAAAGTGGGACGTGGCCGCAGTCTGCTGTTCACATCAGCCATGGACAATCTTCGCGATGGTGGCAGCCAGTGGAACAATCTGCCAAACAGCTGGAGCTTTGTGATGCTCATTCACCGCATGCTGGATCATGTCACTGGCGCAACCAGTCACCGCAGGAACTTCGTGGCAGGAGCGCCGATCGTCGTGGATGTTCCTGTCAGTCAACGCTTCGAGCAGTACCTGCTTCGACGACCGGGCCTCAGACAGACCCGTGGAACGTTGCCTGCCGATCAATCGTCGCTGCTGATCAATAATGCCGTGGATCCGGGACATTATCGCATTCGTCCGTTTGAATCGGCCAGTCCCTTCGAAGATATGTTTGCCGTGAACTTTCGCGATGTCGAAACCGACCTGACTCGCATTGATGATGAAGTCATCAGGACCATGCTCGGTCCGGAACAGGTCACCATTGTTCACAGCATTGCTGAGCTTCAGCGCACGGTTCGACTGGGTCGGCTGGGGATTGAAATCTTCCCGGTACTGATGGGGCTGCTGGTGCTGTTGATCTGTGCCGAGCACCTGATGTCGAACTACTTCTACGATACGGATCCGCAACCCACGGCTGCAGCCTGAAGCCAGGTGCTCTGCTATGCTGTGAAGTAGCCGAATTCATGAGAATTCGGGATTCGAGGGTATGAGGGTCGGGCGTCTCACGACTTCCCCGGCACAAGCCAGTGGCATTCTCGTGCCATCGCTGCTACTGGTATGTTGCCTCGGGCATCCGCCTTGAGTTCCGTCGGTCCACTGCTCGACCAACGCAGACAGCCAGCGTGATGACGGCATGGAACACGAGTATGTGCTGGAAGCGCAGCGGCGAGTAGAACCAGGAATTCGACGTATCAAATGGAGTGGCCAGCACCACCACCTGGGGCCGCGAACCATATCTGAGCAACTGGCTCCAACGGCCCTGAGCAGCGAGTGTTTCCCCCGATACGGCGTAACATTCGCCGTTCCGCAACACATTGCGACAATGCAGGTCGTCCCGCTGATCTCGTGGACCGGGCTGAGGTTCATTTGGTTTATGGCAGATCGGAATCCATTCGAGTTGCGCGTCATGTTCCATGGCACAGATCAGCTGTGACACAGACAATGCCTGACCGCTGGCGGAACGCACTCGCAGATCATTCTGAGCATCCAGGAAAACCCACTGATCCTGCTGCGAGTCAAAGTATTCCAGAACCACGTGTCCTTCCAGCCACACGATCCGCGACTGCAACCCAGCGGCCTGCAGACATTCATTGGTCAGTCGACTGTAATCACTGCACAGGCAACGATAGCGCGCTCCGTTGCGATATAACTGCTCGCAGGTCAGCGTGTCGGCCGAAGGGAGGTGACTGTGTGCTGATCCCAATCGGCCACGAACCAATTCGACAACTCGGGCGGCTAACATCGAATCGGAAAGGAACTCAGACTCGGTTGGCCGCACTGCGTCATTCAATTCCTGGACGGTATCGGGCTGCAGACTCAGTTGCGGCAGCCTGAAGTCCACGTTCGCACCCGAGGCAAACGTGACTATCCCCTGCGACTCGGGAGTCCGATCAAACTCGTCATACTCTGCGCGAATGACCTGATGCAGCGAGTACGGCTGCGAATAGATCATGACGGCAATGGCAATCACAAACATCAACAGGTTGGCGCACAGATGCCGCGTCAGTCGCAGGCCATCGGATGTGCTCAACCAGGATCTGGGCACGCATCAACTCCTGCAGGACGCCATCGCGACGAATGCGACAGATGGCGGATGCCTTTTTCCAGTGACGGTTGACCGGTTGCGGCACCTTGTCGGGAAGAACCTGCAGGCGGGACTATCCCTTTAGATGCGTTCCTGAGGCCCATGCAGCGCCGGAACCTGTGCGAAACGCGAAATGACTTTTTAGCGATCGTCGAGGATCCTGCTGCTCTGGAATCGCATTCGACTCCGTGGTCCTTCAAAAATTCTCAGCGAAAACCAGACTCGGCCAGATTGGCGTTTTCTGAGCAGAAGTCGGACGATTTTCTCCTGCTGGACTCGTATGTGGTTGCTTACAATGCGTGTTGCACGTGACCGTCGTTGACCGAATGGTCAGTTTTTGAGGAAACGCCTGCATTTCCGCGCCACGTTGTGAATCCACCTGCGTCTCTCAGGAAAGAGGATCCGTCCTGGCATGACGAACACCGCGAACGCAGAGCATCGATCTCTCGACGCGTACAGAGATTATCTGCGCGTGCTGGCCCGCTTACAGCTTGGAGTTCAGCTCCAGGCGAAGGTTGATGCGTCCGATATCGTGCAGCAGACGCTGTTGCGCGCGCACGCGAGTCAGGAACAGTTTCGCGGGAATTCCGAAGCCGAGTGGCTGGGCTGGCTGCGAGCGATTCTGGCGAGTGTTCTTGGGACTGTGGTTCGGGAATACGAAGCAGCCGTTCGGAACATTGACCGCGAACTGTCTCTGGAAGCGGCACTGGAACAGTCGTCCGCAAGGCTGGAACGCATTCTGGCAGCTGAGCAGTCGTCACCCAGCACCGCCAGCATGCGAGCGGAAGAAGTAGTGCGGCTGTCGCATGCACTCATGCGGCTTCCTGACGATCAGCGGATCGCGGTCGAACTGCACCATCTTCGTGGCATGACCGTTGCAGAAGTCGCAGCGGAAATGGAACGAACTCGTCCGGCCATTGTCGGCCTGCTGTTTCGAGGATTAAAACGGCTTCGAGAGCTGCTGTCCGCTGAGTCGGAGGGCAGCCCGTGAATTTCGATCAGACAGAAATCCTGCGCGATGATCGACTGAACGAACTGCTGCTTTCCTACATCGAAGCCTGCGAAGCCGGCGAGCAACCGGACCGTACAGAACTGATGGAAGCCAATCCGGATCTGCGTGACGATCTGGAGTTGTTCTTCTGTGAACGCGATCGACTGGAAAACCTTGGAGGTCAGGTTCGGAATCATGAGCAGAGGATGCTGGCCCGGGATCGTGATCGGGCAGCGACCACCACACCTCCGGAAGTGATCAGTGGACAACTGGGCGACTTTCGCCTGCTGCAGGAAATTGGTCGCGGCGGAATGGGGACCGTCTATGAGGCCGAGCAGATTTCTTTGAATCGTCGTGTGGCGCTGAAGGTCCTGCCGTTTGCATCAGCGCTGGACCATCGTCGGCTGCAGCGATTTCGAAACGAGGCAGCAGCAGCAGCCAATCTGAGGCATGAGCACATCGTGGCCGTTTACGCCGTTGGCTGCGAACGAGGTGTGCATTTCTTTGCAATGCAGTTTGTGGAAGGGCAAAGCCTGGCAGCGCTGCTGAATGAACAGCGACAGGCTCGCAGTCGTCAGCTCAGCCAGAGCACTCATCCGACCGCACGACTGTCCACAGAACCCCAGTCATCATCCATGTCTCGGTTCGACTGGATTGCCGGACTTGGCCGACAGATCGCTCTGGCGCTGGAACATGCACATCAGACGGGCGTTGTGCATCGAGACATCAAGCCGGGAAATCTTCTGCTGGATACTCAGGGTCATCTTTGGGTGACGGACTTTGGCCTGGCGCAGATTTCCAGCGACGCCGATCTGACAATGACGGGGGAACTGCTGGGGACACTTCGATATGCCAGTCCGGAACAGCTTCGCGGCTGTCGGGGCGTGGTCGATCATCGCAGCGACATCTATTCGCTGGGGGCCACACTTTTTGAGCTGCTGACACTGCGAGCACCGTTTGACGGATTTGATCGGCACGAATTGCTGCGTCAGGTGACCTCCGATGAGCCCCCTGCGCCGCGTTCCCTTGTGCGTGAAATTCCCGAAGCACTGGAAACGATTGTCCTGAAAGCGCTGCGAAAGGATGCTGCGGATCGTTACGACTCGGCGCAGGGAATGGCCGATGACCTTCAGCGATTTCTGGAACGTCGTCCGGTCCTGGCTCGCCCCCCGCGCCTGGCGGAACGATTCTGGGCCTGGACTCGGCGCCATCCCCGAGCGTTGATGAGCGGTGTTGTCTCGCTGGTTTGTCTGACTGCGGCTTCCATTGTAGTGGCCGTCCTGGTCGGTGCTGAGCGTGAACGAACAAAGCAGGCACAGGAGGCAGCCGAATCAGCCTGGCTGGCGGAACGAGAACGCGCGGAAGAAGCCGAATCGCGTCTGAAACTCGCTCAGCGTGCCGTCGATGAGTTGTTGCTGATCAGTGATGAGGAACTGGCAGGCCGCCCGACGATGCTGCTGCTGCGGAAACGCATTCTGCGATCAGCGCTGGCGTTCTATCAGGAATTCCTTTCCGCTGAGAGTAATAACCCGGCAACACAGGCCGAACTTCTGAAGACGTCGCAGCGAGTCGAGCGAATCCTGGGGGATCTGGAAGTTCTCCGTTCAGCCACACGCCTGAATCTGCTGTCACAGTCGGCTGTGCTGAGCGATCTGGGCGTGTCGGAAGAGCAGCGACCGCTGATTAAGGAATTGACCGATCGCGTGGGGCAGCAATGGATGGCTTCTCTGCGAGATATTGGACTGGCACTGCCCACAGAGCGGGCCATCAGGACTTTGAAACAGGCCCGCGACAATGAGGCCCTGCTGAAAGAGGTGCTGACCGAAGCTCAACTGCAGCGCCTGAAGCAAATCGGACTGCAATCGGAAGGGGCCGCAGCATTTCGTGATCTGGAAGTGGCTACAGCAATCGGGCTGTCTCCTGTCCAGCGCGAACAGATTCGTCTGATCGAGGATGATGCGGCGTTTGGATGGATCCGTCGTCCTCGCCGCGGCCCCGTAAACAGCGGCATGGCCAATGGTGACATGACCAATCCCAGCGCAAATGCCGACGAACAGTCGAAGTCTCTGAGCCCCGATCAGCGAATTGTCAAAGTGCTGACGGACGAGCAGGTTCGGAAGTGGCGACAACTGACAGGGACGCCGATCGCCGGACTGCAGAGTTTATCCGGCCCCCGCTGGCCATCGTTACGGTCGAATGATTCCAGTCGCAGGATGGACAACTCCAATCGCTGACTCAGAACCCCTAACAAAACCTGCGTGAGTCGCGGAAGTTTTGTTAGGCGTTCTCAGTCAGGACTTTTCCACGGTCGGTGTTCTGGGCCATGCAATCAGCAGGACGAACCAGGCAATCAGGGGAGCCAATCCGGCCAGTGCCAGTCCCTGATCAAACGAATGCGTCGCGTCGACCAGTTTGCCGAATTCCTTTTGCATGGGGGAAGAGACCAGCCATGCGAGTGCTCCCAGCAATCCGGCCGTCTTGCCCATATGCAGTTCACTGGCCTCCTGAGAGAACGAGTAATAACACGGGAAGACGCCCAGCGAACCTGCGGCCACGATGACCAGAATGGCGTAAAGCCCCCAGCCAAGTGGCAGGGCCGCAGCGGCGATTGTCAGCGACGTCGTTGCAGCGCACACACCAAACACGATCAACCGCGCTGAGAGGACTCGAACGCCGCGACCGGACAACCACAGACTTCCGGCACCAGCAGCGATACATCCCACATCCGCGGCGATGTAGTAAACCGAATTGAACAGCAGCGCCGCTCGTTCTGTGGCCCCGCGGCCTTCCTGCAGGAATGACGGCAGCCACGCGCGGATCAGCTGCCAGGTCAGGTTGATACAGATCACGACGGGAACCAGAGTCCAGAATCGACGATTCCCAAGACACTCGCGCAGAAAGCTGCGATCCCCGGCTCCGGCGGCCGCGAAGCAAAGAACAATCGCGCCGCAGGTGATCAGTATCGGATGTTGATCAAAGTACTCGCGAACGGCTATCCCGCTGGGCAACAGCGGCCACCAAAACGACTGTGTTACCGCCAGAACAAAAAGCGGAACGGCAAACCCAACAGACAACTTCAGCCAATTGCGGGTGCGTACTGGTGCGTCTGACTCGGCAGTTATCGGTGCAGGCAGATCATTGCGACCGACTGACAGCAGCCACACAAACGCCCACGCGACGCCCATCGAACCAATGATGATGAAAGGAGAGCGCCATGCGCCTGGCGTCTGATTATCGCCGATGATCAGCAGAATGATGGGTGGAGTCAGAATCGCGCCGATCGCTCCTCCGCTCTGGAGGATGCTGTTGCCCATCGTACGATTCTTCTGACTCAACACGATCTTTGTGGTGCGCAGCGCGCAGGGCCAATGGCCCGCTTCAAAGAAGCCCAGCAGAATTCGACAGGCCAGCATCGTTTCGTACGAATTGCAGTAACCGGTCAGCACACCGATCGACGACCAGGCCAGCAGAACTCCCGGGTAAAGAAACCGAACTGAGATTCGATCGGACAGAAAGCCGAAGAACAGCGATCCCGCGGCGAAGGCCCAGCCAAAACCCCATTCGAGGTTTCCGTAGAGTTCGTTCTCCCGCCCGGTCAGCAATTCGTTCTTGATCCGGACGGCCAGATTTGCCAGCGTCTGGCGGTCCATGTAGTTGAGCATGGTGGCCAGCAGCAGCAGGCCGCTGATCCACCAGATCCAGGTACCGGACCGCGACGCCCCCGATCCTGCAGGCGTGGAATCTTCAGGCGTCGATGCGGACACCGTGGGAGTGTCCGTGTTGTCTGCTGACGTCACGGGAGGTTTTGCTTCGTTCATCAGAAACCGGGATCAGTTGTCAGAGAGCTACTCGATTTCAGTCGTGCATTGTGCCCGCAAGTTTGCGGGCAGCGCACAACGTGAGCGGATTCTCGCCAGTGAGCCGTCCGGCTCCTTTGGGTTGAGGGCTTTCAGCCCGCATTGGGTGCCGGTGTTTCTGCTGACGGAGTTTCGGCGGCTGGTTCTGCCGCGGGGGCGTCAGACTTTGGGGCATCTTCAGCAGGAGCATCTGTCGCAGGAGCGGCATCAGCAGCAGGGGCTGGTGTTTCCTCAGCAGGAGCATCGCTTTTCGGTGCTGCTTCTTCAGCAGCAGGCGCCTCTTCTTTTGGCGCTCCTTCGGCGGGCTGTCCTTCAGCCGGGGCGTCGTCTCCTTCGGCCGCCGGACGTTTGCCTCGACGTCCACCACCGCCACCGCCCATTCCCGCTCCGCCACCACCACCCATTCCCGCTCCCATGCCTGAGCCACCTCCGCCTCCGCCCGTGTTCGGTGGCGGGAACATTGCCCCCTCCGTTGACATTGGCTCAAGTGGCACTGCGACAGGAGCTGGATCTTCGGTGGGATCCGTGTGGTACGCAATGGCCATCACGGGTTCTCTCTTTGAGGCGATCAGAAACACAACCGGATTGGATTCTCCCATCAGAGGCCGCAGCAGACTCTTCCATTCGTACCTGTAAGTCACGCTTTGGGAATCTTCCTGAGTCACGGATTCCGTCGGTCCCATCGAGATCAGTTTCTTCGCATCACCCAGAGACATCCCTTCAAACTCGCCATCTTTGGAGTTTGCCTTCATGGCATTCGTGGTCCACATCTGTCCCAGACCGGCCCTCAGCTCGATCACACAGACGACACCAACAACAAGCAGCAGGACCAGCGAGACGATGGTTCTGGCAGGAGAGACTTTGGGACCGTTTGGAGTTTGATCTTTCGGGGCGGACACACCTGTTCTCCTTGCTGGAAGTGGGACGGGAAAAACCGGACGATCCGGGATGTCGTTTCAATCACGCAGGCTGATCAGGAAAAGGCTTCGGTTCCGTGACGTGCCTGGCACCACGAACCGCAAGACAGATTTTGCTTTGCGTCGCGAATCGCAGCATGCTGTGATGCTTCACGAGCGTGTTGAAAAAGGTGTCTGGAACTTTGGAGGCATCAGAAAACCTCGCAATGACCTGACGCCGGAGAGTTCCAGACACCTTTTTCAACGCTTTCAACGCCCTGTTACGCTCCGAAAATCAAACTCGGGATTTCGGCACATTAGTCGCCATACCGGGGAATGTCATCTCTACCCACGGAAATCCGTTCCGCCATGAATCGAAATCAACTTCTTCGGGCTCTTTCCCTCTATGCGTTTGTGATGACTGCCGATGTCTCTGCAGCGGATTCCATTCCGCTTGCCGTCACAAAGGACAATTCGATTGTCCTGGTGGACGGTGAATGGCAGGAGAACGCCGGCGACAAAGGCCAGATCCGGATCAAAGGTAATCAGCATCTGGTCGCGATGGCGTTTGATCTGAAGCCGGTTCTGGGGCACCGTATCCGAAGTGCGACGCTGCGAGTCATGGCGGGCGAGCAGAAGCTGGCGGGCATCAGTATTTCAACACTCGCCACACCCTGGGATGAATTGAAGTCGAATGGACTTTCGGCTGGCGTGGAAGGCATTCCGGACTGGGGCTATCCCGGCGCTCGTCTTCCGGCCGTGTGCGGAGGGAACTCGTTTACGCTTGTCTCGCAGGTGGAATCACGACTTGTGGACGGCCATTACGAATGGTCAGTTCCCGTGGACATGATCCATGCCATGGCAACCGGAGTGGCTCAAGGCCTGGTGATCCATGAACATGACGCCGACTACAAACGCAATCCGACGATCTTTTCCCGTGAACAATCCGGCCGCAAGCCTCTGTTGCTTGTGGAGACAGACAGTTCCGCAGATGTCGCTCCGGAACCGGTTCGGGATCTTCGAGTCATCGAAAGCGACGGGGCACTGAACCTGCTGCTGACTCCACCGCAGAATGGATTCGCGTACGAAGTCTATGTTGAGGACCTGCCGCTGGGACGTCACAACATTCCGCTGGCGCAGCTGCAGAACTCTCAGATCATTCCTCTGCGAGATCTGCCCGCCGCGATGACTTTGAAGCCCGAGTTGACGATTCGAATTGTCACGCTCAATCGAACGGGCCAGCGATCCGAACCGGCCGTTGTTCGATTTCAGCCAACGAAACCTTTGGATGCGATTCGTCGTGAGGAGGCGGCACCCTCGGACCGGCCGGGAACTGCTTCCCAGGCGTCGGCGACGGAATTCTCCGCAATTCCAGTAACGGACAAGTTTGACGAATCTGGTACTCCGGTCGGTGACCTGGAGACCACATACCGCAGCAGAAACGCACTCTTCGATGGCCGCACGATTCAGTTGTCTGCGGCTGGCGGTGAAGTCGTGGGCTTTCAACTGCTGATTCGTGGACGCGAAGCAGAATCACTGACGGTGGATTTCGAAGGCACTCCACTGCGGATTGACCTCTGGCAGGCCGTCTACGTTCCTGCGAACGACCGCCGCATTCCGGATCCACTGCTGCCTTTGCCGGACACACTTTCGCTCAAACCGGATCGCGACACATCGGTTGTCGCCGATATTTATGTTCCCTTCGATGCGCCGGCAGGAATTCGAAAAGGAGTTGCAAGGCTGTCGGGCGGAAGAACGCTGCCCATTGAACTCACCGTGCTGCCGTTTTCACTGCCTCGGAAAGCGTCCTTCCTGTGCGAGATGAATGGCTACGGCCTGCCGGATCACGTGGACGATTACTACGCGCTGCAGCAGGTGGCGTATGACCATCGAGTCCATTCCAACATCCTGCACTATTCTCACAACACGGCTGCCCCTGGAACTCGGAAGAGCAATCTCGATATGCGACTCAGGTCCGGCCGTCGCATGGACAACAGGCGTTACGACAACATCTCGCCCGGGGCCACCACCGCCTACTGGGATGATTTTGCTGAGGCATTCGGACCGTATCTGGATGGATCGCTGTTTCAGGATGGTCACCGCGGACCTGTGGCTGCGCCCGGCTTTTATCTGACGTTCCATGAAAGCTGGCCACTGAATTGTCGTGGATACTTCAATGGAAACCCGGATGCTTATCAGTCATTTTCAGAGCACCCTGAGTACTCGCAGACGTATGTCAGCATTCTGCAGGACTTTGTCCGCCTGGCGCGATCAAAGAACTGGACGGACACCGGGTTTCAGGTGTATTTCAACAACAAGGGATCGATGCAGGAATTGTCCAAAGCGCCGTGGATTCTGGATGAGCCCGCCGCGTTCTGGGACTACCGCGCGCTGCGCTACTATGGGGAATTGACGGATCGAGGACGGATGGCCGAGCCGGAGATTCGCCTGGATTATCGCATCGACATTTCGCGTCCCGAATTCACTCGCGGGCAACTGGACGGTCGCCGCGATCTGTGGGTCGTATCGTCTTCAGCATTCCGCGACTATCGACGGCTGGTGACCGACCGCATTGAACGCGATGGACTTCAGGTCTGGATCTATGGCACTTCGAATCATATCCACGAATCCAATCGCAATCTCCAGGCCTGGGCTCTGGATTCCTGGCAGCACGGAGCCACGGGGATCGTTCCGTGGCAGACAGTCAACAAGGATGGCACGGCACTGACGAACGCCGATCAACTGGGGCTGTTCATTTATGATCACGACGCCGCCGGTAAAGTTGTTGTGAGGCATTCACTGCGACTGAAGGCGTATCGCGATGCCGAGCAACTGATTGAGTATCTGAACCTGCTGAAACAACGCCGACAATGGTCTCAGCAGACGATGCGTGAGTTTCTGGAGCAGTTTGTGCAACTCAGCGGATCGGTGCAAAAGCAGAACGACGACGATGCCGGAACATCGTCCTTTGACCGGTTGAGTCCGCATGCGATTGATTCGTTGAAGCGTGCGATCCCTGGGCTGCTTTGAAGAATGGCCAGGGTCGAATGACGACGCCCCGCCGACCAGCCGTTTTCCAGGTCCTGCCTGCCGGACTCATCTGTACCCTGAAAAAGTGACGAGCGTGAATCCGTGCAGCGCGGTTGAAACGTAAGCTTCGTGCGGTTGATGGAATCGTTCAGAATCTCGTTGACATGCTGCGCGACGCAACTTTGCGAGGG
>Ga0209573_1004893_pt1 | contig 12711 bp, 7 predicted proteins | sample TNRBio252014_DNA_FD_185870 | JGI IMG/M metagenome (GOLD analysis project Ga0209573, IMG submission 185870) | Wastewater treatment Type I Accumulibacter community from EBPR Bioreactor in Madison, WI, USA - TNR Reactor_6/25/2014_ DNA (SPAdes)... | ecosystem: Engineered > Bioreactor > EBPR >...
AGCTGTGGCAGCGTGATCCGATGCAGCGCCGGCAGCGCGGCCAGGCGCAAGACCTCGTCGCCAGCGACGATCAGCACGCTGTCATCGTCCTGCGAGATGAGCTCCTCCGCGCCGCTCACCGGCAACGTGACCACGCCGCCCTCGCCGAAGCTCAGGTCGCGCTCGCCGCCTTCGTCGATGCGCAGCAACAGCGCGCTCGCCTCGCTCTGGGGCGCCTCAAGCGCCGAGACTTCGGTCGGCCGCGGGCCGATCAACACGAGCAGCGCCCCGTTCCGCAGCACGAGCGCGCCGAGCAGCGTGTTGCCGTCGCCGATGTAGAACTCGAGGTGCCCGGCCTGCCCCCAGCTCGTACGGGGTTGGCCATCCATGTCATAAGCTTCGACGGCCACGAAAACGTGATCGTCGCCGTCGTGATCTTCGCGCACGCGAAAGAATTGTCCATCGCGGCCAAAGGCCACAAGGGCATTCTCGTCGGCGCTGCGGTATGGGAATTCGCCGCTCAGAGCGAAACCGGTGTCAAGCGCGCCCTGGGTGTGAAAGCGCCAGAGCGTGCCATCATCGTTCTGGGTCCCGTCCACCATGATGCGCTGATCGATTGTCAACCAGAGACGATCGAACTGCACGCTGGATGATCCGTAGGGCTCGTGGATGACGATTCCATCGGAGCCGAATGCATCGTCCAGCTGGCCGGATTCATCGAGGCGCGCCAACAGGCCGGCCGGCCCGTCGGTCTGGCCACCGATGAGCCAGCCCTGGGGCGTGTGGATGATCCGTTGACCCCAGACGCTTACGGTGTCCAGCGCGATGGCTTTGGCGCCGCCGTCGCCGAAGTCGGCGCTTCGCGCCCCGCTCGCGAGTCGCTGGAGGGCCACGATCATGGCGACTGTCGAGTCGCCGCTTTCATTCAGCAGCCAGGTCGTGCCGACCAGTGTGATGGTCGCATCGGGCGCCACGGCGAAATCCTCGAGGGTCAACTCGGGCAGGGCCGGTTCGTCGATCAACACGACGCCGCCCTGGCCGTACGACGTGTCGAGTTGGCCAAACATCGTGAAACGCGCCAGCCCATATCGATAGGCGCCATGCGGGTCGCGCCCGTAGGCCAGCACCATCAGCCGCCCGCCCGTTGCCGTGCGCAGCCGGATCGGGCGCGCATCGACCAGGATCCCGCCGAGGTTGAGCCGCCCGCCCGAGCCGTATCCCGGGTCGACGCCGATGCCGCCGCCCGGTGTCGCGGTCGGGGTAGGTGTGAGGGCCGCGGTCGGGCTGGCCGAGGGCGTGCGGGTCTGGTTCGGGGTCCGCGTCGCCGTTCGGGTCGTCGTGGGCGTCCGTGTCGCCGTTCTCGTTCGCGTGACCGTGGGTGGTGGCGGCGTGGTCGGCTGCGCCGTGACGGTCGGGTGGATCGTGGGCGAGGCCGAGGCGGTGTGCGTCGCCGTGGGCGGTGGCGACGTTGGCGTAGTAGTAGGGGTCGAGGCGGCTGTCGGCGGAACTGGCGTCACCGTGGCGGCAGGAGGGTCGGTGTCAAGACGCGCCAGAGCCACGATCGGATACCCGTTTACGCTACTGCTCATGACGGCGATCCAGTGGCCGTCGGGTTGGCGCAGCAGACTCCGCAGCCCGACCACCTGGCTCCCCGTCCCGATGCTGATGGTCTGTAGGCCGTCCGGCCCGAAGCTCGTATCGACCCCGCTGTTCGGATTAAGTCGTATGAGGCTCAGACCGCGACGATCCTCTCCAACATTCACAAGCGCTGGACGGTCGGCGTCATCGACGAGAAGGAAGGTCGGCAACGAGTCGAAGTGGTCGAACCCGGCGGTGACTGATAACACGCCTGACATGCCCCATTCAAGGTCGATGTGACCTGACGGATCGAGCCGAACGATCTGCGCCGTGCGAAACACATTGGGATCGGCGAGCACGTACGCGCGCCCGAGCGAGTCTTCACCCACGTCGATCAAGGTGGCCGCGCTGGCAATCGCGCGTCCAGCCGTTCCGTAGGCAACGTCGAGCGTGCCGTCCGCGTTGAGACGCGCGACCTGACCGTTGGTGCCGGCCTCAAAGAGGTTCTGTGGCCAGAGCGCATGGCCGTCACTATATCGATGGAACCGGCCGTCTTTGCAGCACTGCGACTGAAGCTGATAGGTGGCCGTTGCCGCCGCGTCCAACCAGCCGTCAGGGTCGATGACGGCGACGTTTAGGCCGTATTTGTAGAGGTAACCGCCGTCAGGTAAGGTGATCAGGGTGTCGACGTCGATAGGGTTGATCACGGGCAGGTTCTGAACGAGAGCCTCGCCGTTGACCCCAAAACCCGGGCTGGGTGAGCCATCGGCTTCGAGTTGGATGATCGAAGTGCGTCCCAGGAAGTAGCACAGGTTCTGGTAGCAATAAGTCGTCGAGCGCACTGCGACAAAGGCCAGCTGACCCGTGGGTGTTAGGGCCAGGTGGACCGCGGCAAGTTTGACCTGATCGGTCATCGGCACGGTGTAGCTCAGCACGCCATTCGCGCCGAATGCCTCGTCAATCTTCCCGCTCGTGTCCCAGCGGGTGAACAGAACCTGGCTGCCGCGTTGCTGCAGCACGACGACCTTGCCGTCGGGCTGAATGTCAGCGCCGCCCAGGTGATCCCCGTTGTAGGCCCAGGCGAGGCCGTTTGTCCCGTATGTCGCATCAAGGCCCACCTGAGCCGGCGGAATCCAACTGGATTGGGCCGTCGCGCTCGGTGTCGGGGTCGGTCCTGCAGTCGGCGTGGGCGGCACCGTGGGCGTCACCTGGACGCCGCCACTACAAAGGAGCAGGGCCCAGTAACTTCCCGCGGTGTAGGGGCACGGATATCCGGTGGGCGTCGCGGTGCGAGTGGACGTCGGAGGTGCTGTCGAGGTAGGTGTGGGCGTGTTGGTGACCGTGGGCGGCGGCGGCGTGGTCGGCTGCGCTGTGACGGTCGGTTGTGTGGTGGCTGTCGGCATCGGCGTGACGGGGTCGCCCGCGAGCCTGGCCAGCGCGAAGCCGGTCTGGACGCTTGAGCCGTTGGTCGTCAATGCCACCCAGGCGCCGTCCGGCTGCCGAATCAAGTCGACCAGGCTGAGCGCCGGGTTGGCCCCGTAGAAGATGTCCCGATAACCGTACGCGCCAAAGCTGAGGTCCGATGCTCCCGCCGTGGTCAGACGGTGGAGCACGACGCTTCCTGCCGTGATCCCGGCCATGAACGGGCGATCAAGGTCATCCACACGTAGGTGAGGATATCCATTCGTGATGTCGTAGTTGGTCAGCACCGTCACGGTCCCGGTGACGCCCCAGCCCGGGTCGGGCAGGCCGGTGCCCTCCAGGCGGGTCACATGAAGTCTGATCTGATCCGGGTACGTGACGGTCAGCGCCAGGCTCCGACCGACGCTGTCGTGTGCGGCGGCATAACCGACATTGCCGGGCACTGAGGCGCGCCCATCGACGCCGAAAGCCGGATCCCGATAGCCGGTCGCCAGCGCCCGGGTCACCTGCGCAGAGGCTGGAGCGGTGCCGTAGTTCATGTACGGGATCAAGAGCGCGCCATCGGGAAGGTAAGCGGCGCGTCCCCCCGTGCAGAAGGTTGGATTGGGCGAGCAGGTGGCTTGTGTGACGTATGCTAATAGCTTCGCCTCTTCAGGCACTCCGGTCGCGTCAACGGGCAGGATGATATGCGCGTTGCCCAGGATCAATCCACCGTCAGCCCGACGTTCGAGCATGAAATGAGGCGAGAACAATTGGGTGCCGAACGGCATGCTTGCCGTCTCACCGCCGCCTGCGAATGCGAGATCGAGTGTGCCGTCACCCATGAACTGGACGATGGACGCGCGATAGCCGCTTGGCGCTGTGACGGCGCGTGCATAGGCGATGGCCAACTGCCCGCCGGGCGCAGCGGCGACGTCGAGCAGGGTCAGGCCGGTCGAATCGGTCATCGGCACGGTGTGGCGCAGCACGCCGGCCGTGCCAAAGGCGAGATCCTGCTGGCCGTCGAGGCCCCAGCGCGTGATCACCGCGTCGTAGCCGTCTTGCTGCAGCACCACGATCTTGCCATCCGGCTGGATGTCGGCGCCGCGCACCGGCCAGGCGCTTGTCTGGTACGCGATCCCACCGGATCCGTAGCCCAGATCGAGCACCGGGGGCGGGGTGGGGGTGGGAACGGTCGACGTCGATGTCGCCGTGCGCGTAGAGGTCGCGGTCTCGAAGCCGGTCAATGTGGGTGTGTGCGTGGGTGTTCGCGACGGCGTCTTTGTTGCGGTCTGAGTCCACGTGGGCGTGGCCGCCGTTGTCGGAGATTCACTGGGCGTGGGCGTGTTGAGAAAGCCGCCTGTGCAGTACAGGACAGCGTCTGGTGAGCCATCCGGGTAGGGGCATATCTGGATCTGCCCGACCACGTCGGGCACCCAACCCAACAGCTGGGCGAGGCCCGACAACCCGACGACGAGCAGCCCGCTGATGAGCCAGCGGAACGACCGGATCGATGTGTGCGGTTGTCTGTGCATCGTGTGCCCCCGATTGCAAAATTATCTGATGCGACGCCGGTGGCAGGCGTATGCGATGCCCCGGCACTGTGGGCGACGGCCCGCCATTAGGCGAGCAAAACTATCCGTGGCCCGATTTGCGCGCCTCGATTGTCGACCGCCTGCCGACGCAGCAACGGATAGGGTTGGTGTGCGCTGGCGAGGAAAAGGTGCGCCGGCACGCGTTGGCAGGGAGGGATTCTTGCCACGAATTGTGACGAATTCGCACGAATGAGCGCTGACTGCCTCAGATAACCTTCGACCATATTCGTATCAATTCGCGAAATTCGTGGCGAAGATCCGGCTTGTTTGGAGCCGCGCCTGGACCAGGGGGACAACTCGCCCGTGCACACCTTGAAAGGCCGGCGATCTTCCCCCGCGGGAAACCGCGGTACACTCTGGGGCTGAACCAGAGTCTATGAACCAACCCGACAAACTCGATTTCAAGAAGATCCTGCCGATCTTCGTCATCATCCTCGTCAACCTGCTCGGTCTGACGATCATCATCCCCTTGATGCCGCTCTATGCCACGACGTTCGGGGCAGATGCCTGGACGATCGGGCTGCTTGGCGCGACTTACCCGATCGCCCAGTTCGTCGGCGCCCCGATCCTCGGGCGGCTGTCGGATCGGTACGGACGGCGGCCGGTGTTGCTGTTCAGTCAGCTTGGGACGCTCATCGGGTTTATCGTCCTCGGTCTGGCTGACGCGCTCTGGCTGCTCTTTCTGTCGCGCCTGATCGACGGCCTCTCGGGCGCCAACATCTCGACCGCGCAGGCCGTGATCACCGACAACACGACAGAGAAGACGCGCACCCAGGGTCTGGGCCTGGTCGGCGCCGCATTTGGCCTGGGCTTCGTGATCGGCCCGATCATCGCCGCGGTCTCGCTCACCGTGAGTGGCGACAATTATCACGTGCCGGCCTTCATCGCCTCCGCGTTCAGCCTCGCCTCGCTCCTGCTGACGTACTTCTGGCTGCCCGAGTCACTTCCGGCAGAGCGTCGCGGCCAATCTAAACGCCGGGCGTTTTCGTTTGGTGCGCTATCGGAGGCCGTGCGCCATCCGGAGGTCGGCCTGTTGCTGGTCTTGATCTTCGCCCAGCAGGTGGCCTTTGGCGGGTTCGAGCAACTCTTCTCGCTCTTCACGCTCAACAGGCTGGGCCTCAACGCCGCCGGAAACGCCGGATTGTTCACGCTGATTGGGGTGCTTGTCGTGGCCGTTCAGGGATACTTCGTCGGGAGGTGGAGCCGCGAGTACGGCGATCGACGCCTGGTTTTCGGCGGCCTGCTGGCTCTGGCGCTCGGGCTCAGCCTGGTCGCGCTCACCCCGGCGCAGGCCGCGCCCTGGTACGATCGCGCGGCGTTGGCCGAGGAGCTCAGCCGCGGGGGCGCGGGCCACACCAACGAGGCTGCCACCGGTGACATCCCCGTGACACTGCCCGATGAAGCGACACGCGGTTGGGCGGGCCTGGCGTGGCTCGTGGTGGCCCTTGTGCCCACCGCGCTCGGCGGTGGCGTGCTCCAGCCCGCGATCAACAGCCTGATCACCAAACGGATCGAGCCTGATGAGATCGGCGGGATGTTGGGGATCTCGGCCGCCCTGCTGAGCGGGGCCAATGCCTTTGCGCCGCTCTTCGGCGGCGCGCTGTTTCAGGCCTTTGGCTCAACGACGCCGTTCCTCACCGGAGGCCTGATCCTGGCGCTGTTGTTTGTGGCGGCATTGCGCTGGGTGCGGCCTGGGCGTGAAGAGCAGGCCGCGGCCGGGCTGGCGCGCGGGCGGGGCGGGCATTGAGCTGGCCTTCCCCGCGATGGCGGGTCAGAGACGTCTAGGGCGTCAGCATCGTCACGGCCACAAAGATAAACTCGACCAGGTTCAGGGCCAGGTGTGCCGCGTACGCAGCAATCACGCTCCGCCGCCAGAGCGCAAGCCCACCGAACACGCCACCGGCCACGACCCCGGTCAACAGGATGTACCAGATACCGCCGCTCCAATGCAGCAGCCCGAACGCGACGCAGGTCAGCGCGAGCGCGACGGGGCGCCCGAGCCGGTCGGCCAGACGGGGCAGGGCGAGGCCGCGATATAGCAACTCCTCGACCAGTGGGGCCAGCACCACGTTCGCCAGGAAGAAGGGGAGCAGCGCCGAGCCAAGCGCCGGGAGCAGCGCGCCGACCGGCACATAGTCGCCGAGCGTGGATTGCATCCATGTCATCCACGGCTCGAGCACCGTAAGGTAGAGTGCGGCGAGCATAAGCCCGATCGTTGCGCCCAACCCGACTTCACGCCAAAGGCGCTGCCCAGGTAGGACGCGCCAGCCCCAATCCGCCGCAGCCATTTGAAGCCGTTTGCCCGTCAGGGCCAGCGCGGCCAACACGGTGAGTTGCACAACCAGCAGCAACCAGGGGGTCTGACCCGACACAGCTTCAGCGATCGCATTGGGATCGGTGATGCCTTGGGCACCAACCCATACCGAAGCGACGACGATGACGCCCAGAAACGCGGCGGGCGCAAGGCCGAGCAACCCTACTATCCACCGAAACGGGCGATGCGTTTGTGTCGACATGTGATCTCCCATGATCGAGCGCTATGGCCCGTCAGGGTACGTGAAGCCGGGTCACCGCGCCCAGTGAGCGTGGTCACATCCCGGGTCATGTGCCAGCGCGTCTCCTTGGCTATCTACAGGCAACTTCGCCCGATCCGGCACTGCCCCAATGACCCCGTGCGCGCTTACCCGGCACAACCTGGTGCGTGAGGACGAACTCGGACTATGGATCCAGCCCCCATATCTTGGGGCGTGCCGGTTCCTTAAGGAAAAGGGTGTGGCGAAGTCGTCCTTGAATGCCGAGGAAATTGACGCCCAAATTGGTCAAGAACTTTTAAGGCAAATGGCCCTCGAGTCGGTTGCGCCCCCCCGGCGGGTGTTGTACACTGTGCGCCCCTAGGTCGAAAATATTGGGTGCCCACGTTGCTCGCCCCTAGATATGGCGGGTGACCTGGGCGTTTATCGTCAAAGCGACAGAACAGATTATGCGGTGTCCCTACTGCGGTGCCGGTGACAGCCAGGTCATCGACACCAACCACGACTCAAAAGGCGGTGTTCGGCGTCGGCGGAAGTGCAAGGACTGCAACCAGCGGTTCAGCACCTACGAGCGCGCCATCCTCGCGACCCCGTTGATCGTCAAGCAAGACGGCACGCGCGAGGAGTTCGATCGCGAGAAGCTGATGCGCGGCCTGCGCATCTCGTGCGCCAAGCGCCCGGTCTCGGCCAGCGACATCGAGCGCATGGTGGGCGAGATCGAGGCCACGTTGCAGACCATGGGCAAGAGCGAGGTCTCCAGCCGCGTGATCGGCGACATGGTGATCGCCGGGCTCAAAGATCTCGACCAGGTGGCGTACATCCGTTACGCGATCGTGTACCTGGGGCTCGAGAACCTCAAGTCGGTGCGCGAAGAAATCGATCGATTGCTCGAGTGAGCCGATCAGGGGGCGCCGTCGGGCCGAGGCCCGACGGGCGGTTCTTGATCGGCTCGTTCTCATACATGATAGGAGCATGCGAGGTATGTTGGACAACAAACAGGATGTGACCGAAGTCAACGGACGCAACGGGCGCGCAAAGCGGCCGCGGGTCTCGGAGTTGATGGCGATGCCGGCGAATGTCGTCAAGCGCGATGGCCGGGTGGTGGCCTTCGACATCACGCGCATCGAAAACGCCCTTCAGAAATGCTTCGCCTCGGTCGGGCACAAACCCGTGACGCCGATCTCCGATCTGGCCAAGCAGGTGGTGAACATCGTCGCGGCGCGTTTCGATCAGCCCAGCGTCGAGCAGGTGCAGGACATCGTCGAGATGGTGCTGCAGTCGGCCGGCGAGTACGAGGCCGCCAAGCACTACATCCTGTACCGCGTCGAACGCGCCAAGAAACGCGCCGAGCGCCCGATCCCCGATTCGGTTCGCATGTCGTTCGGCGAGTCCGATAAATACTTTCCGACCCAGCTCCAGAAGTTCCAGTTCTACGACAAGTATTCGCGCTTCAACTATGAGATGGGCCGGCGCGAGACCTGGATCGAGACGGTCGATCGCGCCGTGGATTACCTTTATGAACTCGGCGGCGATCGCTTGCCGCGCGAGACCTACGACCGCGTCCGCCGCAGCATCTTGAGGATGGAGGCCATGCCCTCGATGCGGCTGTTGGCGATGGCCGGCCCGGCGGCGCGCCGCAACAACATCGCGATCTACAACTGCTCGTACCAGCCGGTCGAGAGCATCGACAGCTTCGTCGAGGCGCTGATCATCTCGATGTCGGGCTGCGGGGTGGGGTACTCGGTCGAGCGGCGCTACGTCGAACAATTTCAGCGGATCAAACGCCAGAGCGGCAAGCCCGCGATCGAGTTCGTGGTCGAAGACTCGGCCGAGGGCTGGGCTGAGGCGCTGCGTTTCGGTCTGCAAACCTGGTTCGAGGGCGGCGACGTTCGCTTCGATCTTGGCCAGCTACGGCCGGCCGGCACGCCGCTGCGCACCAAGGGCGGTCGAGCCTCGGGCCCCGAGCCGTTCCGCGTCATGCTCGACTTCGTTCGCGCTCGCGTCCTCGCGCGTCAGGGCTCGTTCCTGCGCCCGCTCGACGCCCATGACATGATGTGCGCCGTCGGCAACGCGGCGGTCTCGGGCGGCGTGCGCCGCACCGCCATGATCTCGCTCTTCGACGCCGATGACGACGAGATGCGCCTGAGCAAGAACGGCGACTTCGAGCGCGACAACAGTCAGCGCTGGAACGCCAACAACTCGGCGGTCTGGGACGAGAACCTGCTCGACCAGCAGAGCTTCATCCACGAGTTCATGGCCATGGTTGACAGCGGCCGCGGCGAGCCCGGCATCTTCAGCCGCGTGGCCGCCAACGCCATGAAGCCGGCGCGCCGCAAAGATGCCGAGTTCGGCACCAACCCGTGCGGCGAGATCAACCTGCGCCCGTTCCAGTTCTGCAATCTCTCGGCGGCCGTCGCCCGCGCCGAAGACACTTTCGAGACGCTGCGCGACAAGGTCGAGGTCGCCACGATCATCGGCTCGCTCCAGTCGCTGGCCACGCACTTCCCGGGCCTGCGCCCGATCTGGAAGCAGAACTGCGAGGAGGAGCGGCTGCTTGGCGTCGACATCACAGGCCAGATGGACAGCGCCATCGCCCAGGACGCCATGGCCAAACGCCGGCTGCGCGAAGTCTCGGTCGAGCTCCAGGGCAACCTCGCCCAGCAGCTGGGCATCAACCGCAGCGCATCGATCACGTGCGTCAAGCCCAGCGGCAATTCGAGCCAGCTGCTCAACTGCTCGTCGGGCCTGCACTCACGCTGGGCCCCGTACTACGTCCGCAACGTCCGCGTCGCCGCGCACTCGCCGCTCTTCAAGGTGCTGCGCGACGCCGGTGCGCCGATGGACCCCGAGAACGGCCAGACGACCGAGAACGCCAACACCTGGGTCGTGCACTTCCCGGTCAAAGCGCCCGAGGGCGCGATCACGCGCAATCAGCGCTCGGCCGTCGACCAGTGCGAGTTCTGGCTGCAGAACAAACTGCACTGGACCGAGCACAACCCGTCGTGCACGATCACGTATCGCCCGCACGAGGTGCTCGACCTGATGAAATGGGTCTGGGAGCACCGCGAGGTGATCGGCGGGTTGTCGTTCCTGCCCGCCTTCGACGCCCAGTACGCGCAGATGCCGTATGTCGAGATCACAAAGGAAGAGTTCGAGAAGCGCGCCGCCGACTTCCCGAACATCGACTTCTCGAAGCTTTACTACTACGAGGAAGAGGACCTGACCACAGCGGCTCAGGAACTGGCCTGCGTCGGCGGCGCCTGCGAAGTCGACTTCAGCATTCCGAGCTGAGCAAGCTCGCCTGAGTCCGATCCCGAGCAGCGGGGTGGTGTGGCACAGTCCACACCACCCCGCTGTGTCTTTCCCAACGATCGCACACCCGTTCATGCGCTCCATCGCCACGTTCATGTCTACACTCCAACCAAGCGCTTCGCCGGTTGGTCCGACGGCGCGTCCAGGAGGATCCATGAACCCGACCTCGCATCTCGACGACCTCAGCCTGGGCGAGGCCGCCGTTCTGGCTGCCGCCGACCATCTCGCGCAGTATCACGAAACCCCCAGCTCAACGTTGCGGTGGCGGATCGCCCAGGATTTTGAGCAGGCCGGCGATCTCGAGCGCGCCCGCCTTTGGTATCGCTCTCTAGCGCGTGGAACCCAACCGCTGGCGGCTCTGGCCGCCTGCCGATTGGATGAACTCGCCAACGGCCCAGAACTCGGCGACTAACCAAAAAACAACTTATTTGGTTAAGGACGGCCTGTGGCGCCATTGACCGAAACGTCAAAGTCGAGTAACCTTATCTGAAGCGAGGCACAAATCCGAGGTTTTGGCTCAATCCATCGTTCGCCGCTGTCAAGGCTAGTGACAGAGGGCGAATTTTTTGTTGGGTGAGCTTCAGGTAGACGGTGTAGTGCCCGCACAGTCAATGGGTTCGAAGGAGGAACCTATCGTATGAGCGAACGTGTGACTGGAACCGTCAAGTGGTTCAGCCGGGTCAAGGGCTACGGCTTCATCAGCCCCGATGGCGGCGCGAAGGACGTCTTCGTCCACTACTCCGCGATCACGGGTGCCGGCTACCGCAACCTCGAAGAGGGCCAACGCGTCGAGTTCTCGATCGAGAACACCGACAAGGGGCCGCAGGCCGCCAACGTGGTCGACCTGGGAGAGAAGGCCGAGTAATTCGCCCTGGGCTACCCCCAGGGTTCCACTAGCCTGAATTCCGATCTTCGAAGAGCTCCGGCGGTTCCGCCGGAGCTTTTTGTTCCCTCCGGCGTGATATGATCCTGCGTATGTTCCTCTCCGATCGTCCGCCCTGCTGATCCTCAACCGCCCGTGGGCCGCCGCTCAGGTCGCGTCATCGGCATCCAACCGTCGCTCGACCGACCCGTGAGGTACCCATGAGCCCTGTCTTTGCCTCGACCTCCCGTCGCCTTGGCGGCGTGGTCGTGACCCTGTTGCTGATCGAATTTCTGGATGAGTTGGTCTTCGGCGTGGGCGAATCCGCCTGGCCCCTGATCCGCGCCGATCTACGCCTCGACTACGCCCAGATCGGCCTACTCCTCAGCCTGCCCGGCCTGCTGGCCGCCTTCATTGAGCCCGCCTTCGGCATCCTGGCCGATCGCGGCTACAAGCGCTGGCTGATCCTGATCGGCGGGCTGTGTTTCGGCCTTGCCAATCTGCTCACCGGCCTGGCTCCCGATTTCGGCCTGCTGCTGTTTGCGTTCATCCTGTTCTTCCCGGCCTCCGGCGCGTTTGTCAGCGTGGCGCAGGCCGTGCTGATGGACCTGGATCCGCGGCGCCGCGAGCTCCACATGGCCCGCTGGACCCTGGCCGGCTCGATCGGCGTGGTGGCCGGCCCGGTGCTGTTGACGGCCTTCGGCTGGCTGGGCGGCTCGTGGCGCACGGTCTATCTGACGCTGGCCGTGGCCGCGCTGCTTCTGGTGCTGTGGGCGGCGCGTGGACGTCTGTCAGGGACCCCCGAGGCCCGCCCCGCCGAGCCGTCCGGCCTGAAACGCGTGCTCAGGGCTTTCGCCCGCCGCGACGTCAGGCATTGGCTCATCCTGCTGATGTGCGCGGATTTCATGCTCGATGTGCTCTTGAGCTACCTCGCCCTGTATGTCGTCGATGTGGCCGGCGGCACGCCCGAACAGGGCGCCCTGGCGGTCGGGGTCTTCACCGGCGTCGGTCTGATCAGCGACGCCCTCGTGATCCCACTGCTCACGCGCGTCTCGGGCCGGAGCTATCTGCGCTGGAGCGTCAGCCTGATGGTGCTCATCTTCCCGGCCTTCCTGCTCGTACCCGGGCTGCTCGCCAAGCTCATCCTCATCGGCCTGGTCGGGCTGCTCAACGCCGGCTGGTACGCCATCCTCAAGGCCCAGATGTACGGCGCGCTCCCTGGCCAATCGGGCACCGTGCTCGCCGTCGACTCGATCTTTGGCTTCGTCGAAAAGCTTGTGCCGCTGGGCGTGGGGCTGCTTGCGGCCACGTTCGGCCTGAGCCAGGCGCTCTGGGTCCTCTGGCTCGGCCCGCTCGTCGTCTGGCTCGGGGTGTTCAACCCGCCGTCCGGTGTGACCTGGGTGGAGGGGCAGGCCGCCGACGATTGACGCTCCGTGAATTGACAATCAGAAAA